>Ga0182024_10017257_pt1 | contig 13583 bp, 15 predicted proteins | sample P32metaG_FD_120480 | JGI IMG/M metagenome (GOLD analysis project Ga0182024, IMG submission 120480) | Permafrost microbial communities from Stordalen Mire, Sweden - P3-2 metaG (Illumina Assembly) | ecosystem: Environmental > Terrestrial > Soil > Wetlands > Permafrost | place: Sweden: Stordalen...
GCCTGGCTCTTTCCCTGCTGCAATAAGTTGGCGGCCCGCAGACGGCGCGTCTCCAGCGCATCAAAATCCCGTTTCACACCACGTGGGTTGCCCATGCCAGACAAACTATACCAAACTTCGGCTCATGTCAACTATATTATGCGAGATTCAATAGGTGTCTGAACGCCGGAAAGCTCTTGGGCCGCCTCAACTTGGCGAGATTCCCGTTCCGGGCGCAGCATTGAATTTTGCGTGATGGTGGTCAACAACAAGATCGCCTCCATCGCGGCAAAATCCAGCCCCGATGGACACTTTGGGACGCGGTCAAAATGCAATGCTCAACCGAATTTGATCGAAACGCGAAGTGGAGCCATACTCGACATGGAGGTGGCGCATGTTTGACCATGTGATTGGCCATGAGTCCTCGGGGCGACGATTTCTCGTTCTTCGATTTCTGCTTTTGCTGTTTATCGTGGCGGCATTCGGAGGCGCGGTCGTCTTCGCCCAGCAGGCGGGGAGCGATTGGAGCCAGTATGGTTGGGATTTAGCCAGTTCCGGCGCCTCGACCCGTCCCACTGGCATCACTGCCCAGAACGTTGCTTCCTTGAGCCGGCGCCAGGTCCAGTTAGACGGGACCGTGGATTCCTCCGCGATTTACCTAAAGGGCGTTGCCGTAAAGGGCTCGAGTCACGATGTTCTTTTCATGACGACTACCTACGGCAAGACCATCGCGGTTGATGCCAATCAAGGCGGTGTCCTTTGGGAATTCACTCCGCCCAACTTCGATTCCTGGGTTGGTTCGCGCCAGATTACAAACAGCACTCCAGTCGCCGATCCCGACCGGCAGAACATTTACGTCGCGGCGCCGGATGGCGCCATCCGGAAGCTCGCGGTCTCCGACGGGCATGTCCAGTGGACAACTTCGATCACGCTGCTGCCCGTGCGTGAGAAGATCGCCTCGCCGCTTAAGATATTCCGCGGCCACATTATTGCCGTCACCGGCGGCTATATCGGAGATCAACCTCCCTACCAGGGCCACGTCGCAATTCTGGACGCACAGACCGGCAAGCTGCTTCACGTCTGGAACTCGCTGTGCAGCGATCGCCCCGGCTTGCTCGATCCCAAATCCTGCCATGACACTCAATCCGCGATATGGGGACGCGCGGGAGCAGTAATCGATGCCGCTACCGGCAACATCTTCGTGGCCACCGGCAATGGCCCCTATGACGGGAAGACAAGTTGGGGTGACACAGTCCTGGAGCTCAACTCCGACGCCACCGAGATGCTGGGCAACTACACGACAACAAACAATGCCGAGCTCAATTCGCGCGACCTCGACATCGGATCGACTTCGCCTGTACTGCTCGGCGGCGATTTCCTGGCTCAGGGTGGAAAAGATGCGCTGATCCGCGTGCTGAGCATCAAAGCGATCGCAGGCACCGAGGCACATGTAGGCCACGAGTTGCAGACCGTGTCCACGCCCTCAGGAACCCGAATGCTGACCGCTCCTGCGGTGTGGCACGATCAAGGAGCCACTTGGATGTTCGCCGCCGACAACGGCGGCACTGCCGCGTGGACTTTCGAGGGCGGCAAGCTCGTTGCGAAGTGGAAGAACGACAATGGCGGCACCAGCCCTGTGGCGGCCGGCGGTTTGTTATACGTTTATAGTCCTCAGGGCGGACTGCGGGTCTACGATCCGGCCAGGGGAACCCAGATCGCCAACCTGGAATGCGGTGGAGGGCACTGGAACACCCCCATCGTGGTGGACGGCAAAATTGCACTTACCGAAGGCAACGCCAATCAACACGTCTCCACTGGCGTGCTGGACATCTGGAGCCTGCCTGCCGGGCATTGAGCGAAGAAGGTTTTGCCAGGCCGAGGAATCAAGCAAAACCGCCGAAGCGCCGTTGTCCACTCAGGCGGCTTGCTCAAGTGCCATACATCGCCAACCGAATAAGGCCTGACAACCCCTATTATCGTCGTGTGAGAGCCAGTTTCCGCTAATCCCTGCGCGTTTAAGACAGCACATGTGGAATGTTAAGAATACGATTGTGTTCACATGGGGACAGACAAGGAATCCGGCCGCGTCTAAGATGGCCCTTGGATGGTTTGCGTTATATGAAGAACGGCGCAATCCCTCCTCACGAGGTCTCGTATGAATCGTATAGGCATCGAAAACTCCATAGGGTTGGACCGAATCGCAACGTGGAACGAAGTCCGCTACGCAGTGGCATTCCCGTCTCAAGTCCCATTTGAATCCTTTGGCGCTATTGACGATTTGATCGAGATGGATTCTAGCGTCAGTGGTCGCGCTTGCGACGTGTCCGAAGACGCCATGTGGCTGGCGATTGCTCAGGAAATGCCGGATTCCAAATGCAACTAAATGTGCTCCGAAGGGACGAATTGCCCAGTTCTCTCGCCGTGGCAAAGAAAGTGTCAGGCAATAGCAAAGATTCAGAAAGGGTGCACCCATGCTTCAACCAGCGACGGGTTCGGCCACCTGCAGCGAATGCAATGCTTCGTATGAGTCGGTACCCAAGCTTCGCGAGCATCAGAGGATGGCTCATCGCGGAAGGGGCACTGAGGAAAGACCACAAGCAGCGGGAGCTGTCGAGCAGTCTGAAAATGATCAAGTTTAATTTGCCATAGATTGCTTCGGGTGTGATTGGAGAACAGGACTATGCGCAGGGAGGAAAAAGACCAGAAAGCTGGAGTAGCGTCCTACAAGACAGTTGTCGCTGGCGTAAAGGAAGAAATGACACGTCCACGCATAGTGAAATCTGCGCGTTCAAATGCTGAGGAACACAGCAAGAAAAGTCATGGAAAACCGGCATCTCCACATGCCGGACGAACGGCCAAACCGCATATCGAACAATACGGCACCGGTACCCCCGCAGTTGAAAAATAGTCCTGAACAGGATGAGAGAATCGTGAGCCATTGTGCTATCCCGGCGGATCCTCCTGACGTATCGTCTTGACACCCGATAAAATCCCAAAACCCACCAAGACGATACGCCCCACTGTGAAATTTCGTGGGAAATTTGAGATGTGTGCAGCCCTCTCGATGGCAAGATATCTTCTAACGGCTGCTTCTAGGAGCCAATCCATGGAAAATCCATTGCCGCGCCGAGCTGCTGCGAATCCCACGCAATACAACATTGATGCAATCGCGAAACTGGAGCATGATGCTCTTGATCGCAGGACTCTCACTGAGCGAGCTAGTGACGTAATTACAAAACTGGTTGGCAACGTGGGATTCCTACTGGCTCAATTGCTTGTAATCTTTGGATGGACCGTGTTAAATCTCCATTTAATCCCAGGACTCAAAGCATTTGATCCATTTCCTTTCGGTATCCTGGCGCTCTTTGTCTCTTCCGAAAGCGTGTTTTTGACGATCTTCGTGCTAATCAGTCAAAGTCGAATGGCCCGCCAGTCAGAACGGCGCTCACATCTGGATCTTCAAGTCGGCATGCTTTCCGAACAGGAACTGACAACCATCCTTCAGATGTTGCAAAAACTCTGCCAACACATGGGTGTGAACGTGGACTCCTCCAAGCAAGAGGTTCAGTCATTTAGCAAAACCACCGACGTACACAAGCTGGCCAGTGAACTCGAAGACAAACTTCCGGAGGATTGACGTTGCCCACTATGTTTCTGTCTGCTGACCATAGGCGGACGAATGAGTTCGCGACGCCCGATGGGAGCCAGTTACCGAGACCGCCCCCGTTATCGGGATGTGACCCACTTACCGGAGCAACGAATCAATTTGCATTACCCGGCAAGTGTTGGACGGTTTGGGTTGCGGCGAAATCTGATGTGGTAATATCAGCCCAGGCGCGTATGTAGCAACAAGCAAGTGACCACACCCAGATGGTTACCTTGCTTCAAAGTGAGCCCAGGTCCACTTGCCCGTAAGGTAGGGAACGAAGCATCTTGCCGGTCATGAACCAGCCATACATAGGATTCGAGGGCCCAATCGGGGCGGGTAAAACCACCCTCGCGCAGTTGTTGGCCTTGCATCTCGGCGCAACGCTCGTTTTGGAAGATATAGACGGCAACGAGTTTCTTCCCGATTTCTACGCGGACAAAGAGCGGTGGGCGCTCGGGATGCAATTGGCATTCTTGATCTCGCGGTACGAGCAATTGAGAAAAATTCCGCCTATTCGAAGTAGCCCGGTCGTTTCGGACTACACACAAGCGAAAGATCCCATTTTTGCGCGGGCGCTTCTTCATGATCGCGAGGTGGAATTATACCAGAGGCTTAGTATTGGACTTGATGCGAGCGTCTCGCGTCCCGACCTCACGGTGTACCTGGATGCAAGAGATGACATCCTCCTGGATCGAATTCGGCGGCGCAATCGGCCCTATGAGACGTCGATTGACGCGAAATACCTCGACGCGTTGCGCGACGCATACGCCCGCCACCACAATTCTACTGGAAGGTTGCAAGTCTTAAGCTTCGATACGTCCACGCCAAACCTCCGTTCTAAATCGCAACTCAACAGCTTATTCAAAAAAATTCTCGCGGCGGCTTCCATGCACTAACGTGGCTTGTTGCGTCATACTGGGGGCGTTATTTGGGTGCTTCATTCTCGCCGGCATGTGGCGCCGGCGATTTCCAGTCACTCAGCATAGACCCGCCGATTGCTCCCATCAGGGTCAATCCAAGCGCAACATCAAAAACGGGAAACGAGTAGGCCAGGATTCCGGCCATGATGAAAACCATGATCGAGACCAACTTCGCATGGTGAAGAACGTAGTCGAAGACCAGAAGCAACAAACCGGCTGGGAGAATCGCGAGGCAACAATAGAGAACGTCTTCGAAATGGATGCGATGGGCGAGGACAAGGCGCCAGGCACCGAGCAGAAACAGCGCTCCGCCGAATGCAAATAGGGGACCTGCCCCCCATGCGATCTTTCGCAATTTGGATTCCTTGGCGGTCACCGGATGTTCCCCGCTCCCGATCTGAGATTCGGCAACATGAAGATCCGAACCGGCCAAATCCCGGTCATTGCTTGTTCGCAAGCTGGAAAATTTTCGCTTCGAGGAACAGGCGGTAAAGTTCGGGGTCCAGTTCCTGATCCCGGACGGACATGGCCAGAATATCGAGCGCGCGGTCCGGCGGGACCGCCCTTTTGTACGGCCGGTCGGACGCCGAGAGGGCGTCGAAAATATCGCAAATAGTCATGATCTTGGCCTGAACGGGAATCTCATCGGCGCGCAAACGATAGGGATAGCCGGTGCCGTTTAATTTCTCGTGATGCGCTCGAGCGATCCGCGGAATTTCGCGAATTTCCTTGGTCCACGGAATTCGAAGCAGGAAATTGAAACTGTGCACGACGTGCGCCTCGATTTGCGCGCGCTCATCGGAGTTGAGGCTCCCCTTCGGGATGGAAAGGAATCGCACTTCCTCCTGCGTCAGGACAGGCCGTTCGACGCCGCGCGGATCCTGATACGTTTGACTGGCGATTTCGAAAAGCCGGTCGAATTGCCCTTCGGGAAGCACGGTCGGCTCGTTCGCCCGAACGACAACCTCAAACGAATTCTCCAGTTGGGCCTTGCGGAGCCTATATTCCGCTTCGAGGGAAGCGATACCGGCAAGAGCCTCTTCGCGGTCCATTCGCAGCAATATCTGAAATTTTTCGCGCTCGAGCGTGGCCTCAAGATCTTTGTGAAGATAATCAAAGCGATGCGCGAGGATTTCCATTTGCTCGGGATAAAGTTTCTTCGCCTTCACGAGCACTTCTTCCCGGACGCCAACTTTTCCGAAATCGTGGAGCAGCGCGGCGTAGCGAATTTCTTTCATCTGCTCGGAGGTAAACCTCGTTGCGGCATACATGCCGGTCCCGGAGCGGTCCACCGTTTCCGCAAGCCAACCGTCATTTGCGAAACACGCAGCGAATGCCCGGAGGTCGTGGGATCGCGCTGCTCGATCGCAGTGACTGCGGCCTGCACGAAGCCCTCGAACAGCATTTCAATGTCCTGCACCAGACGGCTGTTTTCGTAAGCCACAGCGGCTTGCGATGCCAGCGAGAGCGCCAGCCGCACCGCGCGTTTTGAGAACGGCTTCACCTCGGCGGCCACGGCCCCGGCTCGAGTCAGGTATTTTTTCGGACGAACTTTGCAATTGATCAGCTGCAGGACCCCGATGACTTCGCCGCGGCCATTTTTCATCGGGAGGGTCAGCAGGGATCGCGTTCGATAGCCGGTTTCCCCATCGAAGCGGCGGTCGAAATGGTACGGGCGGCCTTTCGGTATACGGTAGGCGTCAGCCAGGTTGATGACTTCGGCATGGACAGCGGAATAGCCTGCCATGGAATCTTCGCGCAGAGGAAGCACGAACTCCGCAAAGGGAAACTGCACGCTGTCATTTTGAGTACGGTTAAAGATAAGGTGGCGCTCGCCCGGGCCGGCGGATAGGGCTTCGGGGCGCGTCTCCTCCACCAGGTAAAGTGATCCCGCATCCGCGCCTGTGATCTGGCGCGACTTCGAGAGAATCATTTCGAGCAGCACACCAACATCGCGCGTTTCGGACAAAGCCACACCGATACGGTTCAGCTCTTCCATTTCGCGTTCGGCACGCTTGAGCTCGGCGCGAGCGTTTTGTTCCCGTTGGGCTAGCTCGATGTTGGCTAAAGCAGCGTCAATCGTTTTCCGGACCTGGGCTGGCCGGGCTTTTCGTGGAAGTGTCGCGAAGAATCCTGGAACGGGTTTGTCGGCGCCGCCGTTTCGCGGTATGCCGATGAGCCGCACAGAAGGCGCGCGGCTCGCCACACTCTGCAGGCTTCCCAGATTGCGCTCATCCAGATCCGCAAGGCACACCACACTGGTATCGCCGGAACGGGGGACAACCATGGGACGGCCGCGGGACGGGCGTGCCAATTCCCGGAGGGTGAATCGCTTTGCCAGAGGGCGGACCAACGGAGCCGCCAGGGACCGCTCAAAATACCAGATTTCTGCATGTCGCGGCATGGAAGAGGGTGCGGAATGCGGCAGGGTGTGGGGTATCTGCGCGCTCACCGCAGGATGGGAGTATACCGGAACCGGCCGGTCCCTTCCAGCCGGAGAGGGCCCCTGGTGTCATGAAAGGACGTAACCACTTCCCGCAAGCCCTATTGCACCTGAAATATGTGTTTGCTAGTCTGACAGTTAGTAAGGCACCGTGTCTCAGAGTGGTACTGGTGTGTAACCCGACCGCCGGCAGTCTGTGAGGCCGTTGCATACGTGTAGCCGTCCGATTGAGGACACTTTTGCTTATTCAATGCGGCGCGCGGACCGATCTTGGCCGCGTCCGAAAAAATAACGAAGACTCCTACAAGATTTTGCCTGCGCTGAACTTGTATGTCCTTTCAGACGGGATGGGTGGAGAGGCCCATGGAGAAGTGGCAAGCAATCTCGCCGTCGAGACGGTCATCGCGCACTGCCAGCAGGCGGAAAACAACGGTGAAACTCCAATTTTCGGTGAACCCCTGCCTGACGTCACGGAACGCACCAATCGCCTGAACAGCGCTATACACCTCGCGAACCGAAAAGTTTTCGATATGGCGGAGGCAAATCCCGAGCAAAGGGGTATGGGCGCGACGATTGTTGCGGCCTGGATTGATGGGCAAAGGCTTTCCCTTGCGCACGTCGGTGATAGCCGGGCCTACCTCTTGAGGGCCGGTTCGTTCGGCCAGCTTACGGCCGACCATTCCCTGGTTGCCGAGAAGGTGCGCGTCGGAATCCTGACACAGCAGGAAGCTGATGCAAGCGAACTGCAAAGCGTGTTGACGCGGGCGGTGGGAACCAGCTCCGAAGTTCAGGTAGACGTTGACGAACAGATGTTGCTGGTGGGCGATTCTCTGCTGTTGTGCTCGGACGGATTGACGCGCATGGTGACTGACCCCGAAATCGCGAGCACACTGCTGACCAGCACTTCTGCGCAAGAGGCGGCCGACCGCCTGGTCGAGCTCGCCAATGATTATGGCGGAGTGGATAACATCAGCGCGATCGTGATTCGCGTCACGCGGAAGCCCGAAGGCTTGCTCGATCGCCTGAAAATTTGGAAGCGGAACTCCGGGTAAGTATCAGCCGGCTTCGGCCGGAGGAGATCACCCATGTCCAGACTTGTATTGAAATTTCAGTCCGCCGCGCTCAAGGAGGTTCCACTGGGAAGCCGGCCGGTTACGATTGGCCGCGCCCCGGACAACGACATCCCCATTGATAACCTGGCTGTTTCCAATTACCACGCGCGCGTGTATGTCGAAGCAGGATCGTTGGTGATCGAGGACCTGAATAGCCTGAACGGATCCTTCTTGAACGAAATTCGGGTGGAAAGAGCCATGTTGAAAGATGGCGATACGATCCTGATCGGCAAGCACGAGATCGTTGTGGACCAAGAGCACGATGCCGCGTTGCCACTGGATGCCTGGCGCAAGGCTCCCGCTCCGCGCGTGAGTGAAACGATGGTCCTCGATACGAAAGAGCGCCGCCAGATGCTCGAGCAGGCGGCCGCCGCGGGCGAGCGCTCCCAGCTATCGCCGGATCGTTTGCGTGTTCCGACACTCGCCGTGCTCCACGGCCGCACCAACCAGAAAGAATATCTTCTTTCCAGCAAACTCACGGTGATCGGCCACTCGAAGATGGCGACTGTGCGGCTGCGCGGATGGTTCACTCCCGAAATTGCGGCGCTCATCAACAAGCATGAAGACGGCTATTACCTGGGCCGCGGGGACGCTGTGCCGAAAATTAACGGAGCGGAACTTACCGGCCTGACCAAACTGAACGACGGGGATGTGATCGAGGTGAGCCGCGTTCGGCTTAATTTTTTGTACCGTGAATAAAGTTTCGCCGCGTCCCCAGGGGCAAATCCCGGATCATGCCAGGAACTCGCAAGGATGGTGAATCGCGTCGCGCCCCGCACGTGGTGCATGGATGGCTTCTGGCGTGGTGGCACCGGCGCGTCCCGTTCGCGATCAGCCTCGGTCTGACTGCCTTCGCGTTGTTCATTTATTCCTACACCTTCATCGGCGACCGGCCGACCGCGATTTTTTCCTTTATCAATCGTCTGGAACTGGACGCGCTCGATCTCCGGTTTCGCATCCGGCCCGACGCGTACAAGCATCCCGATCCCCGTATAGTCATCGTGGACATTGACCAGCGCTCCCAGGAAATTCTGGGCCGCTGGCCGTTCTCGCGAACGCACTTCGCGCACATGCTCGACGCCTTGCGCGAGGACGGCGCGAAAGTCGCCGCCTTTGACATTACCTTCAGCAAACCAGATGAAACCTCAGCGCCGATCCGAGAATTGCGGCAAACCGTACTCGAGCGCCAGAAGCAGGGCGGCAGCACGGATCCTCGCGTCATCGCGGATCTCGATCGCCTGTCGAAAGAATATGATGGTGACGAGCAGTTCGCGCGGGCGATTGAACGGTTCGGAAACGTCGTGCTCGGAAATTTTTTCCTGTATTCCCAATACGACCTGAAGGGCGTGGACGACAAGACGCTCGACCGCTACGCCAATATCCTCGCCGATTTTCCGTTTCCACAGGTCCGCGCCGCGAATCCTCAAACCGGCCAGCGCGATCTTGCGCACCTGATGCAGGGCTTCGGCGATCCGTATTTTCTGCTGCCAAAAGGCACGCAGGCAAATATGGAAGTTTTAAGCGACGCGCTGCGCAACGCGCACGGCGCCACGGGATTTTTCAACGTCGAGCCGGATCCCGATGGCGTGGTGCGGCATTCCCTTCTGGTTCTCCCCTACGGACGCTCCAAAAACTTCGATGACTGGGACATGTACGGCTCGCTCGACGTGCAGGCAGTGCGCCTCTTCCTGGGATTGCCGGACCAGCAAACGGTTCTCGATTTCAGCGAGACGGGCGTCACGGCTCTTGAGTTCGGCCCCTCGCTGGTAATCCGGCCCGACGCCATCGGTCGCATGATGATTGACTATGAAGGCGACGTGAACACTTACCCGTATGTTTCGATTGCCGACGTTGTGAATCACAAGTTTCCTCCGGGAACCTTCCGGGGAAAAATTGTTCTTGTGGGCGCGTCGGCTACCGGAATCGGCGATATGCGCTCGACGCCATTCGGCGGAATTAACGATCCGGGAGTCGAAATTCACGCCAACGTGATTGACAATATCCTGAATCGCCATTTCCTGGTTCGCGGCGCAAATCAGGTGGCTGTGGATCTTTTACTGATCTTCCTGTTCGGCGTGCCGCTCGGGCTGTGGCTGGCGCTTGCGCAGCCGCGTTCCATGCTGTTTGGACTCTTGCTTCTCGTGCCGTTTGGCGCGGGAGTATGGTTGGCGTTCCTGCATGGCTGGTGGCTGAACTTTGTCGTGCCTTCCGGGACGCTGGTGGCGAACGTTGGCTTTGTAGCCATGTACCGCGCGCTGGTCGAGGAAAAGGAGAAACGGCGGGTGCGCGGAGCGTTCCAGCAATACCTGAGTCCGGAAGTGATTCGCCGCCTGCTGGAAAATCCCGACCTGGTGAAGCCGCGAAAGACCGAGATCACCGTGATGTTCAGCGACGTTCGCGGGTTCACAACGATTTCGGAAAAACTCGACGCGCAGGAGCTTGCAGCACTGCTCAATGAATATCTGACTGAAATGACCCGGATCGTGTTCGCGCATAATGGAACGCTCGACAAATATATCGGTGATGCGGTGATGGCATTTTGGGGCGCGCCCTTTGAAGAACCGCGGCACGCGACCCAGGCGTGCCATGCAGCCTTGGAAATGATGGCCCGGCTGCACGAAATGCAGAAAAAATGGAAAGCCGAAGGAAGGCCGGTGATTGATATCGGCGTGGGGTTGAGCACCGGCGTCGCATCGGTTGGGAACATGGGTTCAGCCCTGCGATACGGCTATACGGCGCTGGGCGATACCGTGAATTTGTCGGCCCGCCTCGAAGGGCTTAACAAAGAATACGGCACGCACATCCTCCTGAGTGAATCGGCATATTTGATGGTGGAGGATTCCCTGCTGCTCTTCCGCGAACTGGACTTAATTCGAGTGAAAGGCAAGCTGCAGCCGGTGGTGCTCTACGAACTGCTGACAGCCCGCGGCACTCCGGAAGGCGATGCGCCGGGACTTGAAGAGCGCGTTGAGCTTTTTGCGCAGGGGCGCGCCTGCTACCGCGAACGCCGGTGGCAGGACGCGCAGATCATCTTCGAGAAATTGGCCGAGCGCTGGCCCGAAGACGGTCCCGCTCGGATGTATGTGAATCGTTGCAGGGAATACCTCGTTGCAAGCCCCGAAGAGAACTGGGACGGCGTTTACGTCATGACGCACAAGTAGTCCCGGACCTTGGCGTTTAGTCGCATTTTCAATCGATCCTCATTCGCCCCCCAGGATCTATCGGTGATCAGAAACAATTCGCAGGGGACACAGTCCGGAAGGGATGGCCTGATGATCAACACGGGTTGTTAACTTCCCGGTGACAAGAATACATCTGGTTTACGCCGATCATTGTGTCCTGCCGTATGATTTGGCTCTGGTCCTTGGAGGTTTTTGGTGTCATCCCGTCAGCTTGCCTACGTCCAAAAACGTCGCAGCACGCGAATTTACAATGCCATACCGCTGGCCATACAGGGCTCGGACGCGTTCCGCGCGCCGTATCTGGAGCAGGTTTCCACTCTATCGGTTAGTTGTCATGGCTGCCGGTATCGGTCGAAGTACGAGGTCATCCAGGGTGACACTGTATATTTGGATGTGAAGCAGTCCAGTGAGGGCAATGCTGCCTATTCTTGTCAAGCACGAATCAAATGGGTGCAGCGACTGATTACCAAGGATTCCGATTTTGATATTGCTGTAGAACTGGTAGACCCCGGCAATATCTGGGGAATCCTGTCTCCGCCGGACGATTGGTTTCCAATCCAGGCGCCCAATGCCGTCGAGCGAGAAAACGTCCGGAAAGAAGAACCGCTGACAACACGTGGCGGACAGCAAGTGACGGCGATACTGAAAAAAGAATCGGCTCGCGCCTCTCAGCTGGAAAGAAATGATTCTATTGCGGGCCTATCTCCCTCGATGAATCAACTAATGTCGGGTTTTGGCAATCAGATCCAGATAATGTTCTCACAGTCGGCAACGGCGGCCATTGTTCAGGAGCGGGAACGCCTGATGGGAGAGTTTCGCACTCAGTTGCAGAACGAGGCGATCCGCACGATGGAGTCTTTGATTTCCACGTCCAAAGAAGAGCTCACCCGGCGCATGCTGAAGGGCCTGAACGAAGCGCATGAGGCAGCCGCTCGAATCAGCTACGAAAACTGGAACAAGAAAATCGAGCAGGACACGAAGATCGCGGCCCAGACCATGATGACTCAGGCGGTAGAAATAAGCCGAAGGGTCGAGGCCATGACAACCAGCGCCCTCAAACTGCTGCAACGCAATATGGAGGCTTCCCGCACCGAGGCGGCTGACCGCTTTCTTTCCAGCCTCCGGGAACAACTCGCGCCACTGCTTGAAGATGCCCAAGTTGCTCTGCGGAACCTTGCAGCTTCCGAGGACAAACTCAAAGTCGAATCCCAGGCAATTCGCGAGCGATTTGAAAAATATCTGGAACAAACGACCCAAAAGACTATCGCGGCGGTGCAGGAGAAAACAGTAGGGATGCTGGACCAGTTTGAAAGTGACGTGGCGAAAAAGCTTGCAGAGTCCCACGACGGCCTGCAGGAGAAATCCATCGAAGTGATCGCGGAGACCACTAGAATTTTGCGCGAAATTTCTCAAGGCCACGAGGAGAGTATTGAAGGTCAACTTCGGTCGCTCGTGTCTTCGGCCACCGACGATGTGGCCAAGATTTTGAATGAGAACCGCGCAGTTTCGATGTCAATTCTCGAACCCGCCAGAAAGTAATGCCCGCAGCGATTCCCAAACGCATTATGGGCGTAACTCCGGGGCAGTACCTCCCACACGTTCAGCAAAACTGACTCAATCGCAGGACAATGAAAATTTCGGTTACCAGGATCCGTCTTGCCGCATTGCCTTTCGACTCTTATCCCGGCGGCCATCGAAAATCGCGCCCTCCAAGCAAATGTAAATGAAGGTGAAACACGGATTGCCCCGCGCCGCGGCCATTGTTGAAGACGGTCCTGTAGCCCTCGGTGAGTTTGCGCTCGGCGGCAAGCTGCGCAGCGACCAGTTGCAAGCGGCCAAGCATCACTGCGTCCTCGGCCGTGGCATTGGAGAGAGAGACCAGGTGCTTCCGGGGACAGATCAGGACATGGGATGGAGCCTGAGGATGGATGTCCTCAAACGCGAATATTTCCGCGTCCTCATACACCAGCTTCGCGGGAATTTCCTTGTTTCCAATTTTGCAGAACAGGCAGTCGGTCATGGGAATTCCTTTGAGTTTTAGAGTTCAGAGTTAACAGTTAAGAGTTGAGAGTCTAAAAGACCCAGGGCCAAAGCAAAGCGTTGTCATTCCCAACCCGCTGCAGCGGGTTGGGAATGACAACCAAACATACTTCTCTCCCAAACTGCAAAGTCTCATCAATACTGTCCCAAGGTTGAAACTGAAACTAGCCCTAAGGGCCTGCGAATACAGGCTTTGGATATAAAAAGGAGCAAAATCGATTTGAAATCACGGCTACTCTATTCCCGCTCGGAAGCAGC
>Ga0182024_10017258_pt1 | contig 13583 bp, 7 predicted proteins | sample P32metaG_FD_120480 | JGI IMG/M metagenome (GOLD analysis project Ga0182024, IMG submission 120480) | Permafrost microbial communities from Stordalen Mire, Sweden - P3-2 metaG (Illumina Assembly) | ecosystem: Environmental > Terrestrial > Soil > Wetlands > Permafrost | place: Sweden: Stordalen...
ATCCAGTCTCAGGTTCGACGCCCTTAACGACGTCAATCATGGAGTTCAGTGCTCTCTTGGAAATGCCCGTGAGGAATCCGGCGTGCCCGAGCATGGACTTTTCCATGAGCGCATTGCACGGGCAAACCGTGACGCAGTGACCACAGGAGACGCAACTGGACTCGCCGATTGTCGAACCGCCATCCCACAGAACACGCGGATGAGGGTCGTCCCAATTGATGGAAAGTGTCTCGTTCACTTCGACGTTCTGGCAGGCCTCCACGCAGCGGCCGCACAGGAGGCATTGGTCGGGATCGTAACGGTAGAAAGGATTTGTGTTGTCAACTTCGTACGGCTTGGATTGGAACGGGATCTTCTGGTGCTCGATTGCCAATAACTTGGTGGTGTTGTGCACCGTGCAATTCCCATTGTTGTTGTCGCAGACGGTACAGTAGAGCATGTGGTTGCTGAGTATCCGGTCAAATGCCTCCTGCCGCGCCGCATGGGCCCTCGACGAGACCGTCGAGATAATCATCCCGTCGGAGACTTTGGTCGCACAAGCGCGAACTAGTTGGCCGTTGATTTCGACCAAACAGGTGTCGCAGGTTTGGATTGGTCCGAGCTGAGGGTGGTAGCAGACTTGAGGCACTTCTACGCCTGAGCGATTAATGATGTCAATCAAGCGCTCACGGGACTTCGCTTCCAGAACCAAACCGTCGATCGTTATGCTAGCCATCACGTTACCTTCCACACTGCTTTTCATATTGCCCTCACGTTCGGGGTCTTTCCCCCGCAAATTTCGGTATGATGCGGGATCTGGAGGCGTTTGGCTACTGCCTTCTCCTGGATCCAAAGGTTGCGTCGGTTGCGATATCACGGTAGCGACCCTCCTTTTCTAAGATGATCTCGAAACGTCAACAACCCGTAACCCATCTCCGCTATAGCAGTTTTATCATTGCGCGTCCTCCCCGCCGCTACGGAAGTAAGTAGCGGAAAGATGCGTACACCATGCTCGCGTGTGCATTCTTGGGATTTGGACCACTCGTAGTGTCTGGGATCGACCATGGGCTTCGAACCAGATACGAATACTGGGTGATGATTTGAATCTTTCCGAAATTGGGGCTCGACCACAGAGTCGGAATCACGCCGAAGGTACCTTCCTGAATCGCTCGGTTCGACGAATTTGCGGAGCCAGGGAAGCCAAACCCAACACAGGTGAAACCCAAGCTTCCCGCGCACGACGAAGCAGGCGTGGCTCCCAACAAACCGAAGTTCCGCTCGAAATAGGCCGCGCCGTAATAGCTGTAGAGCATGTAGCGCGGCGTCGTCTGCCATTCGAAGCCAGCGAGCCCGGAGCCTGAGTGAACTCCGGATAGAGTGCCATTCGGCTTCACGATCGCGTCCGGCCCCAAACCAAAAATGTACCGGCCGCCACCATCGCTATAGAACGAATTGGCGATAAGTCTTAGGTTCTTGACGACCTCGAAATTCAGGTTTACCGAACCTCCGCCTCCCGTGATCGTGTTCGTGCTGGTGGGAGTCGTAAGATCGTTTGAGACTCGGAAGCTGCGAACCAAGCCTGCCGCCTCCAGATGGAGGTCATGCCCCCATGGCTCCCAGTCGAACGCGGTTTTGACGATAATATCAGGGTGGAGGTTAGGTACGTCTGTATTCGTGGCGCTCGAGGTGGCGCTGGTGCTGCCGCTACCGTTGTCAAACTGAGTGCTGAAGTATGCGGTGGGGAAAACAACCGAGGCGGGCGCAAATTGTTGTGGATTCTCGAGCGATACTCCTATCGCCCAAAAACTCGTTGGATGGTACACGACGCGAAACTGAGGTTGCCGAGCCCAGATCAGCCCGACCTGGAAGTTCGGGTCCTCGTTAAGAGTATAAAAGATGTCCGCCGGCATGGGCGACAAACCAACTCGATTTGGGGTAAGCAGGGACCACGCCTGGCCTCCAAGGGCCTCCCACTTCCCATGCTTCACGCTGGCAAAGAAAAGCCGGAGCCGCAGACTATCGCTATTCGCCGTCACATAAGCGTTCGAGGGTTGATAGCCAAGGAAATCGCTCTCCACGTAACCTGTCACAGAGGTTGACTTGGTGAGGTCCGCGTCTACCTTGAACGATAAACGTGAGTATTGTGATGAGAACCCAGTTTCCGTCATCGCACCCTGCGGCAGTTGATTGTTGAATGGAATGCTTCCGAAGGAAGTGGCAATCCCGCTTCCGACGTTGGTCGTTCGAAAGAACGCTGCAAAATCGAAGAATCCCCCTGGTGTAAAACGAGCGGCACCGATCTTCACCGATAGCGGAGCTGGCTCTTCACTTTGATTGCCCGTCGATTGAGCATCATCAGAATCTCCGTGTGATTTCACAGCGGCGGATGGTGTTGGTTGCAATGCCGCCGCGATTCTCGCTGAATTGCTGTGTGCCGGAGAGGAATTGATGGTACTAGCCTTTTCCTCCATGCTGTCGAGTCGCTCCCGGATAGTTTGCAATTCTTCCGACTGCTCCTGGACCAGATCTCGCAATTGCTGTATTTCTGATTCGACAGGCGCACTCGCGGGCGTTGCTGTTGCTACGTTGGCCGCCCCGTTTGTTCCGGCTTCCGCGGTTGTCAGGGTTCGATTGTCGTCTGGCTGTCCGTTGTTTTTGTCAGCCCGAGCAGGCACAACAAAAGAACCAGAGGCAAGTAGTGCCAGGCAAATAAGTTTTCGCTTCATTTGATCTCTCCCCAAATGGCTAGGGCCCAACTTATTCATGACCCCCGGTTTGGTAATACACGCCGCGTTCCAATTGCACAGGAAACTGTCCCAGCCTGAGAAAAGGTTGAGAGTACACTGGTTAGAGGCAATTGAACGGCTGTCGTGGGATTTTTCATTGCGAAGGTATCGGAGATTTAGCGTCGGTATACAGACAGTATGGCAGCCGTTCGGACGTTCATTTCCCGCAAATGTTCTTCTTAGATTTTATTTCCAACTATAATTTGCGGATACTGAGGATGTTCCCGTCTTTCGCGCACAATCGCGAAATCGAAGAGTAGCGACGGAGTATTTCTGGAGGTATAGAGAGAGCATTCGGACCTCAATATCATATGAAGATAGCAAAAGAGTTGCCGCCAGCTTATACGGCGGGCCCCAAAAGTAAAGATTTAAGAGTAGTGTAGACGAGCGCCAATCCGCTTTCGCTCTCCAAGAAATGGACTTTCCATCCGAGAGACAGCCTGTCAGTGTGCTGACAGGCATTCAATTCGCTGGACTCGCCGCTCGTGTCCCGCGCGTACTTCGCGTTTCATCCATCTCCTTTAGCGCCCCTATTTTCAGCTATTTCGTGAAATCCCTCCCTCACTTTGCATTATGGCATCCGAGCTGCATTGTCCAGCGTCTGAGGTAGAGAAAAAACTACCAGGGAGAAAATCACATGCGAAAGTTGTTGCCCTGTTTGAGCATTTCATTGGCTGTTCTACTCGTTCTCGCTCAGGTAGTAAGAGCTTCGGACCAAAATAAGGATGATGACCGATTGAGAAATTCTGGCAGGGTTTTGAAAGAGATTCTCGATGTTCCTGACAACATTCCGCAGGACTTGCTCGACAAGGCGGATTGCGTCGTTGTTTTTCCCTCCGTCCTAAAGGCCGCATTCATCGTTGGCGGAAGCTACGGGCGGGGTGCTATGTCGTGCCGCAAGGGTGAAAACTTCAGAGGACCTTGGGGCGCGCCTACGATGATGGCCCTGGAGGGCGGGAGTTTTGGTTTTCAGATCGGCGGAGAAGCGACGGATTTTGTGCTGCTCGTGATGAATGAACGCGGTGCAAATGGCATCCTCGCCAGTAAGGTCAAGCTGGGAGCGGATGCTTCGGTGGCGGCGGGCCCGGTCGGCCGCGATGCATCGGCCGAGACGGACGCAACTCTGCGAGCCGAAATCTTGAGCTATTCAAGAGCACGAGGTCTGTTTGCAGGTATCTCCCTCGAAGGATCCACGATCCGTCCGGACAGCGGCGACAACCGCCGTGTGTATGGCAGGGATATTCCTGCGAGGCACATAGTCCTGTCCGGAACTGTCGCGGTGCCCCCAGCGGCCAAGCAATTGATTTCGACCCTGGATGCTAAGACCCCCAAGCACAGGCCCTAGGGGCCGGTCGGATTGATGCAGTCCGTCCGGCTACGCCGGACGAAAGGATTGGGAGCGAATCATGTGGATTGTTAGGCTCGCGCTAAAGCAACCATACACCATCGTCGTGCTCGCCATCCTGATTTTTCTTCTGGGGACGCTTGCGATCGTTCGAACGCCCACGGACATTTTTCCCAATATCGATATTCCAGTGGTGAGCATCATCTGGAATTATAACGGCCTCGTACCCGAAGATATGAGCGATCGCATCGTTAGCGTCACAGAGCGAGCGCTCACCACTACCGTTGATAACATCGAGCACATCGAGTCGCAGTCGCTGTATGGAATTGCTGTTGTTAAAGTGTTCCTGCAACCGAGCGCTAACATTGAACAGGGTATTGCACAGATCACGGCGGTCTCTCAGACTCAGCTGAGGCAGTTGCCCGCAGGAACAACGCCGCCTCTTATCCTGGCCTATAGCGCATCGAGTGTGCCAGTCCTCCAGTTGGCCCTCTCGGGACAAAATCTGTCGGAGCAGGAACTCAATGACTATGGCTTAAATTTCATTCGGACGCAGCTCATCACAGTGCCTGGCGCATCTGTGCCCTATCCATACGGCGGAAAGCAACGCCAAGTGCAGGTAGACCTGAATACGGCGGCGTTGCAGTCGAAGGGCCTGTCCGCGCTAGACGTAGTCAATGCGATCAGCCTACAAAATCTGATCCTGCCGACCGGAACCTCCAAGATCGGCTCCAGGGAATACGATGTTTCCATTCCTAATGCAGCACCGCAGACGATTGCAGACCTAAACCAAATTCCGATCAAAACGATTGGTAGCACCACGATCTACATCAAAGATGTTGCCTGGGTACGCGATGGCTTTCCTCCGCAGACGAATATCGTGCGCGTCAACGGGCAGCGCTCAGTATTGCTGACAATCCAAAAGGCGGGGAATGCGTCAACGCTCAACGTAATCTCGGGCATCAAAGCACTGCTGCCTCAAATCAAGACGACGGTGCCACCCCAGCTACAAATAGACCTCCTGGCTGATCAATCTATTTTTGTTCGCAGTGCGATCAGTGGAGTAGTCAGGGAAACATTAATTGCCGCGTGCCTGACCGCCCTCATGATTCTCACTTTCCTGGGCAGCTGGCGAAGCACCGTGATCATCGCGACCTCGATCCCACTGGCGATCCTGACCTCCATCGTTGTGTTTAGCGCGATCGGAGAAACAATCAATATCATGACCCTCGGCGGACTCGCTCTGGCGGTCGGCATCCTGGTAGACGATGCCACGGTTGAGGTCGAGAACATAAATCGAAACCGGGCGGCGGAACCGGGAAAGGCCTTGGACGAAGTTGTCCTCGATAGCGCGGCGCAAATAGCAACGCCTGCATTTGTGTCCACACTTTCGATCTGCATCGTGTTTGCTCCAATGTTTCTACTGTCGGGCGTGGCGCGGTACCTCTTTGTGCCGCTTGCTGAAGCAGTAGTGTTCGCCATGTTGGCCTCCTACCTGCTTTCCCGGACGATCGTCCCTACTATGGCCAAATACCTCTTGCGGGGAGACAAAAATGGGACCGGAGATGGTGGACCCTCCCGCAATCCGCTGGTACGACTTCAGCAGCGTTTTGAGGCCGCCTTCGAAAGATTTCGTCTAAGCTACCGCGGCCTGCTAGAGATTTGTCTTCACCGGAGGCGGGTTTTCCTGATTGCTTTCTTCGCGAGCTGTCTTGGCTCTTTGGCAATTCTGATCCCTTGGTTGGGGAGGGACTTCTTTCCCAGCGTAGACAGCGGCACTTTCAAACTTCATCTACGAGCCCCTACTGGATTGCGTATCGAAGAGACGGCCAACCTCTGTGATTTGGTCGAGCAGTCGATTCGACAGCAGATTCCGGTGGGCGAAGTCCAGAGCGTCATTGACAACATCGGTTTGCCCTACAGCGGCATCAATCTCTCCTACAGCAACTCAGCCCCGGTTGGAACATCGGATGCCGACATTCTTGTGACTTTGTCAGCCAATCACCATCCTACGGACAACTACATCCACCAGCTTCGTCTGACGCTCCCCCAACAGTTCCCGGGGGTGATTTTCGCTTTCTTGCCGGCCGACATGGTCAGCCAGATCCTGAATTTTGGCTTACCAGCTCCAATCGACGTGCAGGTCGTGGGAAACGACTTGGAGGGAAACCGTCGCTATGCAGATGGTCTGCTCGAAAAAATGAGATACGTTACTGGAACGGCAGATCTGCGGATCCAGCAGCCTTTCGATGAGCCGTATCTCAACCTCAGGGTCGAACGTACAAAAGCAGAAGAGCTTGGATTTACCGCTCACGATATTGCTCAGAATCTCCTGGTGTCATTGAGTGGCAGCTTCCAGACTTCACCCACATTCTGGGTTGACCCAACCAATCGTGTCAGCTATCAGATCGCGACTCAGACGCCGCAATATCGCACGGACACATTGCAGGATATAGAGAACATTCCGATAACAGGCACAGACTTAACAACTCCTCCGTCGATCATGGCCAGTCTGGTATCTGCGCAACGGGGAGCGGGAATGGCAGTGGTTTCTCATTACAACGTAGCGCCAGTTATTGACATCTTTGGCGCTACGGCGGGACGCGACCTGGGTGGTGTGGACACCGACATCGAGAGGATCATTGACGCCACACGGCATGAACTCCCTCGCGGTTCTCAAGTCGTTGTTCGCGGGCAAGTTCAAACGATGCGATCTTCCTACATCGGCCTTCTGGGCGGCCTGGTCTTCTCCATCGTGCTCATATACCTGCTGATCGTAGTCAACTTTCAGTCTTGGCTGGATCCTTTCATCATGATTTCTGCGCTGCCTGCGGCGCTCGCCGGCATTGCCTGGTTCTTATTTATAACTCACACGACTCTAAGCGTACCCGCGCTCATGGGAGCCATCATGTGCATGGGCGTCGCAACTTCAAACAGCATTTTGGTCGTCAGCTTTGCTACGGACAAAATGACGGAAGGAAGTGATTCCGTCAGCGCTGCACTGCAGGCTGGCTTCACGCGTTTTCGCCCCGTGCTGATGACGGCTCTGGCCATGATCATCGGTATGGTGCCAATGGCTCTCGGACTAGGGGACGGGGGCGAACAGAATGCTCCTCTCGGACGGGCAGTCATTGGTGGCCTGCTTTTCGCGACGGTTTCGACGCTGTTCTTTGTCCCGACATTTTTCAGCGTTCTGCAGGCCACACGTCAGAATCCAGCCCAGAGTGGAAGTGAACAGTAGGCAAGACTCAGGGAGCTACTATGCTGCCTCAAACTGAGGATGTAAGACAGATCGACGGGCAAACACTCCGGTTAAATAGTGCAGCGGGTGGCCAGAGTCCGCACAAACACTGGTTGGGCCTGGCAATTGCGTTGATCGGGGTCGCCGCCCTCTTAATATCAGGCATCTGGTCCCGTGTCAGGACCCGCACGACCCTCAGCACGGAGGCGGCGCGAGTGGCGATCACTCCGGTATCGGTTGTTTCGCCAGAACGAACCTCGCCCGCCCAGGAAATAATCCTTCCGGGAAACGTACAGCCATTCATTACTTCACCGATTTACTCCCGTACGAACGGTTATCTAAAGAACTGGTCTTTCGACATTGGGGCGCATGTCAAGCAAGGGCAATTACTTGCTGTAATCGAAACGCCGGAAGTCGATCAGCAACTTCAGCAAGCCCGCAGCAACCTGTTAACGGCGCAGGCAAATCTCAACCTCGCTGCCATTACCAAAGCCCGGTATCAAGGCCTCTTGAAAAGCAATGCTGTATCGCAACAGGACGTCGACAATGCCGTCGGTGCCTATAACGCGAATACGGCTATTGTCGAAGCAGATCAAGCAGCCGTAGACGAGTATGCGGCACTGGTATCTTTTGAAAAAATCTACGCTCCGTTCGACGGAGTCATCACCGCCCGAAACACGGATATTGGCGACCTGATTAACTCCGGCAGCAGCGGAGGGGTGAAAACCGATCTCTTTCACATCGCTCAACCGGGAAAGCTGCGCGTTTACGTAAACGTCCCGGAGGAATACTCAAGAGGGATCAAGGTCGGCATGACAGCAGATCTTAGCCTCGCTGAATTTCCGGGCCGTAAATTTCAGGGAAAACTGGTGCGCACTGCCGATGCCATCAATATCACGACACGCACCTTGCTTATTGAAATTGATGTGGACAATCCTGCGGGCTCGCTGCTCACGGGCTCTTATGCAGAGGTCCACTTAGCGGTACCTACGCAGGCCTCCACTTTCCTGCTTCCGGTTAATACGCTGATATTCCGCTCGGAGGGTTTGCGCGTCGGTATTGTGAGAGACGGGAAGGTCGTACTCGCTGCCGTGACTCCGGGGCACGATTTTGGCAATCAGATAGAGATCGTCTCTGGCCTCAAACAGGACGATCAGGTCATCATCAACCCACCCGACTCAATTGTTCAGGGACAGGAAGTTCATATTGCTCAAGCAACATTGCCAGGGGATAACAAGTGAAACACCCTCGAAAGGCGCTTTTGGTTGAGAACTCGTGGCAAGCACCTCGGCTGGCCGTTCTGTTCGCGACAGCAGCACTCCAGCTGAGCGGATGCGCGGTTGGACCCAACTACCACACTCCTGTAGTGCAAACTCCTCCAGCGTATAAAGAGGTCGGGAACTCGAAGCCCGCCCAGCCCAATGACCAAAAGCTCGGCGGCAATTGGTGGGAAATATTTCAGGATGCCCAACTGAACGGGCTGGAACAGCAGATCAACGTGTCCAACCAAAATCTGAAAGGGGCCCTGGCTCAGTACACGCAGGCACGCGCGGTGCTGAGGTATTACCGTGCAGATTACTATCCAACTGTCGCCGCAGCGCCATCCGCTGACCGCGAAAGGTATTCCGCTAACCGTCCGCCTCAGAGTTCGTTCGACGGCCTCACCTTTAATGATTTTGTATTACCACTCGACCTTTCATACGAAGCTGATGTGTGGGGCCGAGTCCGCCGAAATGTTGAGTCATACCGCGCGCAAGCGCAGGCGAGCGCTGCCGACCTCGAAACGGTAAATCTCAGTATGCACGCTGATCTGGCTGTCGACTACTTTGCGGCACGCAGCCTTGATGCCGAAGAAGAGTTGTTACGCACTACTGTGAATCAGTACGAACAGGCACTGCAATTGACCGAAGACCAATTCGCGGGAGGAGTTGGATCTGAGGTAGAAGTCGAGCAAGCTAGGACCATACTGGAAACAACCCGGGCCCAAGCGATAGATGTTGGCGTGGCGCGCGCTCAATACGAGCACGCCACTGCAGTGCTACTTGGCAAGACACCAGCCGAGTTCAATCTTCCACCGCTGCCATTAACAACACCACCGCCACCCATTCCGGCCGGTGTTCCCTCTGAATTGCTCGAACGACGACCCGATGTCGCGTCCGCCGAGCGGATGATGGCGTCCGCGAATGCACAAATTGGAGTGGCAGAAGCGGCCTATTATCCGCTTGTCAATCTAACAGCCTCCGGGGGATTTGAAAGTGGCAGCATCACTACACTTCTGCAAGGACCCAGCATCTTATGGTCGGCGGGAGGGTCAGCTTTGGTGACGATTTTTGATGTGGGACGGCGACGCGCTGGCGTCGATCAAGCAAAGGCTGGCTATGCAAGCACGGTAGCAATGTATCGCGAAACAGTGCTCACTGCTTTCCAACAAGTTGAGGATAACCTGGCGGCGTTGCGGATTCTACAACAGGAAGCACAAGTGCAAGATACTGCAGTGCAGGCGGCTGAACGATCGCTTGCGCTCTCGATTACTCGCTACAAAGGCGGAGTCACGAGCTATCTCGAGGTAATCACCGCCCAAAACGCGGCACTCGCGGATCAGGTCACAGCAGTCAATATTCTTGGCCGTCGCATGGCCAGTGCCGTCCTCCTAATTCAAGCACTCGGCGGCGGCTGGGATCGCTCAGCCTTACCCGAACGCCCGGAATGCTGCGGTAAGCTGGTAAGCACCAATTCCAACTGACAAATTGGGCGCGTATGAAGAAGTTCGATAGCTTGTCTGAGCAAGAAATTCTGGCGTTAGCCATCTCTCATGAAGAGGAAGACGAGCGAGTTGCGGTGGCTGGACGCGCTGCGGAAGCGCGAGGACCTGATCCTACTCCTGACCGAGCGGCTTGGATTAAGGCTGCATCTGATGGGGAGCGCCGGGTGGCGGCGGGTGCTGATTCTGAGTGCTGACAAAGTTTGATCGGTAAAGTGCTTGCGCGGGTCGACAAAATCGAACAGGGCATGAAACGGCTGCGGAAAATAAAAATAAAGGCCAGAGAGAGCGTGATTTCCAGCTTTCTCCAGCCCCCTTGACAAGCCGGTACCCATGGTTGCCACAGCCGATATCGGGCGTGTAGCTGCCGAACTGCTCCAGGAAACGTGGAGACGCCACCGGGTCGTCGAGTTGGAGGGGCCGCATCGTGTGACCCCTAACGAAATCGCCGCCACCTTCGCTAATCTACTTGGCCGTCCTGTGAGAATAGAAGCGGTGTCGCGCGAGACTTGGGAGTCGCTATTCAAATCGCAGGGCGTGAAAACCTACACCCCGCATTCAAATGCTGGATGGCTTCAACGAGGGCTGGATCGAGTTCGATGGGGCGGAAGCTGGCTATCGAAAAGGAAAGGTCGCGCTGGAAACCGTGCTCCAAGCGCTCATCGAACGCGAGAGAAAGCCCTGAGCGTTCTCCAAAGACCTCACACCTCGCAAATTCGATAAGTCTCATTTACGCCGGCTGCCCCATCCTCGCGTTCTCTGCGATGGGGGTCTTCGAATTGCGCGCCGCGGAATCTGTCGCATGCGGTCTTAATCGCATGCACTAGGTTCGGCTTCTCGCCGTTGCATTTGCTTGTGCCCCATCCTCGTGTTTTTTGCGACGGTGGGTCTTCTTCAGGGGGTCGCAGCTTCAGCTGCGACATAAGCTCCGGCGAGCCTTCACTCCTCGGCGCTAGGTTTTTCACTATTTTGATCCGATTGCCGTGTAATAGAGATGGGTTACTTCCGAGTGGTCGACAACCCGGGAGTTGACGCGATCTAGGCGAGGTAAGCCGTGGCCAGAGAGGGCCTTCGTCGCCGACCTCTCGATCTGTGACTCTGCTCCGCGAACGAGCCATTCTGAGCTCTCGACGGGTCCTCACTCCAATCTCTAACTTGAGATGACACATGAAATCGGGTGACCTTTCGGTGCAGTTCGCCGGCGGCATAGTTGGCTGTTAATCCGTCACATTGGCGCTTTCTTTACCAGCATTGACGAGGAACACGGCTCGGGTTTGTCAAGCGGGAGCAACCGCGCTATCATTCGCAGATCACCGTCTGCTCGATCCAGGTGAGGTAAGCCGTGACGCAGTGGGACGCTCCTTCCTCAACATTACTACCGCTGATTCAGCGCCACGATTTCGCGGTTCTCTTCATCGCAATAGCTCCGGCGTTAAGCCGCAATGACAAGATGAGAACCGGGAGGTAACCGCTATGACAACCGAGATGCGAAAGACCGGAGTCGACGTCGTCGGCGACATGCCTTGGGGTACACACTTCTGTCTCTTTTACGAGACACAAACGGATCTTCTCGAAACACTTGTCTCATACTGCAAAGCTGGATTGGAGAACCAGGAGTTCTGCCTGTGGGTGGTCGCCGAACCCCTTACCGGGGAAGACGCCAGGAATGCATTACGACGAGCTGTTTCTGACCTCGATCGATACGTCGCTGACCACAGCATAGAGATTGTCGCGGCTCGCGATTGGTATCTCCAAGATGGCGCGTTTGATCTCAACAGAGTGATTCGCGGTTGGAACGAGAAACTCGCGCACGCATCGGCCAGGGGTTACGCCGGCGTAAGGGTGACCGGAGATACCGCTTGGCTCGAAAAGAAGGACTGGAAGGACTTCTGTGAATACGAAGAGTTACTCAACCAAGCTATCGCCAATCAGCGTCTAGCGGTGCTATGCACTTACCCACTCGCCGCATGCGGAGCTACTGAAATCCTGGATGTGGTGCGAACACATCAGTTTGCGGTAACAAAGCGGCGCGGGAGTTGGGACGTTATCGAAACCGCCGGGCACAAACAAGCGAAGGCTGAAATCAAGCGCCTGAATGAGGAACTTGAAGAGCGTGTCCTAGAACGGACCAGCCAACTCACGGCCGTCAACAGCGAACTCACGAAGGAAGTACTCGTACGTCACCGCGCCGAGGAGGCCCTGTTGCGGAGTGAGGCCTATCTAGCCGAAGCACAGAGAGTGAGCCACACCGGTAGTTTCGGCTGGGATATATCCAGCGGGCAGATCTTCTGGTCAGAGGAAACGTTCCGGATTCTTGAATACGATCGGACGATTCAACCTACAGTGGAACTGGTATTCCGAGGCACGCATCCGGAGGACCGAGCGCTCGTCCAGCAAATCGTCGATCGCGCAATACAGGAGAGGATGGCTTTTGATTTCGAACATCGATTGCTAATGCTTAACGGTTCGATCAAATACGTGCGCGTTGTGGGCCATCCCACAATAACAGCGGGATCGTGCGATGTTAAGTTCGTTGGCGCGATCACGGACATCACTGACCGCAAACACGCCGAGGAAGCTCTGCGGCGCAGCGAAACTTATCTAGCGGAAGCGCAGAGGCTGAGCCACACCGGCAGCTGGGCATGCAACATCGCCACTGGAGAGATGATCCACTCGTCCGAGGAGCACCGTCGCTTGTTTGGTCTTGATCCTGAAATGGGTGGGATACCTTCATTCGAAGAATTTTACCGGCGCATTCATCCGGAAGATCGAAACCGGGCTAGCGACAACCTCGCGAGAGCAATTCGCGCAGGAACGGATGTCGAGGAGCATTTCCGAATCGTTCTTCCGGAAGGAACGACGCGATTTATGTACGGGATAGGCCATCCTGCTCTCAAACGGTCCGGCGACACCGGCGAATACTTGGGTATCGTGATGGACGTGACCGAGCGCAAGCTGGCGCGTGAAGAGCGCGAGAGATTGCGTCAGGCCCAGGCGGATCTCGGGCACATAAATAGGGTGACCACGATGGGCGAGCTGACCGCTTCCCTGGCACACGAGATCAAGCAGCCGATTAGCGCAGCAGTAATAAACGCTAAAACCTGCTTGCGGTGGCTTGGGCGCGATGACCCTGACGTGGCAGAGGCACGCGAAGCCGCATCGAGAATCGTTAAAGACGTAACGCGCGCGGCTGACATCATTGGCAGAATCAGCGTGCTGTTCAAGAAGGGCGCACTGCAGCGGGAGTTTGTTGATGTAAATGAACTCATTCGAGAAATGATTATCCTGCTACGCAGCGAGGCGAGCCGCTACGCGATCTCAATTCGCACCGAGCTTGCGGAGGATCTTTTCAAAGTCATGGCAGACCGTGTGCAACTACAGCAGGTCTTCATGAACCTCATGCTCAACGGCATCGATGCCATGAAGGAAACCAGTGGCGGAAGTGAGCTTATAATCAAATCGGAAGCCGCC
>Ga0182024_10017259_pt1 | contig 13583 bp, 10 predicted proteins | sample P32metaG_FD_120480 | JGI IMG/M metagenome (GOLD analysis project Ga0182024, IMG submission 120480) | Permafrost microbial communities from Stordalen Mire, Sweden - P3-2 metaG (Illumina Assembly) | ecosystem: Environmental > Terrestrial > Soil > Wetlands > Permafrost | place: Sweden: Stordalen...
GGTCGTGGATCACCTCGCTGAAGTTCTGGAACCCGACCCAGGTCGCCGGCTGCACCAAGTTCGTGTGCTGGAACGCCATCAGCACCAGGCGCACGATCGGGTACCAGGAGAAGGCCCCGAAGATGAGGAGCAGTGGAAGGAGGAACCCTAGCGTGGACAGGCCGCCGCGGCGGGCCCAGGTGAGCGGCGTACGCCGAGGACGCCCGGGTACTGCGGACGGAGCCCGCGTCAGGGGGGCGGGGGCCGTCTGCTCAAGGTTCGGTGTGGTGGTGTTGATCGTCGACATCGTGCCTTATGGGCCTGCGGCCGGGGAGGCCGGGTGGTCGCGCTATACCAGCACGACCACCCAAGCCCGATCAAGCCAGGAGTCTTACGATCCTGACTTAATTGAATTCTGGCCAACCGAGTTGGCCGCAGAGAGCAGGCTCGACGGGTTCGCGTTCTGCTCGGTCAGGACAGCCTCGACAACCGAGTCAAGGTCGCCGTACACGGCCTGGGTGGCCGACTCCGGCTCGGGGATTATCTGGTCCTTGAAGATGGCCGAGGTGAAGGGCGCCATCTGCTTGAGCGGGACGTTGATGTAGGGCTTGATCCAGCTGTTGTAGAGGTTTTCCTGCGTCTGGTTGAAGATCGGGACCTCCGGCGTGCCGACCGGTTGCTTGGAGGCGGCCTGCGTCTCGGAATAGCGGATCGCCTGGTCGCGGTTCACGTACCGCTGGATGTAGTAGTAGTCGATCCACTTCACCGCCGCCGCAACCTGGGCCGGTGTCGTCTTGGGGCTCACGGCAGCGAGCGTGCCGCCGCCGAGGACGCCGGCGTTTTTGCTGTTCGCCAACGGGATTGGCGCGAGCCCGTAGATGCTCGGGTTGATGTTGTAGGACTGCACCATGTTGGTGTACACGTCAGAACCGCTGATGAACATGCCGACCTGGCCGGCTGAAAACGCCTGGTTGATGTCACTCCAACCCCAGTCGAAGTCGGAGCCCATTGAGTCGTCGGTCCAACGCATCGTCTTCAGCAGGTCAAGCGCCTGGACCGCCTGCGGGTTGTCAAACGTGGCCTTCGCCTTGGCGCCGATGCCAGTCTCCATACGGCCACCCAGCGCGTAATCGAGCGTTGTCAGGATCCAGCCGGCGGTGTTGTCGTTCGCTCCCATCTCCGCGTAACCGGCCATGCCGGTCTTATCGGAGATCTGCTTCGCGTCAGCCTCGATCTGCGCCCAGGTCGTGGGCGGGTCGTTCGGGTTGAGCCCCGCCTCGGTGAAGAGCTTGCGGTTGTAGCTCAGCGCCTGGGCGTAAGACGCCGTCGGGATCGCGATGACCTTACCCTTGGAGTCGATGCCTTCAGAGATGACGGCCGGGTTGAACTTGTTGAAGTACGGGAGCGCCTCGGCATACGGCGTCAGGTCGGCGAGCTGGCCGTTATCGCCGAGCGAACGACCGTCGGTGAACGGGACCGTGAACACGGTCGGCAGGGTCCCCGCCGCCAGCTTCGCGGCGAACGTCGAACCGAGCCACTGGTACTGGACCGACGTGACCTCAATACCCGGGTTTTCCTGCTCGAACTGCTTGACCTGACTATTGAACGCCGCCGTCGCAGCCGCGGTGCTGCCCGGGATCAACGATGCGACGCTGATCTTGACTACCGGCACGCTGGCCGAGGCCGTTGTAATCGAAGTGGTAGCAACAGCCACCAAGGTCGCGGCAGCGACGACCCCACCCATGCGGATGGACGTCCTCGCCCTGGTTTTGAACCTCATAACCTTCTCCTCTCCCTCACTAGGAAACTGTGTTGCGCCCGAGTAGGTACCGGGTCGGACGCAGCCCGGTCTGTGGCCTGGACGAGCCAGACCTTGGTGTCGTGCGACAACGTGCCGCCGACAAGCTCTGCGCTCCCCACGAGGACGTCTGCGCCCGCGGGAGCTCAAGAGGTTGAGAGCCGAAGTTGACGATGCAAAGCAAGCCCTCTCCCCTCCGGTCCTGCGGTGCCTCAGTAGGCCTTACCGGGCTCTCGCACCCGGGACGGCCCGCCGCCCCTTTGACGGCTTGCTGCGAGTGTACGCTCGCCGACTGTTCGGTGCAAGCCACTCCACCGTCTTCTGCAAAATATCGACAAGTCGACCTAAAGTTCTTGCATGAGGAAGTCCAAACCCCTACACTCCACAGCATGCCGTCGAGGGAACGGCAGGCCTTCAGGTCCGCCGACCTGGGCACGGTAGATGCCGGAGGACCTTGAGGTGGCCACAGAGCAGAGCGTGCCTTGGTGGACCGCGGCAGCCATCTACCAGGTGTACCTAAGGAGCTTCGCTGACGGCAATGGCGACGGCATCGGCGACCTCGCCGGGTGCCGGGCACATCTGGCGTACCTGGCCGAACTGGGCATAGATGCCATCTGGTTCAACCCGTTTTACCTGTCCCCCATGGCCGACGGGGGCTACGACGTAGCCGACTACCGCCAGATCGACCCCCAGTTCGGATCTATCAGCGACGCTGAGGCGCTCATCACCGAGGCCCACGCTCTTGGCATCCGGGTGGTACTGGACATCGTCCCGAACCATTGCTCCGACCGTCACCCGTGGTTCGTGGCTGCCCTCCCCTCGAAGCCGGGATCGCCCGAGCGTCGTCGCTTCTATTTCCGGCCCGGTCGAGGGCCCGCCGGTGAGCTCCCGCCCAACGACTGGCAATCGGAGTTCGGTGGGTCGGCCTGGACGCGCACGACGGGCCCGGACGGGTTACCGGCGGAGTGGTACCTGCACCTGTTCGCCCCTGAGCAACCGGACTTCAACTGGGGAGACCCAGCCGTAAGGGCCGAGTTCGAGGCGGTCCTGCGGTTTTGGTTTGACCGGGGCGTCGACGGTTTCCGGGTCGACTCGGCGGCATTGGTGGCAAAAGACCCCGGGTTATCGGATATCGGTGAGACGCCCGCGAGTTATGGCCCGGGGATGCACCCCTTCGTCGACCGCGATGAGGTGCACGAGATATACAGGAGCTGGCGTCATATCGCTGACGGGTACCCCGACAAGCGGGCCCTGATCGGAGAGGTATGGCTGCCGGACCAAGAACGCTTCGCGCTCTACCTGCGCGACGACGAGTTCCACTCCGCGTTCAATTTCGACTTTCTTTGCTGCGCACTCGAGGCTCCGGCGCTGCGGCGAGTGATCGATGACACGCTTGCGTCGCACGCGCGATTTGCCGCTACCACCACCTGGGTGCTCTCCAACCACGACGTCGTGCGGCACGTGACCCGCTACGGGCGGGGCAAAACCGCGTTCAAAATGGACGACCGGCGGATAGGCGAGGCCAGCGACATCGAGCTCGGGACGCGCCGGGCGCGGGCCGCTACTCTGCTGTCGCTGTCGCTGCCGGGGACGGCGTACATCTACCAGGGCGACGAGCTCGGCCTCTGGGAGGTGGAAGACCTACCGGAAGAACTGCTACAGGACCCGTTTTGGGAACGGTCCGGGAAGACCGATCGCGGTAGGGACGGCTGCAGGGTACCGATGCCGTGGGCCGGTCAAGCTCCACCGTTCGGCTTCACGGACAATGGGGCGACACCTTGGCTACCGCAGCCCCAGGACTGGAAGGCTCTGACCGTAGAAACGGAACTCTTGAACCCGGCCTCGATGCTCGCGCTCTACCAATCCGCACTGGCGATCCGGCGGCGCGAGCCCTCGCTGCGCTCACGCACCTTCGCTTGGGAAGACGCGCCCGACGGGGTACTTTGTTATTCGCGCGGCGACAACGTCGTGGTGCTGGTGAACCTTTCCCCCGAGCCGGTGGCCCTGCCTGAGCACGACAAGATCCTGATCGCTAGCGGGCAGCTGTGGGGACGCGTCCCGCCGGTCACGGCCGTGTGGCTACGCCGCAAATAAGGCACGCACGCACGCCGGCCAGGCTGGGCTGAAGCGCAGGTAAGGGCGCTAAGAGCGGGCCCGAAGGGGAGCCGTCGAACCCCTCACCACGAGCTCGGGCTCGAAAAGCAGACGTTCGCCGTTGGCCATCGTGCCGTCGATCTGGCTGGACAAAAGCTTCACGGCGGCTCTGCCCATTGCCTCGATCGGTTGACGGATTGTCGTTAGAGGAGGGTCGGTGCAGGTCATGAGGGCGGAGTCGTCATAACCGACGACAGAAATGTCGTCAGGGACGCGCAGGCCGAGGCGCCGTGCCGCCCTGATGGCCCCTAGGGCCAACGGGTCGCTCGAACAGATGACGCCGGTGATCCCCCGCCCGACCAACCGCGTAGCGGCAGCGTGACCGGCTTCCAAGGAGAACGTCACGTGCTCGACCCGGTCCGCTTCCTTGAGCCCGGCCCGCTTGGCCACGGCCAAGAACGAAGCCAGGCGGAGCCGGCTCGGCATATGGTCCTCAGGGCCCAGGATCATCCCGATCTCGTCATGGCCAAGTGCCCGAAGATGGCTGAAGGCTTGTTCGGCGGCAACGGCGTCATCGGTCGCGACCTGGGGAAAGGTCAAGTCCTCGCTCGAGGCGTTGACGAGCACGACAGGCACGGCGCGCTCGTGCAGCAAACGGTAATGCTCGTGCGACGAATTGGCTTCGGCAAAGTTGCCGCCGGCGAAGATCACCCCCGAAGCGTGCTGGTCGAGGAGCATCGTGACGTACTCGGGCTCGGACAGCCCATTAGGGCCACTCGCGCACAGCACCGGCGTGAAATGAAGCTGAGCCAGTGCCCCACCGACCACCTCAGCCAACGCCGGGAAGATGGGGTTGTTGAGCTCGGGCAGGACAAGGCCCACCAAGCGGGCCCGCTTGCCCCGCAGCTTTGTGGGGCGTTCGTAGCCGAGCACGTCCAGCGCCGTCAGCACGGCCGTGCGAGTTGCCGCCGAGACGCCGGGCCTCCCGTTGAGGACGCGGCTGACCGTGGCCTCGCTCACGCCGACCTTGTCGGCCACGGCACTCAGGCTGCGCTTCATCGCGCGTAACTTTACGTCAGTTCCGTGCGCGTTCGTTGAAAAAACCGATTGGCCGGGGGCAGATGGCGGATGCCCGCCGGCTACGCCCGAGCCGTACCTGCCAGCGCCGGCTAGTCGAAGAAGTTCTTATCCTCAGGGCTCAGGTGCTGCCTAGCAGCGGCAACGTTGAACTCGACCCCCATACCCGGGCGGTCCCAAACGTCGATGAAGCCGTCCTTGACAACCGGGGTCGGCAGCCCCTCGACGATGTCGTACCACCATGAAGGGTCGCCAACCGGGTACTCGAAAGCGATGAAATTTGCGGGCAGCGTTGCACAGACCTGGACGAGCGCCGCCAGACCGAGAAGGCCGTCGCCCGTACCGTGGGGCGCCATGAGCACGCCGTGGAGATCGGCGTACTCAGCAACCCATTTCAGTTCGGCTATCCCACCTATATCGCAGGGGTCCGGGCCGATGACATCGACCGCATGGCGCTCGATCAGTTCCTTGAAGTTTTGGCGGAGGTAGATCTGCTCACCCGTGTGAACGGGAGTGGACGTGGCCCGAGTGACCTCACGGTAGACGTCGGCGTTTACGTACTGGGTGTAGTCGCCGGTTATGAGATCTTCGGCCCACAGGACATGGAGATGTTCAATGGCCTTGGCGAAACGGATGGCGTCAGGCACCGTCCAACCGGGACCGCAGTCCAGGGCCAGCCCGATCTCGTCCCCCAGCGCTTGCTTCATCGCTTCGACGCAATCAACCACGTACCGGAGCCCCCGCTCCGTGAGCAGTCCTCGCCCGTAGTTGCCGTGCCCGGCCAGGACGGGGTCCCCGTACGAGAAGCCCGCCATCTCCCTCGGCGCCATGCTGTGGAAAGCCACACCTTGTTTGATGATGCTGAAACCCTCGGGGGACGCTTTCATCTTCAGCACATTTGCTGCATGGTCCTCTGGGGAAACGCCCTCCATCGGGAAACGCACGGCTCCGTTGTAAACCCGCACACGGTCGCGCACTTTGCCCCCGAGAAGCTTGTAAACGGGGACCCCCGCAGCCTTCCCGGCGAGGTCCCAGAGGGCCATTTCGATTGCGCTTACTCCGCTCCCCCAGGGCTTGAAGGCCCCGCGGTGACGCAGTTTCAGCATCACGCGCTCGACATCTGTCGGGTCTTCGCCGACGATGAACTGCTCGTAGTACAGCACGTGCGAGCGAAGGTAAGGCTTGAAAGACTCGACGGCGGCGTAGCCGCTGACACCCTCGTCGGTGACCACTCGTACGATCGGGTTCTTCCCTATCACTGCACATTTCAGGGACGTGATCCTCATCTCGGGCCCACCTCCGGGGTGTCGTGCTGCCATCCGAGCAAGCGCTTGGCCTTGGCGCAGGAGTACAGGCCTTCATTACCAACGGGTTCATGGCGCCTGTGCACGTCAGGGTAGAACGCTTCGCAAAGCTCTGCCGTCGCCACGCTCGCCGCTGTCCTGGGTGCTACCACAAAGAACGCTTCGTGCCCTTTCCATTTGGCGTCAAGGACCGCGAGGCAGGCACGCGCCGCAGCGTCAAGAGAGGTGTAACCCCATAAGTCGCGGCTGTAGCGCCCCACATCCATAGCGATCTTGTCCGCCAGGACCTCCCGGGTGGGGACGAGGTGGTGGATACGCAAGCTGCCTACTGACATGGCGCTGTAGGCCCGGCATACCGAAGCCGCCTGGATCTCGCCGATAAATTTCGAGAGCGCATAGGCGTCTTCGTTGTAGCTCGGGTGGTCCTCGTCGATCGGGAAATAGTCATAGCGCGGGCGCACAGAAAAAGCCCCTCCAATGGCGTTTATGCTTGACGCGTAACAGAAGTTCTCGATGCCGAGCTCAGCAGCGACGCGCAGGGCGTTGAAGCTCGCCACGACGTTGGTGTTGTGGACCACGTGCGGCGGCGCACCTAACGGGCTGGGACGGGCCGCCAAGTGCACGAGCGCGTCGCACCCGGCGACTACCTTCCTCAGTTCGTCGTACGCGGTCACATCGGCCACTAGTTGCGCCGTACCGTCACCACTCTCCTCGGCGGGGCCCACCGGCCGGATGTCTATGCTTACGACCTGGTGCCCGCGCCGGCACCCCTCCGCAACCACCGCCGTCCCAAGTAGCCCCCTGCCGCCCGTCACCGCGATCTGCACGTTAATGGCCAGTCTAGCCCTGAGCTCTTCCCCCTATGATGGCCCGATGGCGATAACCGGCAGCTCAGGCGCCCGGTGGGAGAACCCGAACCTTGTCAATAAGGCGCTGGGCGAAGTGGGCTACCTAGCAGACGAGGGCATCGCGTCGGTGGTGTTCCTTGCGGACCGGCTGGGCAAACCCGTATTGGTGGAGGGGCCGGCGGGTACAGGCAAGACCCAGCTCGCCAAGTCCGTGGCGGAGATGACCGGTTCGCGGCTCATCAGGCTGCAGTGCTACGAAGGCCTGGACGAGTCCAAGGCGCTCTACGAGTGGAATTACAAGAAACAGCTGCTGCGCATCCAGGCAGAACAGGTGACCCAGGAGGGCGAGACCTGGCAGGAGCTCGAAGAGGACATCTTTTCAGAGCCGTTCTTGATGCCGCGACCTCTGCTGGAAGCGATCAGGGCCACCGACCCGGTCGTGCTCCTGATCGACGAGGTCGACCGCGTCGAGGTGGAAACTGAGGCTCTCCTCCTGGAAGTCCTATCGGACTACCAAGTTTCTGTCCCGGAGATGGGCACGGTCAAAGCGGCACAGATCCCTTTAGTTTTCTTGACTTCCAACAACACCCGCGAACTGTCCGAGGCGCTCAAGCGACGCTGCCTTTTCCTGCACCTCGACTACCCCTCGGCCGAACGGGAAAGACAGATCGTGCTTACCAAAGTTCCCGGTATCGAAGAGTCACTGGCGGACCAAGTGGTGCGCACGGTGAAGCTCATAAGGGCGCTGGAGCTTAAAAAAGCGCCTTCGGTATCGGAGACCCTCGACTGGGCGCGCACCCTTGTCCTGCTCGGCGTTGCCCACCTCGATACCGCGACAGCCAAAAGCACCCTCAACGTGCTGCTGAAGTACCGCTCCGACATCGAGCGAGCGGCCAAGGAGCTCGTGGCGGCGGAGGGATGACTGCTGGGTTGGCCCGGCCTTGACTTCGACCGAGCCTGGTACCCGGGCCGCTGAACTTGTGCTTGGCGGCGGGCTTTTCGGCACTTTCGCCGAGTTCGTCGAGGAGCTCCGAGCTGCCGGCGTCCCGGTCAGCACAACCGAGGTCCTGGACGCAACGGAGGCTCTGCGCCACCTCCCCCTCGAGGACCGCATGGCGCTGAAGCTCGGCCTGGCGGCGTCCCTGGTGAAAGAAGAAGGGCACTGGCGGACTTTCGAGATGCTCTTCGAGTTGTTTTTCTCGTTGCAGGGGCGAGCGTCCGGGGACCTGTCCACCTTGGCGGGGGGTGAGCTCGCCACCGGCGACGGCGACGCTATGAGCGCCAGGGAACTTGCCGAACTTGCCTACCAGGCGCTCATGGAGGGCGACCCCGAACTGATGGCGGCTCTCGCGAGAGGTGCTGTTGACCGTTTCGCCGGGATGGAGCCGGGGCGCCCCGTTGGAGGGAGCTACTACGTCTTCAAGACCCTTCGCCAGCTGGAGGCCGACGGGATGCTTGCGCGCCTGCTCAGCGCTGCGCAAGAGGTAGGGGGCCTGGAGGGGATGACCCTGGCTCAGGACTACCGGACGCGCTACGAGCGCATGCGCGAAGAGATCGAGGCAGAGGTGCGCCGCAGGCTGGTCGCCGACCGGGGGGCAAAGGTCGTCGCCAAGGCGCTCAGGCGCCCCTTGCCCGAGGACGTCGATTTCATGCACCTCGGCAAAGAGGAACTGGCCGCCCTGCAACGCACCGTCCAACCCTTGGCACGCAAGCTGGCCGTCCACCTGGCGCGCAAACGACGCCACCGCGACGATGGCCGCCTGGATTTCCGTGCCACGATGAGGCGGTCGCTTTCCTTCGGTGGCGCACCCGCCGACCCGCGGTTCAAGGCTCCCCACCGTTCCAAACCCGAGCTCTGGGTCCTGGCAGACATTTCCGGTTCTGTTGCCGCCTTCGCCCGGTTCACCCTCCAGCTTGTTTACGCTCTTTCCTCGCAGTTCTCGCGCACCCGCACGTGGGCGTTCATCGACGGGGTCGACGAGGTAACCGACCTGTTGAAGGGCGCCGACGACATATCGGAAGCTGTGCGTTCGATAAATACTCAGGCTGACGTGATCTGGGCGGAGGGCCACTCCGACTACGGCCACGCCTTGGCGGACTTCGCGCAGCGCTGGGGCCGTGAGCTTACCTCCCGCACCACCGTGCTCGTGCTCGGCGACGCCCGCAACAACTACCACTCCGTGCAAGCTTGGGCGATGGCGGAAATAGCCCTGCGCTCCCGCCACGTCTGGTGGCTCAACCCCGAGCCCCGTGCTTACTGGGACACGGGCGACTCGGTCCTGGCTCAGTACGGCGCCCATTGTTCGGGGGTTTCCGAATGCCGCAACTTACGCCAGCTGCGGCATTTCGTCGAGCAGCTCCCGTAGGGCACGTTCGGGCGGGCAGTGGCGCTACCCTGAGGGAAGACCCCATCACAGGAGGCTCCCGCAGATGGTCCTGCTCAGCCGTGAGTTCATAGCGGTACCCGACGACAAGAAAAAACAGATCGTCTTCAAATGGCCAGATGTCCGCATCCGTAAGTTCACGCGGGCAATTGTCGACGCCGACGAGATGGCCCTGTTCGTCAATACAGGCCAAGTCGTCGGGACGATGGGCCCTGGCAGGCACCAGATCGACGCCCAGGAACTGCCGTTCCTCGGGATGTTCATTGACGCTGCCACCGGAGGAAATGCTTACCGGTCCGAGTTGTACTTCGTAGGGACCAGGGAGTACCCAGGTTTCACCTTCGGCGGCCGCATCGACGACGTGCAGGACCCCCAGACGGGCATGATCGTCACCCTTCGCGTTTTCGGCGACTACTCCCTGCAGGTCAAGGACCCCGCCGCGCTCATCACGAACCTCGTCGGCACAGTGGACGTCACTAACAACGAAACCGTGGCGGGATGGGTGAGCGACCAGCTCCTCAAAGTAATGCGCACCGAGGTTACGAGGCAGATCGTCCGCAATGGCTGGCCGATCCTGGGCCTGTCCGCCTACACGCCCGACATTGAAAAGGCCATCATCGAGGCCGGGAACAACCAGTTGGTCACTTACGGCGTCGCCCTCGTGCGGATGGGCAATTTTGACGTCAACCTCTCCGAGCAGGACGAGGTGCAGCTGAAGAACCTCGCCAAGGACACCGCTTATAGCCGCCTCGCCGGGGGTTTCAACCAGTACGCGGCAGGCGAGATGGCTCTCGGCGCTGGAGCAGGCATGGCCAAGGGCGGCGGCAGTGACTCCGGGGTCTTCCTGGCTGCGGGGCTTGGCCTCGGGGGCCAGCTCGGTGGTGGAGCGGCTGCTCAGCCGCAAGGCCCGGTCCCGCCGCCAGCACCTGGCTTTGCAGGCGGAGGCACAGGCTTTGCTGGTGGTGGCCCGGCCCCTGCTGGAGCCGGCGCACCGGCTGCAGCAGCGACGGTCGCGTGCCCGAACTGCCAAAGCACCCAGGCCGTAGGCACGAAGTTCTGCGCATCGTGCGGCACGGCGATGCCACCTCCGGCCGGGCATTGCAACGCTTGCGGCTTCGACAACGCGAGCGGGGCGCGCTTTTGCGCCCAGTGCGGCCAAGCCGTCGGCCCTCAGCCGGTCCATTGCCCGTCCTGCGGTGCCGAGGCTGGGCCCGGCACGCGCTTCTGCGCCTCCTGCGGGACAGCCATTGCACCCGCCGCCACGGCAGCCCCGGCACCTCCTGCCGCTCCGGCCGCCGAGGGTGGGGGCCAGCCCTGATCGTCAGCCCAGAGGAGGTCCCCTCATTTTCTACGGTGGCGGCTCGCTAGGGTTCCTGCTCTTCATCGTCGTTGTTTCGGTGATGATGCGGGCGATGCGCGGCAGCTCCCGGGGTGGCCCGTGGGGACGCGGCCCATGGGGACGCGGGCCTTACGGCGGCGGCCCTTACGGCGGCGGCCGCGGAGGCCCTACCGGCTGGCCGGGAGCCGGCCAAGGCGGTGGCCCAACAGGTAGCGCGCCACCGGCGCCCGGCGCGCCCGGCGCGCCTGCGGGCGGGGACGCCGGTTGGAGCACCGGCGGTGGCCCGGCCGGAGGTGGCTGGGCAAGCGGCGGCGCGGGTGGGGATGCCGGCGTACCGGTAACGGGCGGCCACGGCATCGGCGGGCACCTTTCGGGCGCCAGCGCGGCGTGGCCCGGCGACAGCACCCAGGACTGGATGAACGACAACCGGCCGGCTTCAGCCAGCATCCCGGGCGAGCTGTTCCCCGAAGCCCACGCCAGGGCGATGCAGGCGGCGAGCCCGGTGGACGTCGGGCTTGCCGCTATCAAAGCTCACGACCCGGGCTTCGAGCTGGAGCAGTTCACCCAGCAGGTCCAGCGCGTTTTCTTCATCGTCGAGACGGCCTGGAGCGAGCGCAAACCGGAGACGAGCCGACAAGTGATGGCCGATGGGCTCTGGCTGGAGCAACGCCAACAGGTCCAGGGCTACATCGACGGCCGCAAGCGCAACATGCTCGACAACCTTGCGGTGTCGAACATCTGGCCGGTGGCAGCCCACTCGGACAACCGCTGGGACACGATAACGGTCCGGATAATGGCCGCCTCCGCCGACTACGACGTCGACGACCAAGGAGGTCGCGTGCTCAGGGGTGACCGCGAGGTCAAGTCCTGGGCAGAGGACTGGACGTTCCAGCGGTCATCGAAGGCGCAGACCAAAGACGGCGGAACGGCTCTCGGCTCGAAATGCCCCAACTGCGGGGCGCCGCTCGACGTTGACCTCGCGGGTACTTGCCACTACTGCAAGGCGAGCATCATGTCGGGGGACTATGACTGGGTGTTGGCACGGATTTCGCAGGTTGGGTAGCTGGTAGTGCCGCGGCGCCTGCCACGCCGGGCTTCGCCGGCGCCGCCAAGTGGAGTTGCTGAAGCTCGTTCGTAAGCACCCAGGCGAGCATTTCGTTGTAGATGCCCAAAATTTCGAAACCGTACGAGGGGTTCGTCGACCAGATACCTCCGATGGATATCCACGTCGTGCAGCAACCCGCGACACCCGAGGTTTCGGTTTGGCCTTCGTCAGCGCTCGACAGTTGGCTGGGCGTTGCATAGGACTCCAGAAGAGTGTCCTGGGCGAGGACACCCGACATCGCGTTGGGGAAGTTCCAGCCGTGCTTGCATTTATTGCAGGCGCCGATACCGGCGAAGTTGTTATAGCCGGGCGGGTCCTGGCCATATCCGGGGAAGGAGAAATAAGCGGTTTCGTCCATCGACTGAGCGAACGCGATATCGGGCCTGACACCCGTGATCTTGCCAGCCTTCATGTAGTCCTTGACGAGCTTGGCGAGCGGGATGGTCGTGTGGGCGACCGCCCCGGTGGAGGCGTACCAAGCCGCTATCTGGGCTGCAGTAAGGAGCGAGCTCCCAAAAATCTGCGGCCCCTTCTCTGCCCACAAGGGCCCAGCAGGCAGGGCCACCGGCTGGCCGCCCGGCGTGGAGGCGGCTCCAGCCGAGGAGGCCCCGGTGGGCTCGGTCGTAGTAGGGATAGGCGCGGTCGTGTTCGGGATGGCGGCGGTAGTCGTCGGAGCAACCATGTGAGCCAGCTTCGGCTGTGCTTCATCAGGAGGTGCCCATTTCCCCTCGAAATCCATGATCTCCACGGCCGGTCGAGCCGGCGCTGCGCCTGCTTGCAACACCCACTGGCGAGCCATCGAAAGGGCGTTGGTGGACGTGGAAACCTGGATGACCGCCGCCTCCCAGACGCCGTTCGCCTGCTGTACGAGGCCCCAGTCCATGGCGACCAGGGCGCTGGCCGCGATCACCTGTCTCTTGCAAGCGGCCAGGTACGCCTCGGACCTGAGCAGCTCGGCGGTCGTGTCCGTCGCAGCGAAGGCGGCAAGTTCACCCTTGTAGACCTGGACCTCGAGGCTGACGATGTTGGACTTGGAAACCATCGCCTGGCCCGTGTACTCGGCCATCGCCAATTGGGTGAGGGCCTCTCTGTAGGCGTTCACGACCAGCTGCGCCGCTGCCTCGGCCGCCACGGCCTCTCGCTCGTCGGCCTTGGACCACGTCCACACCGCGGTGGTCTCGCTCACCAACCGGTCGGCGGCCTCCTCGCCGACGTTGGCCCGGCTGAGATAGGACCGCGCCTCGTTGTACGCGGGGACCGACGACAACTGGCCTGCCTCGTCTTTCAGGTTGGCCAGCAACTGGGCGGCGCCGGGCGGCGCGACTATCACGGGGGGGAAGACGGGGGCTGCCGGAGCGGCCCCCTTGGCGCCTTTTGCCCCAGGGACCGAGGTCGTGGTGGCCGAGGAAGTGGGAGCTGAGGTCTGGGGTGCTGGGGTCGTGGTGGGTGCCTGGTCAGGCGGGGCTGCCGCAGCTACCGGGCTGGCAGCGGAGGCGACCACAGCTCCGGTCACGCCGACGACGAGCGCTGCCGAGCGGACCAGGCGCGCGCGCCAGCCACCAAGGCGATGCCGACAGGTCACAGCTCGATCAAACGTCCGCACGGCTTCTCCGGTGTCAGTACATGATCGGCAGAAATTGCGCCCAGCACAAGAC
>Ga0182024_10017260_pt1 | contig 13583 bp, 7 predicted proteins | sample P32metaG_FD_120480 | JGI IMG/M metagenome (GOLD analysis project Ga0182024, IMG submission 120480) | Permafrost microbial communities from Stordalen Mire, Sweden - P3-2 metaG (Illumina Assembly) | ecosystem: Environmental > Terrestrial > Soil > Wetlands > Permafrost | place: Sweden: Stordalen...
AGCCGTAGCTGAATTCGCGAGAATTCAGCCGCGCCGCGAGTTCGCCTGCAACGGAATTCTTACGAATTCCGCTACAAACGAAAGCTGCCCCGTGCCCTCTTGGAATCCTAGCTTACCGGCGGAGGGATGCGCTGGCCGTTATAGGCCGGAGTACCAGTCGTAACCCTGTTCGGCCCAGTAATCGGGCGGGCGCGTGTCGAGAAAGCGGATCGTGCCGATTCGCTTGATATTCTTGATGCCGTATTTGACTGGAATCACCAGCCGCAACGGAGCGCCGTGCGGCATCGTCAGCGGCTTGCCGTTCAGCTCGTAGCAGAGGAGCGTTTGCGGGTGCAGTGCGCTGGCCATATCGAGGCCGACATAATAGCCTCGATCGGGCGTTTCGAGATGAACATAGTCGAACAAGTTCGGCGGCGCCTGCGGACCGTTGCTATCTCGCAGACCGAGTTTGTAGGTCGCAAGAAAATCGACCAGCCGCGCCCCGGCCCAATTGACCACGACGCTCCAGCCCTCAATGCATTTCAGTTCCGTAATCATCTCGGCGCGCGGCAGCGCCTTGATCTGGTCGAGAGAGAACTCGCGACCTCCTTTTCCATTTGGCCCTTCAACTTTCAGCTTCCATTGAGCCCGATCGAACTTCGCATCCTGGAGACCAAGCTGGCCATTGACTCGTGGCTCTTGAACGCGATCCGGCGCGAACGTGGGAGCCAATCGTGAAACTTTGAAATACGACTCGCCCACGCGCTCATTGAAATTCAGCGCACGCCGCAGGAACCAAGGAATGCCGGCGTCTTCACTTTGCAGCCGTAACCACAACCAGCCACCGAAGCCCACCGCCGCCGCGCCGCCCGCCGCGGCAAAACTCCGCCGCGAAAGCCGCCGCATCTGTCGCTCGGCGTCGGGCGGGACAAGTTGATGCGGCGCCGCGGGCATCGGCTCCTTAACCGGATCGGTCTCCGGCACTTTCGCCGGATCGCTCGCGGGCTGTTCAGGAGTGCTCATACGGTGCGTCCTCCGCGGCGGTGAATTCGTAACCGCTCACCATCGCGCGGAAATTATTCCACCCCGCACGGATCACTTGGGCAATGTGAACGACAAAAAACAACATATACCCGATGACCAGCAAAAAATGCTCCCAACGCGCCATCTCATAGCCGCCGAGCAAACCGGTGAGCCACGAGAATTGGATCGGCTTGTAAATCGCCAGCCCAGTGATGAGCGATCCGCCGCCCATCAGCACGACTCCAGTATAAGCCAGCCGCTGCGCGCCGTTGAATTTCCGCCGCGGCAGAGGCTTCTTGCTCAAATGCAAATCATGCAGCACGACATCGAGCGCCTCGCGCGGCGTGTGGCTGTTCGGCAATAAGTGGCGCCATTCGCCGGAGATCAACGTATAGCCAACGTACAGCAGACCGTTGATCGCGAAGAGCCACATGAAGAAAAAGTGCCAGGCCATCCCTTCCGCCAGCCGTCCGCCGAGGCTCAACGCCTTGTACCACGAATCGGGAAAGAAGTGAAACAGCGTGAAGTTGCCCAAGCCGATCCGGTAAACATCGTTGGCCCAATAGATCAACAGCCCGCTCCAAATCATGATCGCCAAGAGCGGGACATTGAGCCAGTGAAAACAGCGAGTCGGCAGGGGATGCTTTTTGTCGAGCCGTTTCATCGCGTTCGCCATCGAGTGCAATTCAGAAATCTCGCGGCGCGCCAAGCCCAGGGAAGGCCGCCAAGGGTCGGGCTATCGGAAAACGCGTTAGCGGTCTTCCCTGGACTTAACCTCGCCATCTAAAGAATAGCAGCGCCGACCGTTCAAGCAACGGTGCGCGACCGACGGGGATAGAAGATCAACAGCGCGATTAGGCACGCCAGCGATGCCCACATCGGGACGCTGAAGAGCTTCGTATAGTCGAGGTGCTTGTCGTCGATCGCGGCCCATTCGGCCACCCATGCGGCGATCTTGCTGCCGACGATCACGCCGACGCCCACAATCACGAGGTTGAACAAACTCTGAGCGCTGGCTCGCACGTCGCCCGTCGTCTGCTCATCGACCACCATGAACGCGACGAAGATAAAGCAGCCGAACGAGAACCCGTGCATCGCCACTCCGACGATCAAGATCGGCACCGGTCCGAGATGCGTGGCTGCGGAAATTTGATCGACGTAGGCAAACAGGAACATGCGCAGCCCGTAGGCGATGATCCCCACGGCAAGCAGTGTTTTGCGGGAAAACCGCTTTGCGAAGAAGGGAATGACCGCCAAGACGGCCAGTTCCGAGATTTGCCCGACGGTCATCAACCCGCCGCCGCCGGCCCCGAAAATCGCATTGATTTCCTTGAACAGTCCTTCAGCGCCAGCCTGAAACCCGCCGAGAAACGAGGCCGTGTGGACGAAATAGAATTGATGGATGCAACTAATTGGCACCGCCAGCAAAAAGAGCGTCAGCAAGGGATTTTTCTTGATTTCGCCCATTGCTTCCAAGGAAGCATTCTTTCTTCTTCCCTTGCTGGGCGGCGTGTGCGGCAGCAGAAAGCAAAACAAGCCCAACGCGATACCGAGAATGCCGCTCAGGCGAAATGCGTCGGCCATTCCTAGCGCTTGCGCGGCTTCGGCTTCATCCTTCGTCGCGCCAACCGGCGTGTGATGATGCAGCAGCCATTGTGCTAAAGATATTCCGACGACGATCCAGCCGACCGTTCCCCACACCCGCACTCGGCCAAAATCGCGATCTCGGTCCGGCAGATGATGAAAAGCCAGTGAATTGGTCAGCGGCAGCGTGGGCGAATACACCAACGAATAGACGAACGAAAACACCAAGAATTGCCAATAACCTTGCAACGATCCGAGTTGCCAGATCAACACCCCGCCGATCAAATGGCTGACGCCCAAAAACTTCTCGGTCGAAAAATATCGATCGGCAAGTTGGCCGGCCAGAAACGGAGCGATGATCGCGCCGATCGCACCGACGGCAAACATGTTCCCAATTTGGCTGGGCTGAAAATGCAAGTGGCCAGCTAGATAGGGCCAAAGTAGCGGCAACCATGCGCCCCAGATCGCGTACTGCAAGAACATCATCGTCGAGAGCTGCACTCTCAACTGAAGCGGCATGGGTGGAGCGACGGCTACCGCGCGAAAACCGGCGTCCGAGGAATCGGCCATGCCAAACGTTCGCCTTGACGTTATTTACCGGCCGTGCGACGATGTGACCGCCATCGAATGGGACGGCTGGTTGACGACCTCAAAACAACCGCCCGAGTGGAGGATAGGGGATTTGAACCCCTGACCTTCTGGCTGCCAGCCAGACGCTCTCCCAATTGAGCTAATCCCCCAAAATGTAGACTTCGATGGCCATCGCGGCCCTTGCAACGATTTAGCCCGTACAATGACTTAGTATCTCGACGTTCGCGACGGGATTCCGCAACTAGCAATCCGCAGCGGCGCGAATAGAAAAAGCTATCACCATCGCGATAGCGTGTCAAGCTCGCCATGCGGACGGTTGGAGTTCGTCCGCGCCGCGCCAAAGGGGGGAATCCATGAAGCTGCTGGCCGGAGTCATCACGATCCTCGCCGCCGCAGTCTTGGTTGGCGCGGGCGCCATCGCGTCGGCGATCTCATCGATGCCCAACAACCGTCAACCGGGACCTTATCCGGGCGATGTGGTAATGATTGCTGGCGTAGTGATCGCAATCGCCCCTCTACTTTACTTCTGGTTCTTGCCGCCGAAACTACCACCTCCGCCGTGACTACGTCCTGTTAGTAATCATCCTCTGATCCTAATTCATCATCCTGTCGCCGGGTCGCCCACCGGAACCACGCCTTGAAGACCACCCCCGCCAAGCTCTTCGTCAAGCTCTTGCAATGGGGCATCTTGCTGGCGATCGTCGGATATTTGGTCCGCGATATCTATCGCAACAAAAGTTTCACCGAGATCTGGAACGGCCCGAAGCAGTGGCACCTGCTAGCGGCGGCGCTGCTCGTGACGTTCGTGGCCGTGCTGATGACGATCGTTCGTTGGTTTTGGCTTCTGCGGGCGCATGATCTGCCGCTTTCGATGCGCGACGCTCTGCGGCTCGGCTTCCTCGGCTACCTGCTGAATTTCATTTCGCTGGGGGCCGTTGGCGGCGACTTGTTCAAAGCCATTCTCACCTCGCGAAAATGCCACGCGCGCCGGGCAGAAGCGGTCGCCACTGTGATCATCGATCGCTTGATCGGGCTCTACGTCATCTTCGTAATCGCCACCGCGGCGATGCTGGCAACCGGCGTCTGGCGCGCCGACGCGGACCATACGCTGGAGCTTTTGTGTCGCGCGACATTCGTTTGCACTGGCCTGGGGACGCTCGCCATCATCTTACTGCTGATGCCCGACTTGGATGGCGGAAAGATTCTGCGGCTGATGGCCGGCCTGCCGAAAATCGGTCCGACATTGGAACGGCTCATCAACGCGATCCTTGTCTATCGCAGCCGCAAGGGAGTGATGGTTGCTTCACTGGGCATCACGATCGTCGCCCAAAGCCTATTTGTATTGGCCTACTTTCTCGTCGCGGCCGGACTGCTCAGCGAGCGCCCCTCGCTCCTGGCGCATTTCACGATCGTGCCGCTGACGACGATCGCCGGCATCGTGCCGCTGCCGGCGAACGGGCTTGGAGCCATCGAATTGCTCGTCGATTATCTCTATAAACATGTGACGCCGGTGGTTGACGGCTTCACACTGCCGAACAAGAATCTAGGCGTGCTGGTGTCGCTGGGGAATCGGATCGTGATGTTGGCCGTGGCGCTGGTGGGTGTTTGCTACTATCTGGCAGCCCGCCGCGAAGTGGACGAGATGATGCACGAAGTGGAAGCGGGAAAAGCCCACTCGTTGTTGGAAGCCGCGGGCGACGACGAGCTCGCGCCAGTTGCCAAAGTGTAGTCTTAATATAACGTCGGCGGGTGCCATGCCCACGGCATTGCGTGGGCATGACGTAGACCGCGACTCCGTCGCGGCGCCTTCGCCACGGAGTGGCGAGCTACGGGAACAGCGTCCGCCGAGCAGCATGGTTGAGTCGCAGACGACGGTCGGAGTGGCCGACCGACTGTTGGAGTTGGCCGAACGATTGCGGGAAGAAGCGGGGTTCGCCGAAGTGGTGGCCGCCCTGAAGGCGGGACATGGGGCCACGCTCGGCGGAGTCTGGGGGTCGAGTTGCGCGCTGGCAGCGGCCGCGCTCGCCGGCGAGGCGCCGCGGGCTTTGCTGATCGTTTGCCCGCGGCCCGCCGACATTGACCCACTCTGCGACGACCTGTCTCTCTTCACGTCGCTGCGCCCCGAGCGATTTCCTGCCTGGGAATCGAGCCCCGGCGAAGGAAAGATCGACGACGACGTGCATGGCGATCGAATCCGCGTGCTCAAACTGCTGGCAACTGTAGGGAACGGCCTCCGTGCCATTCCGGGGCCCGCGGACATCGGAACGCATCCCGCCGCGCGGAACGCCACGGAGGGCGTTCCCTACAGCGACCCGGGACACGGGGCGAAGCGGAAGGGGACAGTCCCCTTTTCTTCCGAAGACTCCAGAAAAGGGGACAGTCCCCGGCCCATTTCCCTCGCCGCTCGCCCCCAGCCCCTAGCCCCTTCTTCCCTGTCCCCTGTCCCCTGTCCCCTGACCCCTTCCCTCATCGTCACCAGCATTCAAAGCCTGATGCAACCGGTGCCGCCGCCGGAGACGTTGGCCAAGCAAACTCGCGTGCTCCGAGTCGGCGATGAACTGAACGTTCCCGAGTTGCTCCGCTGGATGGTCGAAGGGGGATTTGACAACACGACGGCCGTCGGCCTGCCGGGCGAATTCTCGCCGCGCGGCGGCATCGTCGACGTCTTCGCGCCCGATTGGAATGCCCCGGTGCGGATCGAATTGTTCGGCGATCAGATCGAATCGTTGCGGCGGTTTGAGGTCTCCACTCAGCGCAGCCTGCAGACGATGGAGGCGATCGAGGTCACGGTCCTCCGCCCCGATCCCGAGCATCGTGGAATGCTGACCGAGTATCTCGCGCCGCAAAGTTGGATCATGCTTGTCGAGCCGCAAGAGATCGACGAAGAGGCGAAGCATTATTTGGGTCGTCTCGAACGTCCGCAGGAAGTTCACGAGAAGGGCGACGTGCTGACGGAAATTTATCGCTTCCCGTCGGTCACGGCGGCCGGCGTTGCCAGCGGTTCGCTCGAAGCGACTTGCCATCTGCGGATCGAAAGCGTCGAGCGGTTCAGCGGCGACATCGGCAAAGTGCGCGACGAGCTCGATTCCGCCGCCGCCGGACAAGATGTGATTCTGATTTGTCAGACCGATGCCGAGGCCCAGCGGCTCCAAGAGATTTTCAGCGGCACGCGGCTCGCCGAACTCGGCAAGCTCCATTTCGCGGTCGGCCATTTGCAAGCCGGGTTTCGACTGGTCGATCAGCGAATCGTGCTGGTCAGCGGCAATGAATTGTTTCATCGCGGCGATCTCACGCGCCCCAGTCGGCGCAAGCTCGGCCGAGTGATCGATAGTTTCTTGGACCTCCGCGAAGGGGATTATGTCGTCCACTTGGCGCATGGCATTGGACGCTACCGCGGACTGAAGCTGTTGGAAAAACCCGACCAGGTCGAGGAGCATCTGGAACTCGAATTCCACGGCGGCACGAAAATCTACGTGCCGGCGGTGAATATCGAATTGGTGCAGAAGTATGTCGGCGGAAGCAAATCCAAGCCGGCGCTCGCGCATATCGGCGGCCGACTGTGGGCCAAACAAAAAGAAGCGGCCCAGCAAGCCGTGACCGATCTGGCGGCCGAGATGCTGCAGTTGCAGGCGGTGCGCTCGTCGCGGCCCGGCATTCGCTATCCGTCCGACACCGCGTGGCAGAAGGAATTCGACGCCGCATTCCCCTACCGCGAAACGCCCGACCAGGTCACCGCCATCGCCGCAATCAAGCACGACATGACGATCGAACGCCCGATGGACCGGCTCCTCTGCGGCGACGTCGGCTACGGCAAAACGGAAGTCGCCATGCGAGCGACGTTCAAAGCGATCGACGCCGGCTACCAGGTGGCCGTGCTCGTTCCGACCACGATTCTCTGCGAGCAGCATCGCCGCACGTTCACCGAGCGGATGGCCGAGTTCCCATTCCAAATCGCGGCGCTCAGCCGGTTCTGCACCGCGCGGCAGCAAGGCCGGATCATCGCCGGCCTGAAAACCGGGTCGGTCGATATCGTGATCGGCACGCATCGGCTCGCGCAAGCCGACGTCGCGTTCGCCAACCTCGGATTGGTGATCATCGACGAGGAGCAGCGATTCGGCGTCGACGTGAAGGAGCGGCTCAAAAAATTGCGGCAAACGATCGACGTGCTCACGCTCACCGCCACGCCGATTCCGCGGACGCTGCACATGTCGCTGTTGGGCCTGCGCGACATCTCGAATCTCGAAACTCCGCCGGAAGATCGATTGGCCGTCGAAACGCGCGTCACACGGTTCGACGAATCGCTGATTCGCCATGCCGTGTTGCGAGAGTTGAATCGCGGCGGGCAGATATTCTTCGTTCACAACCGGATCAACGACATCCAATTGCTCGCGGCCAAGCTGCAGCGGATCGTGCCCGAGGCGACGCTCGGAATCGGCCACGGCCAGATGCCCGAGGGAGAATTGGAACAGGTGATGCTGGATTTCGTCGCCAAGAAGTTCGACATTCTGCTGGCCACGACGATCGTCGAAAGCGGGCTCGATATTCCCAACGCCAACACGATGTTCATCGACGAAGCCGATCGCTACGGCCTGGCCGACCTGCATCAACTGCGCGGCCGCGTCGGCCGCTACAAGCATCGGGCTTATTGCTACCTGCTCCTCGATCCCGGCAAATATGTCTCGGGCACCGCCGTCAAACGGCTCCGCGCGATTGAAGAATTCAGCGACATGGGCGCCGGCTTCGCTATCGCCATGCGCGATCTGGAAATCCGCGGCGCGGGCAATATCCTCGGCACGCAACAGAGCGGCCACATCGCCGCCGTCGGCTACGAACTTTATTGCGAGCTGTTGGAGCGAGTGGTGCGCAAGATGAAGCAGATGGCTCCGAAGATCACACTCGACGTGCATATCGATCTGCCGGGCGAGGCCTATATTCCGCGATCTTATGTCGGCGACATGCGGCTAAAGATCGACCTCTACCGGCGGTTGGCCCGTGTTTCGGTTGCAGAGGAGCTTGCCGATTTAGAAGCGGAGATGATCGATCGTTTCGGCGCGCCGCCAGCGCCGGTTGGGCGGTTAGCACGGCTGGCGGAATTGCGCATCGCGGCGTCGGATTGGAAAATCGATGCGATTCGCCGCGAGGAGGGATTCATCGTTTTCGACTACGGCAATCGCCGCCGGATCGAGCAACTCGCGGCGTCGAAACCCGGCCGGCTGCGGATCGTCGACGACCGAAGTGCTTATCTTCCGCTGGAAAAGGGGGTTAAGGCGTTCGAGCAGTTGTTTGCCGCGGCAAAATCGGTGTTGCGGCCTTAATGGGGGCCCGCCTATAATCCCGCCCCGCGCGGCTTGACATGTCGCGGGCGCCAAGCCCAGGGAAGGCCGCCGAAGCGTTTTGCTATTGAGAAGACTCAATTCGGCCTTCCCTGGGCTTAGAGCGCGACACATGCCCACGTTTTCGGCTTCGATTCATCTGTCCCACTCCTCCGGTGGCGCGTGGCACGAATTCTCTATCCGGCGTTGTTCACTGCTACTCTGGCGCTCGCGGCAGCGCTTTGCCTGGGCCCGGCAACGGCAAATCGATTGTTGAGCGTGGCTGGCGTCGTCCAGGCGCAATCGCCCGGCGGCGCGGGTCCAACGGGCGGATTCGGCGACGGCAGTTCGCCCCCTGCCGGTTTCAACTCCGGCGTGGTTGATCCGAACAACCGCATCATGACCAGCGCTCCGACGCAGCCGATGCCGGTCAGCCAGCCGCAGAATTGGGCTGGAACGAACGCCGCGAATTTGAATCCGGGGATCAAGCCCGCCTATGTTGCGCCCCCCGGCGCGGAGCCCGCTAAGGCGTTGGAAAGCGCCTTGGTCGTGCTAAGGGTTGGTCCGGAAGTCGGATTGGCCTCGGATTTAGGTGGCCGCTACGGCGCCTATTTGGCCGACAAGGCGGCGGGAGCCTCGCCCGAACAGCTTGCTTCCGAGCGCCAGGAGTTGATCGTCCAGTTGAAGAATCTTGCCGATGTCAAGCTGCTCTTTGTCGAAGCGACAAAGACGATCCCGGAAGCTCCGCTCAAAGATGTTCAAGCGAGAATCAACGAGCAATTCGACAAATCGGAAGTCAAAAGCATGATGGAGCGCGTCAAGGTCGGCACGCCGGCCGAGTTGGATGCGGTCTTGCGTCAATACGGCTCGTCGTTGGAACGCCGGAGGCAAAGCTATTTCGAGCAATCGCTGGCCCACCTGTGGCTCGAGCAGCAAGGCGACAAGGAACAAGAAATCGATTTCAATACGGCGCTGGCCTACTATCGAACTCACGCCGCGGAGTTCTCGTCTCCGGCGCAGGCCCGCTGGGAACAGCTCACGGCCTTGTTCAGCCAGTTCAACAACAAGGAACTTGCCTTCCAGACCGTGGCCGCGATGGGCAACGACGTGCTGCGCGGCATCACGTTTGCTGAAGTGGCCAAGAAGCATTCGCAAGGTCCGACCGCGGACAAGGGAGGCGTGCGCGATTGGACCACGAAAGGGGCCTTGGTTTCCAAAGTCCTCGACGGCGCCATCTTCAGTTTGCCGATCGGCCGAATGAGCCAGATTCTCGAAGACGACGATGGCTACCACATCGTCCGCGTCATCGAACGCTACGATGCCGGAATGAAGCCCTTCCGCGATGCACAGGTGGAGATCAAGAAGAAGCTGAAAGAAGAACGGTCCAAGAAGAGCACCGAGGAGTATCTGGAAAAACTTCGCAACAAGACGCAAATCTGGACGATCTTCGATGAAGGGGGTCAGGGGTCAGGGGTCAGGGGCTAGGGGCTAGGGGCGACGGGAAACGCGCGGCGGTTCGCTTGCGGGGAGCGCTCCTCGCACCTCAATACTCACGGAGCATCCGTCGCTGCTGCCGCGGTCTTGCTGCTCGCCGGCAACAGTTTCAAGAACTTCTGGTCGCCGGTGCTGAGCTTGTCGAGCGGTACGGAAATCTCGCGGCTGTCGTCGGCACGGCGGACCTTGATCTGTTGATCGTCGTGTGCCGTCAGTCTCGCATCGACGACATGCTGGCCCGAGGAATCAACCCATTGCCGCCGGATGTTACCCGAGTCACCATTGCAGTCCGCGGCTCGAACCAGGAATGCCATCAGATCGGCGGCGGGAATCGCAAACCCGGCCCCTTCGATCTTGCCTTTCAGAACGATCACGCCGATCACCTGCCCGCGGCTATTGAACAACGGGCCGCCGCTCGAGCCTGGATTTACCGCGGCCGAGGTTTGAATGAAGGATAGATCCTCGATCTTCCGGCCGACGCTGCTGACAATTCCGGCAGTTACCGTGTGATCGAGCACCGTGGCGCCGAGGCCCGGGTTGCTGATCAGCGTCACGTTGTCGCCGTTGCCCACCGAGTCGGGCATGTCGATCCGCACCGGTTTGAGCGGCGAGTGGCTGTCGATCTTCAATAGCGCCAGATCGCGATTGGCGTCGAGTTTCAGGACCACCGCCTTGGCGGTCGCCTCAACCGGCGCCTTCCGATCCTTGGGGACAACGCGATAGCGAAGCTGCACGTGATCCGGATCGTCGATGCAATGCGCGCAAGTAACTGCATATCCCTCCGAGCCGACGATGAACGCCGTGCCGGTCGCATCTCCACTTTCCACGACGGCGACCGATTCGGAATATTGCCTCGCGATTTCGGCCGACGACATCTCGTCTCCCAATCCGCCGGCCAACGCTTCCAATGCCGTGAGCGGGAATTTTCTTGCGGCCGTCGTTTGTGAATGATCGCCGCCGCCGGCCAGCGGGCCGTCGACGGAACCCAGTCGCCGTTGCTCCTCGGCCGAGAATCTGAGCGAAATCTGCTTGAGGTACGCCGTGCTATTCGTGGCTCGAATGACGACCAGCGAGCGGCCGTTGGGAGCGAACCAAAGCCGGCGCATCGCCCCCTCGTCGGCGGCCGTGGCCAAGTCGGTCTTGCCAGCGTCGGTCTTGGTGTCGATCTTGTCGGTCAATTCAGCCCCGGTTTCCGTTTCGAATAGGATCACGCGATTCGATCCGATGGCCGCCGCGATGGGGAGCGTCGGGTGAAATGCAAAATCGGTCGCGCCGCTTGCTCCGGCGTCTAATGGATAATTTTCCGGCAGTTCATCGAAGTCGTTGGTATTCCAACCCCGCAACTGGCCGATGCTACGCTCGCCGACATTGACGATCTGCTTTCCCTCACGACCGATATGCAGTCCACCATTGCTATTGCCGGATTCCAGGTGGTACGACCGAAACTGCGGAGCCAGCGGATCGGAAAGACTGTATTTCAGCAGCACGTCCAATGCGCCATAGGCTTGCACGATGCTGATCTGCGATTGAGATCCGCGCGGCTGGCCAGGCTGCGGACGCCCAGGGGCAGGTCGGCCTCGCGTCACCGCCAGTCGTTGCCCGGCGTTGTAGATCTCGTCGTAGCCGGCATACAGATACCGACCGGTGGGATCGACTGCCAATTTGGAAGCGATGAATTCCTTGTTCTCCCGCGCCTTGCCGGTCGATTCGTCGAATGCCACGAAATGGCAACTCGGCACCACGTTCGAATCGCGCATCGCCACGTAAGTAATGGCCTTTCGCGGGTTCATCGCCATATCGAGAATCGAATTCGAAGGAAGCGATTGGCTCTTCGAGACTTTGCCGGTCGCTTCGCTAATCAAGTCGATCGACGGCGGGCCCAAGCAGACGCCGACCAGATGCCCTTCGCGCCGCCCGACGAATGCGTATGGCTTGGGCAGCGTGACTTGCTTCGACACCGTGTAGCCATCCGCGGCGAGCACGATCAGACGGTTCGAGTCGATCAATAGCAGCGGATTTGGCCCTCCGCCGGCGATGATGGGCTTGATCTCCCCACCGTGGATTTCCTGCCGCGATTTGTCTACCTTCGTGAGCCCCGGCGAGCCGTCGCCGCCGCGCAGCGTATGGGCAAAATTTTGCGGAGGCGAAGTTGCACGCGGTGTTGTTGCCACTTGCGGATTCGGTTGATAGGTGGGCGAAGGCACCGAACGGCTCGGCGTCGTGCGGGTCCGCGGTCTCGGCTCGGGGCGCGTCGGTTCGGGGACCGAAGTATCGATCGTGATTCTGCCAATCTGGGCCTGATCTTGAAGATTGAATTGATGAATGGCGTTCTTGCCTGAATCATCGGTGATCAGGATGGTCACGTTGACCGAATCATTTTCGATCTCCCCTTTCGGAGTCCACTGAAGCACTCCCTCTTTCGATACTGTCATTCCTGTCGGCGCGGATTGCAGGCTGTAGACGACGCCGCCGCGATTCGACAACGTCTTGATGGCGTAGGTCAGCGGCTTGCCCAACGAATAATAGATCGGCGGCGACGAAATGACCGCCAAATAGTCTTTGCCGATGGCGTGCAATTCCTCCTCCAAACTGACGCGACGCAAAACCACTTCGTCGTCCGTGTCCGGCAGGGTCGCCAGCACATCGAGCGCGGGGTTGTAGATGATGCGCTTGTCCAAGGAGATCGGCTCTCGGGCGAATTGATCGTCGTAGCCTCCGGAGCGGATCTCAATGTTTTGGAGCGTCAGCAGGGGAGTTGCGAGGCTTTTGGCATGAATCGTCACGCCCGTTCGCGCTTTGGGGCCATTTCGGCTGTGCGTGCGATTATTCAAGCGATTCGCGCCAGGGGTTGTTTCCGAAGCCACGCCAACAAACAACGGGCCCTCGATGGCCGGAACCGGCAGCGGACCACCCTCGTTCACCTGACGCTCTTCTTTGACCTTGAGTTGAAGGTTGTAGATGCCGCGATAGGTAAAAATCGCATCGCCGGCAGCATTGGGACGGACATAGCCAACGGTCTCGTGCTGATAATTCTGCACCGCATGATCGCCCAGAAAAATCAAGGCGGCCATGCCGGCCGGCGATGTCTGAGTTCGCCACATTCCAAAAACGGTTCCATCGGCCGACGGTCGAATCATCGTTCCGCGATTGCAATCGACGGCCAAGTTAGGTATCGCCACGTCTAGTGGCTTTAGCGTTTTCAAGTCGAGAAACCGCGCCGTGGAACGCGTCACATGCTGATTTTCGGAAAAGTCGCCCAACCCCAGCAGCACCGGCCCGTGCGATCCATAACCCATGGCGACCATCGTCAGCGGCTGTTCCGTCTCTTGGTGCATGGCCAATTGCAGTTTCCGCGTGGCCAAGTCAAACCTTTCGACGATGCTGTCAGCCGGTTTGACGACTACGACGTCGTCTTGGCCGGCAGTGAACAGCGTTTCGCCGTCGCCGGTCGAGATCAATCCGGCGAGCTTGGCTTCTTTCAAGTCGAGCACTGCTAACGCCGATTCCGAGGGGATTCGCAGAATGACAAATCGCCCGCCGCCGCCCAGGCAAACGTCGTCGAATTTTCCCGGCATGCTAATGCGCATTTTGGGGTTGTCG
>Ga0182024_10017261_pt1 | contig 13583 bp, 10 predicted proteins | sample P32metaG_FD_120480 | JGI IMG/M metagenome (GOLD analysis project Ga0182024, IMG submission 120480) | Permafrost microbial communities from Stordalen Mire, Sweden - P3-2 metaG (Illumina Assembly) | ecosystem: Environmental > Terrestrial > Soil > Wetlands > Permafrost | place: Sweden: Stordalen...
GACGGGGGCGCCGACCCGGTCCTCGTCGGGGGTCGCGGCGAGGACATGCAAGCCCAGGTCGTGCCGAGCCCTCACCGCGGCGTTGCGCTTCAGTAGCTCCCTATTAAGCTTTCTCCTGCCTACAGCCGAGCTTGGATAGTCTGACTATGCACGACGATAGCCCGCTCGTCTCGATCTGCATCCCGACCTACAACCGTGCCTCATCAGTTCTTCAGGCGGTCAGGTCGGCGCTCGCTCAGACGTATCTGAACTTGGAGGTCATCGTCTCCGACGACGCATCGCTGGATGACACATGCGTGCTGCTCAACCGGATTGAGGATCCTCGACTAGTAGTCAGGAGGAACGCGCGGCGGCTCGGCCAGGTGGCGAATAGGAATCGAAACCTGCAGCTCGCTCGCGGTGAGCTGATCAAGTTTCTAGACTCAGACGACAGCCTCGACCCAAGCTGCGTGCGCGACATGTCCATGGCTCTGGTGGACCACCCCTCCGTCGGCTTGGCATTCTGCCGCCGACGTCTGGTTATAGACCGGCGCCCGACGCCCGATGTGAACCGGTGGATTCAGACCTACCGCAACCTTCACCACGCGTTTGGTGACCTTAGCCCAACAAACGAAGGTCGGAAGCTACTCGAGACATGGCTTACTGCGGCTGCTAGTTCGAGTGCGAACTGGACGAGAGCAAACTGGATAGGCGAGCCGACAGCCGTGATGGTGAGACGGCGTGTGCTGGAAGCCTGTGGTGGATTTGACGAGCGTACCCGCCTAGCTCCGGACATCGGGTTGTGGTTGCGTGTCATGGCGCGATCAGACGTCGCTTTCATCGACGCGGAATTGGTTAACTACCGTGTTAACACGGGCTCATCCACTTCAGAGTCCGAAGCCGCGTCGTCCGGTCGCCGCAGCTGGCTCGAACGCTTGTGGACGCTAGAGGCTCTTGCAGCTGATCCGAAGGTCACCAACACCTTTCCGGCACTGCTGCCAGTACTGGCCGGTGCTCGACGCGAAGCCTTTCGTACCGTGACCAAGCTTGGGCGCGGTGCCGAGGGGAGGCGGTACCCAATTTCGCCATACGGTCGCTACTTAGCAGCTCGCTCAGGAACCTTGCTCGGTCGTTCGCTCGCGGTTCCTCTTCTAGGTCCGGCAGCAGGTGCCTAGTTTGTCGGAACCATTGACTGAGCCGGCTCGGGCGCGTCCGACGTTATCCGTGATCATCGTTCTCTACAACTCGGCCGAGCGGGTCGGGGAATGTCTTAGGTCCATCCTCCCGGATGCAGTGTCAGGTTGGATGGAGGTGATCCTCGTAGACAACTCGTCACCCGACGACAGCGCGGGTGTGAGCGAGCGAGCGATGCCTGAGGCCAGGCTCATCGCGCTCGCAAGCAATCGGGGATTTGCGGGCGGCGCAAATGTCGGCATCAGAGCAGCAGTGGGACGCTATGTGCTGTTGCTAAACCCGGACGTCGTTGTGCCGGATGGTGCCCTGCGGCGCCTGGTTAATTGGATGGATAGCCATCCGGGCGTTGCCGCAGCGAGCCCGGACCTGGTCGGGAGCGACGGCGTCTCCGGGTTTCCGGGCCGTGCTCTGCCGTCCGCATGGCGGATCGCGTTGGAGCTCAGTCGGCTACACAAGCTGCTTCCCCGGCAGCTTCGAGGCAAGCTGCTGCGCGGGGGTTATTGGACCGGCGGGGACCAGCTGGAGGTGGGATGGGTCCCCGGCACCGCCATGATCACCCGAGATTCCACGGTACGCCTAGCTGGTGAGTTGCGAGAGGACTTCTTCATGTACGGGGAGGACATCGAGTGGTGCCGCCGGATTCGACGCACCGCGGGACGGATCGGAGTCTGCTCAACTGTCCACGTGACTCATGACTGGGGCTCGAGTTCGAAGCTCAGTTGGGGCGATGCAGACGCAGAACGCAGGGTGGTTGCCGGTATTGCAGCAGCGTGCGCCGTGATGTATGGGCGGTGGCACGCGCGGGTGATCGCAGGCTTGAACGTACTTGTGTTCTTGGCGGAAGCATCGATGCCAGGTCGAACAGTGGAGCAACGCAGGCGCGCATACGTGGCAGCGCGCAATTGGAGCAGGTGTCTGGGCGTGCGGTCGCCCGCGACGGGTGAGGGGTGAGCGGCCAGCGCATTCGGCCAGGGCGCGACGGGTAACGGACGACCAGTGGTCGCACAATAGGTCCTATACGGGTCGAGTGGGCTTCATTACCCGTCGAAGCGGTGACAGCGCTTGTAGCCCGTCGCGTTCGCGTTGGGTGAGCCCGAGTCGCCACATCAGTGCGGCATAGATCAGTGCCGAGATGATTCCGTACCCGAGCCGTGCTGGGAGCGAAGCGGTCATTGTGGTAAGCACGAGCAAGACTAAGCCCAGCGCGAGTGGGAAGCTCGCCGACCGGACGCGATTCGTGGACAGCGGCGAAATGCTCACGCCCCCAAAGCGCCGCGCAAGGATGAAAAGGGTGGTCGCGTCAAATGTCAGGCGACCTGCCCACGCGACCGCCGTGCCCACTGGGCCGAACCGGGACGTCAGAACGGCGGTCACAACGACGTACGGGACGACCTCGATGACTCGTAGCATCGCGAACTGCTTCATGTGGTCCAGCGACAAGAAATAGGCCGGCAGCCAGCCGGCGGCATCGAACCAGACGCCCACAACCATGATGTAGAAGAGATCGGTGCTGTGAACGCCGTACACCCTTCCCGCCCAAAGCCTGAGGAAGGGCTGGGCGATGAACGCCAACAGCAACATCGAGGGGGTCAGCAGCAAGAAAAGCCCCTGTAGGGCCTGCCTGTAAAGTGCGCGCATTGCGTCAAGCTGGCCACTGCCCTGCAGCTTGATGAACCCCGAGAAGAGCGGCTGCGAAACTGCCATCGGCACGACCGTGAGCAGCGTGGCCAGGCGCCACGCGACGACGTAGTAGGCGATCGTCGTTGTGCTCCGGTAGTGCGCCAGCAACAGTCGGTCGGCGGTGTTGAGCGGAAGATTCGCAAGGCCGGCGATCGTCAGCGCAGAGCCGTAGCGCAGCAGTCTTCGGGCTGCGGGACGGGACAGGCGCGGACGTCTCATCAACGGGGCGAGCCTGACCGTCACCAGGATAAGTACGACTACGTTGATGATGCCCAGGCATACGCTGACAAGCTGTGGCGTGACGACACCGCCGCCGAATGCCGCGAGTGCGAGCGGGACGACGATGATTGCCCCGAGTGAGCTGATCGCTGAGATGAGCGTGAGATCCCGCCACCGCAGCCTCACAACCAGCGGCGTGTTTAGCGTGCCTGCGAGAACCGACGTCACGCACACGATTGCCACCAGCCTCACGGCGAGCTCACCAGGTCCGACAAGGCTCCCGTGGACATGCAGGATGGACTTGACTACCACCGGCGCGGCGGCAGCGAGGGCGATAGCCACCACTAGGGTTACCCCCGTCGTGATCGCCACCGCGGTCCACGTCGTGTCGGCTTCGCCAGCGTCGTTGCCCTGGGCGCGAGATTCGCCGGCGACGCGCGTGGACGCCATGGCCATGCCAACGTCGGCCAGTCCGACCCAGCCCTGGACGCTCGGAACCAGCGACAAGAAGCCGTAACGTGCGGGCCCGAGGAGGCGGATCGTGAACGGGGTCGCAATCAGCGCAGCAACCAGCGAGGCGCCCTGACCGAATACGCTCCACAACCCACTTCGCGCGACCGATCCCGCGACGACTTCATAGCCGTCATGCCCTTCGCCAGCTCGGCGTTCGTTCGCGCTCCCTACTTCGTTCGCCTTCTTACGCATCTGCCTGAGCGCCTGCCGCGCCGCGACGGCGCTCCATTCTTCGGAGTGGCACTGCTGCCATGTACACGATCATTCGTGGGTCTGTGCGCATCGCGCGGATGCCCCAGTAGATGCAGGCTCGCCAACGTCCGACCCGGAACATGCCCCCGCAGAGCATCGTGTAGAAGCGCGCGTACACCTCGCGCTCGTGCGCCTTCACCTCCCTAGGCAGTCCCGGGTCGGCGAATAGCCGCCGGAGAACCGCGAACCCAGCGTCGATGTGGATGTCGATGTTGCGGCTGATGTTGCCTGGGTGGACGCGATACAACGTGAGCGGCTCATCGATGCAGAGTGGGTTTGCGTAACGGGCCAGGCGCAGACTCAGCTCCCAGTCCTGGAGGATCACTAGGTCAGGATCGAACGGGCCGATGCGGTCGAGTAGCTCGTGCTTGACGATCCACGAAGACGCTGCGTTCGGCAGGTTCTGGAAGCGGAGGAAGGTCAAGAGCGGGTCTGCGACCGGCACGCAGTGGCGGAGTTGTGGGTGCTCAAGGTTGTCGTCCACGAAGTAAGCGCTGCCCTGTGACGCCATGCACCCGGGCTTTTGAGCCATCATCTCCAGTTGACGTTCGAGCTTGTGTGGTAGCCAGATGTCGTCAGCGTCCAGGAACGCCACCCAGTCGCCGCGCGCGTGTTCGATGCCGGTGTTGCGCGCCGCCGAGATCCCGCCGTTCTCACGTGTCACGAGTGTGACCCGCGGGTCCTCGATGGCCCTGATCAGGTCCGCAGTTGCGTCGGTCGACCCGTCATCGACGGCGATCACCTCGATGTGGTAGACGGTCTGGTCGAGTGCGCTCCGGATAGTCTCGACAACCGTGCGCGCGGCGTTATATGCGGGGATCACCACGGAGACTCGTGGCGTGTTGCTCAAGGCTGCACGTCCTTGAGGTGACCGAAAGCGCGGGCCAGCCAGCGATAAGGTAGCCCCAGCGGGCGACGCACACTTGCTGGGTAAACGGCGACGCCGCGGCAGAGGCAACGGACTGCGCGGACCAGGTGTCCCTTGTGCAGGTACGAACCGGCGCACATCATCCATTGCGTGCCGTACACCGTGGCCCGCAGCGGGGCGTACGGGGCCGAGGCGGCCGTGGCGAAGAAAGAGTCAAGCGCCCTGAAGGTGTCACGCTCAAGCAAGTACGGGTTGCCGCTCGTGTTGCCGTCATGGACACGTACGCGTACGAGCGGGTCTGCGATGATCCCGAAGTCGGTACGGAGGCTGAGTCGGATCCAGAGGCTCCAGTCCTCGCAGTACTGCAGGCCTGGCTCGAATCCGCCTACTGCCTGGAGCAGTCCCCGCCGCACCACGCCCGAGCAGGTGCAGCCGGCAATGTTCGAGTGAAGCAGGAGGTCCCTGGTGTAGTCGTCAGAGTGCTCAAACAACGGCATCGGCGCGATCGGACGGGACGAGGCGTCAACCCTGATTGCGCCCGTGACGCAGATGCCGATGTCCGGGCGGGCCTTGAGTAGGGCCACTTGGCGCTCGAGCTTGTCGGGCTCCCAGAGATCGTCAGCGTCAAGGAACGCGATCAGCTCGCCCTTGCTCTCTGCGATTCCATGGTTGCGCGCGTGTGAGACACCGCCGTTGGGGATGCTGATTACACGCACGCGCGGATCGCCGCAGGCGGCGGCGACAGTCGCAGTACCGTCAGTTGAGCCGTCGTCGACGATGATGACCTCAAAGTCGTCAAATGTCTGGACGACCACCGAGTCGAGCGTCTCCGCGAGGGTCCTCGCGGCGTTGTACGCCGGGATCACCACGCTGACGTCAGGCATTCCCGAACCGGGCGCGCATGGCGTCAAGCACGATCTCGCGTGCCTCGGGAACCGCTCGCAGTCCCTCGTGCACACCGCGAAAGATGTAGGCCCCGATCGTCATCGAATACAGCCGCCGCAACAGCGGAGAGTCTGGCGCGCGGCGCTCCAAAACTGCAACGATCCGACGCACCAGAAAGAGCCCGACCGGGCTCGCATAGACGTGCTTGAGAGCCTTCTTGACGCGCCAGCGCCAGGGGTCGCACTCCGTGATGGGCGCGTTCTCGAGCAGCAGCTCGTCCGAGGAGTGCGCCGCGGGATGACGAGCGACCAGGTAGACCGAGGTAACGGCGCCGCGCTGATACCGCCGGCAGAGCTGTTCGAGCGTGACGCGCTGATCGTTGTGCTCCAGCTGGATCGCAGGGTCGTATACAAACATGCAGCCGGCCTCCCGCGCGCGGTGGCCGAACTCCGCGTCTTCGGCGCCGGCGTACGGGAAGGCCTGATCGAAGCCGCCGAGGCGGCGGAAGAGCGCCGCGGAGATACTCAGGTTGGCCGCGGTGACCTCGTGCGGCCGCAGCCGGCCGTCGCCAAGGGGCACCTTCTCGTTGCCGTCCTTGACCTGTTCCTCGAACTCGATCCGGTAGCGACCGAATGGCGTCTCTTCGAGCGCGACGAGGATGGCCGGCGAGAACTCCCAGTGGCCATTGACGAGACAGTCGCCATAGGCTTTCCGAGCGGCCAGGTGCGCGCGGATGTGGTCGGGCTGAACGACGATGTCGTCGTCGAGGAAGATCAGCAGCTCACCGCGCGCGTTCGTCGCGCCCGTATTGCGCGCGGTGGCGACTCCGGAGTTCGGTTGGGCCACGTAGCGAACATCGGGTCCGCGCCCGGCGAAGCTCGCGGTGACAGCGGGCGTGCTGTCACCGGAACCGTCGTCGACGACGATGACCTCGTAGCTGCTGACGTCGTAATCGACGCTGACCAACGCTTCGAGGGTGCTCTCGAGCACGTCCGGGCGACGGTAGGTCGATACCACAAACGACACGTGCATCGGTGCGCAAGCCTAGCGAGTGGAGTCGTCTGAACTGGCGGCGTGGCGCGGCGAGCCTGACGACCGATCCTCGTCCACGGGTATCGTCGCCCTTCATGTGCGGGATATGCGGAGCTGTGACAGCAAGGCCAAGCGAACTGGTGCGAGCTGTCGCCGAGCAACTGGCCACGCAGCGTCACCGCGGGCCGGACGCGGAGGGCTGGTTCCAGGGCGGCCGCGGCGTGATCGCTCAGAACCGCCTCTCAATCATCGACCTGACCACCGGCGACCCGCCGATGACTAACGAGGACGGGACGGTCGGGGCGGTCCTCAACGGCGAGATCTACAACTTTGCAGCCCTTCGAGAGGCGCTCGCACAGCGTGGGCACACGCTCAGCTCGACCGGCGACACGGAGGTGCTGGCGCACCTGGCCGAGGAGCTGGATGCCAAGGATCTTGCGCATGAGCTGGATGGCATGTTCGCGTTCGCCGTGTGGAGCTCCAACGACGAGCGGCTGCTGCTCGGCCGCGACCGCATGGGGAAGAAGCCGCTCTACTACTGGCACGGCGGCGACACATTCGTGTTCGGCAGCGAGATCAAGGGGCTTCTCGCGCACCCGGCTGTGACCCAGCGGCTCGATCCGCGAGCGATCTCCGCCTATCTCACGTTCGGCTATGTGCCGACTCCCTTCACGTTTTTCGAGGGGATCAGAAGCCTGCCGCCGGCGCACGTGCTGACGCTCGAGCCCGGTGGCGAGCCGCTGATCGAGCGCTACTGGCAGCTTGCCGTGCCCGGCCTGAACGGCATCATTTCACTGGACATCGGGCTCGACGAGGCAGCCGCAGAGGTACGGCGTCTGCTGGAGGCGGCGATCCGCCGGCGCCTGGTCTCCGACGTGCCGCTGGGCGCTTTCCTCAGTGGTGGCGTCGACTCGAGCGCGATCGTGGCGATGATGGCGGGCGTCATGGGCGAGCCGGTGAAGACTTTCACGATCGGCTTCGACGACCGCGACGGCTTCGACGAGCGGCCGTTCGCGCGCGCTGTCGCGACGCGCTTCGGCACCGAGCACTACGAGGCTGTGGTGCACCCGCAGACCGTCGAGTTGGTCGAACGGCTCGTGCATCACCACGACCAGCCGTTCGGCGACTCGAGTGCGATTCCAACATTCCTGCTGAACGGTTTAGCGCGTGAACACGTCACGGTCGCGCTCTCGGGAGACGGGGGAGACGAGCTGTTCGCTGGCTACGAGCGGTTTGTCGGAGCGCAGGCGGTCGACTGGGCGCTGCGGGTGCCGGCGCCGCTGCGAGACGCAGGGCGGCGCGTACTTGACGCCGTACCGCCACCGGCGTTGCGCGGGCGCGCCGGCAAGGCACAGCGGTTCGCCGCGACGGCTGCCGAGGGCCTGCCGTTCGCGTACCTGGGGTGGGTCGGCTACGTCTCCGAGCCCTGGCGCCAGCGACTGCTGCTCCAGCCCAGCGACTGGGCCCGCGATGACTACCAGGCCCGCTGGCGCGCGACGCGTGGAGCGCGCACGCTCGACAGGTTGCTAGCCCTGAACTCAGAGACCTACCTGGTCGACGACCTGTTGGTCAAGGCGGACCGGACGAGCATGGCCCACGCGCTCGAGGTTCGCTCCCCGTTTCTGGATACGGACCTCGTCGAGTTCGCGGCCCGGCTGAAACCCGATCTCAAGGCGCGCGGGCTGTCGCTCAAGCGGGTACTGAAGCACGCGGTTGCGGATCTGCTTCCGCCCGAGATCCTGTCGCGACCCAAGCGCGGGTTCGGCGTACCGCTGGACCGCTGGTTCAGGCAGGACCTGCAGCAGTACACGAACTCGCTGCTGGGTGAGGGCGCACGTGTGCGGGCGCATCTGCGCAGTGATGCACTCGACGCGATGCTCTCCGAACACCAGGCCGGACGCGCGGCGCATGGTCAGGCGCTCTGGACCCTCCTGACGCTCGAGCTCTTCCTGCGCAAGCACGATTGGTAGTCGCTCAGGCCAGGCTGCGCAGCATCGAGGCGAGCTCGGGCGCCCATCGCTGGTAGGAGTACTCGCGCTCGACGAAGCTGCGAGCCGTCGCGCCGCGTGCCCGTCGGCCGTCGGCGTCTGCCGCCATAGCGGCCAACGCCCGCTCCCACTCGGTGTCTGAGGTGGCCAGCAGCCCGCGGTCATCCGACACCAGGTCCGCGTTGATCCCGACGGGAGACGCGACGGCCGGCACACCGGCCGCAAAGTACTGCAGTAGTTTGTAACCTGACTTGCCCCGCGTCCAATCGGTGTCTGGAAGTGGCATGACACCTACGTCGAACTCGGCAATGTCCTGTGCCTGGGTCTGCACCGACCAAGGCCGGTGCTCGATCCAGTCACTACGTACGCCGGTGTCGCCACCAACAGCAACAAGCTTGACTCTCAGGCCCCTCGCGTTGAGTCGATCCATTACCGGGAGCAGCGGCTTGAGGTAAGCAACCGTGGTGTGCGAGCCAATCCACCCGACGGTGAGCGTTTCACGGTCTTGGTGATCGTGGATCGGCTGCGCGTCCGGGTCGACGCAGCTTGGGACGATCTCAACACGTCGTGCGTATGACTGTGCCTGGGCGGCAAGTGTGGCGTTTCCGGTCAGGACAAGCCTCGCCCTGCGCATACAGGCGGACGCGCGACGAGCCTCTTGTTTGGTCCACTGAAAGCGGCGATTGGACCCGGCGGGGGAGCCGACCAACAGAGCATCATCAAAGTCATAGATGTCCAGGTGCCGCGGCGGATCGATCGTCGGCATTGGCGTAAGCGTCAGCAATCGATGGACAAGCAGGAGCGCCGCGCTGTCGTGGGGCATTGCTGCGCGCAGCGCGCTGCGCGCAAGCACCGCGGCTTTCCTGGCCGGAGCAGCGGAGGAGACCAGGATGGCGTACTCGTCAGCAGAGATGGTTGGTGCGTATTCCAACGCGATCCCATGTTCTCTGAGGAATGGCACGTAATTCGCGACCCGCACGCGTGCGCTCGCGGCGGACACGGGATACGCTGTCGCACCCCGCACGCTGAGTGGAGCCGGATCTTGCACGTAACGCGCCAGCCTACCAACGGCTCGAGCGCGGACCAGCGGTCGAGCCGTACGGATACGGCGTCAGGACCAGGATCCGCATGCGGCTCGGTTAGTCGGCTCGGTCGGTGCGCTTCGACCGTGTGTAGGGGAGGATTCTTAGAGCCGTGACGCTTTCAGGCACATCGTCGGCAGGCACAACGGCGGCAGGCATATCGTGGATGACCGAAGGAGTCGGTTGCGAGGGTGGTTCGGACTTGTCTTTGCGGCCGCGGCGTCCCCGGCGCGACTGTCGCCCGCCGGCCGGAGCGTAGTAGTAGGCCTGCGAGTACTTCTCGTATCCCGGTCCGGCGGTGACGCCAGTCGCGACAGTGCCAAGCAGCAGCCCACTCGTTGACAAGATCATCTTGTGAAGCCGGCGCACGGTGTCACGGCTCGAGCGGTTCATCCGGGCCACGAGCACGACGCCGGAGACGTTCCGCATCAGCGGCACGGCGTCGCTCACGGCGAGAGCGGCCGGCGTGTCGATGATCACCAGGTCGCTTTGATCCTCGAGCGTCTGGATTGCCTGCCGCATCGCAGCCGAACTGATCAGAGCGGCTGGATTCGGCGGCGGTGAGCCGGCGGCGAGTACGCGCAGCCTGCCGGTGCCGTCCGGACCTAGTGGCCAGTCAATGAGCGCGGTTTCGACCGGACGCTGTTCCGCCAGCAGTAACCCCAGCCCGAGCTTCGGCTGTAGACCGAGTTTTGCCGTGGCGCCGGCTCTCCTCAGATCCGCGTCCATGAGGACGACGTCCTGCCCGGCATTCGCGCAGGCGAGGGCGAGCCGGACGGCCACTGTGCTCTTACCCTCCTGTTCACCGGGGCTCGTGATCAGCACGCTCTTGATCTTCCTGTCGACGGTGAAATAGGTGAGAGACGTCCGCAGTGTCTGAAACGCCTCCTCGTCGACCGGTGATGTCTCGACATCACCGTCGAAAGCAGTCGGCGCGATCGTGGCCAGGAGCGGGAGCTTGGTGAACTCCTCGAGCTCGTCCGGTGAGCGCAGGCGTCGGTCGGCACTGTCGAGCAACATCACCCCGGCGACCGCCAGCAGGATCCCGATCACGAGGCCGAGTTCGATCGCTCGCCGCTTGTGAGGGCCGGTGGGCGTCGTGTTCGGCGTCGCCGACTCAAGGACCGTCATGGTGCCTGTCGGTGTTACGAGTGACTGCTCCAGCGTTGACAGCTGGCCCTGAAGCGTGACGGCCTCGGCACTGGTCGAGCGGAAGTGCGGCAGTTGCGCCTTGATCTGACGGATCTGTGACTTGATGCCATTGACTGCATACGCATGAGCTCTGATGCTGAGGGCGTGCGCAAATGCGTTCGCCACCTCTGCCGCGTAGCTTGGGCTGGCGGCCGTAGCGGTGATCGAGATGAAGCCCGTCGTCGGGTCCGCACTTGCGGTGACGTCGCCGACGATCGAGGAGCCGCTCGCGTGCGGCTTCATCTGCTGGCCGGCGATGTCAGCGATCGGCGTGGTCGTGAGTAGCCGTGCGATTGCCGCGATGTTGCCTGTCGTGAATGGGTTCGACGCCGACGATGAGGAGCTCGTCTGGACGCTGCCGTTCACGCCGACCAGCGCGCTGGACTCGTAGGTCGGTTGCTTGTTTCGCTCCAGGACGTATGCGACCGCTGGCGCACCGACCACCAGCACCACGATCAGGAGCTTCCAGCGCCATATCGTCCGGATGTACGACCGGATGTCCCTGTGGCCGCTGAATTCGGGCATCAGACAGTTCCTCTTTCGACGTGGGGCATCCCTGAATTCATCGGCGGATGCGTCATCTAGCTTAAGCCGTCACCGGCTGGAGCGGGACGTGGGCGGAATCTTGCTGCTCGGGCGCCGGAAGCTCGTCCGCGTGCGGCTTCATCCGTTCCTGAGCGGCGACGCGCAACACCGCCATCGCGCAGATCCCGAGCGTGACGAGGTGCGACCGATACCTGAACCCCGTGCCGGCGTTGCCGACCGTTATCGCGTAGGCGACCGTCGTAAACAACAGCGGGTAGAGGAGCGGCCCGGCGCGGCCGAAGACGCTGCCGCGGTTGATCCAGGCGTAGCGTATGAGCAGGATCAGGACGGCATACGCGACGAGCGTGCCAATCGCGCCGAACATCTGGCTCGAGTCATGCAGCTCCCACGGATACGGCTCGAGTACGAGTTCGCGGATCTTCTTGGGAAGACTCGTGATTACGGCGCCACGTGAGGAGATGTCGGTGGACTCGAGCGCCAGGTTCGAGCCATTCGCTCCTCCGGATCCGCCCTCGCCGGCGCCCGTCGCGTTTGCCGCCTGCGAGGACCGAAGCGTCTTGAGGTTCTTCCCGCTGGTGGCGGCGAGCAGGGTGGGCGCCGCGATCATCCCGGCGATCACGACTGCGTAGATCAGCGTAACGGCTGTACCCTTGCGCGCGGCGTTGCGCAGCGACGCGTGAACGATGAGGAGAACGCACCCGCAGGCAAGGAACCAACCCGCGTAACCCCGCGTCTCGATCCCGATCAAGCAGCCGATCGCACAGATCAGGATTCCGCGGATGTCGAGGCGCTTCCACAGCCAAACGCCGCCGAACGCGCAGAGTCCGGCTGCCAATTCCATGAGCGCCTCTTTGTGGATCTCGGTGTTGAAGAAGATGCTCGAGGGCTCGAACGCCAGGCACCACGCGGCGAGACGGACCGCGCGGTGCCCACCAAGGTCGTATGTCGCGGCGAGCATGAAGACAAAGCCCAGTAGCGAGATACCGATCTGCGTGACTCGGATCCCGGTCTCGTTGATGAAGCCGAGCTTGATCTGGAGCGCGAACAAGACCGTCTGGAGCTGGTAGATGCCATGAGGCAGGTAGTTGTGGTTCAAAGGCTGAACCGCTAGCTGCTGCGCGAAGGAGAGGAAGGTGTTCTCGTCGCCGCCACGCAGCGAAGCCCCGAGCCCGGTCGCGTTAATCGCGACGATCGCAAGCAGGCGGATCCCGAAAGCCACAGCAATCGCGCGGCCGATCGTGAAGCCGGGGCGACTCCGGCCCATCCGCAGCACGACGTACATCAGGGTCACGCCGACCGCGAGGATCATGATCACCACGCCGGCGGCTGGGTCTGATGCTGGAATCGTCATCGCTTGTCAGTATCGACGCCTGCTGGCGCAGGCGTTAGCCGCCCGCGGCCGGCGCCTCGTCGGCAGCGGAGTGCGTCAGCCGTGCGAGCAGGTCGGTCGCGGTCGCCTCCGCGTCGCCGCGGTCTCCCTTCACTCCGATCGCGCCAGCCGCCGCAACCCGAAGCATCGGGATCGACCGCTCGGCCTGGTCCATGCCGCGGAAGGTGTGCTGCAGCAGCGCCAGCACGGTATCCGCCGGGGAGAGCTCTGCCGGCGTCCACTCCGCACCGGGGCGGTACTGCGTGACCACCACCAGCCGGATCGGCGCGGCCTCCCGGGCGCTGACTCCACCGAGTGCGGTGATGTCGTGGTTGGTCTGTCTGCCACTTCCCTCGGTGACCCGCAGCCCAAGTGGCTTCGGGTACGGGAGCAGGCGCCCGTCGGCACCCAGCACGGCGTGCTCGTCGGAGTAATAGGTGGCGCCGGCGCGCACCAGCGCAGCGACAAGCGTCGTCTTGCCGCTGAAACTGGCGCCCGGGACGATGATGCCCTGTCCGGCGTATGCGACGGCGCCGGCGTGCAGAAAGAAGTGGTCGGGAGCGTTGAGCGCGATGTGCAGCCGCATCTCGCGCTCGAAGTCGTCAAGCGCCTCGTCCTCCGGGCCTACCGTCACGACGCGCCGCCCACGGTGGAGCTCGTACACGCCGGCAGCATCGCGCAGGAGCCTCAGCGTCAACGGTTGCAGGCCGGGTTCGCCGTCCTTCCAGGCGGGCGGCAGAAGCAGGCGCATCAGCGCGAGCACGTCTGCGTCGCCGGCCTCCAGA
>Ga0182024_10017262_pt1 | contig 13581 bp, 8 predicted proteins | sample P32metaG_FD_120480 | JGI IMG/M metagenome (GOLD analysis project Ga0182024, IMG submission 120480) | Permafrost microbial communities from Stordalen Mire, Sweden - P3-2 metaG (Illumina Assembly) | ecosystem: Environmental > Terrestrial > Soil > Wetlands > Permafrost | place: Sweden: Stordalen...
CAGCCGGGGAGATAAAGCTGCGCGTTGTTGAGGAATACGCGCCCACGAAAGCCGCAGATGCACAGCGCGCGCTCGTGGCCGGTAGCCCTCGGGGGCGGCCGGTAATCCTCTTCTAGCGACCCTTCCACCATGCAGGCCAGGCCATAAGGCCTTTTTTGAAAACTCCTCATGGAAGTCGAACTTTCTTTGCAACACGGGCTACGGCGATGCTGCAAAACTTCACCCGCGCGGCCTCCGCCTTAGTTTTGATGAAACTTGCGTGATTGCGTAGAGAAGAGGACTGACCCGCGTATGCCGCGGTGAAACCGTGAGCGACCTCGCAGTGGGGGCAGTCAACGCTTGACTTGAACCACCACCAGTTTGATGGCCGACAATCCCTGTTTGTCGGTCTGCTTGCATTCGATCAGGTAACTGCCGTTTTTGGTGAAGGTGGCTTGGGTGTTCTTAGCCTTGTTGCTGCCGTTGATGCTGAAAGTGATGGGCGCCGGGACGGAGCCGACGGCGGACCACGTGTAGGTGAGGTTTGATTCGCCGTCGTCGTCATCGCCGAGCACGCTGAGTTGGGCGGTTTGATCGGTGACCGTGCTCGGCGAAGCGCTGGGCGGATTGACAAACGTCGGCGGGAGTTTCCGGCTGGACGGTTTGTTCAGCATCACGTGGATCGCGTGGCCGTCGAGCACCTGGGTGATTGCCAGGTCGGGGTATCCGTCCCCGTTGAAGTCGCCGACCACGGTGTAGCCCGGGAATGCCGAGGGGCCGTAGGTGATGGGTTGCTGGAACGTCCCGTCGCCGTTGCCCATCAGGATGCTGACGGATCCGGGTTGGGCGCCCACCTTGCCGAAGATCGCTCCGCCCGGGCCGATGCCGACGTTGGTGACGACCAGGTCGATCTTGCCGTCGTGATCGAGGTCGACGGGGACGACGTTGCGCGGATAGTTGCCCGGGTCATAACTGACGGCGGGCTGGAACGTGCCATCCCCGTTGCCGATGAAGACGTTGAGGGTGCTGCTGTAGTCCGATTCGATGAGGTCGAGGATGCCGTTGCCGGTCAGGTCGGCGGCGACGATGTTCTCGGGATGGGAGACGGCGGTGGCGTCGTGCCAGCCGTCGCCATTGGGGAATTGCGGGCTGGCATAGTGCCCGCCAAGGCGGAACGTGCCGTCGCCGTTGCCCAGCAGGATGGTCATTTGCGAGTTGCCGGGGAGCGTGCTGGTCCCCTGTCCGTCGGCGACGGCCAGGTCAAGGTGTCCATCGCGGTTAAAATCGCCGCAGGTGACCCAGCGGGAATATCCCAGGATCTCGGGGCCGATGATCGCCTTCCCGAAGGTGCCGTCTCCGTTGCCGAGCAGGATGCCGTACCGACCCGCGTTGCTGGACGTGCTGGGCAGCGTGAACGCGACGTCGAGCTTTCCGCTGCCGGTGAATTTGCCGACCGTCCATCCGCGCGGATAGTGGCCCGGGTAATTGAACGAGGACGAAACGATCGGCGGCTTGAAGGTGCCGTCGCCGTTGCCCAGCAGGACGATCGCCTGGCCGTTTGAGCCGGGGAGGAACAGATCGGTCTTGCCGTCGCCGTTGAAGTCTCCGGTGAAGACATCGCCCTGGATGGGCGTGCCGATGGGGATCCGAACGGCGGGGCGGAACGTGCCGTCGCCGTTTCCCTTGAGAAAATAGACCGAGGCATCGCGGAGATGCGTTACGACCAGATCGAGTTTCCCGTCGCCGGTGAAATGCCCGGTGGCTTCGCTGGCGGGGGCGGCGTTGGGGATATAGGGGTCAGGCGACGAGCCGAGGTTGTAAGCCACCGGAGCGGCAAGCCCGGCAAACGCCTCCGAACACGCCGCGGGCCAAACGGTATTCATCAGCAGGGACAACGCGATGGCGAGGCAAACGGAAAAACCAGGCTTCATCGGATCACCTCCTCGCGTGACGCGGGCGCCATGGGTATTGATTGCGATGGCCCTCATTGCACTACACGGCACATCGGCTGGGGTTGCACGGACGGCCGCTCCGCCCCCTCGCGATGCCTTGGTGCAACTGGGCGAGGCGCTCTTCAACGACGATACGCTTTCGCGTCCCCGGGGACAATCGTGCGCATCCTGCCACGCTCGGGAAGCGGGATGGTCGAGCCCCGACTCGGTTGCCAACGAGCACGCCGGCGTCGTGCAGGGGGCGGTCGCCGGTCGGTATGTCAATCGGCGGCCGCCGACCATCGGTTATGCGGAGTTCATGCCCGCCGGCCCGCCCGTCTTCTTGACCAGCCGGGCGGCGTATGCCGGGGGATTTTTTTACGACGGGCGGGCCGCCACGCTTGCCGACCAGATTTCCGGACCGATCCGTAACCCCAACGAGATGAACAACACGCCGGCGGGCGTCGTGCGCGCCGTGGCTGACGGACCCAACGTCGCGCGGTTTCGCAAGGCGTTTGGCGTCGAGGTGTCGAGCCTGGCGGTTGACGAAGCGTTCCAAGACATTGTCGCCGCGATCGCCAGCTTCGAGAGGACGGCGACGTTTTCGCCGTTCAGTTCAAGGTACGACGCCTACGTCGCCGGCAAGCTCTCGCTCACGGCCGCGGAACTGGCCGGCCTGCAATTGTTCACCGGCTCGCGCACCGGGCGGCCCGGCGGGCCGGCCGTCAAGACCGCCACGTGCTCATCGTGCCACACAGTCGAGCCGGCGGCCGCCGGCAGGCGGGACGTGTTCACTTCCGGCACGTTCCACAACATCGGCATCCCGAAAAACCCCGCCAACCCTTACTACGCGCAAACCGACGCCGCCGCCAATCCCGAAGGGTGCAACCCGTTGGGTGCTGCGTACATCGACTACGGACTGGGCAGTGTTCTCTATCTTCAGAAATCCTGTCCCCCTGGCAACGCGGGCAACGGGAGCGACGGGCGAGGCGATTTTCTGAGGATCAACGGCACGTTCAAAACGCCGACCCTGCGCAATGTGGATACCCGCCCGGCCCCCGACTTCGTCAAGTGCTACGGCCATAACGGTTACTTCAAGAGCCCGCGTGAGATGGTCCACTTCTACAACACGCGAAACCTGACGACCTCACCCGGCGAAGTGATCAACTTCACCGCGCGCCAGCCCTACGCCCACCTCCAGGGCAAGCCCCTCTGGCCGCCGCCGGAGAACCCCGATCCCCAGACCCTGGTCAACCCGACCGGCGCCCGCGGCCTGATCGGGAACCTCGGCCTGACGGCGGCCGATGAGGCGAACCTCGTCGCGTTCCTCCAAACCCTCGGCGACGCCCCGCCGGCATCCACGTCGCGATAAGCCTCCACGACCGATCGACCCTCTGCGGTTGATGCTCAACGGTCAATGCTTCTGTAAGACGTACTCTCGAACGCAGTTGGCAAAGCAGGCGTAGATGTGGTCCTGGTCGTCGATGGCGAGGCCATTGGCGAATTCGTTCTGGCCAATTCCGTCAATGTAGTTGCCGTCCTTGTCGTAGACTTTGATTCCGCTGCCATTGCCGACATAGATGCGGCCCTGGCTGTCGGATGCCATGCTGGACGGGGACTGGAGTTGTGAGGGCAGTGGGTGGTCCGAGAAGGCCTCTTCGCTTGTTCCGCCGAATTTGTTGATGTAGGCGCCGCTGGGGGAGAACTTGAAGACGATGCCCTTCTCCGTATCCAAACCGTAAATCTCGCCGGTGGTGAGACGCAGGATTCGGTGCAGGTTGAGCGTTTCGTTGGGCGGTTGCGTGACAACAACGGTGCCTGCGACCCGGCCCGTGGTCGTATTGAGATTGACAATACGAGGTACGTCAACGGCGTACCCGGTGATGGCATGAATCACTCCGGGGCTCAGGCAGGCACATCGATAGTACACCGGCGTTTGACCGCCCCCAAAGTCTTCAGAGGCGCGTTCCATGTCGGGCAATTTTTCGCCGCTTAGGCCCTTGAACCGGCAGATTTTACCCTCGGACATCACGTACAGCGTGCCGTCGCGATCCGCGACGAGGTCGTCAAAACCGCCGGCCAAAAACTCCGAGAGATATTTTCCGGTCTTGTCGAAGACTTGTACGCGGCCGTGGTCGCCGCTCTCGCCGACATAAATGTGACCCTGCTGGTCCAAGGCGATGCAGGACGCATTTTTGAAATGGCCGGGCGTGATGCCTTTGCTTCCAAACTCCAGGATCATGCGCGCAAACGGCGGCTTGCCGGACGTCGAAGGCGATGCGGTGCCGGTTCGGTTTCGATGGTCGCCGATTTGAGAAATGACGGCGATCAGCACGGCGATGAACAGGACGGCCAGAGCCGCTAGCATCGGGCCGGCCGTGGTCTTGCTGACCACTGGTTTTCCCGTCTGGTGTGACGCTCGCCCGCCCCCCGGTGATTGGCTGCTCCGCAGCACGGTCGTGTGGCAATACGGACACTGTATCGACTCGCCGTCAGCGGCGGAGAAATTCAGCGGACCCGCGCAATTCGGGCAGATCAGTGCTTCAAGCATCGCTTGTCCTGAACCCAGAACAGTCCCACCTTAATCGAAATCCTGCGATGTCAGCCAGAAATAAATCCGCGCCAAGGGCGACTTCACGAGCCTCAAGTCGCCCGCAAAACGCCGAATCAACTGATTTATGCCCGCGTCATTCGGCACATTGCGGAACCGAGGTCAAAGCCGGGCAATCGCATATAGCGTGCTCCGGGAGGGCGAGGCTCCCGCCGAGCCGCCCTTTCCGGGCACGGCTTCGGCTCGGCAGACTTCGGTGAGCTCAGTCGAACCGGGGCCTCGCCCTCCCATTTCCGACTACATGCGATAGCCGTGGAGGTCAAAGCGATCCAGGTTCATCACCTTTTCCCATGCCGCGACGAAGTCATGCACGAACTTCTTCTGAGCGTCCATGCTGCCATAGACCTCGGCCAGCGCACGCAACTCGGCGTTGGAGCCGAAGACCAGATCGACACGGGTGGCGGTCCATTTGATGGCGCCGGTGGCGCGATCGCGGCCTTCAAAAAGGTTGGCGTCACTGGAGACGGGCTTCCACTCGGTGGACATGTCCAGCAGGTTCACAAAGAAGTCGTTGGTCAGCGACTCCGGGCGCTTGGTGAAGACGCCGTTTTGGGATTGGCCTTCGTTGGCGTTGAGAACGCGCAGGCCGCCGAGCAGGGCGGTCATCTCTGGGGCGGTCAGGGTGAGCAACTGCGCCTTGTCGATCAGCAGTTGCTCGGCGGGGATGACAAACCGCGTCTTGAGATAGTTGCGGAAGCCGTCGGCGACGGGTTCGAGGAAGGCCATGGAGGCGACGTCGGTCTGTTCCTGTGAGGCATCCATGCGGCCGGGGGTGAAGGGAACGCTTACCTCGTGGCCGGCATTCCGGGCGGCTTTTTCAACGCCTGCGCAGCCCGCGAGGACGATCAGATCCGCTAGCGAGACTTTCTTCCCGCCGGACGCGCCGCGGTTGAACTCACTGCGGATGTTCTCAAGGGTTTTGAGCACCTTCGCGAGTTGGGCAGGCTGATTGACCTGCCAATCCTTCTGCGGAGCAAGGCGGATGCGAGCACCGTTGGCGCCGCCGCGTTTGTCGGAGCCGCGGAACGTCGAGGCCGACGCCCAGGCGGTTGATACCAGTTGCGAGACCGACAGGCCCGACGCCAGGATCTTTCCCTTGAGTGCGGCGGCGTCGTTGTCGTCAAGCAGCTTGTGATTGACGGCGGGAATGGGGTCTTGCCAGAGCAGTTCTTCGGCCGGCACGTCCGGGCCGAGATAGCGGCGGCGCGGGCCCATGTCGCGGTGCGTGAGCTTGAACCATGCGCGGGCAAAGGCGTCGGCAAGCTGATCGGGGTGCTCGAGGAACCGCCGGGCGATTTTCTCGTACGCGGGGTCGACGCGCAGCGCGATGTCGGATGTGAGCATGGATGGCGCGCGACGCTTGGAGGGATCGTGGGCATCGGGAATCATGCTCGCCCCGGCCTCGCCTTTGGGTTTCCACTGGTGGGCGCCAGCGGGGCTTTTGGTCAGTTCCCACTCAAAGCCGAACAGGTTTTCGAGGTAGTTGTTGCTCCAGCGGGTGGGCGTAGTGGTCCAGGTGACTTCCAGGCCGCTGGTGATGGTGTGAGCGCCTTTCCCGGTGGCGTAGCTGTTCTTCCAGCCAAGACCCTGCTGTTCGAGGCCGGACCCTTCCGGCTCAGGCGCGACGTGGCTCGTCGGGGCGGCGCCGTGGGTCTTGCCGAAGGCGTGACCCCCGGCGATCAGCGCGACGGTCTCCTCATCGTTCATCGCCATGCGGCCGAAGGTCTCGCGGATGTCGTAAGCGGACCTGAGGGGATCTGGATTGCCGTCCGGGCCCTCGGGGTTGACGTAGATCAGCCCCATCTGCACGGCGGCCAGCGGGTTTTCCAACTTGCGGCTGTGGATGTCGCCATCGGCGTCGTCGTCGGAGACGGTCACGCCGCCTGATTTCACGACGCCTTCGGAACCGTGGGCGTATCGGACATCACCGCCCAGCCAGGTTTTCTCAGCGCCCCAGTAAACATCGTGATCCGGCTCCCAGGTGTCCTCGCGACCGCCGGCAAAGCCGAAGGTCTTAAAGCCCATTGTTTCGAGAGCCACATTGCCGGTGAGAATCATCAGGTCGGCCCAGGAAATCTTGCGACCGTACTTCTGCTTGATGGGCCAGAGCAGGCGGCGGGCTTTGTCCAGGCTGACGTTATCCGGCCAGCTATTCAGCGGCGCGAAGCGCTGCTGGCCCCGGCCGGCGCCTCCACGGCCGTCACCGGTGCGATAGGTGCCGGCGCTGTGCCAGGCCATGCGAATGAACAACGGGCCGTAATGACCAAAGTCCGCGGGCCACCAGTCCTGCGAATCGGTCATCAATGCCGCAAGATCTTTCTTCACCGCCGCCAGATCCAGGCTGTTGAATTCCTTGGCGTAGTCGAAGTCCTCACCCATGGGATTGGACTTGGAAGAATGTTGATGGAGCAGTTCGACCTTCAACTGCTTTGGCCACCAGTCACGATTGGATTGGCCGGCTCCCATCGTGGGTCGGGGACCTGCACTCATTACCGGGCATTTTGCAGCATTGTCTGACACGTGCGTTCTCCTTGATGTCGTCCGCCGTGCAGTGGGGCCGGGCCGACATCGCCCGCAGCACGGCCAGACGCTGGGCCGTGACTTACACGCCGTGCTTGCGAAGAAGTTCAATCAGCTCGTCAGCCACGGCGGTGTAATAGGTCAAGGTCTGGACAGCGTCAAGCGCTTGAATTGATCCAATGCGCGGTCGTGCCGCGATGCTACCTCCTCTGAACCATCACACGTCTCAAAATGGGAGGGCGAGACTCCTTCCGAGGTCGCTGGTAATGTAGCGGAACTGCCGTGCTTATTGGGATCGCCGCTTGCGGCTTCGCGGACGAAGGGACATGCCGCGACAGGATTCCTTCCGGAGAACGTGCCTTCGTTCGCGAAGCCGCAAGCGGCGGATCCAGACGGTGCCCTCCCGGGATGAAGTTACTTGGAAGCCGAATCCTGATCGAAGGCCACGGTTCGGCCGGAGCCTCGCCCTCCCATTGCGGGTTACACGAATTGCTATGATGCATCCCTGCCGTTCCGACAACTCAACTCGACAGGCTCTGTTCGGCACCTTACGCTGCGCGACATGCTTGGGCCTCCTCGCCCACAAACACCCAACGGCCCATTCCAAATCGCTCCAATGCTCAAATCAATCGGCTTTGCATTGCTCGCTTTTTTTGTGGCGCTGGCGATTGCGCTGCGAGCTTCTCCGCTGGAGGGTGCCGTTGCTCCAATTCAGCCCGGCGAGATGGCCGGTTACCTGCTCATCCCCGCCGGCAAGGTTCAGGACACCTACAACGCCGGGTTCTCGATGTATGTCGCGGCGTGGCCTCTGTTGAAGGAATATCCCGGGCATCGTTTTCAATCGGGTCTGGTCGGCACATGGATGCACGCGCAGTACGACGGTCCGGCTCCCGCCAATCTCTATTCCGATATCGAAGGCGGCCTGGGTTGGTGGCGCGATACGCGGTTCCCCACTGAAACGCCCAAGTTTATCATGGGCGGCGTCGCGCCGAATTTCAGCGAGATCGCCAACGGTCCGGGTCACGGGGCGGGCACCTGGGAGACGCCCAAAGGCCAGTACGGCGTCGCGCAACTCAGCCCGTGGCTGCTGTTCCCGATTGACGGCTTAAATGTAAAACAAGGCACCTGCGGCGAACTGTTCGGATACGGATACCTGACGCTTCCGCTCATTCCCGGCAAATCGACCACCGCCGGCAAAAGCACTCCCACCGGCGACAACTGCTGGACGTTATTTCTCAACACGGGAAACTTCAAAGGCCCGGTTGCGTTCTTCACGCCTTATTTCTGGTCGCACGCGGCTCTGGCGGATCCTCGCCTCGCGGGGATGCTGCTGGACACCCGTCCAGCCGGTCCGGATAAGGCCTTTCAGATGGAAACCCAGTACATTCCCGCTATTGAGTCGGCCGATGCGAAGGGAGAAATCTACGCGCGAGTTGCCGTTACATCATTCCCCCGCGGGCCACAGGGCGAGTCGGCTGTGCTGCATCACGTAACCGCCTACAACAAAGCCGCGCTGTGGGATGCTGTGAGTGCGTGGTTCAAAGGCGGGCCGGCGGCCAGCGGCGTGGTCGACGCGCAAGGCGCCGCGGTCCAGAGTTTTCCCGGCAATGGCGGCGCCACCTGGAAGATCTACACGCCATCGGCACCAAAAGAAATGCGGGCCGCTCTCGACTGGAAATCTTTAGCCACGCCGGTTGCGCTTGACGCTGATACGTTCGGCTACCGCTGGAACGATCAACTTGTGACCAGGACCGATACGAAGTCGGGTTCGCTGGCAACGCTGCCGGAGTATTATCACCAAGCGACCGGCAAAAATCAGAAGCCGGTATGGGCCGCGGTGCAGGCCGGGGATGTCCCGGCTGAAACGGGTCTGGTCGCTTATCACTTCAAACGGCCGGGAGAAGATCGCCCCGAGCCCTACGACACCCCCGAGGGCGCGACAAGCTGCTGGAAGAAGCCCGGCCCGGCGGCGGGACCGTTCAAGGCGCATCTCGGCGACGGCAGCGTGGTGACGTATTACTGGTATCGATTTGCGGACCAACCGGCGTTACTCAACGCCGATTTAACGGATCAGGAACGGGAGAACTTGCAGGCGCGGGTTGAGAAACTTCATCGCGCCTGGAAGAAAGACCGCGACTATCTCGCGCCGCCGACTGTCGGAAAGCTGGCCGATATCGATCCGGCTTTGATCATGACTCCGCCGAAGGGATTGGAGATCGGATACGTGCCCATCGCAACAAGACAAGCGGCAGAGCAATAAGCGGCTTTTAGACAGCAGGTATGCTGATGTCGCAATGCGTACCGGTGGCACGGCCGTCTCGGCCGTGCGGGCGACGCTTGACTGAAAAACACCTAAAATTGGCGGTTTCGTCGATTGAAGGTTCCTCGCACGGGCGGGACGCCCGTGCCACCGGAGTCGGCTTGCCGGGCGAGTGCCGTCTACTCATCGGGACATCCAAACCATGAAACACATCATCGGGGTGATCGCGATCTGTTCCGTCGCGTCGTTCGCTTCAGCGGCCGCCAAGCCGCTCAAGGTTTTCATTCTTGCGGGCCAATCCAATATGGAAGGGCACGCGAAGGTGACGACATTTGATTACATCGGCGACGATCCGGCCACTGCGCCGCTGCTCAAACAGATGCGCGATTCAGATGGGAAGCCGCGTGTTTGTGACCATACCTGGATTTCTTATTTCACTGGCATCGGCGATGCCAATGGCGAAGGGTACGGCAAGCTGACCGCCGGCTACGGCTCGCGCGAGAAGCCGGACGAGGACGGCGGCAACATCGGCCCGGAATTCACCTTCGGGCTGGCAATGGATCAGTTGCTGCACGAGCCGGTGCTGATCATCAAGACCGCCTGGGGCGGAAAATCGCTCTTCTATGACTTCCGCCCGCCCAGCGCCGGGCCGTATATGCGCACGGCCGCCGATATTGAGAAGGGGCGGTATCCCGAAAAGGAATGCGGGCGCTATTACCGCCTGATGATCGAGCACGTGCAGCACGTGCTGCGCGACATCAAGCGTGTCTGCCCTGAATACAATGAAAACCTGGGCTATGAATTTAGCGGCTTTGTCTGGCTTCAGGGCTGGAACGACATGGTGAATCGGGATGTGTATCCGATTCCGCATAAGGGCAGCAAGGAGATCGTTTATGCCAATTACACTCTCTGGATGGCCGACTTCATCCGGGACGTGCGCAAGGATCTGAAGGCTCCGCAGATGCCCTTCGTCATCGGCGTGATGGGGATCGGCGGCGCAAACCCGGACGAGGATGTCGCGGCGTTTCGCGTCGCGATGGCCGAGCCGGCGGCACTGCCGGAGTTCCGGGACAATGTCATTGCCGCCCAGACCGCGCCGTTTTGGGACGAGAAGCTGGGAGCCATCTCCAATAAATACGATCAAGTTCGCCAGATGGCATACCTGCTGCGGACCCGGAATAAATCGCAGGCAAACGCCGACGGCTCGATGAGCGAGCCGCAGCAGCGCGAGTATCTGAAGCAGTATGAAGCGAAACTCATCACCCCCGAGGAAGCCGCTGCCTGGAAGCGGGGGGCTTCGAACGCCGGCTATCACTATCTCGGCTGCGCGAAAACCTTCGCGCTGATGGGCCGGGCATTTGCTGAAGTCTTGCTGCAACGAATGGACGAGGCGAAACGCCCGTGAAATGTAGGGGCACACGGCGGTGTGCCCTGGGCGTACGGCCGTACGCCCCTACATCCGGAGGGCACACGCCGTGTGCCCCTACAAGTCCATGTCATCCGACTTCTGCAAGAACGCAAAGAGGCACATCCGCTCGCTTCCCTCGACCAATCCCCGAAGCGAGAACAGCTTAAAAAACCACGCCAGATCCCGCTCCGTCGGCGCTTCGGGAGGCGTGGAGGCGGTGCCCACGATCTCGGCAGGGGAGACGTTCATGATGTGGTCGGACAGATACGCGATATTCATCTCGTCGGCCGACTGCGTCGATAGCACGAAAAGGTTGTGCTTGCGGATCGCGTCGCGCAGATATCGGTCAGGCATTTTCACGTCGAGCGCGTCCAGTGCCTTGAGATACGCCAGTGTTTTGGGGTCCTGCTTCCATTCCTGCGCCTGCCGTTCGTCTTCCTTGAATCCCTCCATCGCGGCGTCGAAGTGGGCCTGGATGCGCTCGTAGAAGGTTTCGACCTGATCTCCAGCCAGCCAGCGGACGATCATCACTTCGCCGGGGCGGCGATGGATGTGGTAATCGTTGGTGCTTAGTTCGTGCGTCCTGGGAAAATCGAGCAAGGTGGTCGCCTCGGTTGCGGACGCCGGCGGCAGGATCGGGCTTTCGGCCGTCTTGGCTTTCTCAAGTTTTCCAATCGTCCGCTGAATCTCGCGGGCGAGCTGCGCGTCGAGGCCGGGAATGAGTTGGGCGTCGAATTTCCGTGGCCCTTCGAATACCGCCGCCAGTTCGGCGTGCATGCGGAACTCATCGGATTTGTCGCGCGCCTGGTCCGCGGGGTTGAAGGAGCGTTCCGCCGGGTCTTCTTCGGGTTCGTCGAACATATCGGTGAGAATAACTCAAATGCACGCTCGCGCGAGGGGCTGCGTTCGCAATCATAAGGGACGATTAGTGGGATGCGCGTCCTCAGATCGCCGCTTGCGGCTTCGCGGACGAAGGGACGTGCCGTCACGGGAAACGAGTCCCCAGCGATTTCAGATCTCATCGTTCGCGAAGCCGCAAGCGGCGGTCGGACGGAAAGGATCAAAAGAACCTGCTCCCAAACGCACCCACAAAGATCAACCCACCGCACACCCCAAGAATGATCCCGGCGATGGCCATTCCTCTGCCGCGGCCCTCGCTGCCGCCTTTGGTCACCTGGTTGTATCCAATAATGCCGAAGATGATCGCCAGGATGGCGGGGATGAGGAACGTGCAGGGGATCAGACCAATAATGCCGAGCACGAGGGACGCCACGCAGAAGCCGTTGCTGGTTCCGGTGGCCTCGATGGTGGTGCCTTCCATCGTGAAAGGCATGCCGCAGCTCTTGCAGTTGTTGGCGGTGATGGGGCTGATCGATGAGCATCGCGGGCAGCGGATCGAGTGCTTGCCATCGGGCGATCGAAGGATCCCCGGCGCCCGTTCTCCCGCCGCGGCATACGCATGCACCGGGTGCGGGTCCTGCTTGATGATCTGCCGGGTCTTCGGGTCGATCAGCCGGCCGTAGCGATCGAGGATCGGGATGGTGATGTTATTGCCGCAGGTGGGGCACTGGCCGTCCTGCGCGCCCATCGCTTCGGTGGCTTCGAGCCGGCTGGAGCAATAGCCGCAGTTAAAGCCATACCGCTTTCCGCCGGATCGCATTCCGGGGAATTGATTGGGCGGGGCAAAGGACGAGCTGGCTCCCCCCGAAACACCCGCGGCAACCGCCGCGCCTTGCGGCACGTTCGCCAGGGCACGCAGTGTCGTCAGACACGTCGGGCACCGGACCAGTTGACCCGCCTGGGCATCCTCGGCCGACAGCGAAGTGCGGCAGACGTGACAAACGAAAACTATCATGGGCCGATTGTGATGGTAGTTTCCCGCGCGTGATTTGCCAACCTGCCGGCGCTCAGATCGCCGCTTGACTTCGACGAGCTCAGTCGAGTCGCGGCTTCGCGCTGTTTTCAATCGGGAAGTGCGAAGCCGCGGGCGCAAGACAGTTTCGGCGAAAGAAGCTTTACTTTGCTCATCGAGTGGCGCGGCCTCTTTTCTCCCTCGCCCGGTACTCCGGGAGAGGGATGGGGTGAGGGTTTACCAATCATTGATGCACTCGCGCGGCGGATACTTGCGCGGTAAACCCTCACCCTGCCCTCTCCCGGATTACCGGGAGAGGGAAAAACACCGCCGCCCAGGGTGTCATGCCCCCCGAAGCCGCAAGCGGCGGTCATTTGTTTGCGACTGCGCGGGAGCGCATGGTAGACTTTTACCGCGCAATAGAAAACCCCGACCGCACACACGGACGGGGTTCCCTTGGAGCCCTGCCCCAACAGGCGGCAGGGGGAGTATTGAGGGGACTGACAAGCGGTCAGGGCACGGGAAAGGGAACCCTGCCTTATTCGGGTCAGGGTCCCCCGTGGGTAGTCCCGCCGCACGCGCGGCAGGCGCCGGCGCGGTTCGCAGATCTCCGCGCCGGCCAGGTTCCGCCTTAAGGCGTTTCGTGCCTCGACCTGATCGCCCCGGACGCATCGTGCCAATGCGCGCTGCATCAGACTCGGATCACGGCCCGTCAGTTCCGTCAGATCACTGTTCAGGCCAATGACCCAAATCTTCCAGAAATTTTGTGTAACCCGCGACCGGGCGTCGTATCCCTTCATCCGGGCAACATCATTGGGAGGGCGAGGCTCCTGCCGAGCCTTCTGAGCGACGGTGGAGTCACTGGTAGTGTCGAGGAACATTCGCGCCACGTGACGTCGCTCCGTCCGCCGCTTGCGGCTTCGCGAATCAGCACGTGTGCCGATTCGCGAACCCGCAAGCGGCGGGGGGAGAGGTGATCCCTCGCGGAATGAAGTTCCTTGGAAGCCGAAGCCCGGTCGA
>Ga0182024_10017263_pt1 | contig 13580 bp, 9 predicted proteins | sample P32metaG_FD_120480 | JGI IMG/M metagenome (GOLD analysis project Ga0182024, IMG submission 120480) | Permafrost microbial communities from Stordalen Mire, Sweden - P3-2 metaG (Illumina Assembly) | ecosystem: Environmental > Terrestrial > Soil > Wetlands > Permafrost | place: Sweden: Stordalen...
AACGAGAACTGATAGCCGAGGAGCGATGCTGCCTGCACCCACGCGAACGGAGACGCGAGCGCGAACCCGGCTGCGAGGACGGCGACAAGGCGCTCCTTCGTCAACTCCCAGCCCAACCAGGCGACAACGATCACTCCCGCCGCGCGACACAACATTCGCAGCGGCAGGCTCGATCCGAACAGCGAATCCGACACGGCAATCGCGGCCGGCCATTCGGGCTGGTACTTGAACACCACCCGATCACCGCGAACGCCACTCAAGAACGGAACGAAAAACGGCACGCGCCGTGCCGCCTCAAGATCCAAATGACCCTCGCGAAGAACGTTCGCCTGCGTCTGGTAGGAGACCTCGTCGAGATCCGTGGTGCCATGAGGAAACACGCCCTCAGCCATCACGACCGTGATCGCCATCGCGAGCATCGCCAAGTCGATGACGACGAGTCGGGTATTCGACTCCAACGCCGCGCGCACCGCGGCGACCCGCCTCATCGACACAACCTACCGACCCGCGAACACAAGGCAAAGGACACACACATGCGTATATGCGCGACGAAATGCACGCGTCCGACTTCCCAGAAGGGCCACGCCACGACGACGTCGGCCCGCCCCATCCCAGTGCTGTCCACTGCGTCCTGACGGTCTCGGCGATTCGCGCTCCGACGCATCGGATCGGCGGTCTCGCTTTTGGCGAAGTCGCATGGTCTTCGTCGTTGTTAGAACGCGTAGGTCTGTTGGTTGGATGCGGCGAGCAAGTGGTGACGCGGGCCGACGTTGCGGCCAGCCCAACGATCGGCCCGCTCAGACTGGCCCGCCCGTGGAGCCGTGGAAGGGCGCGTTGCCGAACGTGAACACGCGCCGTCGGACGCGACCAACCAGTCGCCGTGACCCGACGGTGTCGCAGCTATCCGGACAATCGGTCTGTTCAAACTTCTTCGCACCCACCGGCCCGTAGAAACGTGCGTCACAAAGCTGAACGCGCCGCCGTCGGACGCGACCAGCCAGTATCCATAGCCCGACGGTGTCGCAGCCATTCCGACAATCGGTTTAGGGGCAGCCGTCGAGGCGAGGGTCCGCGTGCTCCTCGGCGAGCGCCGCGAGATGAGACCGATCCGGCCTGCCCGACCGCGACTGCGGAACAGTGCCAGTGAATCTCGTTTTGAGGCGAAGGCGGATCGCGGGCTGGCCGAATCGGATTGCAGCGCTCCGGAAGATCGGCGTCCGCGAGGCTGAAGTTGAGGGCGTGGTAATGATCTGGTCGTGGACGACGATGCGGTGTTGGCCGAACAGCGTCGGTACTACAGCGCTCGCGCGCCCGAGTACGACGACTGGTGGCAACGCCGCGGCCGTTACGACCGAGGAGACGCCGACGAGATCCTCGAGTGGGAACGCCAGGTCGCGGTGGTCGACGCAGCGCTGACGTCGTTCAATCCGCGCGGTGCAGTGTTGGAGCTGGCGGGCGGCACCGGTTGGTGGACCCAACGCCTGGCCCGTGTGGCGCAGCATCTCACGGTCGTCGATGCCAGTCCCGAGACGATCGCCCTGAACCGTGATCGGGTCCGTCGCTCGGACGTCGATTACGTCGTCGCCGACCTGTTCGACTGGTCACCGGAACGTACCTTCGATGTCGTGTTCTTCTCGTTCTGGCTTTCGCACGTCCCCGGTCACGCTTCGTAGCGTTCTGGTCGCTGGTTCGTGCGTGTCTCACACCCGGCGGCCGCGTGTTCCTGATCGACAACCGTGCCGATCCGACTCCGAAGCCGGACGTCAAGGACCCCTACGTCGTTGATTACCTCCCGGATCTGCATGTCCGTCGTTTGCAAGATGGCTCGAAGTACCGGGTTGTGAAGGTGATGTACGAACCCGACGAGCTCGCATCACTCATCGATACCGAAGGCTGGCACTCCCGCCTCGACGCCACGCGCTGGTTCATCTTCGGATTCACCCAACCACGGTGATCGTCGATCGCGAAGGCATCCCCGGTCTGAACTCCGCTCCCTGGGCCGCTGGAAGATGGTTGTGGACGATATTCGCGCACGAAATCTTCGCAGTCCGCCAGCCCACCGTGCCGACGCTGTCCATCATCTACGTCGCGGTCGGAGCTCTCGTCCCCGCCAACCTTGCCGCGACTATCCCCGGGCTCGAAGCGGCCCGCACGCCAACTGCCGTCCTTGTCCACGCGGAATGAGCCAACACCCCAAGGAGCCACAGCTGCCTTGGGTTCAAAGTCCCCAGGGACCGGCTGTCGCGGGCACACCGACGGACAGAGGAGGCGGCGCTCGAGTCGGTCCGCGTTCAACGCGAGATCACTTCGACACGCCGCGCTCCGCCTGGGTCTTGAAGAGTCATCGTGAGATGAATCTCGCGGTCCGGGTCATCGGGATCGGAATGGGTGTAGTCCTGGCGTGCCTCTTGTTCCTGTCGAGGGCCCGACTCGCCGAGACGGCGGGTGGGCGCAGACTGCGTCGTGGATGTTGTCGATGCTCGGTTCGATGTACGTCCGAGATTTATTGGCAGTCGGCTATGTCGTGGTCGGGAGGGTAGTAGTCGTTCGCGGCGGCGTTCACCCACATCGTTCCCAGCAAGGGTGCGTGGGTGTAGTTGGCAACGTGCACGCGATATATGTAGTCCCATCCAGGATGGAGATATATGTCAAAGTCGTAGCGACGATGCTGATGGCTGGGCCTGTAACTCTCGATCTCGGAACCCTTTACATGCGTCCATACGCCGTTGTGATATCGCTGGATCGAGATGCTGTATGTCTGTTGGCCTGTGTTGATCTTTGGATTTGATGAGCTGTTATAGAACACCGCGTCGACACCGATCTGGCCACATTTCGTGTACACGGCATCGGTAGCCCATACGCCTGGGGCGCCGTTGTCGTCGTTCAGCGCCTTCACAGGAATCTTGCGAATGGGCGCTATGTTCTTCGTCGAGAACGCGCTCGCGGGGCCAACGCTCAGCAGCGTTGCCAACATGCCAATGCCCACGGCGACACAAAACTTTTTCATCGTGCATACTCCGATACGTCGGTTATGACTTCCGGTCATGGTTGGCGTTGATAGAGGGTTGGTGGTCGTCCCGGGCCGTTGTATTGGGGATCGAGTCCGACCTCGGTGAGGATCCCTTCTTCGGCGAGCCGGCGGAAGACTTTGCGGACGGTGGTTCCGGAACTGCCCAGCTCGTTCTTGATGGAGGGAACGGTTATCGTAGTTCCGGTTGGTTTGTAGCAGGCGCCAGCGGCGACCCGGCCGTACGATGCGGCGCGGGCGCCTGTGCCTTTGGCTGGCCTTGTGTTGCCGAATGCACGTTCCAGCACGCGTGCCGGGACGGCAAGGTCTTCGAAGTCGTCTTTGGTGATGCTGTTCCTGGCTGACCAGCGGGCGGCCGCGTCAATGAACTCGGCTTCGAGTTCGTTGGCCTGTGAGTGGTGCCGCGCGCCGGCGAGTGCTTTGAGTTGGTCGATCGGGTCATCGATGCCTCTGATGACGTTCGCGGGATCGAAGATCCAAGGATGCAACGGATGTCCCAACGAGACGAGGTACTCGCGGACGGTTTCTTCGTCTAGGTCGAGCGCGTCGGTCGACTCATCCGTCTCACGTTCGCTTGAACCGTTGTTGTTGCGCATGCGCTCCGCCATCGACCGACCCGCTCGTGTGTCTTGCCTGCTAGGCCAGAACGTCGTTCGATGTTGTTGGAGGGCCGGTCCCGCGCTTGTTGGTCGCGGTGACAGTGCAGGTGTAGGTCTTGCCGACCGTCGCGTTCGCCACGAGGACCGATTGGGTGTTGCCGTTCACGCGTACGGATCGGGTCACGCCACCGTCGTGTGAGACGCACACCGCGAGGTAGCTGGTGACGGGTGTGCCGTTCCCCGACGCGGCCGAGAATCGCACGACCAGTGTGCCCGGCTGGACGGCCGTCGCGGTGACGGTTGCGGGTGCGGTGGGCGCGCCGATCTTGATCGCCGGTGACGCGGTGGTCAGCGGACCGACACCGAGCGCGTGGATCTGCGATGCCGTCAACGAGTCCGGACCGGTGCCGAGCCGGTTCATGACCGCGACCTTGAAGGTGTACGTGTGGCCGTTCTGCAAGCCGGTGACGAGTTCGTGGGTCGTGAGGGAGTGGAACGTGTGCGCAGCGAGTGCGTCGTGCCCGATGTAGGGCGTCACGACGTATCCGGTGACGGGGAGGCCTCCGTGCAAGGCGGGCGGTACCCATCCGACGGTCGCTTTGTCGTTGCCCGGTTGCGCTGCCACGTGCGAGACCAGCTCGGGAGCGGTCACATGCAGCGTGTAACTCTGATGGGTGGTCCCGGCCGGCGACGCCGCGGTCAGGGTCAGCGGATAGGTGCCGGCCGCGTTGACGGTGCCGGTCAGCATCGCGCTGCCCATCCCTTGCGTGAACGCGAGTCCTTTCGGCAAGACCCCGGTGAGGGTCAGCAGCGGAGCCGGCAAGCCCGCGGCGGTGAACGTGAACTTCACCTTGGTTTTGCGGGGGACGGTGGTCAGCTTGGCGCTCGTAATCGTCGGGGTGGACCACAGTGGGATCACCACGCTGGTCGAGCCGTTGACGGCCGGGCCGGTGGGCGGGGTGCCCGTGACTGCGGCGGCGAGGGTGAACCCTTCAGCCTTCACGTCAGCCGCGGTCGACGTGTAGGTGGCAGTGCAGGTTTCGGTACCGGCCGGCGCGAGCGTCGGGACCGGGCACGTGATCGCCGACAGGCCCGAAAGCGGGTCGGTGACACCAATGTTGTGCTGGGTGACATTGCCAGAGTCGGTGACGAGGAAGCTCACAGCCTCCGCGGTGCCGGCCCCGAAGAAATGGCCCGGGTCCGCCGCGGGCGCAACCGCGATCGCCGGCGCCTGGACCGCCGGAGTGAGCACCGCACCCGACGCTTCTACAACCGTGGTCGGTACCCCGGTCAACTGCGACGTTGCCGAACTCGACGCGGCGTCGGTGATCCCGCCGCCGTCAACATCGGCCTGGGTTGTGGTGATGTGCGCGGTGCAGGTCTCGCTGGCCGCGACCGCAAGTGTGGCGCCCGGGCAGGTGACTGCGGACAGGCCCGCGAGCGTGTCGGCGACACCGACGTCGATGAGCGGCACATTCCCGGTATTCGTCACGTTGTAGCTGTACGTGATCGGCGTCCCGGCGACCCCGAACGACGGCGGGTTCGTTGACGGTGTGATCCCGATCGATGGTTGCGCGACGAACAGCGAGAACGTTTGGGTTGCGATACCGCCGGGGTTGGTGGCGGTGAGTGTGATCGGGTAGGTCCCGCCGGTCCCGGCCGCGGGGGTGCCGGTGATGGTGGCGGTCCCGTTGGTGGCGTTCGGCGTGAACGTCAGTCCGGTCGGCAGTGTCCCCGCGGTGATCGCGAGGGTGGGGAGCGGTGAGCCGCTGGTCGTGACGGTGAACGTGAACGGCGAACCGACCTTCGCGTTGGCGGTCGCGGCGCTGGTCACCGTTGGTGGTACGGCGGCGATGACGATGCTCTGACCGGCGGTGAGGGTCTGCCAGCCGGACAGGCTGCCACCGTATTGGGTTCCGAACAGTGCCCCGTTGTATTCGTAGCCGAGCGGCGCCGTGACCGGCACCGCGACGGTGCTGGTCCCGGTGTTGGTGATGGTGATGTTCCCGCCCGTCTCCGACGCCGACACCGTGTTCGCGGTGTTGGCGGTCCCGGCCGGTTGGGTGGTCGCCCAGGCGGACTGGTCGGCGAGCACCGTCGCGATCGCCCCTAACGTCAACTGTTCGTAGGGGGCGGTCGCGTTGAAGTCGGCGTTGTATTCGGCCAACAACGGGTTCAGGACCGAGTAGAGCAGGCCGTCACCGACGGTGTCGACCGTGGCCGGTGGTGTCCCGGCCGTGGCGGGCCCGGCCGGCGGATGACCGATGATGTTCGTCTGGTGGACGTAGCTGGGTCGGGGGTCGTTGTTCAACATGTTCGCGTACATGCCGGACACGACCTGGTTGACGATGTCCGCGAACGTTGCCGGGGTACTCAAACACGTCGTCGTCGCGGTGTTCGTGCATTGGCCCTGGTCGACCCCTTTGGCGAGGTAGAAGGTGTTGTATTCGTCGACGGCTTGGGTTTCGGTCGAGTTGTTGTAGAAGATGTTGATCGGATGGCGGGGCACCACCTGGGCGGTGCCGTCCACGAACGTCGCACCGACCGGATACGACGCGCCGGTGTAGGGGGCGCCGATCCCGAACTCGTCGGTCGGCGGGTTCGGATAGGCCTTGGAGGCGTCGTCACCGACCGCGGTGATCCCGACCGCTTCCAGAGCAGGGATGAAGTACGGGTTCTGTTCCCACGGCTGTTCGTTCGCGTTCTCGGTCGTGGGTGGCGTCCAACCGGACGGCTGCGCGGTCCCCGCGATGCCGGTGTCGACGAACGTCTGTTCCAGTTCGCCGCCGTTGGTGACATCGGTCGTCGACGCCGGTTCTCCCGAACTGTTGTCGGGCAGCGTCGCCGACGCGGGTGTCGCGACACTGCCGATCAGGAACCAGTCGTTCGAGCCGACCACTTCACGGTAGATGAGATAGTTCGCGGCATGGCAGATCGCCTGCCAATCCAACGTCACTTCACCGGTCGCGCCGACTGTGACCGACGGGGTCACAAACGCCGAGCTCTGGTCTGCGGACGGCGAGTCGGCCGCGTTGAACTGGTCGGTGACTGCATACTCGTAGTTCCCTGCGGTCAACGTTCCGCCCGTTCCGGCGGTTTCGTCGTCGAGGATCGGCGGGTCGACGGTCGCCGGGTTGCCCGGCACCAGGTCCGCGAACCCGGAATGGTTGCCGGGCACGAACACCGACGGGTTCTCGGTCCCGAACGCCAACGCCGTGTTCGTACTTTCGGTCAGGCCCAGACCGCCGGTCCCGTTCGCCGCCGCCGCGGCCGCCCAGCTGGTGTTCTCGTTCAGTTCCGCTTCGATGTAATTCTGGGTCGCGCACCCGACATCCATGTACGGCGTGTCATAGGTGTGACTCAACCAGCCGAAATCGTCGGCGTACGGTTTGCCGGTCGCCGGGTCGGTCTTTTGGAACTCGGCCAACACCGGATCGGTGCCGTTGTCTTCCTGGTAGGCGACCGAACCGCCGCCGTTGAACAGTTGGTCCATCCGGAAATGGTTCGCCTCTGACCACTGCGCCGCATAATCCACGTCCACCGGGACCATCCGCAACGCGTCCGCGTCGGAATAGTCGATCGTGTGCAGTGTCGTGTTCCACGCATCATCGGGCGTGAACGTGTCATCGATATCCATCTCGACGTAATGGCGGTACTCGCCCAAATGGGCGTCCCCGGTCACCCAATCGATCAGGCCCGCACCCAACAACAACCACTGCGTCTGATTCGCGTTATAGGCCATCCCGACCGTCAACTCCGCCACCCCAGCCTGCGGGTCGGTCGGTGCCTGCGCCACAGACGGATGCTGATACACCCCGACCAGCACATTCCCGGCTGCGTCGTTCAGGAGTGGTGTCTCGGTCGCACCGGCCGGCAGACCGGCCGCGACCGTGCCCGGCGACGCGAAACTGCCCGTATCCACCGGGACCGGACCATTCAACGACGCGAACGTCGACAGGCCCGCCGACGTCAAGGTTGCGGTCGTCCCCGAAACCGCGGCGCCGCTATCCGCATCCGTCACCGCACTCAAACCCGTCGTCCCGTTCGGGACGAAATCACCGTCGATCTGACGGATCCCGAACGTCGACTCATAAGCGAACAACGCGCTCAACTGACCGGCCGCGAAATCGGCCGGTTTCCCCGCCAACACCACCCCGTTGAACAGACCATGCGTCGCCGACGACGTCAACGCCGGCAGAGTCACCGTCGCCGACCCCAACGTCCCGACCGCATCGACCTCCGTATACGCGACACCCTGACTCGAAAGCCCCGCCGCCCACGCCGCCGTATTCGGATCCGACGCCCCCCCACCCGGCGCACCAACCAACAACACCCGCAAATCGACCGTATCCCCGACCGTCAACGCCTGCGCCGGCTGCGCAGACTGCGCGAGCACCGGAGCCAGCACACCACCGAAGAGCAACGCGGCGGCCATGACTGACGTGAGGTTCCGGACGCCCCGTCGCACCCGAGGCCGTCCGCTCGCTATCGCGGTGCCTGCCGCGCTTGAAGCCGAAGTCCCGGTATTGCGCCCGCGTTGCATCAGTCCCCACCGATCATCCGATGATCAAACGTCAATATCGCCCGCTCGACGGCGCGCAAAGCGCATCCTTGCGGCGGAAACCTTGGCTCTGATTCCGCACGATGTCAACGAAAACGGACCCAACCGCCCGAAATGATTCAATCGGCCTATCCCCTGTGTGTCAGGCCGCGGGTTCGCGCGCGAAGCACGGACGCCGTCCACGAATTTCATCGCGGCTCGTTGAGATCCGTCGCGTGCGCGAGTGTGCTCACGTGAGCGCGTTGCCAAAGCCCTGATCCGATCCGATCGGGGCGTTCGGCACCGGCGAGGACCGCGAAGCAGGGGCGGTTGTCGCGGCGCTCACGCCGGCGGAGAACTACGTTCGTCCTGATGCCCGGCCGCCGGGCGCTACACGGTCGTTCGAGTCCTGCGGATACGTACAGCCCAGGTGACGAGAGCCAAGCCGATCAGGACGATTGCGCCGCCAAGCACCGTGTACAGCCCATGGCCGCTCATTCCCGATCCGTGCATCGCGTCTGTGCCCTGCGCGATCCAGAGCGCACCGACCAGACACAGGACGACGCCGATAGCTCCTCGGCTCCACATGGTTGACTCCGACCTCGATGGACGACGCAACAGTGTCACGCCGCGGGGTGGTTGTCGCTCGCGGGACCGGCGGCAATGAGTGCCGCCGCTACGAGCCTCTTGGCGACAATGCGGAGAAACCGCTGTGCTGCATCGTCGTCGTCGGTGCGAGGACCAAGCAGGCCTCGACGGTTTGAGAGGCGGGCGGGTCGCTGTGTCGCGTCGTCGTCATGGGATCATGGTGCCCGCGGGCGACACGACGAAGAAGTCTGACAGACCTTGTCCGGTGACGTCGCCGGGTTTGGTGTCTTCGACGAACGTGTAGAGCAAGTGGTGGTTGTAGGAAACTTGCGGGGCACGGTCGGGTTGAAAATCGACCGTCGCCTTTGCGGAGGTGAGGCCGGGACCCACCGACGGTGTCCCTGACCACGTGACGGGCGGCCAGGTCTGCAAGAGGGGCCCTGCGGTGCTTTTCGTGCTCGAACCGTCGGGCGCGATGAGATACAGCGTCATGCCTGCGGCGTTCACGAGGATCTGCTTGTGGAGCGTCGCGTTCGTGGCGACGCGCAACGTTGGTGTCGCGGTCGGCGTCACGGGACTCGAAGCGACCGACTCGGCGCCGGTCCCGACCGCGTTTCGGGCGGCGACCTTGAAGGTGTAGCTACGGCCGTTCGTCAAAGAAGTCACGACCTCGGCCAGGGCGGTCGAATCGAACGTGTGCGGCGGCTGCGCTTTCGATCCCAGGAACGGGGTGACCACATAACCGGTGATCTTCGATCCGTTGTCCGATGGCGCAGCCCATGTCACCCGCACCTGCGCCTTGCCGGGCGCCACGGAAGGTCTCGCCGGCGTGGACGGCTTACTCGCAGCGCCGGCCGGGGCAACCGCAATCAGCGACCCGCCTACGAGGCCGGCAACGACCAACGCGCCGATCCATCCGCTGCGACCTCGCATCGAGCCTCGCTCTCCTCGGTTGTCGATCGATCCAACACCAGTACGGCCCCCACGCAACCGGAGTTCAAGGGGTGTGTCGCTCCTTGTCTACGAGTCGGCGGTTTTCGTCTGGCCTCACCGTGTCGTGACGGTCGCGTTTGGTGATCTTCTCGCCGGACGGGTGATCTCACGCAGAGGCTGACTGCTCACCCCGGCGCGCGTGACCACTCGCCGCTGTCGTCGACGTCGGCGCAGTTCTTGTGGACGGTCGCCGCGACCGCATCGTCGAGCGGCACCGGATTGCTGCAATGGCGCAACATCGCCATGGTCGGCGAGATCACCGCCGCCGCGCTCGTCCGGCTGGCCGGACAACTGCGGCGTTGGCGCCGCGCGAGCAGGAGCCACGCGCTCGGAACCGTGCATCGCGAACGACATTCCTAGGTTGACCGAGGTGTGAGCCGGTCCGATTGCTGTCGGTACTTGATGCAGACGACGAAGATCCCGCAACACGCTGCGACCAGACCGGCGAGGATCGGGCCAAGTGTCGGTCCTGTCATATCGGTTTCCATTTACGTCTCGATGCTCGTGGCAGATCGTCGGATGCAGTGCGGGCCGTTCGCTGAGTTGTGGCGTCGCGGGCGACTGCGACGAAGACACACCTCGTCATGTACGAGCCGGCCCGCTCGTCGGTCGTCGTGCCGATTCCGTAATGCTCGGAGCGTCGCATCGGTTTGCGTCAGCGAATGACCGGAACGCACCTTCGTGCTCACATGCTCTGACGACACGGGTGGTGCGATAACGCGGCGGTTACTCATTGTTCAGGCGTGGTAGAGATCGAGCGCGTTCGTGCCGTCGTTGACGAACACGATGCCGTTCGCGGCTGGGGAGACCGCGAGGCCGAAGAGGTCGCCTGCGCCGTTCTTGACGAGGGTCTTGTGCGCGACCTGGGTTCCGGTCGGCGTGACCTCAGTCGCGTTGCCGTCGTTGCCGTCGACGACGATGAGGTTGCCGTTCGGGGCCACGGCCATGCCGAGCGGCGCGTTGAGTCCGCCACCGGAAGTGATCTGTGTCGCGGCGGCGGTCAGCGCGGTGCTGCGAGTCGTCGCGTCCGGAATCGCGGAGATCGAGTTGGTCTGCGTATCGTCGACGTAGAGCGTTCCGTTCGCGCCGAGCGCCAGTCCGGTCGGCGCGAGTACCAGTGCGGCTTTGTCGGCCTTCCAGGGGTACGCGGTGCCGACAACGGTCGTTGCGGTGACTTTGGGCGGCGTGTCGGCTGTGAGTGCCAGATCGATGCGGACGACGGTGCAGTTGCCGGCGACAGGCACTCCCTTGTTGGTGCTCGTGTTGCCGCCCAATGCGTTGGAGATGAACAGCGATGCCGTGTTCGGTGTGGAAGCGACCGTCATGTCCCAGGGGCCGACCACGTTGTTGTTGGTGATGGTTTCGACCGGTGTTCCGGCATCGTCGACGACGATGAGACATCCGACCGGATCTGGGCTCGGCAATGCTCCGCCGGCCGCGGTTGGCAGGCTGCCGACGACGACCCATCCGCCGGGCAGGATGGCGAGGGCCGTGGTGAGTCCGATCCCACCGGGACACGACTGGCCCGACGGTAAGTGCGAGAGATCCGCGAAGAGTTGCAGTGTTCCGGTCGGTGATACCTGTACCAGGGTCGTGCCTGTGCCCTGGACGTTGGCCTTGCTGTTGAAGTTGCTGACCAGGGTGTCTCCGGCGACGAGCCTGCCAGCTGATGCCGGGACGATCGCCACCCCGTAGGGATTGACGTCACCGTCGGCGGGGACGGTCGAACCGATCGGGGTCACGGTCGAGAACTTGGCCAGGAACGGGAGAGCCGATGGTGCATTCGTCGGAGGCGACGTCGCTGTGGTCGTTGCCGCGCTTGGCGTGGTTGTCGACGTTGACGAACTCGCCGATTTCGAAGACGAGCTGCACTCGGCGGCGCCCAGAGCGAGGACGACGATGACCAGCACCGCACGGCGGGAGGACTGCACGGCTCACCTTTCGACACATGGCGGACGAGCGTTTTGCACCGATGTCGGATCCGATGCGAAGGACACGCGAGGTCGAGGTCTTTTCGCCTTTCGAATCGTGTACGAACGGCCTGACCGACAAGTTCGATCTGGTGCCGAGAAGCGGAGTCCACTTGACTCACTCTTGACATCGCAGCTGTGCCGGCCGCTGGAGTGACGTCGCCGACGCGCGCGGCCGTGGCTGCGCACCGGGAGTGCGCCAAGGCCGCCGTCGGCCTGCCCGACCTGTAGACATGCCGGGCCGACGCTGGCGCGCGGCCCTTCTCGGAGTGTTGTGGTCTCGTGGCGGTTGTCACGACGGACGACGACAACGAGGAGCGCGCCCACCGTTCGGTCCGTCCGAAGGGAACCTGGGCCGCGGTCTTGGGGGGCCGTTCGTCCGGTGATGTGACGCGACACGCGAAAACCGCCGGACTTCGTGGCCAAAACGATGGGTCAGATGTTGGTTGAGCTCGGTCGGATGTCCGATCCCCACGGATCGGGGTCCGACGTCGCGGGCCACACCGTGATCGCGGAGGGATCGATATCAATTCGACAAGGTGCACCGATGTCGAGACGAATCGACTTGACGGTGCGGATCTGAAGTTCGGTGCCGCGATCGACGCGCACCTTGACCGCTGTGACGGCACCAAGGTTGGCGACGTCGAGGATTTCGGCGGGATATCTGCCAGATTCGGAGATGTCGACGTGTTCGGGTCGAACGCACCACATGACGTCGACGCCTGCCGGGAGCTGATTCGGCTCGACGGTGAGCGTCAGCGTGCCCGTCGAAAGTGCAGTCGCGGCGACGGTGCGGGCCTGGTTGATGTTTCTCATACCGAGCAGCCGGGCCACTTGCGGTGACGCGGGACGGGAGTACACGTCGTCTCGGTTGCCGGCCTGGAGGAGCCGTCCGTCTGCGATGACGACGACTTCGTCGGCGAGGAGCGCAGCTTCTTCGGGGTCATGGGTGACGAGCACGGTGGACAGTCCGGCGTCGTGTTGCAGTCGCCGAACCTCGTCGCGTAGCTCGGCTCGGGCTGGTGCGTCCAGGGATGAGAACGGCTCGTCGAGCAGGACGACGCGCGGGTTGCGGCTGAGAGCCTGCGCGAAGGTCACCCGTTGCCGTTGCCCGCCTGAGAGTTGATCGGGGAACCGATCCTCGAGCCCGCGCAGGTGCAATGTGTCGAGCCACCAGGTTGCGAGGTGTTCGTCGGCGTCGACGGCGAAGAGGAGCTGTTCGCGGACGGTGCGATGAGGGAACAGGGCGAGGTGCTGGGGGACATAACCGATCCGGCGGCGTTGGGTCGGGACTGCTTGCATGGGTTGGGTGCCGTAGGCGACGGTCCCGGCTTCGGGCCCGAGCAGCCCGGCGAGGGACCGCAGGGTCAGCGATTTTCCGGACCCTGACGGTCCCAAGATGGCGAGGCGGTGACTTTGGGCGCGGTGTGCGACCCGGAGTCGGAACGTGCCGACGGTGACGTCGAGGTCGAACGACACGCTGGTCGGTTCGGTGGCAGTCGGTGGCCGTGGTGCGGGCAGCGAGGACGCTCTTCGGGGTCGACGCGGCCGTCGTTGCCGACTCAACACGACCGCGGCGGCCGCGACCGCGAGTGCAAGTGCGGTCGGGGCCTGCGTGGGGAACAGACCGGAACCTGAGAACTGGACGTCGGTGTACACGGGCAGCGAATACGGGTGATACGCGAGCAGCACCGTCGCTCCGTATTCGCCGAATGCTCGCAGCCAGGTGAGGAGCATGCCGGCACCGATGCCCGTCGCGGCGCCTGGGACACTGACCTGCAAGAAGCGGGCCAGGGGGCCGTGACCGAGGGTTGTGGCCACCTCTTCGAATGCCGGGTCGATAGCCGCGAACGCCGAGCGCG
>Ga0182024_10017265_pt1 | contig 13579 bp, 7 predicted proteins | sample P32metaG_FD_120480 | JGI IMG/M metagenome (GOLD analysis project Ga0182024, IMG submission 120480) | Permafrost microbial communities from Stordalen Mire, Sweden - P3-2 metaG (Illumina Assembly) | ecosystem: Environmental > Terrestrial > Soil > Wetlands > Permafrost | place: Sweden: Stordalen...
ATCAATTCAGGCCTTCCTTCAGCGCGCAGCAGGCGGTTTTCCGCTTCCAGAATCTCAGCCTGTTGAACCGCGCGCCGCAGTTCGATCTGCGTTCGCAGAACGGAGATCAATCGCGCATTCTCCCAGGGCTTTTGGATAAAGTCACAAGCACCGCGGCGCATGGACTCGACGGCGAGGCCAACATTGGCCCAAGCCGTCATTACGATGATGCGCAAACGGCTGTCATGAGCATTCAGCTGGGCAAGCAACTCGAGACCTTCCGCACCCGAGGTAGTATCCCGAGCGTAGTTGAGGTCAATCAGGAGCGCATCGAAGGTTTCGCAGGCAACCATATCCCGAACTTCGCGGGGAGATTGCGCTCTCGCTACCCGGTAACCTTCCGGCTCCAGCAACAACTCGATAGCATCCAGAATATGGGGTTGATCATCCGCGGCGAGTATTCGTGGCGCCTCCGCTTGCGTACGGGTTCCCGAGGTCTCTTTCGCGGCTTGCGGGAAGGTAGCCATCATTGCCTCAAACGGTAAATCAAGTATAGTGCGACTGCCTTAGCCTGCTGGACGACCCCGGACTGGGCTGCTTTCTTTCGCGGCTTGCGGGAAGGTCGCCATGATAGCTCTCGCTAGGGCATGTGGGTGACGACGCCATTCTTTGCGTCGTCTATCGAGACGGCCGTGCGGTCCAAGGTCGTCCCAGTAGCGCGGTCAATGTCCGCCTTGGCCTTTTCATAGGCAGTCTGCGCGGTAAAAAACGCGGATTCAGCGAGAGCGAGGCCTTCTTCTGCAACCAGGGTGTCATACCTGGACATCGCTCCTATGTCTTGCTCCTTCTTGGCGATATCAAAGGTGTTCTGCGCGAGATCGCGTGCTTTTTGCGCGGCCGCCACGCGGGCTTGCGCCTGCACGAGAGCGAACTGTGAGTCGCGGATGTCGAAGCGAAGGGTCTTCTGCTGCTGCTCTTGGGCGATCTGGCTCTGGCGGTACGCAAGCACGGCGCGGAACTGGTCGGCTTTGACGACACGGTTGCGGAGGTTGATCTGGAGATTGACGCCGACCTCGTAGGTGGGCGACGAGTAGTTGAAGGTGTTCTGGAGCATGCTGGGGAAGTCGGTGGGCAGGGTGGTGGCGCATTCCTGCGGGCTGAGACTGCAATACGGGTTTTTGGGGCCGGCGGTTCCCGCGCCTTGGTAGTAGCCGAACAAATTGAGTTGAGGCAGCAGTTCGCTGTTGATGTCCTTGAGGCTCTGGCGCTGGACCTCCGCCGCATTACGGAAAATCGCGACTTCAGGCCGGTTCTTCATAGCCTCGTCGATCAGCTGGGTGATGGTTTTCGATTCGTTGGGATCGGGACCGCCCTGGAGGTCGAGCGGAATGACAGGAATTTCGTCGATGGACGGGTCGTCGGTTCGGGTGAGATCGTTCTTAATCAGCAGCTCGTTGTGCCTCAGCGTGGCCTTGGCGATGGTCAGGTCACCTTCGCTGGTGGCAACCGCAGACTGGTCCTTCATGACCTGCATCGCAGGAATGTTCTGCAGCTCCAACTGTTTCTGGTCGTCGGTCAGGGTCTGATTGGCGTATTCCAATGACCGGGTCTTCACCTGCACGTCCTGATAAGCGTTGACCAGGTCCCAATAGAGGTTTTCAATGTCGGTCACGGTGGCGATGACCTGCTGCTGAAAGGCGAGATCGGTGGTCTGCAGGTTTCTTTTGGCGATGTGGATGAAGCGCTCGTTGCTGGCAAGGCCGAATCCGTACAGAAGGGGCTGGGTGAAAATGACCTGGAACTCGGAAAACAGTTCGGGATTGACTACGTTATAGGGGCCATTGCTGGCGAGGCGCTGACCGATGTAGTTGACGGTCACGTTGGTGCCGAGGGGAAACGACTGTGAGTACTGCGATTGAACCTCGATATTGTTTTGCTTCAGGATCGAGGTGCCGACCAGGAAAGGGTTTGGCTCCTGGATGACGCTGTGGTTCACAAAGCCGCTGAAGTTGAGGAAGGGGTCGAACGAGGGAACGGCCGCGCCGGCGCCGAGCGTCGTGGTGACGATGCCGCCGTTGCCTGCAGTCGCATTCGAGGCTGCGGACCCACCGCCCCCAGAGGCGCCAAAGCCGCTCGGCGTGGTCGAGACGACGGCGGTGTTGACGCCGTTGGCGTTGCCTCCCGCCTTGGTGCGCAGAAGATCGGCTTGCGCGATGGGGAAGTTGTAGCGGAAGGAGGCGAGCGTGAGATTATTTTCGAGGGCCAAAGCGATCGCGTCCCTCAGGGAGATCTGGAGCTTGCCGTCGCGTATGAGGTCGAAGAGGCGCTGCGAGTTTTGCAGGTTGAGTTCCGGCACAGTGCTGGGCAAATACGGCGCCAAGGGGTTGTGTGAATGCGGCAGTTCAATGTGGAAAGGTCCCTGGTAGGTAACCGGCTGCGGCTGCGCCGCCGCTTGCGCCTGCTGAGCGACGGTCTGGGGCGGAGATTGTTGCGGACCGGCAGGCGCGGAAGGCAGGGGCCCTGCGGGGTTTGTTTGGGCAAAGGTAGTCGAGACCAGAAGGCCCGCTGCACACAACACAGACAACGTTTTCTGCACCATGCTGCCCGCGTTGGAGACACCCCTCATGCCTTCACCTCGGTCACCTGCCCCAACCCGGGGTTAGCAGTATCCCGTACAAGCCAGCCATCCCGCACTTCAAGCACGCGGCTGCCATATCCGGCATTGACCTCCGAGTGCGTCACCTGGATGATAGTTGTCCCCTGACGGTTCAAATCCTGAAAGAGCTCCATGATCTCTTTCGCCTGGGAGGAATGAAGATTTCCGGTTGGCTCGTCGGCAACCAGCAGGGCCGGGCGATGGATGACCGCGCGGGCGATGCCGACCAGTTGTTGTTGACCACCAGAAAGTTGGTTGGGATAGAGATCTTTCTTGCCTACGATGTTGAAGCGATCAAGCACATCGGCAACCAGCGATTGGCGTTCTGAGCGAGAGATATTTTTGTAGGAGAGCGGCAAATCGATGTTCTCGGCGACGTTTAGATCGTCGAGCAAGTGGTAACTTTGAAAAACCATACCGATGTTGCGCCTGGCCAGATCCGATCTCTGCTTGCGGTTCATCGAGTGGATGGCCTCTCCGTTGAACCAGTACCCTCCTGCCCATTGGTCGTCGAGCAACGCCAATATATTCAGCAGCGACGACTTCCCTGCCCCCGAAGGCCCCATGATGGTGACAAACTCGCCCGGCTCGATCTTTAAGTAAATGCGCCTCAGTACCCAGGTTTGACCGGCGCCGCTTTTGTAACTTCTTTCAATGTTTTCGAGAGAGATCATTACAGCCCTCGCTGGTTCGTTGCTTCGTTGGTGTGCTATTGGTTCCGTCGAATTTTCCTATTCACGGGCAGCGCCTGCATAGGATCGACAGGGACGCCGGACGCGGGAAGTCTACGCAGGATGACGTCCGCGGCTACTTTCAGGCCGTCCCTTCGGGAAAATCACATCGCGCCCCGATGTGTCTCCATTCGTTACATAGCATTCATTGGGGCCCATTCATTGCATTTCGAGGACCTGCTCGAGAGCTTCTCCTTCGGCGACAATCCTTCCATCGAAGAGATGGATATTGCGGTCAGCATGGCGGGCAAAGCGTGGGTCGTGCGTCACCATGCAGATTGTTGCTCCTTCGCGATGCAGGTTTTTGAGCAGTTCCATGACCGCTTCTCCGTTCTTCGAGTCCAGGTTGCCGGTGGGCTCGTCGGCCAGCAGGATGGAGGGCGAGCCTGCCAGTGCACGCGCCACGGCCACTCGTTGCTGCTGGCCCCCTGAGAGCTGCGATGGATAGTGACGCATGCGGTGGGCCATCCCCACGCGTTCCAAGGACTCCTGCACCCGCTGTTTTCGGTCGCTCGATGCCATACCTGAGCGGTAGGTCAGCGGGAGTTCCACATTCTCCGCGACCGTGAGGTCACCGATCAGATTGAAACTCTGAAAAATGAAACCGATCTCCTGGTTGCGGATGCGCGAGCGCTCGGCAAATTTCAGATTCTCTACCGGGCGGCCGTTGAGCTCGTACTTGCCCGCAGTCGGCGTGTCTAGCAGGCCGATGATCGAGAGCAGAGTTGACTTTCCGCAACCGGAAGGACCGGACATGGCAACGTATTCGCCCCGGTCGATGGATAGGTGAACACCGGCGAGCGCATGCGTCTCAATCTCCTCGGTGTAGAAAATTTTCGTCATTCCTTCAATCTGTATCAGTGGCTGCATGCTTCTCGCTCCTGTGTGTCTTCAATTTGGCTTGGTAATGGTTGCTCAATCTAAACGAATTCGGTCTGTCGTATCCCAGCGCGACATGTCGCTCAAAATCACAGTGTCCCCTTCGTGCAGCCCTTCCAGCACCTGGATCGCGTTCACCGAAGCGCGGCCCACTTTGACCGGGACACGGATGGCCCCTTTGCCCTGCTGATCCAACCGGAAGAGGCTAATGGTGCTGTTCTCGTTGCCAAAGGCGGGCCGGCCTACGTAAAGAACATCCTTCATCCGCTCCAGGTCGATGGTGCCGTCCACGCTCAGGTCAGGGCGTGCCCCCTCGGGCAGAGCGCCAACCAGCTTAACGTCCACGGTGACGGTTCCGTTTTGTACCGCGGGATCGATCCTGGAGACAATCCCATCGGCGAGACCATTGTGCGTATCGATGGAGGCAGGTTGGCCGATTTCAATGTCGCGCGCCTGTGTCTCAGCAATCTTCAACTGCGCCTTCAGCTGATTCCGCACCACCACCTGGGCCAGCATCGTGCCCATGGTCACATGCTGGCCAACGGCAAGTGGCATGTCGGTGAGCACTCCAGCAATCCCTGCGCGCACCTTGAGCGCGTCCAGCTGTTGCTTCTTCAGCTCATAAATGGCCTCCGCCTGTGCCACCTTGGCTTGCTGTACGGCAAGCTGCGATTCGACCGCCTTCTCGTTGATTTCGACCGTCTGCTCCTGGAGCTTGTCGCGCGTGCTCAATTGATCCGCCGTGCCTTGAGAGCCGCTGTAGGCAAGACCGGAAATCACGCCCAGGCTATAAAGCGACTTGTCGATCTGCGCCTGCCGCTGTGCCTGCTTATAGTCCGCGTTTACGGTTGCAGCGGTGGACTTTTGCGCCATCAGATCGCTTTGCACTTTCACCTGCACGTTGCTGAGGTCGGCGCGCGCCGATTTGAGTGAAAGCTCGGCATCGAGCGCCTCCTGGCTAAGCTGCGGATCGCTCAGTTCCATAAGGATGGTATCGGCCTTCACATCAGACCCCGGGAGGGTAAGGATGCGTACAACCGTTGCCTCGCTTTGCGCCGGGATCTGGCGGATCGCATCCTCGCGGGGCACCAGGGTTCCAAGTCCGCGAACCTGGCGTACCATCGGTCCGCGCTTGACGATATCGGTCCAAACCACGGAACGATCTACGGTAGGCGCGGCCGGCTTCAACCGCATCACGAGAAAAGTGATGGCTGCGACAAGCACGACGCCAATTGCTATTGTCAGTGCCTGACGGCGCCGCTTCTTGGCTTTCAGGTCTGGGCGAGAGATATCCATTGCTACCTTCTGATGCATGTCGGTGACCAAAGACAGTCTGCGGCGGTTTTCCGCGGATATTGGGTGTTTGCCATCATTGATCCCTACGCAAAGAGCGGTTCGTTTGTTCAATTCTGGCCTCTACTGTCCATTTCCGGACAGCTGTGGCCAGAGGCAGCGGGCTTCGACGGCTGTCCCACTCCGAAGGAAACAATGCTGCACCCTGATCCATTTGCTTACTCCAGACGCAATGCCCGCATCGGATCGACCGAGGCCGCCCTCCGGGCAGGGAGCCACGCGGCAAGCGCCGAGCACATGAAGAGCAAGACGACCGCACACAGCATGACCATTCCATCTAACGGCTTCACATTGAACAGCAGGCTGGTAAGCGCGCGAGTGAGCCCGAGCGATGCAACCAATCCAATCCCTGCGCCGAGGGCCGTCAGCGATAGCGCAGAACGCAGTACTCGTTTGAGGACGCTTTCCCGGGTCGCACCAAGCGCCATGCGAATCGCAATCTCACGCGTACGTTCCGCCACGGAATAGGCCAAGACTCCATAGAGACCCAGCAGCGAAAGCAGGAGTGCAATTGCGGCGAAGCTGGACAAGATAATGGTGTTGAAACGGCGCGAAGACTCTGTTGCAGCAACAATTTCGTCCATCGTGTTCAGGTTGGAAATTGCCAGCAGCGGATCCATCTGATGAACGGTCTTCTCCAGCGCGGATTCCTGGGTCGCGGGCTCGCCTGCAGTGCGGATAACCAGGTTCATGCCGCCAGCCACGCCCATCATGGCTCCGAACGGCCCGAGAGCGGCTTTGCCTTGCGATAGCGGCTCGTACATCTCAGGCACAGTTGCCTCGTCGCGAGCACCTTGTTTGATATCGCCTACAACTCCGATCACCGTCAGGGCAGGCATCGCCGACGCAAAATCGGGACCAACCTTAATGTGCATTCCTATAGGGTCTTTGCCCTGGAAATAGCGGCTTGCCAACGACTGGCTGATGACGGTCACGAGTCGCGCGCCCGGCTGATCATCGGACGCGGTGAAGTAGCGGCCGCGAATCAAGGGAATGCGAGTGGCTTCGAAGTAGTTGCCCTGGGTCAGATAATTCGACGCGATGATCCACCCTTCGCCGGATGTTTTGACGTAGCCTTCTGGCGCAATCAAGCGTCCCGAACGCTGGCCCACGATCGGAATATTGGACGAAAACCCCACCGACCGTACACCTGGTTCCACGCTGAGCCTGTCTTCAAGTTCCAGCAGGAAGGCGTCAACCCTTTGCTGGGTTGGATAATCGTGAGCCGGGAGGGAAAGAGAAGCCGTGAGTAGATGGGAAGGTTCAAATCCAGGATCGACCTCCAGCATCTCCGCGAAACTGCGCAGCATAAGGCCGGAGGAGACAAGCAGGATCATCGCCAGCCCAACCTCCAGAATGGTCATGCTGCTTCTCAGGCGAGATTGCTGCAGACTCTGGCTTGCACCGTGGCCGCCTTCGCGCAGAGATTCCATTGCGTCGGCACGAATGCTGGCAAAGGCCGGAGCAATTCCACAAACCAAACCGGCCAGAGTGGTCAGAACCACTGCTGCCAGCAATAGCGGCCAGCTTACTTCGATCTCTGCCAGCCTGGGCAGCGAGTCGGCAAGCTTGGCTGCCGCTGCATGCACCAATACAACAGCCAGGACGGTTCCCGCCATGCCACCCAGGAACGTCAACGTCAGGCTCTCCGTCAGCAATTGGCGGAACACCGTTCCGCGGGCAGCACCCAACGCCAGAAGAACGCCGAACTCGCGTCTACGCCCGGCTGTCTTCACCAGCAACAGGTTCGCGAGGTTCACGCACGCGATGAAAAGAATGAGCGCGACCGCGCCGAGCAGAATGCGTAGCAGTGGCCTGGCTCCTTGGACTACTTCATCTTTGAGCTTAAGAAAACGGCCGTGCAGCCTCACGCCGGTCTTTACCGGATATTGCGCCTGAATCTCCGCGATGATACGATCCACGTCCTGCTGTGCCTGCGGCATCGTGACGCCAGGTTTCACGCGAGCGACCGCGCTATAGTCGAAATTATTGCCTTCGCTGGTCTTTTCGGCGGGCGTGAAGCTCATTGGTACCCACAAGTCGCGGTGGCTCAACCTTCCTGCGTCCAAAGGAAATTCAAAGTTGCGCGGCATGACTCCAACGATCGTGTACGGTCTTCGATCAAGATCGATCGTGGTTCCGAGGACCCTCGGATCTGAGTGCAGGCGCTCGTTCCAGAGCGCGTAGCTGATCACCGTAACAGGTGCGTTGTCATCATCTTCCTGCTGGGTAAATGTGCGCCCCAGCAGCGGCGCGATCCCGAGAACTGGAAACAACGAAGCGGTCGTTCGCTCTGCGCGGGCTTTGAAGGGAGCACCGGCGCCGGTCAATTCGTATGCCGATGCGATGAAGCCGCCAACCCCGGAGAAAGCCCTGGTCTCGCGTTGGAAAATCAGTATATCGGGAGCGGTCATGCGTAGCTCGTGCGCATCCCAGTCTACGCTTTCATGCAGGCTGATCAGGCTTCCGGAGTCCTTGAATGGAAGCGGCCGCAGCAGCACAGCTTCCACGATGGAAAAGACCGCTGTGACTCCGCCGATTCCGATCGCCACCGTGAGCACAGCGGTCAAGGTAAACCCAGGCGACTTGAGCAACTGGCGCATCGCATAACGCAGGTCGCGAAACAGCCTGAACATGGGAACCTCCAATCCACCAATATTCTTGCCCCAGTTGGTGAAAATGCGGTTGCTACTCTGCCCTCAGTGTCTCCGCCGGCTCGATGCGAATAATTCTTAGCGTTGGCAGGAAACTAGCCGCAACAGCGATGAGCGCCAGGACGAACAGGACAGCAAGAAGCGTCACTGGGTCATAGGCCTTGACTCCGTAAAGCTGGCTGGAGAGCACGCGCAGCGTCGCAAAGGAGACCGCGATGCCGGCCAAAAGTCCTGCGCCTGCGGCAACGAGCCCGGACGATCCGATGTGCAGCATGGCTTCCTCAACAGATGAGCCGAGCGCGAGCCGGATGCCGATCTCACGAGTACGCTGAACGACAAGCTGGGAGACGAGCGAGTAGATGCCGATGGCGGAGAGGATCAAAGCTAGTGACCCGAGCGTCGTCAGCAGCAGGACTTGAACGCGCTGCATCTGCAGCTGCTGATTAAGAATGTCTTGCATGGAATAGAAGCCGGAGAAGGGCAGGTCCGGGTCCACTTCCGCCAAAGCGCTCTGCATGGACGCGGTCAGTCCTTCAATCGTCCTGTTGCTGCGGACGATCCAGGAGGGTTGGAACCAGATGTGGGCGATGTTCACCAGGGGCTGTGATATCTGTGTCGCAGGCAGGTAAAAAACCGGCTCCTGAGAGATTGGTGAATCCCCATGCATGCCTGGACGTTTCGCTACGCTGGAAACAACGCCGACGATGGTAAACGCCGTGTTGCCGGAATCTCCTGGCGTGAAGTGACGGCTAACGGGCGATGCTTCGCCGTAGAACTGCCGGGCGAATTCGGCGTTAACCATGGCAACGGGCTGCGAGTTTTGGGTGTCGCTGTCTGCGAATGCGCGTCCCGAAAGGATGGGAATGCGCAGAGTTGCAAAATAGCCCGGCGTTACATAGGCGAGGCTGGATCCGTCCTGTCTTCCTGCTTGCTTGCCGTCCTTGATGACGATGGGCTCGTTCAGACCGCGCTCATAAGGGATGCTCAAGCCTACAGCGGCATCTTGCACACCTGGAATCTGCCGCATGGCGGCAACGCTCTTTTTGAGCAGTGTTTGGAATGCGGCTGCATCGTGGTAGCGGGCGTCGTCCAGCGAGGCCTTGGCAACCATGACGTTGGTTGGGTCGAAGCCGGGCGGCAGGGTTTCCAGGTGAATGAGGGTTCGCACCAGCAGTCCGGCGGCAGCTAATAAAACAACCGTGAGCGCCACCTCCGCGCCGATGAGCCATTGACGGGTGCGGATGGATGCGCCTGATACAGCCCGGCTGCCGGCAGCGAGTGCTGAGCGCAGATCGACGCCACGGCCCCTCAGCGCGGGCAACGCGCCGAAAAGCAGGCTGGTGAGGAGAGCAGTCCCGAAGGTAAAAGCGAGCACGTGCCCGCTCAGAGAGAAGCCTCCCATGGGAATCATCCAAACAGGCAGAAAGCCGCGCAGCCCATCAAGAAGGAGAAAAGCAAGAAACAGGCCGGCTGCCCCTCCTGCAAGAGCGAGCGCGAGGTTCTCCGTCCACAGCTGGCGAAGCACATCAAAGCGCGTGGCTCCCAGCGCCATACGAGTGGCAATTTCCGGGGCGCGGCGCGAGACGCGGACAAGGGTTAACCCGGCAAGATTGCCGCAGGCAATCAGCAGGATGAAGCTGACGGCGAGCATAAGAGCCACCAGTTCGTCGTGTACTTCCTGGGCAAGTTCACGCTGCAGCGGACGGGCGTAGATCCATGCGCGGCCATGAGACTTGGTTTCAATTTCAGAGAAATACGGCAGACGAACGTGTTCCAGTTGTGCGTTGACCTGCTGCCAGGTAGCTCCAGACTTGAGCCGGACCAGGATGCCGCAGTTATCGCCCCCACACTCTCCGGTAGTAGCAGGTTGCAATGGCGTAAACAGATCGGCGTTGCTCGGAGTAACAGCGCTTTGCGGCAGGATGCCGACAACCGTATAGGGCTCGCCTTTGAGTTCGACGGATCTTCCGATCACGTTGGGATCCCCGCGAAAGGTCGATTGCCAGAGTCCATAGCTCAGGACAACGACTGGAGGGCCTTGCGGACGATCTTCTTCTTCGCTGAAGCTTCGGCCGAGGTAGAACGGGATGCCAAGGACGTCAAAATACTGCGCGGAAACACGGCTGTTGTGCACATAACGCACCGCATTGCCTGCATCGGATCCCACCTTGAGGTTGACCCCGTCGTCGCCGCCCCACGAGGCGAAGGTGACGCCACTTACGTTATCCTTCAAGAGCTGCCAGGAAGAGCCGTCAAAACTGTCGTCCTCTTCTGCCGCCACCCTGTTACTGCGTGGATCGACGCCTTCCTTATGAGTGACCAGCGCGGCAATACGCTCCGGGTGGGGATAGGGCAGGCTCCGCAACAGAAAGCCGTCGACGATGCTGAAGACCGCAGTGTTCACGCCAACCGCAAGCGCGAGGGTCAGGATGACGGCAAATGCAAAGCCGGGCCTCCGGTGCAGTTGACGAAAGGCGAAGCGCAGATCGTTCATGAACATGCCGATACACCCTTAGCTTCCAGGAGCAAGTCCCTGACCAAAGCAAGAACGACTCAAATTGTCCTCTCCACTGGGTTTAGGACTTGTGTCTAATCTTACTGACTGTCCAGAATCAGAATCTGTGTCCAGAATTGAACAGACTCAGGAACGCCCGATAGACTCTGCTGCATCAAAGGAATATCTACATTGAAGGATCGATCGAAATTAATCACTGCGGGGCTGATATTGAGTGCTGCTTCGCTGCACGCCATCGATGCGGGCGCAAACGATGCCCAAAAATCAAACAAGCCGGCGAATGTTGAGATCCGTGGCTATGCTTACGATCGCGCCGAGCCTCAACCCGTCACCGAGTCTCTCGACCTTGACATGTACGCGCGCATCCGGGACGAGGGTCTCAACCACTCGCACATCATGGAATACGCAAGCGCGCTCTTCGACGATATCGGCCCGCGGCTTACTGGCTCACCGAACCTGGCCAAGGCGAACGCGTGGACGCGCGACCAGCTGACTGCCATGGGATGTGCTAATGCGCACCTGGAAAATTGGGGCGACTTCGGCATGGGCTGGCGCCAGATCAGTACCTCAGTCGACATGGTCAAGCCGGATACGGCTGTATTTATCGCGCAGGCCACGCCATGGTCACCCGCCACGCACGGGGCGGTGACAGCGGAGCTCATTGCCGTGCCGCAGCTCAAGGAAGAAAAAGACCTCGACGCCTGGAAGGGGAAGCTAGCGGGCAAAATCGTCCTCTACGGAGATTCGCCCAAGATCAATCCCGATCCCGAACCGTTGCTTCAGCAGTACGACGAGAAAAAGCTCCTGCACATCTACCAGTACCCGCTGGATGGCGACATGCAGGAACAGCATGTCCTTACCGAAGGACCTAAATATTGGGAGGACGCCTTCAAGAAGATTAACTTCAAGGAAAGGGTCGCGAAATTCTTTGCCGATGAACATGCCGTGGCTCTTCTGGTCACTGGATGGTCCGGGGACGGTGGCATCGTCCGCGACGACAACGGCGAGCAGATGGGGGAGAATGGCTACTTACCTGATCATAAGCAGCCTATTCCGTCCGCAGTGCTCTCGAGTGAGAATTTTGGGCGCGCCGGCCGTTTGCTGGGACATGATGTACCGGTCACTGTATCTGTTGCCATCAACACTGAATTCACGGGCGACCACGAGCAAGGCTACAACACCATTGCCGAGATCCCCGGTGCAGATCCCAAATTGAAAGACCAGGTGGTCATGGTCGGGGGCCATCTCGATAGCTGGATCGCCGGCACCGGCGCAACCGACGATGGAGCAGGTGTGATTATCGCCATGGAAGCCATGCGGATACTCACCGCACTGCATGTGCAACCGCGCCGAACCATCCGCATCGGCCTGTGGTCCGGCGAGGAACAGGGTGAACTCGGCTCAATCGGCTACGTACATCAGCATTTTGCCACCGTTAAGCTGTCGACCAAGCCCGAGCAGCTCGCAATCCCTGAGTACGTGCGGGAATGGGTCGGCCCGCTGACCGTCAAACCTGAGTACGCGCTCATCTCGGGCTACTTCAATCTCGACAACGGCGGAGGCAAGCTGCTCGGTATTTATGCGGAGAATAATGCCGCGATTGTTCCCATATTCAACCAATGGATCGCACCGCTGAAAGACCTGGGTGTCAGTACCATCAGCATGCGAAACACCGGTTCCACCGACCACGAGTCGTTCGACCAGGTTGGGATTCCAGGGTTTCAATTTATCCAGGACCCGCGGGACTACGAGACCCGCAGCCTGCATAGCAACCAAGATGTCTACGAGCGGCTGTCGCCTCCCGACCTCAAGCAGGCGGCAGTGGTCGAGGCGATATTCCTCTACGATGCGGCCATGCGCGACCAGATGTTGCCGCGTAAGCCGCTGCCGCAGCCAGAGCTGTTTGACAAACAGCGCCAGCCACTCAAAGGTCTGCTACCTGACGCAAAGCCGGGAGAACAGCATAAAAGCCAGTAGGGGAATAGTTACTCGACCCTAAGCGCTTGCATGGGTTCGATTCTGGATGCGCGAATGGCGGGCAACGCACACGCGATGATTGCGGTGAGCAGAAGGCAGCCCACCATGATCGCGAACACTACCGGGTCGAGGGGGCTGGTTCCGTAGAGGATGGAGCGGATGAGCGTGGCTGCCGTCGCCCCACCAGCCAAGCCGATGAGCAGGCCGAGGAAGACTGGGCGCAGTCCATCAAGCAGCACCAGGCGCAGTACCTCAGCTCTTTGCGCACCGAGCGCGATGCGGATGCCAATCTCCGTAATGCGCTGAGCAACGAGATACGAGAGCACTCCATAAAGGCCGATCGCGGCGAGCAACAGAGACAGCGATGCGAAAGCGAGCAACAACGACGCGCTGAAGCTCTGGCTGGCTGTGGACTTACCCAGGATCTGCTGCATGGTCAGTACATCGTAGACAGGCAGCGCAGGATCGAGGGCGGCCACCTGTTGCTGGACGGGAATGGAGAGCGCGAGTGGATCCCCTGCCGCGCGCACTACGATCGTCGCCCCGCTAGTCTGGTCGGGGATTCCGGAAAGGATCGGAAAGTACATCGTGGCCTTGATAGGCTCGGCGACGTTATAGAGAGTGTCACCAACGACGCCGACGATCTCATATGTCTCGCCTCTCACGGAGACCCTGACGTGCTTGCCGATCGGATTGTCACGGGCAAAGAACTGGTCCGCGAATTTCTTGCTGATGATGGTGTAGTGGTCGCGGGTGAGGCGCTCCTGATCGGTGAAGAATCGGCCGCCGATCAAGGGTATCTGCATGGCGCTGAAGTACCCGGGATCGACAGTAC
>Ga0182024_10017266_pt1 | contig 13579 bp, 15 predicted proteins | sample P32metaG_FD_120480 | JGI IMG/M metagenome (GOLD analysis project Ga0182024, IMG submission 120480) | Permafrost microbial communities from Stordalen Mire, Sweden - P3-2 metaG (Illumina Assembly) | ecosystem: Environmental > Terrestrial > Soil > Wetlands > Permafrost | place: Sweden: Stordalen...
CAGCCGAGCGCGGCGACGCGACCGGAACGGCCCTCGACGTCGACGAGGCCCGCATCGATCTGCCCGGCGAGCGTCCCGGCGATCGCATCCGGCCCCGCGGGTTTCAGGCCGCGGACATCCTCGATCTGGCCGGCGCCGCGGTCGGATCCTTCTGCCTCACGTGGCTGGTCTACGAACGGCTCACGCCCCTGTCGGGTGGACTCGGGTTCGGCGTCGTGTGGTACGTGCTGTTCTTGACGACGGTGTGGTTTATCGCGAGGGAGCGGCTCGGCAGCCTGCTGGCTCGCGACCGGATCGTCGGCGTGATCGTCGCTTCCGTCGCGGTCGGGATGCTGATCCCGCTCGCGGTGATCGTCGGTTACACGATCGGTCGCGGCTACCACGCGTTGCGACCTCAGTTCTTCACCCAGGATCAAAGCCACGTCGGTCCGTTGAGCCCGCCGACGCAGGGCGGCGGGTCGGCTGCCATTGTCGGGTCGCTCGAGATGGTCGCGATCGCCACATTGTTGTCGGTTCCGCTCGGGATCGCGACCGCCGTGTTCCTCAGCGAGATCCAAGGTCGCATGGCGCGGCCCGTCCGCATGATCGTCGACGCGATGAGCGCGATCCCAGCGATCGTGGCCGGACTGTTCATCTATTCCGCGTTCATCATCGCGTTGCATCAGCAACAGACCGGCTTGGCGGCCGCGTTGTCGCTGACGGTGCTGATGTTGCCGACCGTGACCAGAACTGCCGAAGTCGTGCTCCGTCTCGTCCCCGGCGGCCTGCGCGAAGCGTCGCTCGCCCTCGGCGGCGGCGAATGGGCGACCGTCCGCCAGATCATCCTCCCGACCGCGCGCACCGGCCTGCTCACCGCCGTGATCCTCGGTGTCGCCCGAGTGGTGGGCGAGACCGCGCCGCTCATCCTCACCTCGCTCGGCAACAACATCTACAACGGCGACCCGTTCCGCGGCAAACAAGACGCGCTGCCGCTCATGATCTATCGCCTGATCCACTTCCCGCAGACCGCGCAGATCGAGCGCGCCTGGACGGGCGCGTTCGTGTTGCTCGGTCTGGTTCTTGTCCTGTTCGTCATCGCCCGGATCATCGGGGGCCGCGGCCCCGGCCACATCGGGCGTTTCAAGCGAGTGCGGCTCGCACGGAAGGGTCTGTCATGAGCTCGTCGAACACGATGGAAGCAATCGACGCTCAGAACTTCGGGGACGCGCCGAGCCGGGCGGCCGGCCTCGTGACCGAAAACGTGAGCGCCTGGTTCGGTGAACACAAGGTGCTGCACCGCGTGAGCCTCGAAATGCAGGCCAACCAGGTGACCTCGCTGATCGGTCCGTCGGGGTGCGGCAAGTCGACGTTCTTGCGGATCTTGAACCGGATGCACGAGCTGGTGCCGTCGGCGTCGCTGTCGGGAACGATCCGCATCGACGGGATCGACATCTACCGCTCCGACCTGCTCATCACCGACATCCGCCGCCGGATCGGCATGGTGTTCCAAAAGCCGAACCCGTTCCCGGCGATGTCGGTCGCCGAGAACGTCGTCGCCGGACTCAAGCTCGCCGGCCATCGTCTTTCGCGCAGCGACGCGCAGGACACTGTCAAGCACTGCCTCGAACGGGCCGGACTCTGGAACGAGGTCAAAAATCGGCTCGGGGATCCCGGCGGCGGACTTTCCGGCGGCCAACAACAGCGACTGTGCATCGCGCGGGCACTCGCCGTGAAACCCGACGTGCTGTTGATGGACGAACCGTGCTCGGCGCTCGATCCGACCTCCACTCGACGGATCGAAGAGACCATCGACGAACTGCGCGAGCAGGTGACGATCGTCATCGTCACCCACAACATGCAACAAGCGGCCCGGGTGTCGCAATACTGCGCATTTTTCCTTGCCGCGGAAGGCGAACCGGGCGTCGTCGTCGAACAAGGCGGCACCCAGCAGATGTTTTTCCATCCCGAAGATCAGCGCACCCTCGACTACGTGACCGGAAGGTTCGGATGATCCATCGTTTCACTCGTCTCGGCGTCGCTTTGCTCGTCGTCTCTGTCGTCGTGTCGATCTTCGTGCCGGTCACGGCCGGCCCCGCGTTCGCGGATGTGAGTATCGACGGCGCCGGCTCGACGTGGTCGCAGATCGCACTGCAGCAATGGGCCGCCGACGTCGCCCGCCAGGGCCTGTCCGTCAACTACCAAGGGGTCGGTTCCACATCGGGACGCGTGTTCTACTACCAAGACCAAGTCGACTTCGCGGCGTCGGAGATCCCGTTCCAGACCTCCTACCTCGACAGCACCGGGACGGTGAGTACCGATGAGGTCGCGCTCGCCGCGCACCGGCCGTACGCCTACATGCCCGACGTCGCCGGCGGCACCTCGTTCATGTACCACCTGTCGATCGACGGTCAGCTCGTTACGACGTTGCGGCTCACACCTTTGACCCTGACGAAGATCTTCACCGGAGGCATCACCAACTGGGACGATCCGAGCATCGCCGCCGACAACCCGCAGATACAGCTACCGAACCTGCCGATCCGCGTCGTCGTCCGGTCCGACGGTTCGGGAACGACCGCGCAGTTCACCGCGTTCATGGCCGCCGAAGAGCCGGCGCTGTACAACGCGTTCTGTCAGCGCGTCGGCTTGACGATCACTCCGTGCCCGTCGGTGTCGCTGTGGCCCGACGTGAACGCGGTCTCCCAACAACTCTCCGACGGTGTCGCCGACTACGTCGCCGCGCCGTACAACAACGGCGCGATCACCTACGTCGAATACGGCTACGCCAAACAGCGCGGCTTTCCGGTCGCGTCGATCCTGAACGCGGCCGGCTACTTCACGCAACCAACCGCGCAGAACGTGGCGATTGCGCTCACGAAGGCGACGCTCAACCCGAACCTCACCCAGAACCTGCTCGGCGTGTACGCCAACCCCGACCCGCGTACCTATCCGGTGTCGAGCTACAGCTACCTCATCGTGCCGACCACGACCGCGGCGCCGTTCACCGCCGCCAAGGGGATCACGCTGTCCAAGTTCATCATCTACCTGGCGTGCGCCGGCCAACAAGAAGCGGCCGAGCTCGGCTACTCGCCGCTGCCGGAGAACCTCGTCCAGGACGTGTTCAACGTCGTGCTGAAAATTCCCGGACATGTGAACCCGCCGCCGATCAGCCAGTGCGACGACCCCACCATCAACGGGCAGTTCATCACCGGCGACGCGCCGCCTCCGCCACCTTCGGCGAAAATAGGCGCGGTCCAACCGGGCGAGACCGTGACCACCAACGCCCCATCGGCGAACGGCGTACAGACCGGCGCCCAACTGGCAGCGTCGAGTGTGCCCGCCGGCGGGAGTGCCGCCGTCGGCGGAGTGAAGGGCCGCAAACGCGAAGATGTCGCGTCGTCGGGTACCACACCAGGGCAGTCGTCGACGCAGGAGCTTGCGGTGGCGAGCGGTCCGGTCCAGGTGCCGCCCGCCCGGGACCCGTTGCCGTTGCTGCTCTACGTCGTCGCGGCCGCGGTCGCGCTGATCGCGATCTTCGGGCCTTCGGCCCTGACGATCTACCTCCGCAAACGAAAACCGGCGTGACAGTTCGGGGTCGGGGAGCCCGACCCCGACGCCGGCCGTTTCGCCGCTACGCGAGCCAGTCGATGGACGCCCCGTGGGGGTGGACGTAGGCGAGGGTGGTTGCGTGCATCGTGTCGCCGTCGTACACGATCGCGCCGAGGACGCTCGGTTCGACGCCGTCATCCGGCGGCGGTATCGCATCGGCGAAGGCGGATACCACGCCCGGACCTTCGCCGGAGATCCACACGATGGTTCGTTGCCGGCCCGCCGCCGCGAGCTGCGCGGCGAACCGTTGGCGGCCTTCTGATTGCAGATAGGCGAGCGCCCACGTGGTCAGGACACAGACGGTCGCGTCATCGGGCATCTGCGCGACCGTTGCGGGGAGATCGTCGATCATGTCGCCGCGCCGGATGGTCGGCGGATGTTGTTGCGCGTGACGTATCGCGGCGCTCGTCCGTTCGAGGCGGCCGGTGTCAGGCCAGACGCATGCGAGGAGCCATCGTGCGTCGCTCGCGTCGGTGAGGTCGATCGGTGACCGGTCGAGGCCGATGCGCGCAACGATGGCCGGCAGCCGAGCGGCGATCGGCGGATTCCCGCCGATCACCGAACATGCGATGCGGACGTCGGAGTCGGGTGGGCCGGTCGCGCCCGCGGCGCCGTAGTCGAGGCGATACCGATCGCACGCGAGATTCAGCCCGGCGCTGGTACCGACGTCCACCAACGCGAGCGGCCCGCGGACGTGACCGGCGACCCACGTGAGCGCGGGGCCGAGCACCGCGCTTCGGCCCACTTCGTTGGTCTGGGTGCGACGCGTCTGCATCAAGGTCAGGACTTCGGCGCGATGGCCGAGGCAGACATCTCGAAACAGCGGCCCGGGATCGGCGTCGTCGCGTCCCGCATAGACCGCAGCGAGCGGATGATCGAGCCCGCCGAGCAACAAGTAGTGCACGACGCCGAGGATCACGTTGGGCTGATGGGCGGCCGGCGGAGCGTGCTTGATCAGCGCCAACAGGTCGTCGTCTTCAGCGACGAACCTGCAGATGCGGTCGTACAGCGGCGAGTAGCCGCGACACGACGTGTCGGCGAACCACTCCCAGATCCGGCCGAACTCCCGCAGCTCATCTGAACGTTCCATGCACGCTCGTTCCGACGGTCGCCGGTCAGCTCGGACGATGATCGTCGCCGGCTCGGATGGTCACCCAAGCCTGCCACGTGATGCGCAAGATCAGCGCCGTGATCGCGAGACTGATGAGCGGATCGGCGATCTTCACGCCCACCGCGACCGCCGCCGCCGACGCGACGACACCGAGCGACACGAATCCGTCGACGCGTGCGTGATGACCGTCGGCGACGAGCGCAGGACTGTCGAGCCGCGCCCCGGCCCGAAGCCGGACCCGCGCCGCGAGCTCGTTCCCGATGAAACCGATCACGCCGGCCGCGGCGAGCGGACCCAAATATCCGAGATGCTGCGGGTGGACGAGCCGCACGACCGCTTCGTAGGCCGCGACGCACGCAGAGATGAAGATGGTCGCCACCACCGCGTACCCGGCGCCGCGTTCGCCGCGTTCGCTCCGAGCGAGGAACGCGATCGCCAGGGGAATCGCGGTGAGTGCGTCGCCGCCGTTGTGGATCAGGTCGGCGAGCAGCGCAACCGAGCGGGACAGCGCGAACGCGACGGTCTGCAAGATCGCGGTGACACCGAGTATCGCCAGGCTGATCGACACCGCCCGGACCCCGGCGTGCGACCTGATAATCGAACGGTCGACGCGTCCGTGCGTATGTGTGTGCTCGTGGTCGTGTCCATGCCCGTCCGAGTGGACGCCGCGACGGCCGTCTTCGGTTGATCGGAAGATCAGACGGAGATGACGGTGCGACCCGTGATGATGGTGCTCATGCGTCCACGGGCCATGGCGGTGCGCCATCGTTCCGTTCATGCACCGAGGCTACGCGTCGGCGACGGTCCGGTTCGCGCTATGACCCCAGGACCGCTCTCAGACGTTCGAGCTGCTCGGGAACTGCGCGGTACCACGCCCAACGACCTCGTCGTTCGCTGGTCACCAGACCGACGTCGGCGAGGACCTTCAGATGGTGCGAAACCGTCGGCTGCGATTTGCCGATCGGTTCGACGAGGTCGCACACGCACACCTCACCGGCCGGTGCGGTGGCGATGAGGCTCAGCAGGCGGAGCCGGGCCGGGTCACCGAGCGCGGCAAACGCGGCCGCGTAGCCGACGGCGTCGCGTTGGGTGAGCGGCGACTGCAACATCGATCCGCAGCACGGCGCGGCGTACGGGACCTCGATCGCGGTGCGGCTGGTGCCCACGGCCAAACCTCCCCTCGCGAACCCGTTGAAATTGACGTGGTCGACACGCAGGCTTCATTCATCGACAACAGTCAATGTACCAGCATGTTGGGCGGGCTCTCGCGTGCGCCGTGCACGCAACGTCGCCGATCTCGACACGGCGATCGTGTGCTTCGACCGGTTCGCGACCGAGCCGGCCAACGTCCGCCCGGACGATGCGAAGCTTCGCCGTCGCCGGCCAGTTCAACGCTCGAGGGACCGGGCGATCAGCCACCACGACGCCAGACCGTGTTCGCACCACCTGTCGGGCGCGACGATGCAGTCGTCGGGGCAGCGGCACACACCGTCGGCGACCCACTCGGCGAGGCTGTCGTCGTCGGGCTGTGCCCAACCGCTGTTGACCTCAAACCACGCGAACGTGTTGCGGAGGGCCTCGTCCGTGGTCATCACGCCCGCAACGAGAGCGGGAACTGTGCGGTGGCGCCGCCGTCGACCGCCAGGGTTTGTCCGGTGATGTACGACGCGAGGTCGGAGCCGAGGAACGCAACCGCGCGGGCGATGTCGTCGGGAGTTGCGAGACGGCCGAGCGGGATGCTGGCCGCCGATTCGACGCGCCGCGCGTCGCTCATCGTCGCCGCGACGCGAGGGGTCAGCACGGCGCCGGGCGCGACCGCGTTCACGCGGACGCCGTCGCCGCCCAACTCGACCGCGAGTGTGCGCACGAGGGACATCAGGCCCGCCTTGGCCGCGCCGTACGGGCCGTGCAGCGGCGCCGAGCGCAGACCACTCACCGACGCGATCGCGACGATCGCACCAGCGCCCCGCGCGGCCATATGCCGACCGGCGACGCGGGCCACGTTGAAGAAATGGCGTAACACAAGGTCGAACGAGTCGTCCCAGGCCGTGTCGTCGAGATCGATCGTCCGTCCCCAGCGCGCTTCGCCGATCACGTCGACGGCAACGCCGACCGGGCCGAACGCGTCGACGGCGGCGCCGAACGCGCGCTGCACGTCGTCGAGTCGGCGGCCGTCGCCGGTCAGCGCCAGCCCGTTCACGCCGTCGGCGTCGGCGGCGTCGCGCGCGGCCGCCGCGTCGAGATCGAAGCAGCTCACCCGCGCGCCGGCCGCGGCGAGGGTACGCACGCATGCGCTCCCGATGCCGCCACCGACTCCGGCGACGAACGCGTGCTTGTCCTCCAACGCGAACTCGAGCATGCGCGCGTGTCCGCGACGAGCGGCGCGTTACAGGCCGGAGCCGGGCCGCTTCTCGGAGCGCTTGGCCTCCTTGTCGGCCCGCTTCTCCTTGAGCGATTTGCCCGGCTTCTTGCTGTTCGACTTCTTCGGGGATTTGTCAGCCATGTGAACTCCTCATCGGTGAGGTCAGGGTAGCTGTGGTGAAGGGACGACGGCGACCAGGCGGGGAGATCGGTGCGGTGCCCGAGAGGTCACCGCGCCGAGTGACGCATCCGCGACCGGACCTCGCTCGCGGCCGACGCTGACGTCGATCGCCAACGCATCGTCCCGATCGGCGCGGTGGGTCTGCGCCGGCCGCTCGTTCACGACCTCGACCTGTACGTCGGCTCGGCGACATCGTCGGCCATGTGTCCTCTTCGCGCACGCGTGGCGGTCTGTGCGCACGATCGCAGGAACGCCGATGCAAGGCAAGCCTGGCGCTGCGCCGCGGGCGCGCGTCGGCGATGTTGCGCGGTCAGCAACGGCAGGCGGCAACCTGTCCTGGTGTCGGCCAATGCACGTCGGTCGCCCATCCGGCCCGTTCGAACAGACGGATGACCGCGGCCGACGGATCGATCTGGTGGGGGAGTGCGCCGTGGCGTGCCGAGCGCGGGTAGGCGTGGTGGAAGTTGTGCCACGACTCGCCGAACGAAACCACACCCAACGGCGCGAAGTTCGTGCTCTTGTCTTTGTCGGACGCGGGTTGCTTGCCGAACATGTGACAGATCGAGTTCACACTCCACGTCACGTGATGCAACAACATCATGCGTGCCGCGCCCGCCCACAACAGGGCGGTCAAGGCCCCGCCGATCGTGCCCGACCAGGCCCAGCCGAGAAAGAACGGCGCGGCGAGGGAGAACACTGCGAACAACGGGAACAGCCGGCTGATGATCGCGACGTCGTTGTCGCTCACGAGGTCTGGCGCGAACCGTGCCGCCGAAGTTGCGTTTACGCCGAACAGCCAGCCGACATGCGCGTGCGCGAAGCCGCGCAGCGGTCCGGTGATACCGCGGTCGTTCACATGGGGTGAGTGAGGATCGCCGGGACGGTCGCTGAACACGTGGTGCCGACGGTGATTCGCGACCCATGCGATCAGCGAGCCTTCCATCGCGAGTGATCCCGCGCTCGCCAGCGCGATCTTGAGTGCCCGCCGCGGCTTGAAGCTGCGATGGGTGAACAGGCGGTGATAGCCGATGGTCACGCCGAAGCCGCTGAGGAGGTAGAACGCGACCGCGAGGACGATGTCGTGGAGGTGCACGACCCGACCCCAAAGCAGCGGGATCGCGACCGCGAGCGCGATCGCAGGGCCGATGACGAGGAACGCGGTGATCGCCCTCCCGGCCAGCACGCTGAAACGACTGGGTTCGGGATCGGGCGCGCGAGGCGGAACGACCGTCGGAAGCAAAGATGTGGCCATGAATGTCGCCGAACGTGCAGGTGCAGGCCGTGAATTCTGCGCTCCCGCCGTGGTCCGCACGAACCGACGGTGACGAAGTCGCCGGGTCCGGGCGACCGTCGTCAGCATACGCCCGTCTTGCACTGCCCCGAAGGCCGGGCGCGAAAGAGCCGCCGGCAGGCAAGCCGGCGGCTCTTCGACGCGGAGGGGAGTTAGACCACGCGGACGTTCTGCGCCTCGTCACCCTTCTTGCCCGGGGCGATGTCGAACTCGACGCGCTGCCCTTCGTTGAGCGATTTGTAGCCGTCACCGCTGATGTTCGAGTAATGGACGAAGATGTCGTCGCCCGACTCGCGCGAGATGAAGCCGTAACCCTTGTCTGCGTTGAAGAACTTGACCGTGCCTTGTGCCACTGAAACTCTTTTCTGATCGCGACCGACCAACCGTTTCGGCCGATTCGCCGGTACGAGTGTACAGGCGGGCCACAGGCCGAAGCTTGGGCGACCACGGTACGCGTTGGGTCGAGTAGACTGGCTGTTCCGAGGACATGGCCACCGAGCTTGCCGACGAGCGTGCTGGCCTCGCTTTGTGAGTACTTCTCGGCTACGGGACGCCCGAACCACGGGCCCCGCGCCAGTGCATGCACCGCGACGTTGGCGCAATGACCGGTCGCAGGCAATGAAGGGGTTGTGCGATGAGTGATCGACCTGACGACAAGGCGGCAACCGCGCGGCGGGTGGAACGTCTGGCCTCGGAGCGCTTGGCCCTCTTCGGCGCCGCGGGCGCCAACGCGGGCCGCACCGCCGTGATGCAGGCCCGCCTGACTGCCGTCGAACGCGAACTCGACGAGTGCTTCCACGCGGTGCGCGAGCAGCGCGCCGTGCGCGACGCCCAACGCTTCACGAACGAAGACCAGCTCCTGCGCCGCGGTATCCGTCCCCGCACACCCTCGTAAATCGTCGCGTCCGACGAATTCGTCGCGTCGGCGCGCAGGGCCGCGCAGACGCAAGGCTGGTGCTGCGGTGACGTCGAACCGGCGATCGACCGCCGAAGATCGCAGCCAGCCAAGTTTGGCGTAGGTTCAACGTATGAACAGCGTCCAGCCGCGGGTCCGGCTCGATGTCGACGGCGACATCGCGACGATCACCAACGACAACCCCGACAAGCACAACGCGTTCGATGACGAGATGGACGCACAACTATTCGAGATTTTAGGCGAGCTCGCGTCGCGTCCCGACGTGCGGGCCATCATCTGGCGCGGCGAAGGAAAGTCGTTCTCGTCCGGGCGCGACGCAGGCTCGATCGGGACCCACAAGACCGACCTCACCCACCACGAGCTCATGCGGCGCGGGCACCGAGGGATCCAGCGTCTGTGGGAGATCGACGCGCCGGTGATCGTGGCATGCAAGGGCTGGGTCATGGGCGGGATGTTCCAGCGTGCGCTCCTGTGCGACATCCGCATCGCGGCGCAAGGCACACGGTTCCGGCTCCCGGAGCTGAGCTACGGCGTGATCCCGGACACGGGTGGCGTCGGCGTGCTGTACGAAATGTGCGGCGCCGGCCTCGTGAGCGATCTCGTGCTGACCGGACGAATCATGTCAGCCGACGAGGCACTGGCGCATGGGATCGTGAGTCGAGTCGTGCCGGCCGACGAGCTCGACGCGGTCGCACGCGACATGGCCGAACAGGTCGCGGCGGCGCCGGCCGTGACCGTGAAGATGGCACGCGAAGTGATCCGCCACCTTGCGCTGCCCCAGCTGCGGACGTCGATGGCCGACGAGATGATCTACCAGACGTTCATCAACCGCAGCGACGACTTCGCCGAGACGCGCGCCGCGCGCGCCGACGAACGTCCGCCGCGCTACACGGGGAGCTGAGTGTGACCGACCGGATCGGATTGCCCCGACCGCCCGCGGTTGGTGTCAGCGCGTTGGCGTCGGGCACCTTCGACGGCGTGGCGGTCTTTGTGACGGGCGCGGGCACCGGACTCGGCAAGGCGATTGCCGCAGAGTTCGCCCGACTCGGCGCGGCCATCGTGATCGCAAGTCGCAACCCCGAACATCTCGATGCGGGCCGTGCCGCGATCGAGGCGATCGGCGCACCCGTCCTCACCGTCGGCTGCGACATTCGCGACGCAGACCAGATTTCGGCCGCGTTCGACACCGCCGAAGCCGAGATGGGGTTGCCGGGCGTGCTGATCAACAACGCCGCCGCGAACTTTCCGGTACCGGCAGAGGACATGTCGCCCAACGCGTGGCGGACCGTCGTCGACATCACCCTCAACGGGACGTTCCTGTGCTCCCGAGAGTTCGGACGACGTCACATCGCTGTCGGCTCACCGGGATCGATCATCAATATCGGTGCGTCCTACGCCTGGACCGGCGGTCCAGGCTTCGTCCACTCGGCCGCGGCCAAAGCCGGAGTCAAGAACCTCACCGAATCGCTCGCGGTCGAGTGGGCGCCGTACGGAATCCAGGTGAACGGTCTGGTGCCCGGGCTGTTCCCACACGAGGACATGACCTCCGACATTCGCGGCAACCTCGACCGCACCGACGACAAAGACGTCTGCCAGCCCGCGTTGCGCGTCGGCGAGCGTCAGGAGCTCGGTTGGGCAGCAACCTTCCTCGCGTCGCCGTACGCACGTTTCATCTCGGGGCACACGCTCGTCGTCGACGGTGCCAACTGGCAGCGACGCACCCTGACCAACCCGCCCGTGGTGACCGTGCGCGACCAGATGGGCCGAGGTCCGTTCGAACCGTAAACGCCCGGCCCGAAGCGTCCACATCGACGAACATGCGTTCGTGAAAGCGCGCGCGGTCCAGCGTCGTGGCCGCCACGGACGGGCGGGCCTGCGCCGCGGCGGCGCGCGGGGGCGGAACTCGATCCGAACGCGGTTCGTGTCCGGCTGCCGCGCGGGCCGCGAAGCAGGGTTGATCGGCCGCGGTCGAGGTCGTCGAGGCATCGTCGGGGCACCCGCCACAAGCCTGCGACCGGCGGACGACGCGGCGATTCCGGCCGCAGCCTCGGCGCGTCTAGCGTGAGGACGTTGTCGAACACATCACAAGGAGTTGGGAATGCAGACCTTCAAAGAGCTGTATATCGGTGGCGAGTGGGTCGCGCCTTCCGGCTCCGACGTCATCGAAGTGATTTCTCCCTCCACTGAGGAAGTGATCGGACAGGTCCCGCATGCGTCGACCGCAGACGCAGATCGCGCCGTCGCCGCGGCGCGTCGCGCGTTCGACGAAGGCCCCTGGCCGCACATGACGCCGGTCGAGCGCGGTGAAGCCGTCGGCCGTCTGTCGGCTGCGCTCCAGGCTCGTTCGCAGGACATCGCGGACACCATCTCGTCGGAGAACGGGTCGCCGAAACAGTGGTCGATTATGGGCCAGGTGTTTTCGGCGACGATGGTGCTCGACTCCTACGCCGCGATGGCCACCCAGTACCAGTGGGTCGAGACCCGCACCGGAATGATGGGTGGGCCGGTTCGTGTGCGGCGGGCGCCGGTCGGGGTCGTCGCCGCGATCACACCCTGGAACGTGCCCTTGTTCATCGCGGCGTTGAAGCTCGGTCCCGGCCTGCTCGCCGGATGCACGTTCGTGTTGAAGCCGTCGCCGGAGACGCCGCTCGACAGCTATCCGCTCGCCGAGGCGATCATCGAGGCCGGCTTCCCGGACGGTGTGATCAACATCGTTCCCGCCGGACGCGAAACCGGCGAATATCTGGTGAAGCATCCTGACATCGACAAGGTGAGCTTCACTGGCTCGACCGCGGCGGGCATGCGCATCGGTGAACTGTGCGGCGGTCAGCTCAAGCGCTGCACGTTGGAGCTCGGCGGGAAGTCGGCTGCGATCGTGCTCGACGACGTAAATCTCGACGCCGCGATGCTCGACCAACTCGTCCAGAGCGGCGTGATGAACAACGGTCAGGTGTGCGGTGCGCAGAGCCGCATCCTCGTGTCGCGCCGCCGGTACGCCGAAGTTGTCGACGCGCTCGGGAGCGCGCTCGGCGCGCTCAAGGTCGGCGACCCGCTCGACGACTCCACCCAAATCGGTCCGCTCGTCGCGGAGCGCCAGCGCACGCGCGTCGAGGGCTACATCGACGCCGGCAAAGCAGCCGGTGCCCGCGTCGTGGTCGGCGGCGGCCGTCCGGCCGACCTGCCCCGCGGATGGTATGTCGAGCCGACCGTGTTCGCCGACGTCGACAACTCGATGAAGATCGCGCGAGAAGAGATCTTCGGGCCGGTGCTTTCGGTGATTCCCTACGACGACGAGGACAACGCGGTCCGCATCGCAAACGACTCCGACTACGGCCTGTGCGGTTCGGTATGGACCTCCGACCCGGCCCACGCCGAGCAGATCGCGGCGCGTATTCGCACCGGCGTGGTCGCGATCAACTCGGCGATGATTCTCGACTTCAACAGCCCGTTCGGCGGGTTCAAGAAGTCGGGTATTGGCCGCGAGCTCGGACCCGAAGGCATCGGACCGTACACGGAGCTGCAGACAATCGTTCTTCCCGCGGGGTAGCAGGGTTCGCCGTGTCGGTACAGATGCGGATCGCGCTCGGGACGATATGCGTCTTCAACGCGCTGATCCTCGTCGTGCTCGGCGGCGCCGCACTGTTCTTCGTGGACGGTCGCGCCGCGCCGCTGATCGCGTGCGCCTTCTGGTTCGGCGCAGGCCTCCTGTTGGGACTCGCGCGCCATCTCCGCAGAGGAACCGAGTGGGGCACCTAGCTCTGACGTTGTCGTGGTGTTCGACGTCACGGTCACGTCGCTTCGATCCCGGGACCGACGGAGCGGCGTCCATCACGTGCAAGGCACGGGTTACAAGACCTGCACGCGGCACCACCCGACGGGTCGTTGACGGTTCCGTTGCCGACGACGCGGTCGATGTCAAAGCCGACGGCGCGCGCCGGACCTGCCCGGCGCGCGCCGCAGCCCCGCGCCGATTCGACCGCGCGGACACGATCGACGCCGGTCGGTTTCGGCCCTAAAGATCTTTCGGTAATACATTGACGTAACTACGTCGATGTGAGATACTGGAGTTGTGCCCAGTTCGCGCGTCGCGGCCAAAGAGAAGAAGGTACGTAAGGCGGTTCGCCCTCGGCGTGA
>Ga0182024_10017267_pt1 | contig 13578 bp, 12 predicted proteins | sample P32metaG_FD_120480 | JGI IMG/M metagenome (GOLD analysis project Ga0182024, IMG submission 120480) | Permafrost microbial communities from Stordalen Mire, Sweden - P3-2 metaG (Illumina Assembly) | ecosystem: Environmental > Terrestrial > Soil > Wetlands > Permafrost | place: Sweden: Stordalen...
ACTCGAGACGACTCACAGCGATGGACACCTCGCGCCCCACCAACCAGTACAAAGTTGGCATCGGTGTCGAGTCGTCGAGGATCGGCGGATTGCTGATGACGACCGGCTCTCCCTCTCGATCCCGGACAACCACAGCGAAACCCCTCGGCTTCCTCCCCAACAATCCCGCGACCACGTCCTGGTCGCTGGCGCTCACGACTTTCGACGACGTAGGGCGTAAACGACGATCCGCGCAAGGAAAAGCGCTCCGGCGATGGTGGCGAACGGAAGGACGCGGCGGGCGATCGACGGTCCGGCCACACCGACGAGGTCGACCGGTTCGGCCGGGATCGACTGGATGTGCCGGATGGTCGGCTTCGAAGGCTCAGGCTCGGCCGGGGTTTCGCCCTCGTCCGCCGCGCCATCGCCGGCGGCCGCGTCGGCCTCGCTCGGGGTCGCAGTGTCTGGCCCGGCTGAAGGCGTCGTCTCCGACTCGGCCCTGATCGTGGTCTCGGGCTCGGCCTTGGCACGGGGTTCGGCCCTGGCCCTGCCCTTTGCCTTGGGCTCGCTCGTCGGCTCGGGCGCGGACGCGGACGCGGTCTCATTCTCGGCCTCGGGCGTACCTGCCTGGCCGCTGTCACCGTTCGCGCTGGGGGACAACACCATGGTCTCGAGATTGTGGACGAACTGGTCCAGCAGCTTTCCTGACACCTCGGCAAGCGTGCCGCGGGCAAACTGGGCCACCTTTCCGGTAATCGCAAGGTCTGTGGCGACCGCGACCTTGGTGCCCGTGTCCGACGGCGAGAGCGTCGCCGTGATGGTGGCGGAGGCGTTGCCCTGACCTCGCGTCTCTCGGCCTTCGGCTTTGAGAACTGCACGGTGAGCGACTTCGTCCAGCTCCTCGAAGTGCGCCACCCCCTGGTATGAAGCGGTAATCGGGCCGACCTTCACCTTCACGATGCCCCGGTACTGGTCGCCCTCGATCTCCTTCAGCTCTGCCCCGGGCAGGCAGGGAGCGATCCGCTCTACGTCGGTGAGCACTGCCCAGGCCTCGTCTACGGAGACGGCAACTTCGAATTCGTTCGTCAGCTCCATCGGAGGAGGTCCTCTCGGGTGTCGATGTCGGTCGGCTTACCTTCGCAGGCTACTTCGGTCACGAGCTCCGGCCTTCTCGACATGAGAGTCCTCGCCCCCTCGTCGCCGCTCGTCGGCAGGAGCGTCCAAACGGTCGCGTCGAGCCTGACAGGATGACCTCGGCGACCCGCGTAGGTGGCGATGACGATCGGGCCACCCTCTCCCCCTGCCACCTCCCGCCACGCGGCGGTTGTCAACCCCGGGAGATCCCCGAGCCCCACGACAGCAGCCGAGTGACCCTGTCTCTGGCACCAGTCGAGCGCCACGCCAAGCGAGGTCGCCTGACCCAGTCTCCACTCGTCGTTGTGCAACAGCGTGACGGTATCCGGCACGACGTCGCCCAGATCCCTCGCTCCGCTCACGACGATGACCTCGTCAAGCCCCGCCTCGCAGGCAGGCTCGATCGCCCAGGCGAGGAGCGGTCGGCCAGCGAGGGTCGCGAGCAGCTTCTCTCCGGCCCCCCCGAAGCGAGACCCTTCCCCCGCAGCGAGGATCACGCCGGCGATCGACACGCAGGGGAGCGTATCCACTTGGTCGACGCGCATCTCCGACAGGCGCGTAGGGACGAGCGACAGCGCCCAGGCTGCAACGATGCAGCCCTGGTCACGGAGCTGGAATTTGCTCTGTCTCTGAGGCCCTACTCAGTCACCCGCAACCGAGGTCGGGCGCTGAGCGTAGATGGTGATGGTGGCGCTGAGACCGAGAGCGGCCGCCACGGGCGCCCACACGAAACCGGCCAGTGCCAACGGAACAGCGGACGCCACGGCGACAAGGGACAGCCATGAATCCCCTCCGACATGCGCGAGGCGCGCCTGCGGTCGTCGCAGCACGTCGTACAAGAGGTTGGCGGGCAAACCGAGGCGGTTTTGCGTTGTCTGCAGAAAGCTGAGGATGTCGTACTCCGGAGCGGCGTGCACAACCTCCCGCGGCTCGAGAGCCGCTTCAACGAGAGCGTTCCTCAGGGTGGCAGGCGTGAAGTGAAACAGGTGGCGCGGAACATCGAGGTGAAACCATGCGGATTTGCCGATTCTGGCTTCGGGAGACCCGAAGTTCGGTACGGCAATCATCAACACGCCTCCGGGGCGCAGGAGGCGCGCGATGTTGAGCAGAGTTGTCGCCGGATCGTGGACGTGCTCGGCAACGTGCCAGAGCACAACAGCGTCGTAGCTGGTGCCTTCCGCGACTAGCTCATCGAGATCCTGGGCGCGAACATCGAGCTTCAGCACGTCGCGGGCGAGTTGCGCGGCACCGGCTGAGCGCTCGGTCCCACGTGTCTCCCATCCCCGGCGACGCATCTGGTCGAGAAAGCGCCCCGGGCCGCAGCCGACATCCAATACTCGACCCGGGCCACCTGTCAGGCGCTCGATCCGCCGAATCCGATTCCGGTGAATCACCGACAAGCTCCTGTCCAGGCCCAGGCGGTAGCGCTTGGACGCGCCGTGGTATCCCGCTGGGTAATACCGGTCGAGTTCATCGGGGGAAGGCTGAGGGGAGGTCCGCGCCAAGCCGCAGTCCGCGCATTTCACAACCTCGAACTGGTCCCGGGTGATGGGATCAGCCGCGCCGAACAGGACCTGAGCTTCCGCTCCGGGGTGGCTCGGGCAACAACCTCGATTCATGGACTTCATCGACGGATCCCTGCGTTCAACCGGGCAAGCACGGCGCGACCTTACAAGGCGGTGACGTTCCGGCGGCACCGCCGATCTCCACGGGGTATGGCTACACTCGCACGGTGCTCAACGGGAAGCGGGTGGTAACGGTGCTTCCCGCCTATAACGCCGCCGGCACGCTGAAGCGGACCGTCGACGAGCTCGACCGTGCAGTCGTCGACGAAGTTCTGCTCGTCGATGACGCCAGCACGGACAACACCTTCGAGCAGGCGGAGCATCTGGGCCTCACGTCGTTTCGACACACGAGGAACCGGGGCTACGGTGCGAATCAGAAGAGCTGTTACAAGGCCGCGCTCGATCTCGGCGCTGACATCGTCGTCATGGTTCATCCGGACTACCAGTACTCGCCGCTCCTCGTGCCTGCGATGGCGGCGATGATCGCCTACGGGGAATACGACTTCGTTCTCGGGTCGCGCGTCTTGGCGCAGAACTCGGTGTCCCGCGGGATGCCCCGCTATAAGTTCGTCGCCAACAGGGTCCTCACGCTCTGCGAGAACCTGGTGCTGCGGCAGAAGTTGTCGGAATATCACACAGGCCTGCGCGCGTACAGCAGAAGCCTGCTCGAGTCCCTTCCGTTCGAGCGGAACTCCGACGACTTCGTCTTCGATAACCAGGTCATCGCTCAGGCAGTCATCTTCGGGGCGAGCATCGGCGAGCTCTCCTGCCCGACCCGCTATGAGGCGGACTCGTCTTCGATCGGCTTCGGGCGGAGCGTCCGCTATGGGATTGGCGTACTCCGGACAACGGCCCAGTACCGGTTGCACGTGAGTGGCATCCGGCACTATGCCTTCCTCGAGGTAGCGCCCCGGGTCGCCACGTCGCCGCCCGCGGTAGATACCGGTGGCGAGCCTGTTGACTCTGGCACTGACACCGTGCGGTCCGGCTGATCCTGCTGACACCGCTGGCGAGACCCGAATCCGCCGCCCGTTGAACATCGCGCGAGCGAGGCTGCATTTGGTCCAGACCGAGTGGCCGGAAGGACACCGCATAGTACTGTCACGCCGTGCTCGACACCCATAGCCCGGCTGCCGAGTCCAGCGAGTCGACCGAGTCGACCGTCGTCACGCCGACGCGGGCGACCTGGCCCGTTGTCCTCGAGTGTTGCGCCGTGGTGCTCTCGCCACTGGTCGCCTACTTCGTGTTGCGGATCCGGGCCATGGCGCCGGCGATCTTGCCGGACCCCAGCATGCACACGATCTACATCGTCGATCCGCACGACATGTTCACCCGCTATACCGCCGTCTTTCAGGCGACCCATCGACTGCGCGAGAGCACCGAGGTGGGATTCCTTGTTCCTGCGCGTCTCGCCTATCTCGCCTTCGGTGCCCTCCCGGGTTTCTTCGTCACACGTTATTTCTTCGCCTTGATCGCCATCGTGCCCGCCTACCTGCTGCTGCGGCGCCTCTACGGCATCCCCGCCGGCGCTCTCGCGATCATTGTCCTGCTGAGCTCCCCCGTCATCATCACGGCGTGGGGGACCGACTACCCGGACTCGGCCGTGGTCTCCTACGTCGCCGGAGCAGTCGCCTGTTTCGCCATGCCGTGCCGGGATCGTTGGCGCCCGGCATGGCTCGTGCTCGGGGCTGCCTTGCTGACGATGTCGGTCTGGTCCCATGGCGTAGGGTTCCTGCTCGCCTCCACCTCAGCGGCCGTCTACGTGGCGGTGCGCCTCGGGCGGGACCGGCGGCACCTCCTTTGGGACATCGCCCTTCTCGCGGGCGTCGCCGCCTCGCTCACGCTTCTCCTGATGGTCGCTTCCAAATTCGTGATCGGCCAGTTCGATTTCATCCGACCGGCCCTCAGCGCCACGGCCTACTTGAACAAGCCGAAACAGACGATGTTCACACACGCCAGCGGTCGGCGTTGGGTTCTGTACGTGGCGTATCTGTTGGTCCCACCTTCTGTGATCGCCGCCTTTGCGGTGACCTTCACCCGCAAGCTGCGCGCCATCCCGACGCCCCAGTTGGTCGTCGGTCTCGCCTGCACCGCACAATTCGCCGTCTTCGGCTACCTGCAGTTCTTCAACCACGTCCAAACCCTCGAGCAGCATTATTTCTCTTCCACGCTCTGGGGCGTGATCTCGCTCGCCCTTGCTGTCACCCTCGCTGAGCTTTGCCGGCCGCTGTCCGCCCGCCCGGTGGCGCGTTGGCTTCCGCCCGCCCTCCTCCTCGCCGTCCCGCTTGCGTACGAGGCGGACCCACATGTACCCCCATTCGGGTGGTGGCGCGCCGGGGCGGCTCTGGCCGCAATACCCGTCGTGCTCGCGGGGATCATGCGGCTGGCGGGCCGAGGACGGGGTGCGCACTCGGCTTCCCGAGCCTGGCTCGTCCTCGCCGCCGCCACGACCGTCGTCGGGATGGCGGGGTCCCTGCTCATCCTCACGGTTGTGCCGTGGCCATTGCCGGCGCCCCTCCCCGGAACGGCACGAGCGGGGGACCCGGCTCCTGCATACGCCGCTGCTCTCGGTGGCAGCGCCACCACCTTGATCGATTGGTACCAGCTCAGCGCTGCGCTCCCGTCGTTCGCGGGCAATGCAACCTACCAAGGCGAGCAGTTGATGATGTGGTACCCGCGTGCCCAGACCTCAGAGCTCGTTCCGGCCATCGGCATGTACCACGCCCCCTTCAACTCACTCGATTCCGGTCTTCCGACGTTCACCCATCTGGACTTGAGAGAGATGGAGCAAAGGCGCCCAGCGGAACTGCTGTTCTTGAGTACCACAGGCGCCCGGTTCACGACTGCTCTCAGAGCGCTCGCCCGCTTTCAGCCCCACGTCGTTCGCACGACCGTGATGCGCCATGGCTCGGCCGTGCTTCACCTGTGGCTTGTCGTGCTCGGATCGTACGCTCACGCCGGCGCCGGCTGAGACGTTCGGGCCGAGGGACCCGCACCGGCGCCGGCTGAGACGCTCAGGTCGGGGGACCGGCGCCGGGCCGAGGGGCCAGCGCCAGCCAGCCTCAGTCAGGCTCAAGCGACGACGCCGTCGCGGCGAGGCTGGCGGCAGCCGCCGTCAGCGGGCGTGGATCGGACCCTCTCTCGTTCGGAGCGAGGGCACGGCGGCGCCGGTGCGCTTGGCGATGATCTCGGCACAGATGGCGACGGCCGTCTCCTCTGGCGTCCGGGCGCCGATGTCGAGGCCGATTGGGCTCATGAGCCGCGTGTTGAGCTCGACCGGGTCGGCTCCCGCCTCGAGCAGGCTCTTCCATCGGGTGTCGTGCGTCCGCCGCGAACCCATCGCACCGAGGTAGCCGACGCCGGTTCGCAACGCCGCCAGAACCGCCGGGACGTCGAACTTCGTGTCGTGGGTGAGCACGCACACGACATCCCGCGGCCCCAGTGCCTGCCCCTCGCGATCGAGATATCGGTTGGGCCACTCGACGACCAGCTCATCGGCCATGGGGAACCGCTCGCGGGTGGCGAAGACGGCCCGCGCGTCGCAGACGACGACGTGGTAGCCCAGAAGCTTCCCGGCAGATGCCAGCGCAGCGGTGAAGTCCACGGCGCCGAAGATCACCATACGAGGAGGCGGTCCGAAGACCTCGATGAATACCTCCACCGACCGTTGCCTGGCCTCGCCGTGGATGCCGTAATGGCGGGTGACGGTCAGGCCGCTCTCGACGGCTGCGAGGGCATCCCGAGCCACTACCCGGTCCAAGTCGGGGTCGCCGAGGGTCCCCATGACGCCATCGCCGCCACCGGCATCCTGGGCGGCATCAGCCCGCTGACGGTCGACGAGAAGCTTCGCACCCGGTTCGACGCCGGCGCCGGCGTCGTCCGACACCAAGATCACCGTCGCCAGGGCAATCGGGCGGGACTCGCGCAAGGCGGCCCGGAACGCTGCGAAGAGGGGGCGAGCGTGTTCCTCCGGGCTCACCAGTCGAGCGGCTCCACGAGCACGCGAATCGTGCCGCCACATGTGAGGCCGACGGCGAAGGCCTCGTCGTCGGAGTACCCGAACGTGCACACACGCGCCGTGCCGGACTCGAGTACCGACAATGCCTCGGTGACGACGGCGCCCTCCACGCAGCCTCCGGACACCGAGCCTGCGACCTCGCCGGCGTCGCTGACCGCCATCGTCGCCCCGGGATCGCGAGGGCTCGATCCGTCGACGCCGACGACCCGGGCAACGGCGACTCGCTTGCCCTCGGCGAACCACTGGTCGATCCTTTCCAGCAGCTCCTTCACGATCGCGCCACCTGAGCGGGACCAGCCGGCCCGAGCGCGAGCAGCGGCGATATCATGCGAGCGTCCGATCCAGCGCTCTGTGCACGAGCACGTGGCACAAGTGGCGGCGAAACTCTTCCGAAGCGTTCACGTCGCCCGTGATGGCGAGCCCGTCGTCGGCGTGCATGGAGGCTTCGGCGGCGCTGCCTCCGCCGGCGACCGAGGCCTCGACCGCCGCCGCCCGCACCGGGACGGAGCCCACGTTGATCAACCCGACACCGACCGAGCCGTTCCCGCCGAGGCGGACGGCGACCGCGCCGACGATGGCCCAGTCCTGGGCACGCTTGGTGAGCTTCTCGAAGCCCCAGCCGAGATCGCCCATCTTCGGCAGGCGAATCTCGGACAGGATCTCGTCGCCTCCGAGCACCGTCTCGAGAAACCCGACGTGGAACTCCGACGCATCCACCTCCCGCGTCCCGCTCGCTCCCGTGACGACGAAACTGCCACCCAGCGCCAGCACGAGCGCCGGCAGGTCGGACGCCGGGTCACCGTGGGCAATGGAGCCGCCGATGGTGCCGCGGTGACGAACCTGCGGATCACCGATCTGACCGGCGACGTGGGCGAGCACCGGAAGCTCTGCAAGTACGAGAGGGTCGTTGGCCACGGCGTGGTGGGTGGTCAACGCCCCGATCGCAAGGTGATCGCCGCCGTCACGCACATACGACAGGTCCGAGAGGCGCCCGATGTCCACCAGCACCGAGGGCGTCGCGAGCCGCAGCTTCATCAGCGGCAGGAGCGAATGGCCTCCCGCGAGGAGCTTGGCGTCATCCCCGTGCTCGGCCAGCAGCTCAAGCGCTCCGGCGACGGACTCCGCCCGCACGTAGTCGAACGCCGCCGGGATCATGACCGAAGCTCCGGGGCACGGGCGGCAGCCATGGCCGCTTCGACGATGTTGTGATACCCGGTGCACCGGCAGAGGTTCCCCTCGAGACCGAGGCGGATGTCGGCTTCAGTGAGCTCGTGCTCCCCCCGCTCGGCAATGAGTGACACGATGGCCATGACCATGCCGGGCGTGCAGTAGCCGCACTGGAGGCCATGGTGCTCGTGAAATGCTCGCTGGACCGGATGCAGCGTGCCATCGGTCTCGGCGAGCCCCTCGATCGTCGTCACACGTGAGCCGTCGGCTTGGGCGGCCAGCACCGTGCAGGACTTCACCGACGTGCCGTCGAGCAGGACCGTGCAGGCGCCGCAGGACGTCGTGTCACAGCCGATGTTCGTCCCCGTCAGCCCTGCGGCCTCGCGGATGTAGTGCACGAGGAGCGTCCGCGGTTCCACGTCATGGGTGACGTCCGAGCCGTTCAGCGTGATGGTGACGTCCATGCTCAAGCTCCTTCTTCCGCGACAGGCCGTGCCGCCTGGATCGCCTGCCACACCCGCTCCGGTGTCGTCGGCATGTCGATGTGCCGAACACCGAGATGGCTGACCGCATCGACGACGGCGTTGTGCACCGCCGGTGTCGAACCGATCGTGCCGGATTCACCGATGCCTTTGGCACCGAGCGGGTTTCTCGGGGTGGGTGTCTCTGTGAACGCCGTCTCGAAGCTCGGCAGCTCGGCAGCGGAGATGAACGAGTAGTCGGCGAGGTTTGCCGTGAGCGGGTTCCCGGAGGCGTCGTAGCTGAACTCCTCCAGCAGGGCTTGCGCCGCACCCTGGGCGATCCCGCCGTGAACCTGCCCTTCGGCGAGGAGGGGGTTCAGGATCCTGCCGGCGTCGTCGACGGCGACATGGCGAATGATCTCCACCGCGCCGGTTTCGCTGTCGACCTCGACGACGGCTACGTGCGTCCCGAACGGGAACGTCGCGCCGGGCGAGTCCAAGTCCACCTCCGCCATGAGCGGGGAGCCCTCGCGGTCGAGCGCGGTCTGGGCAAGCTCGCCCCAACCCCGCGATATCGCAGGCGTTCCCGCCACGTGGAAGATGCCGCCGGCTTTGTCGAGCAGGATGTCGGCCACGTCGGCCTCGAGCAGATCGGCCGCCAGGGACTTGGCCTTGTCGACTACCTCCGTCGCCGCCTGGTTGACGGCGGCACCGCCCACCTGGAGCGAGCGCGAGCCGAACGTGCCGACGCCCCGCGGCACGAGATCGGTGTCACCGTGAACCACCTCGATGTCCTCGATGGCGATGCCGAGCTGGTCCGAGACGAGCATCGACCACGCGGTGTGATGACCCTGGCCGTGGGGCGAGGTGCCAGTGCGGACGATCGCTTTCCCGTCGGGGCGGATCTCCACGGCGCCGTACTCGCCTTCGGGCACGCCATTGGTGATCTCCACGTACGACGAAAGCCCGATGCCGAGGTGGCGGGAGCCGCCGGCGGCGCGCCTCGCCCGTTGGGTCGATCGGAGCTCGTCGTAGCCGGCCATTTCGAGGGCGAGGTCGAAGGCCCTCTGGTAGTTGCCACTGTCGTAGTCGGTGCCCGTCGGCGTCGTGTACGGAAAGGCGTCGGCTCCGATCAGGTTCATCCGGCGGAGCTCGGCCGGATCCATGCCAATCTCGGCGGCGTAGCAGTCCATGGCCCGCTCGAGCGCAGCGGTGGCTTCCGGACGCCCTGCGCCCCGGTAGGCGACGGTCGGCACGGTGTTGGTGACGACGGAGTTGCTGTTGCACTCGGCTCGAGCGATGCCGTAGACGCCGGTGGTCATCATGCGGGTCATGAACGGCAGGATGGCCCCGATCGCCGGGTAGGCGCCGGAGTCCTGCAGGACGTCGATCCGGTAGGCGAGGATGCGCCCGTCGCGGGTTCCCCCGATCTCCACGTCCTGCACCTGGCCCCGCCCGTGGCCGAGTCCCACCATGGATTCCGAACGGGTCTCAACCCAACGCACCGGACGGCCGAGCTCGCGAGCGCACCAGGCGGTGACGATGTCCTCCGCGTAGACGCTCGCCTTCGCGCCGAAGCCTCCGCCGACATCGGGCGTGATCACGTGTATCAAGCCGGGATCGAGCCCGAGCGATGTCGCCAGGGTGTCCCGTACGCCGTGAGCAGTCTGAGTCGAGGAGTAGAACATGAGTCGGCCGTCCGGCTCGATGAGAGCGGCGGCGGCACGCCCCTCGAGGGGACAGGGTGCCACCCGCTGGTTCACGATGCGTTGGCGGACCACAACGTCGCAGCCCTCGAACAACGTATCGTCGTGGCCGAATTGCAGAGCGAAGCAGTTGTTCGTCCCGATTTCCGGGTACAGCAGAATCTCGTCCTTGAGCGCTTCGGCAGGGTCGACGACGACGTCGAGCGGCTCGTAATCGATCACCACGAGCTCGGCCGCATCGGCGGCGGCGGCGGCCGACTCGGCAACGATGACCACGACCGGCTCGCCCACATAGCGCACCACCCCGCTCGCGAGCAGCGGACGCTTCATGTCCTGGTTGAGGAAGGCCATGCTCGGCGGCATGGGCGCCAGCCCGAGATCGTCGTGTGAGAAGACGCCGACAACGCCCGCCGCCGACTTCGCCTCCGCCGGATCGATGCCGACGATGCGTGCATGCGCGACCGTCGAGCGGACGAAGGCGACCGACAAGGGCTGGAGAAGCTCGAGGTCGCCGACGTAGATACCGCCGGACGTGAGGAGCTTTGGGTCCTCACGCCTCAGCACCCGGTTGCCGAGAATGCTCATGGGAGGCGACCCTATCGGACCAAATCCGTCGTGCGCCTTTCTCCCCGGCGAGCTCGCAGCTCCTCCAGGGCGACCCTCCAGCTTCTCCCCGGCGAGCTCGCTTCTCCCCGGTGACCTTCCAGCTTCTCTCCGGCCAGGCTGCCGCTTCTCCCGGCGAGCTTCTCGCCGAGCCCGCGGGTCAGGGGAGGGCTCTCCAGAACTCCAGCCGTTGAAGCACTCTCTCCCAGAACCCGGCCGTCTTCCTCCGGGGGCCTGCCCCAGGGCTCGGGCTGACGATGGCATCGCTCGGTACGAGGTCCGACTTCGGGACGCCCGTCGAGCTGAGCGGGCCCGCTCCCGATCCGGCGCCGGCGTCTCGAGCCGCCCGTGCCGACGGCAGCACGACAACGGACACCTGCCCCCTGTCGACGAGCCCATAGTCCTGGTGGGCGATGCGGGCCACGGTGCCGCTCTGGTGGAGCGAGCGCACCTCGGCAGCAAGCGCCCTGTTCTCCGCCTGCAAGCGCTTCAGCTGTTGGCCGGCTTCCGTCACCTCCGCCCGCCCGCGCATGAGCTGGCCGAGCGGGAATTCGGTCGCGGTGATCACCAGCCCCACGAGGAGCGCGACCAGCAAGGCGATGCGCGCTCGTCCGATCATCGCACGGCCTCCTTCGGTCGGGCGCGTGTTGCGGCAAATGCGGAAATGCCCGGGTACACGGCCGCCTCGCCGAGGGCCTCCTCGATGCGGAGCAGTTGGTTGTACTTGGCGACTCGATCCGAGCGGGCCGGCGCTCCGCTCTTGATCTGACCGCAGTTCGTCGCGACGGCGAGATCGGCGATCATGGTGTCCTCCGTCTCGCCCGAGCGGTGTGACATCACCGAGGAGTAGCCCGCCCGAGCGGCCGTCTCGATGGCAAGGAGGGTCTCGGTGAGGGTACCGATCTGGTTCGCCTTCACCAACAAAGCGTTCGCCACGCCGAGAGAGATGCCTCGCTCGAAACGATCGACGTTCGTCACGAAGATGTCGTCGCCGACGATCTGGGTCTTGGAGCCGAGCGCCGTCGTGAGCGAGGCCCAGCCGTCCCAGTCGTCCTCCGCCATGGGATCCTCGAGGGACACGACGGGGTACCGAGCCACGATGTCGACCCAGTACGCCACGAAGTCGTCCGGGGAGAGCGTCCGTCCTTCGCCTTCGAGGACGTAGGCGCCGTCGCGCCACAGCTCCGTCGTGGCGGGGTCGAGGGCGATCGCCACTTCGTCGCCGGCGCTCCGCCCCGCTCGTTCGATGGCTTCGAGGAGGAGGCGCAGGGCGTCCTCGTTGTGCGCCAGGTTGGGGGCGAAGCCGCCCTCGTCGCCCACCGATGTCGCGAGCCCTCGCTCCTTCAAGACGCTCTTCAGGGCGTGGTAGGTCTCCGCTCCCCAACGCAGTGCCTCGGAGAACGAGGCTGCGCCGACGGGAGTGATCATGAACTCCTGGAAGTCGACGTTGTTGTCGGCGTGCACCCCGCCGTTCAGGACGTTCATCTGGGGAACCGGAAGCACGTGGGCGTCCACGCCGCCGACGTAGCGAAACAACGGGAGCCCATGGTCTTCGGCGGCGGCGCACGCCACCGCGAGCGACACACCGAGTATGGCGTTGGCGCCGAGCCGAGCCTTGTCCGGAGTGCCGTCCAGGTCGATCATCTCGTGGTCGACGCCACGTTGATCAGACGCTTCCCGCCCGACAATGGCCGCGGCGATCTCGCCGCCGACGTTCTCGACGGCCCGGAGCACCCCCTTGCCGCCGAAACGGTCGGCGTCCCCGTCTCGCAGCTCTTTTGCCTCGAAGCTGCCCGTGGACGCTCCGGAGGGGACGATTGCGGTCCCGCGCGCGCCCGACTCGAGGACGCATGTGACCTCGATCGTGGGATTACCGCGGGAGTCGAGCACCTCTCGTGCCGCGAGCTCCGTAATGGAGGTCACGCCTTGGCCCTCCTGTTGAGAGTGTGAACGAAGTTAGCAAAGTGGAGGGTGTGAGTTGTGGACAGGCAGCCCTGCCATGTCCCGAAGCCCGGAGATCACCCTGGCGGCGTGCCGTCGCGGAGCCACGCCTGGCGATCGTCCAGCGCCAGCTCGGTGAGGGTCAGCCCCGTCGTGGCGGCGGCGCGTTCCATGTCGTTCACCCTCTGAGCGAGGCGATCGAGGGCCTGGCGGAGCACGCCCTCGGGATCCTCGCCCGATGCGGCGATGGAGCGAGCGACCGCGAGCAGGACAGCGCCCGCGTCCCTGGGCGCCGGATCACCCGCCCACCCGATGCCGGCGCTGGCGAGCCTTCGCTCGATGGTGGCAGCTCGCGCGAGCGACGGCATGGCGGCAGGGATGCCGTCGAGGAGGCTGCCACGTCCTTTCTCGTCGCGCTTGATTCGCTCCCAGTTCGTCACGACGTCGGATGCCGTCTCGGCAACGACATCGCCGAAGACGTGCGGGTGCCGGATGACGAGCTTGTCGCCGATCGTCCGAGCGATGTCGGAGAGCTCGAACAGGCCCTCCTCGCGAGCGAGGGTGGCGTGGAACACGACCTGGCAGAGCACGTCCCCGAGCTCCTCCTCGGCGTGGGCGACGATCTCGGCCGTGGCACCCGACGGCGAGTCGCCCAGGGCTTCGATCGCCTCCATCGCTTCGTAGGTTTCCTCGAGGAGGTGGCGGACGAGAGTTTGATGCGTCTGTTCCCGATCCCACGGGCACTCCAGGCGGAGCCTGGCGACGATTTCGGCGAGTCGGACCAGCTCGCCGGCCACCGGAGCGTTCAAGGTGTCCACGAACAGGCTCGTCAGGTGGTCCGCCTCGACGGTCCGGTCGAGATCCTCCCAGGCGACATCGATGATCGCCTCGTCGGAGAGCCCGAGATGGTGAAGAACGATGGCCCGCTGGTCCGCGGACGGGTTCTCGATGGAGAGCTTGACAGCGGAGAGCACTGCGTTCGACCAGCATTGCGCCACGAGGAG
>Ga0182024_10017268_pt1 | contig 13574 bp, 14 predicted proteins | sample P32metaG_FD_120480 | JGI IMG/M metagenome (GOLD analysis project Ga0182024, IMG submission 120480) | Permafrost microbial communities from Stordalen Mire, Sweden - P3-2 metaG (Illumina Assembly) | ecosystem: Environmental > Terrestrial > Soil > Wetlands > Permafrost | place: Sweden: Stordalen...
ATACAGACATCCGGTGATGGAAAGACGAAGCGGCCCCCGCCGCCAGACGGAGACCGCTCTCGAGCACAGATCGAACAGGACGACCGGGGTGCACATTATCAGCGGGTGCGGCGGGCGACTCGTGCTCCCATCCGCCATCCGCTCCGCGCTCGGACTCGAGCCCGGCACGCGCATGCTGCTGAGCACCGAGGAAGACGGCTCGCTGCGGTTGCGCCCTTACCGAGCGGTGGCCGACCAGAACCGGGGCCGCTTCGAAGTCGTGGTTCGGGCTCTAGGCGCTGATGAGGAATGGCGTAGCCACCGTGGGCGCGCCCTCCTCGAAGTACTGGCCGTGCGTGAGATGGATGGTCTCAATGGAATCGGCGCCGACGAGCACGATCTCGACGCCATCGTTTCCCCGGTACTGGCTTTCCATGCGCGCGTAGGCCTGCGCAGCCTCATCGCCGTCCCTGAACTCCTGCTGCACGATGAGCTTCTGGAGATCGAGGTCGTAAACGAGGAGGAAGTGGATGAGAGCCATTAGCTAGATCAGTTGGGTGCTCGCGCGAAAAACGGCCGGACGCGGTCGCGCAGCTCGTCGAATTTCTCCATGAAGTCTATATCGGCTGAGATACCCAATTCCTCCATCGCAATCCCCTGAGCCGCCTGAGCGAAGTATTCCAGGATCACAGGTTCGCCAACTCCGAACTTGAGCGGCATCTTGAGCTGTAATGTCGCGCGCTCCACCGCGATCGCCCATTCGTTCTGTCCCGGCGTTCGTAGCTGCACCTCTATGAGGCGCTCATCCCGCATCACAACGACGTGCACAGCTCGATACCCGTGCCTCGTCGGTTCGCGAGCGTAGTCAGCAAAGCCCCGAATGTCCCAACTGGCATTCCTCATCCGTTCCACGACCTGGTCAACTTCCGTCTGACCACCAGGCAGAACCGCTCGGCACCCACCGATGTCCTGCATCCGTGCGAGCTGCATCTTCGGATGTCGCGCGAGCTTGTCGATGATCTGTAGCTCTCGTTTCAGTCGCTGTCCTACAGGCAACTGCTTGCGCTTCCCCTTGAGCGCGGGAGAGGAGCTTCGCACCATCGAACGGATTCCCATGACGACCTTGTCGAGCGGCCTCTGGAAGGTAGGTCGGAACTCGAAGAGCACGAGCGCAAGCGCGTCGCTGAGCGTGCTCTGTCCCAAAGCGATCCCCCGGGAATTCGGGTTCATCCACCAATCCCGGAGCAGGTCGCCGGCGCGGTTGACCTGTCGCTTGGAGAGCTCAACCTTTGCCATGCACAAAGGCTAATTGAGCCTTAGGCACCTGCGCACGGCCACCGCTGCTGGCGCAAATCGTCGCGCACGATTCAGCGCACGAGCGACAACCGTGGCGCTGGCACTTCGCTGACACCCTGGCCGGTTTGCCTCCCGTCACGCCCTGGCGAGCGAGAACGAAAGCGGCCGTTTACAGGGGGTTTCCTTCGAGCAAGCCGGCCACGCTAGAAGCCGAGCGCGAACTTGGCGTCTTCGCTCATCCGCTCCGGGGTCCAGGGCGGCGTGAAGGTCATCGTCGACTGGACGTCCTGCACCCCGTCGAGCTCGCTCACGAACTCCTCGATCTGCTCGGAGACCTGCGGGCCGATCGGGCAGCCGGGGCTGGTGAGGGTGTAGGTGACGCTGACGTTCCCGTCCTGTACCTCGACCTCGTAGATCAGGCCGAGCTCGACGAAATCGAGTCCGAGCTCCGGGTCGATGACCTCGCGCAGGGCGTCGGTTACATCTTCGACTGTTGCCATGGGGCAGAGTCTAGACAGGGGCGGCCGGGTTAGCCGAAATGGAGTAGACGCCGAGGCTCGAGGCTCCTTTCGGAGAAATCCTGACCGAGATCCGGAAATTTCCTGTCAGGAGAGAGCAAGTTTGGGTAATTTGCAGTCATCGTCAGCTTCGTTGACATGCCGCCCACGTTGCATTGCCGAGGCGATGAGGACCGAAACACGCAAGGGTCCCGCCGGCGGGCGCTGACGAGGGCCATCCGCGCCCAGGCCGACGTGATGGTCGACCTCTCGGACCTGGCCTTCGCCGACGTATCGATGATGCTCGATCTGGCGATGCTGGCCAGTCGCCTGCGCGCCCACGGGCGGGCCATTCGCCTGCACGGGGCCCAGCCGCAGATTCGGACCCTGATCGAGCGCATGGGACTGCACAAGCTCCCCGGCGTGCAGCTCGACGGTCCCGCCCCGGCACTCGCCTAGCCGGCGACCCCGCGAGCCGGCTCCGGGCAGCCGGCCGCCCGGCGGGCTCCGTCCGGGCCATTGCCTACCTTCTGGGCGTCCGCATCCCCTAGTCGGAGTTGCCATGACTCTCTGCTTCATCGAACCGCAGAACGCCATCCGAGTGATCGCTGACTCGGTTGGTCGTGAGGCGCGCCGCCAGATCCTGGGCGAGGTGGTCCGGGCATGGGTGGACGAGATTCCCGAATCCGAGCTGGACTCCCATTACGCCAAGGCGGTCGCGGATCTCGACGAGCATGACCTCTCGCTGCTCGCCGCCTGGCACGTGTCGCTCGAGGTCGGACACCCGTTGCCGAACAAGGAGTTCCTGGTCAACGTGTTCCCGTCGCTGGGCGAGAATCGGCGCGAGGCGCTGAAGATCGCGGCCGGCTTCCGGGGCGAGGAGGCCTTCGAGGCCGGAGTGGGCGAGGAGCAGGCGTTCGACACCGTGCTGCCCTGGCTCTCGGAGGAGCGCTGCGCCTCGCTGGCCACCGAGTGCCTCGAGCTCTACTGCTGGGACCGCCTGGGCGTCGAGAACTAGCGCAAGCTCACGAGCGCGGCGCTGCCGCGCGGCACCGAGATGGTGTAGCCCCGGTCGCTTGGGGCCACCGACTGCGTGCGGGGGGCGGGGAGCTGCCCGGTGTAGGTCCGGGTTCCGTAGCTGCCGGCGCCGAGCGTGACGCCGGTGCGCGAATAGACGCTGGGGGCCTGTAGTCGCTCCACCGCGGCGCGAGCCCCCGGGCCGTGGGCGAGCGCCAGCGTGACCGTTCGCGCCTGCGTCTCGCTCTTGTTGATCAGCACCACGCGGCGTTCCCCACCGGGCCCGCGCGTCGCCCACGCGCTCAGCCCGGTGCCCGGGCCCGGCCCCTCGAGCTTGAGCAGACGCGCCCCGGGGGGAGCCGCTTGGGCGAACATCTCAAGGCCGTAGTACAGGGGCCGTACCTGCGCGCTCCACCGACCTCCGGAGTCGCTGAATGCGAACGGCTCGTAGGCCGTGGCGGGCAGGGTATGGATGTTCACGCCGTCGACGCCGGCGCGGGCCAGCGCGAACAGCGCGTCGAGTACCCACAGCGAGCTGGCGAAGGTGTCACTGACCCCTGCCTTGCCCCGGCAGGCGACCGAGTTGAGCTCATCGAGCCGCAGCGGCCGATGCTGGGCGTGGGCGAGCCGGATCCAGCCGCGCAGGCTGGCGGCCAGGCCGGTCGTCGAGTAGTCCGAGAGCAGGTTGGCGACCGTCGGATACTGGGGGGAGCTCGGCGGCACGTAGCAGTTGCGCAGCGGGTAGCGATGGACGGTCATGATCGCCACCCGCTGGCTCTTCAGGAAGTCCGGGATCGTGTCGATCCACGATCCCCGCCCGGGGTTGGGACCGGTCGTCAGCGCCGGACCGGCGAGCGGCAGGCGCGGCGAGGCAGCGGCGACTGCGGCGAACTGCCGCCGGTAGGCGGGATAGCCGTAGCCCCTGCGGCGGGCCTTGACGCTCGCGCCCTGGGCCGTCGGGACCTTGGTGAGCTTGCCGTATACGTTGGGTTCGTTTCCGATCTCGAGGGCGTCGATTGACCCGGGTCCCAAGTACCGAACGAAGTCCCCCGCCTCGGCGGCGGCCAACGCGGGCTCGTTGGCGACCAGGTTGAGCCCCATGATCATCCGGGCATCGAGCTGGTGGGCGAGCGCGCTGGTGGTCGCCATCCAGCTCGGCGTGAGCTGGTAGCCGACGTAGCGGGGGGGTCGTACTCCCGGGGCGGGCACGTAGGAGAGGTCCGTGCTGTCACCGCCGATCCTGATCACCGGCCGCTGATCTGGGGTGAGGTTGCGGATCAGCGCCACCAGGACGGGATTGATCCTCGCCGCGTCTGAGCCGGTGTAGGCGCGGACCGCCGGGAACTCGAACGACAGACCCAGGAACCCGGGCCTGATCGTCTGGCCGGTGAGCTTGCCGGTGACCGTGATCCGAACTGGTGGCCCGGAGGGGTCGGCCGCGGAGGTGCGCGGGGTGGCGGCGGGCGATGGCGCGTTGCCGGTGGCCTGCAGCAACCGGCTCCCGGCACGCAGGTCACCTGACACGAGCGCCACGAGCACCCCCGCGGCCACCAGGATCGCGGCGATGCCGGCGCCGCCCGCCAGCCGCCGGTGACTGAACTGCCTGGCCACGCCTAACCCGCTCGAGACACTACGCGGATTCCACCAACGCGGCTTCGGTCTCCTGGATCGCCTGCTCGGTGGAGCGAAACCAGACGGCTCGCATGCCGAGCTCGCGAGCCGCGTCGCAGTTGATCTCGATGTCGTCGATGAACAGCGCGGCGCCGGCGGGCACATCGAGACGCCGGAGGGTCAGCTCGTAGATCTCGGGCTCGGGCTTGCGCGCGCCCACGAACGCCGAGTCGACGACGACGTCGAAGATCTCGTCCACCGGCAGCATCGCCCGCCATCGGTGCTCCCATTCCCGGACGTTATTGGTGCAGATCGCCAGCCGGTAGCCCCGCCTGCGCAGGTCGCGCATGTATTCGATCAGAGGCTCGTTGGGCTCCAGGGTGGCGAAGTAGCGCTCTCCGAAACCCTCCAGCGTGACCTCGCGACCCAGCTGCTCGCTGAGCTGGGCAGCCAGCGCCCCCAAGAACTCCGCCTCGCTGAGCCGGCCGGTCTCGAGCTCGAACAGCGGGTTCACCCCGCGGCGCGCGGCCACGGCCACCATGGCGTTCCCCAGCTCCGCCAGCGGGACCCCCGAGGAGTCCTGGAAGGCCTCAAAAGCGGCGAGCAACGGCGATGTGAGCACACCTCCGAAGTCGCTGATGATCGCGTCCACGCGGGGCATCTTCTAGAGGGTCGCGAGCACATAGACGCCGAAGCCGTCGAGGCCTCGGCTGTGACAGCGAAGCGGGGAGACCCGCAGCCGGAGGCCATCGGCCTCCCCGACCGCCTCGGCTCCGGAGGCTTCGCCGGCGGCGCGCCGGGCAAGCTCGTTCTCGCCGTCTCCTACCCACAGCTCCAGGGTCGTGCGCATCGGCGCGCCCGACGCCGCGTAGGTGGTCGACAGCCTGGGGTCCGAGACGGGCCGCCAGCCATCCGGATCGAACAATGTCGCCGCGACCAGGTCGGACTCGTGCCCATGACCGCGCCGAGCTCGGAACGAGACCAGCGCGAACGCCTCCTCATCGCCGAACCAGCCCGATACCGCCCGGAGGGATTCGAGCTTGCCGGTGTCGACGCCGTCGACCACCGAGCGGGTGCCGACGCAGTCCACGGCTCGCTCCCCGCCGTCGATGGCCACCCGGCCGCGCACCCGGCAGAGCTCCTCCAGCCCGGTCACCTCGCTGGCCCGCGCCGGAGGCGGGGCGAACTCCTCCCCGCCCGGGTCCACCTCGAGGAGCAGACCCTCTCCCGTGAGGGTCCAGCGCGGCCCGTCGGCGGACCAGTGCAGCGCGCCCGGCCCCGCCAGCGACGCCCTGGCCGACCCGGTGCCGAGAGCCAGCGCCGGGGTCCCGAGATCGACCGCGGCGCCCCAGAGCTCGCCGTCGACGTCCCCGAAGGACAGGCACCGAAACCGCGTCGAGCCGCTCATCGAGGCAGGGGTGGCTTGTCGACCTCGGTGGCGGTCGAATCGACGTCGTAGTCCGCTCCGGGACGCCGCGTGAACCGCGTCGCCTGTACGACCAGGCGGTTCTGGAAGTCGCGGGCGATCCCCCGGCGAGCCAGCGCCCGCGTGGGAGCCAGCAGCAGGAAGAGGCCGACTGCGTCCGAGATGAATCCCGGCACGATCAGCAATATCCCCCCGATCAGGATCAGCGCTCCGTCGATCGCCTCACGGGCGGGCGCACGGCCCGCCTGAACGGCCGCACCGAGGCGGCGCCACGCCGCGCGCCCCTCGGAACGCAGCAGCCAAACACCCACTGGCCAGCTGGCCAGCAGGAGCAGCACCGTGACCAGGACGCCTATGGCATCGGCGACCTTGATCGCCACGAACAACTCGGCGACCGCCCACACGGCCAGGACGAAGAGAGCCAGCATCTACCGGCTAAGCGTAGGCCAAGGCTTTGAGCGACGGCTACAGCCCGAGTCCGGCGCGCGCTGCGGCGACCGCGACGTCGTCGGGCTCGGCGTCCGGCGGCAGGCCCATGGTCGCCCGCGAGCCCCGCTCCCAGTTGTAGAAGCCCAGGTCCAGCGCCTCCAGGGGTAGCTCACAGGCAGCCGCCAGCTCCGCGGCGCGACGCTCGAGGAGCAGCGAGTCGCCGATCCCCAGGAGCCGTTTGGCCGCGATCGTGACCGAGTCACTGCCACCCAGCCCGAGCGCCTGCGCCCGCAGCTCGTAGACCCCGAGCCGGCCCAGTGTGGTCAACAGGTCAAAGCGTGCCCCCCGATCGAAGCCGGGCAGTGCGAGACGCTCGTAGGCCCGAGCGAACCGACGCTCCGCGGTCCACGAGGACTCCCCCGTGAACGCCGCGGCCTGGGATCCGGCGCGCGCCGCCCAGGCCCGATAGGCCTCGATCGTCCGGCCATCGCGGGGTTGCTCTTGGGCGCCACGAGGTCCGAGCGCGACATCGTCGAGTACTGCAAGCTCGCCGGACTCCCAAGTGGTCCGCGCCTGTTGAACGCCGGCGAACGGGTCGTCGCCCTCGAGAGGGCCGAGATAGGCGATCAGGAAAGCCAGCCAGGTCCGTTCCTCGAGCGGTTGGCCGACGTCTGCAACCTCCGCATAGAGGCCCGGTGGATCTGACTCGAGCACCGCCAGCCGGGTGGCCGCGAAGGCCAGTTCGTCGGCGAGCCGTGCCGCGTCGGCCCCGGAGTGCAACCCAGGCACCAGCGGCGATCGGTACCCGTCCTCCACGCCTCGGGTGAGCCTGCGAACGGTCAAGCCTCCACGCGCTCGCGAGCCGGCGCGCGCCGTCCCGGAGCGTGAGCGGGGGGAGCCCGCCGGGCGCGCGGGCGCAGCCGACGGGGCATGCTGACCGCCCGGAGACACGATCGGGCGCAGCTCGACGTCCTGCTCACGCGTGCAGATCGGGCAGTTCTGGAGCAGTCGGTTGTGGCGGCAGAAGGTCGGCATGACAGGCCCGGCGCGGGCCCGACGAACTATAGGAAGCAGCCCGCCGTTAGCATTTACCAGCTTTTGGGGAGCAAACGGCCGGGCGACCGCGGCCAAAATCTAAAGGGAGAGTGGTGCTATGGGACGTCTGAGATGGATCGCCGGCCAGCGAGGAGAAGGGCGCCGGGCGGCGACCGGCTCGACCGCCGTGGCTGCCGTCGCCGCGGCGGGCGCACTCGGAGCCGGCGTGTTCGCCGCCGTCCCGATGTCCTCCGCCTCCACCCCACCGTCCACCACCACCTCGACTCTGCCCATGGCCGGGGTGGTGACGCCCAAGCCGGCGATCCGGCCGCACAAGGGCAAGTCGTTCATTCCCGTCCTCGGCAATTGGGAAGGCACGGCGAACGGTTTTCCGGCGAGCTTCGACCTCCGCTATGACCCCAAGCTCCCGGTCCGGCGAGGGGTACCGCAGTACGGCATCACCCAGCTGGTGACGCTGCGGCCCTCGACCTGCCCGGTGACGCGATCGCACTATCGCGAGACCCTGGTCACCGGCCGGATCCCGACCGAGATCGGCGGCTTCGGATCGCTCGGCCTGACGCGGTTTGGCTTCGCCGGCTCCTTCACCAAGGGGACCGCGGCCGCCCTGTCGGCCCACTACCACAGCGGGTCCTGCTCGGGCACCCAGGTCTGGCACATGCGCCCCGTCACTCGGTCCCAGGTCGACGACGGCATGTGGAGGCTGCAGTTCCGCGATGGCGAATCCGACACCTTCGACGTCCAGGCCGGAGGCCGGCTGGCGACCTCGATCAAGCTCCCGCAGGCCCTGACCGCGTGCAATGGGATCGAGGGAAACGTCGATCTGTTCATCGCCGCCAACGGCCAAGCGCAGCTCTCACAACGAGACGTGCGCGTCACCATGAGCTTCTCGCGCAAGACGGCCAGCGGACAGCTGGATGCGGGTGGGCGCGGCTGCTCACACGGCCCCATCCACTTCACCGCCAAGATCGTGTGAGACTCGCCGGTGAGCCCTAAGGGGTCCCGATCTCCTTTCCCGGCGGCCAGACCGCGCCTGCCGCCTCCCGGCGGCGGTGCTCGCGACCGCGAGCCATGACCTCGCGGAAGCTCTTGAAGCGGAAGATCAGGACCAGGGCCCCGAACCCGAGCGCCGAGCTGAGGACGGCGGTGGCGATCTGCTGGCCGACCGAGAACGCGGCGACGTCGGGATTGCCGGCGAAGATCGTCAGCAGCAGGGCCTGTTGGACCCCGGCGCCGCCCGGAGTGAACGGGAACACCGACGCCACCACCTGGACGGCGAGCACGAGCAGCGCATTGCGCACCGAGCCGCCAATGTGGAAGGCGTCGAGCAGCGCCCAGTAGGAACCGAACCGCGCGATCCAGCTGGCGAACTGCCAGGTCGCCATCTCACGCTTGTAGCGGTCCCGGTCGCGCAGGATCGCGAGCCCCTGCCGGATCCGCTGCCAGAAGGCTCGCACCTTGGCCGACAGCAACGCGAAGCCGACCAGGAAGGCCAGGCCCAGCACGGTGAGCAGGAACAGCGTGAAGCGCATGTTGGAGGCGAAGAAGCTGATATCGAACGCGGGGAGCTTGGAGAAGTCCGGCGGCTTGGGGAACACGCCCTGCGTGAAGGCAAACCCCATGATGAAAAGCCCCAGGAACCAGTCGAACACGACGCCGGTCGAGAGAGCACTGGCGATCGTCGGGTAACTGGAGGGAGGGATCGCGATCCGCGTCAGAAACAGCTGGGCGATGTTTCCGCCGCCCAGGGGGAAGACGTTGTTGACCGCGTAGCCGACCATGTAGCCCCCCCACACGTCGCGCCAGCGCACGCTCACGCCGGGGTAGGCAGCGCGGATCGCGTTGAAGAGCGCGCGTGAGCGCAGCAGCAGATAGAGCCCGTAGAGCGCCGTTCCGATCAGCAGTGACGGCCAGCTCAAGCCGGCCAGCTGGGAGAAGAACTGGCCAGCGGAGTTCAGCAGGCTGCTGATCGTGTCGCCGATCGAGCTCCCGTGCTGCGCGGCCGAGACGACCAGTGGTGCCATGCACATACGGTCGCACACCGGGCAGTCGCGCGAATCAGCAGGCGATGGTGGACGTCACAGCGGCCGCTGGGCGCCGTCGGACCTGGCCAGAGAGGGCGTCAGACCTGGCCAGAAAGAGGACCGGGGGGCCCAGATCCATCTGGGCCCCCCGGAGAGCCAGGGAAGTGGGGGCGCAGTTCCCTGACCGACAGGGGCGAGTTTCCCCGTCCCAAGCTTTGAGTAAACCTCAATGCCCCAAGCAAGTTCGTGAACGGCGCAGCTGGGGACCGCACCGCCAGCTTAAACCTAGCACGCCCAGGCCGGTTATGCGCGCAATTTACGAGCACTTGTGGGCGGAGTCTTGCGAGCCGATCAGCGGTCGCGCGTGGCGGGTCCCGTGAAGAACTCCTCGCCCGGCCGCACGGTCCCCGCGGCCTCGGCCTCGTGACGCAGCGTGCGGTCGGATTCACCGGACCAGGCGCCGACCGCCAACCGCTCTCGATCGGCATCCATCGGGCTGCCGCCGAGGTCGGCGTTGACGATGCGGGCGCACTTGCGACCCTCGGCGATCGCGGTCACGACCAGGGATTGTCCGATCCGAGCGTCTCCGCACGCGTATACGCGGCCCACCGAAGTCCGGTAGGTCTGGCGGGTGCGAATGTTGCCGCGACGGTCGAGGTCGAGCGCCAGCTGGGACACGAGTCCCTCGTGCTCGGCATGCTGGAATCCGATCGCGATCAGGACGAGATCGGCTTCGAGCACGAACTCGCTGCCGGGAACTGGGGTGAGGTCGCGTGACGAGCTGCCGGTGACCTGGCGCGCATAGACGTGACTGACCGAGCCGTCCTTACCTCCGAAGCCCGTCAACTCCGTTCCCCAGCGCCGCTTGCCGCCCTCGTCCAGCGCGTACGTGGTCGGCGTGCGCTTGGAAGGGAGCGGCCACGGGGCGCGCGGGTCGTCGCCGGCGGGCAGCTCCGCGTAGACGTCGAGCATGACCACGCTCTGGGCGCTCTCTCGGTGCGAGTTCGAGATGCAGTCCATTCCGGTGTCGCCGCCCCCGATCACGATCACCTTCTTGCCGGCGGCCGAGATCTCGGTTCCAGGCTCGGCGGCTCGTGAGGGACGGCCCTGCTCGGCCGCGACCCAGCGATTGCGCTGGTACAGGTACGCCATCGCGGGATGGATCCCGCGCAGCTCGCGACCTGGGACCGAAAGGTCCCGGGAGACACGCGTACCGATCGAGATCACGACGGCGTCGAACCGGTCCGCAAGCTCGTCGGCGGTGATGTCGGTGCCGATCTCGGTGTCGTAGACGAACTCGATCCCCTCCTGCTCGAGAATCGAGACGCGGCGGTCGATGATCCACTTCTCGAGCTTGGCGTCGGGCACGCCGAAGCGCAGCAGCCCACCCGGGCTCTCATCGCGCTCGAACACCGTGACCGCATGCCCGCAGCGGTTGAGCTCGGCCGCCACGGCCAGCCCGGCCGGCCCGGCGCCGACCACCGCCACGCTGCGTCCGGAGCGTCGGTCGGGCGGCTCGGGGACGATCCATCCCTCGTCGAAGGCTCGCTGGACGATCGCCAACTCGATCTGCTCGATCGTCACCGCATCGTCGTTGATCGCCAGCACGCATGCCGACTCGCAGGGAGCCGGGCAGATCAGCCCGGTGAACTCCGGAAAATTGTTCGTGGCGTGCAACTGATCGATGGCGTCACGCCACTTGTCGCGATAGACGAGGTCGTTCCAGTCGGGGATCAGGTTGCCCAGCGGGCAGCCCTCGTGGCAGAAGGGGACGCCGCAGTCCATGCAGCGCGCGCCCTGACGCCGGAGCTCGGGCTCGGGCTGCAGCGCGAAATACTGGTCGTAGTCGTTCACGCGCGCCCCGGGATCGCGCTTGTCGAACCCGACGCGGTGGATCTTCAGGAATGCTCCGAGTTCGCCCATGGGGACGCCTGAATGTACCTGAGATGATCACCGAGATGGCCACCATGTCCACGATCGCCCCCCGCGGTCCGTTCTCGCTGCGGGCGGCCGCCGAGTTCGGCTTCGGTCCCAACGAGGGGCGTCCGCCTGCCTTCGACGGCGCCATGCGGCTGGCCTTTGCGGTGGACGGCGGTCGCGGCTATGCCGGCGCCGTGCTGCGCCAGGGCGAACCCGACGGCCCGGTGCAGGTCGAGCTCGAGTGCCGCGAGGGCGCCGCGTCCGAGGCGAGCCTCGCCCAGATTGCCCGCACGGTGTCGCTTGACCACGACGGGGAGGCTTTCGCCGAGATCGGCCGGCGTGATCCGATCATGGGCGCCCTCCAGCAAGCCCACCGCGGGCAGCGGCCGGTGCTCTTTCACTCGCCCTACGAGGCGGCGGCGTGGTCGATCATTTCGGCACGCCGGCCGGCGGCCCAAGCCGCGCCGGTTCGCGAGGCGCTCGGGGCGCAGCTGGGAGCGTCCTTCGAGCTCGCCGGGCGGACCCTTCGGGCCTTCCCCCAGCCCGATCGCCTGATCGAGATCGGCGAGGGCTTCCCGGGGCTGAACCCAACCAAGGTGGAGCGCCTCCGGGCGGTGGCCAGCGCCGCGCGCAGCGGAGACCTGGACGTCACGCGGCTACGCGAGCTCGGCCCCGAGCGGGCGTACGAGGATCTGCAGCGCCTGCCGGGGATCGGCCCCTTCTACGCGGGGCTGATCACCCTGCGCGCCACCGGGTTCGCCGATGCCATGCTCGAGGTCCCCGAGCGCAAGGGCCTTGCCCACACGGCTCGCTTCTACGGTCTGGACGCCCGCCGGACGCCGAGCGGCTCGCCGAGCTCGCGGAGCGCTGGCGTCCGTTTCGGACCTGGGCGATCGTGCTGATCAGGCTTGCCGGCGACCGGGGCACGACGATCGCCGAGACGCCGGGCCCGGGCACGAACATCGCCAGATGATCGATCCGTGTCTTACTGTTCGGAGGCGCTCGATCACTCGTCTGGCGTCGGTTGGAGAGCCCCGGGTTGGCCGTCGGGCTGCGAACTTCTTTTTGCGAGGGAATGGTGGCTGGCAGCTTCGGCTGCCCCGGCGGCCGGCGAACGCCGTCGCGGCGAGTACTCCCGATCACTCAACGCGTGCCTTTTGACTGCGAGATCCGCAGTACTCGCTATGCGGGTGCTTCCGATCACTCATCGGGAATTGGGCCGTTGCGAGATTCGTAGTTCTCGCAGTGCGCGCGACGGCTGCGGAGGTCGACCGCGGCGGTGGCTCAACACACCCCTTCCCAGCCAGAAGTTCGAACCCAGGCCAACGTTCAGGCCCCTCGGGATCGGCGGGGTAATCAACCGCCTCCAGGTGCCGGGCACCGGCACCAAGGGCGCTTAGGCCCCGACGGGCTCGGCCTTTTCCTCGTCCTCGGACTCGGCCTGCGCGCGCTCCTCGAGCACCCGCCTGTAGTCGCGCGGCATCACCTTCACGAACCGCTCGCGGGCGCGTTCCCAGGAGGCGAGCACGTTGCGGGCGACCAGCGAGCCGGTGCGCTGAGCGTGCTCGGCGATCAGCGCCTTGACCTCTTCCTGATCGCTGTCATCGATGGGCTCGAGATCGACCAGCTCCAGGTTGCAGCGGTCCTTGAAACGACGATCGCGGTCGTAGACGTAGGCGATACCGCCGCTCATACCGGCCGCGAAGTTGCGCCCGGTGGTCCCCAACACCACCACGCGCCCACCGGTCATGTACTCGCAGCCGTGATCGCCGACTCCCTCCACGACCGCGTGGGCGCCCGAGTTGCGCACGGCAAACCGCTCACCGGCGAGTCCGCGGATGAACGCCCGGCCGGCGGTGGCGCCATAGAGCACCGTGTTGCCCACGATCGTGTTCTCCTCGGCACGGAACAGCGCCGACTCCGGCGGGCGCACCGACACGATCCCTCCCGACAGCCCCTTGCCCGTGTAGTCGTTGGTCTCGCCGCGCAGCGAGAACGTGACCCCGGGGGCCAGCCAGGCGGCGAAGCTCTGGCCCGCCGAACCCGAGAAGGAGATGTCGATGGTCGCCTCGGGCAGCCCCCCGGCCCCGCGCCGGCGCGCTATCTCCCCGGAGAGGATTCCCCCCACCGTGCGGTTGACGTTGCGCACTGGGATCGGGCCCAGGCGCACCCGGTCGCAGTTCTCGATCGCGGGCAGGCACAGCTGCACGAGCTCCCAGTCGAGCGCGTCATCGAGCACCGGCACCTGAGGCCGGGTGCGCGAGCGCGGTATCTCGGGCGGCAGGTCAAGCGTGCCCAGGACCATCGAGAGATCGACGCCCC
>Ga0182024_10017269_pt1 | contig 13574 bp, 11 predicted proteins | sample P32metaG_FD_120480 | JGI IMG/M metagenome (GOLD analysis project Ga0182024, IMG submission 120480) | Permafrost microbial communities from Stordalen Mire, Sweden - P3-2 metaG (Illumina Assembly) | ecosystem: Environmental > Terrestrial > Soil > Wetlands > Permafrost | place: Sweden: Stordalen...
ATCGCCGTGTTCTTCAGGAATTGGAGAAGCTGCGGGGCAAAGGCCGGCGTTCCCACCGCCCGCCAGAACTCATGGGCCACGAGCGTCGCCGGTACCAGGAAGGCAATCACCGCGATTGCCGCGATCTGGGGATAGATACCCAGGACCAATCCGAAACCGCCGACGATCTCGATCGTTCTGGCTGCAAACATAAACAGCGGGACAAGGGCCACCGGGGCGCCATGCTCGGCGAGTTCTTTTGCAGGTTGAGTCTGCGGGATGATGCCAAAACCGTTGGCAAGAAATACCAGGGCAACCAAGACACGAGCTGCGACGAAAGCCTTGCGCTGAAGCGGGTTCATTGAAGCCTCCTTGGTTGACCGATCGCGAGAAGGAAAAGGCGATGCAGCAACGCGAAGTCGATGGCGCGGGAAACAGGCGACCGGCGTCGCCGGAGCCATCTCCTTCGACCCATGAGATGCGAATCAGAACTTTCGCTGATTCCACACACTCCAACTGAGTCATCTGGAATGCATGACCGGAACCCCGGGGCTCGAACTACTGCTCACGGCTGTGGTGGATTTGGGCGGTGACACCAGGATGGGCAAAATCATGGAAACGGCCATGATGCCTGCGATCACGTGAAGACCACTTGTATACGAGCCGCTGCTTTGCCGCATATGCGCGATCAGCAAAGGCCCAAAGGCGCTCGCGGAACCCCAAGCGGTGAGCAAAAGACCGTAGATGGGCCCAACATTCTTCGATCCGAAATAGTCGGCCGTAAAAGCTGGCATGGTGCCAAACCCGCCTCCGTAACACATCAGAACAATGAATGCCACGACTGTAAGAATCGCCGCCGAAGACATGCTTGGCAGTATCCAAAAGAGACCGACCTGAAGCAGGAACATCGCCACAAAGGTCCATCGCCTGGTGATCGCATCGGAGATCCAGGCCCAGAAGATTCGCCCTACTGCGTTGCCGATGCTTGCAACGCCAACCATTCCCGCGGCCACGACCGCGCCGACCTTGGCAATCTCCTGAAACATGGGCGACTCTTGTGAAATTATCGAAATACCCGCCGAGGTATTCAGAAATAACAATGCCCACAGCGCCCACCACTGCCATGTCTTTAGGGCGGCGCCGAGTGTGTAGTCCATCGCCGCGCGCTGTTTAGTCTCCGTAGCGCTTGGAACCCATCCCACCGGCTTCCAGCCAACCGGCGGGTTCTGCATGAAATAGCCGGTGGCCATGGAAATCACGAGATAGGCGATGCCAAGATAAGCGAATGTCTGCAAAACGCCCACACTTTGAATCAGGCGCGTAGCCACAGGCGCAAAGACCAGGGCGCCGGCTCCAAATCCGCCAACGGCAATCCCAGTGATTAGGCCCCTGCGATCAGGAAACCACTTCACCAGCACGGCTATGGGAACGATGTAACTGAATCCAACCCCCATTCCTCCAATAAGTCCGTAACTCAGATAGAGCCACCAGAGCTTGTAAGCGGAAAAGCTTGCCAGGAATACACCCAGGCCATAGAGAAATCCGCCAGTAAGCGCGACGACGCGAGGCCCTTTCTTGTTCAGCCAGAGGCCGCCGAAGAAAGCTGAAACTCCCAGCACAAAAATTGAAATTGTAAAAGTGAGAGTCACTTCCTCTATGGTCCAATGAAATTGCTTTGCGAGGGGAACTCTGAAAACGCTCCATGCGTATACGGCTCCGAGAGCCATCTGCATCAGGAATCCAGCGGCCGCGATTCCCCAACGATTCGGGCTTTTCTCGCTATCTGTCATTTGCAACCTCCACGCAACTTGATTTGACTTCCCAGGTTCTCTAAGAAGCGGTTGACGAGCGCGATACTTCTGCGCAGTTCCTTGTGACGAAATTGACTGAGAAGCGAGAAAAGGCCTGGGGGCTCGATGACGGGCTTCTCGTAGCATCCGAGCGTTTGGCTGGCAGCCGTCGCAACGCACTGCAGTACGTCAGGATTGATTGACCCAAGCACTTTGCCGAGAATCATCGCGTTGCGAATGGCGCGAATGGATTCATCCGATTTGGCGGCGTCGACCGCGGTTTCAATCAGCTTGTCGCTGGCAAAAAGCGCGCCGCGCAACAATTCGAAGACGCCGTGGTCGTGTAGCTGCTGCAGCAACTCATAGGAGTCGAGCAAGGCTTCTGCGTGCTTAACCGGCGCTTGCTCGAGCCGCTTGCGCAACTCTTCGCGAGGATCCCGGGCCGGTAACTCCAGCGGGACTGGTCGGGCCATATCTCTCTCCTTGTCAGCGGGCGTAGCTATCGGGTCTGGATCTGAATCAGCTGGTCGCCGGGTTGACGATAATCTTTACGCTTCCACTTCCGTTCCACCTCCACGCCGGTCTGCGGTGTCGGATGCCCGTGGCGTGAATTTGTCCGCGGCAGCGGGTCATCGCCAGTTTCCCCCAACACCTTGAGTTGCACAGAAGTTTCCTTGTAAGCGGGGGTGTGGGTCGCCTTGTCTGTGTGGCTGCTGGTGAGACGGTTAACAGCCTCTTCCGTAGAGTTCATGGGCATATACAGTTCTTTGCCCTCCACTCTTGTCGTAACTACGGCCTGGGCGCGCACCTTGCCGTAACGCGATGTCAATTGCACCCAGCTTCCGGTCTCAATTCCCCGTTCACTTGCAAGCTGCGGCGATACTTCAATAAAGGTGCACGGCGTCTTCTCGCGAATGCCTTCGACGCGATAGGTCAGGTTACCTTCATGGAAATGCTCGAGGAGACGGCCGTTGTTCAGGTGCAGGTCGTACTCGGCATCCTGCTGATCGGATGGCTCTGTCCATGGAACAGGGAAGAACGTCGCCTTACCGTCGGGAAAATTGAATTTCTTTGTGTACAACAGAGGTTGGTCGCTTCCATCCTCAGCCACGGGCCACTGCAGCGTTTTGTATCCTTCGAGGCGTTCATAAGTCACGCCGGCCATCAGCGGTGTCAGTGAGGCGATCTCTTCGTAAATCTGAGAGGGGTGTTCGTACTTCCAGCCGGCGCCCAGCCGATTGGCGATGTCCTGGATAATGACCCAATCGGGATGGCTACCATCAAGCGGTTCGAACACTTCGTAGAGGCGCTGGATGCGCCGCTCGGTACTGGTGAACGTACCTTCCTTTTCGAGACTCGGAGTAGCGGGAAGAATGACGTCGGCAAAGCGGCAGGTTTCGCTGAAGAAGATCTCCTGCATGACAAAGAAGTCGAGTTTCGACAAAGCGTCGCCCACGTAGTTTGCGTTGGAATCGACAAGACTCATCTCCTCGCCGAATACATACATTGCCTTGAGTTTGCCTTCCTGGATAGCGTCGATCATCATGTGGTTATCGAGACCCGGTTTCGGCGGCAATTGAACATTCCAGGCCTTCTCAAACTTGGCGCGAATCGCCGGATCGGCTACTTCCTGGTAGCCCGGGAAGAAGTTCGGCATCGCGCCGTGATCGCTGGCGCCCTGCACGTTGTTGTGTCCGCGCAGGGGATATGCGCCGGTTCCCGGCTTCATGTAATTGCCTGTTGCAAGCAGGAGGTTGGAGATGGCCGTCGAGGTGTCAGAACCCATGGTGTGCTGCGTAACGCCCATCGCCCAGAGAATGCAGACGCCTTTTGCTTCCGCGATCATATGGGCAACCTTTGTGAGTGTTTCGATCGGGAGGCCGCACCTCTCGCTGGCCATTTCGAGCGTGAACGGATCCAGGCTCTTTTTGTACTCAGAGGCGCGATTGACCCACCGATCGATGAATTCCTGATCGGCAAGTCCGTTATCGAAGATGTACTTGGTCACCGCGGAGAGCCAGATAAGGTCGGTTCCGGGTCGCGGGTGCAGGAATACATCTGCTCGCCGCGCCATCTCATTCTCGCGCAGGTCGGCGACGATCAGTTTCTGGCCATGCATCTTATGCGCCCGCTTGACGCGCGTAGCCAGCACGGGATGACTCTCGGCGGTGTTGCTGCCAATGATTAACACAAGTTCCGCTTGCCCGATATCTGTAATCGATCCGGAGTCGCCGCCATAACCAACTGTCCGGAACAGACCGGTGGTTGCCGGCGCCTGGCAGTAGCGTGAGCAGTTATCCATGTTGTTGGTGCCGATCACCGCGCGCGCCAACTTCTGCATCAAATAGCTCTCTTCATTGGTGCATTTTGACGAAGAGATGAAGGCCAGCGAGTCGGGACCAGTAGCTGCCTTGATCTCGGTAAATCTGCGCGCCACCAGAGACAGCGCTTCATCCCAGGAAGCTTCGCGGAAGGCGTTCCCCTCCCGGATGAGCGGCTTGGTGAGGCGGTCGGGACTGTTGACGTAGTCCCAGCCGAACTTACCCTTGATACAGGTCGAAACGCCGTTGGCCGCGCCCTCGGACGGCTCGACCTTCAGAATATGACGATCTTTCGTCCAGACATCGAAGCTGCAGCCGACGCCGCAGTACGTGCAGACGGTCTTGGTTCGCTTGATGCGCGACTCGCGCATGTGCGATTCCACCTCAGAAACCTGCATAATGGAGCCGTATCCCATCTCGGGCTCGATGCCCTTGATAACATCGATCATGCCGTCGAGTGCGGACTTGGGCAGGTCGGTCATATAGCCCGCCTCTCCAAGCATCGACCTTTCCATCAGCGCATTGCACGGGCAAACAGTCACGCAGTGTCCGCAAGAGACACAGCTCGATTCGCCGATCATGGCGCCGCCATCCCATAACACGCGGGGATGAGGGTCCTCCCAGTTGATGCTTAGGGTTTCGTTCACTTCCAAGGTCTGGCAAGCCTGAACGCAACGCCCGCAGAGAATGCATTGGTCGGGATCGTAGCGGTAGAAGGGATTCGACATATCCACTTCATAGGGCTTGGGCTTGTAAGGAATCTCCTGATGTTCCACGCGAAGCAGCTTCGTGGTGTTATGCACGGTGCAGTTGCCGTTGCTGTTGTCGCAGACTGTGCAATAGAGCATGTGATTGCCGAGGATGCGGTCAAAGGCTTCGCGTTGCGCCGCGTCCGCGCGTGCCGAAGACGTGACGACGGTCATGCCGTCTGCAGCCAAAGTTCCGCAAGCTCTGGCCAGTTTGCCGTCGACCTCAACCATGCAGGTGTCGCAGGATTGGATCGGCCCAAGCTGGGGGTGGTAGCAAACGTGCGGTATCTCGATTCCGCAACGGTTGATCAGGTCGATCAGGTGTTCCCCAGGCTGAATTTCCTTTGCCCTGCCGTCAATAGTGGCTTTCATGACCGTCCACCCTCCGCAATTGAATTCGCATGGTATTCCAGGGGGCAATAACCTGTAAAGTTAATTTGCGGCACACTGTACGGTGGCGGTTCTCAGAGCGCACGAACGAAATTCGGAGTTGTCCGATATCGAAATCCATGATGTACGCAAGAATGCCTTCGGCTGTGCCCACAGTCGGCCTAGCGAAAGCTTTGTTCTCCTTCGGCTCCGGCCCGACTCTGTGCCGGTTTTCATCGTGTTAGTAGCAGTTTCAACGCCACTCGATTCGACAATTAGCCCCTGCATATAAAAGGCTTTGGGCGAAGGGTATGATCGGTCGTGACGGCCTTCCGTCATCGCATGTCGAAGCTCTGACAGTAGTCGCGAACTCACGGCCAGCAGCGAACCCTATGTGGCTGATTCTGAATCGGCGCGAATTCATCTGGGATGGCGAGAGGCGTGCAAAACACTGTTGCGGATCGATCGCCGCCAGCGGTGACACGACCACCAGACGACAAGGAGATTACATCATGGCAGCAACCATACTCGACAAACTCACTGCTCAAGTTGGATTCATCGGCCTTGGACTCATGGGAAGCCGGCTCACGCGGCGCCTGGATGCGTTCGGATGGCATGTTCGAGCATGGAACCGCAGTCCAAAGCCTGCAGAAGAGTTGAACGAATGGGGAGTAGATATTGTACCTTCAGTTGCGGATCTCGTGGCTGGTGCGGATGTGGTTCTCTCTTCGTTGGCCAACGATGCTGCTGTTCGATCTGTCTACCTCGACAAGAACGGGGTCTTCTCTGCGGCGAAGCAGGGGACCGTGATCCTGGAAATGAGCACGATCTCGCCGGTATTATCGCGCCAACTGCATCAGGAGGCCCAAAAAAGAGGCGTCAGGTTTCTCGATGTGGCCATTTCCGGATCGACGCCGGCAGTGGAAGCCGGAACGATTACGCTGCTAGCGGGCGGCGACAAAGAGACCTTTGAGCAATGTGTCCCTATCTTCGAGTCGCTCGCAAGGCAGTGGTTCCTGATTGGACCCGGGTCTTCAGGCGTAAAAATGAAATTGGTCGTAAACCTTCTCCTCGGCCTAGATATGCAGGCAATCGCAGAAGCAGTCTCGCTTGGAGAACATCTTCAGATCGATCGAGGTGTTTTGCTCGATGTCCTTTCCAAGACGGCGGTTGTTGCTCCAGCGATGGGGGGGAAGTTCAGGAAAATCAAGGACGACGATTACTCTCCGGAATTTCCGCTGCGGCTGATGAGCAAAGACATGGATCTGGTGATGGATGCCGCGACGGCGTCTGGCGCCGATTTGCCTGCGGCCTCGGTGGCCCAAACCGTACTTGCACGCAATGTTCCCGCAAGTGGCAACCTGGACCTCGCCGCCATAACCCCGTATGTTATTGGTCGAGGGACGAAGGTCGAAGTTTAGCGGGTATTCCGGGATCTCGACATATAAGAAAACTGCGACAAGCGATCGCAAAACGCCATACCGCTGGCAGCAAGTTGACGTTCTTGCGATCCATTGGGCGTGTCGGTTCGAGCCCTTTGAGACGGTTGGTGAATCAAAAGGGCGGCGACTTTCCTCTGGAGGAAACTGTGGACCTGAAGCTCACTGATAAGGTTGCGCTGGTAACCGGATCGACTGCAGGAATTGGATTCGCGATTGCCCGATCGCTTGCCACGGAAGGTGCGCATGTGTATGTAAACGGACGCACGCAGAAGCGCGTGGAAGCGGCGGTGGCGGCGATCCGATCGCATGCTTCGACGATTCAAGTCGACGGCATTAAAGCGGACTTTTCCAGTGCAGCCGGAGCCGAAGCAGTAATTGCGAAGTTGCCCGCGGTGGATGTGCTGGTAAACAATGTCGGCATCTTCGAGCCGAAGCCGTTTGCCGAGATTTCCGATGCGGACTGGTATCGCTTTTTCGAGATCAACGTCATGAGCGGAGTGCGGCTCGCGCGGCACTACCTTGCGGGAATGCTCAAGAAGAACTGGGGGCGCATTATTTTCATTTCGAGCGAGTCGGCCGTGCAGATCCCGCCTGAGATGGTGCACTACGGGATGACCAAAACAGCGCAGGTAGCTGTGGCGCGGGGCATTGCGGAGTCCGTGGCTGGGACCGGCGTGACGGTCAACAGTGTTCTTCCCGGGCCGACCGAGTCGGAAGGTGTGGGCGCCTTTGTCGAGGCGATGGCGAAACAGCAGAACAAGTCGAAGCAAGTGATTGAGAAGGAGTTTTTCGAGCATGTGCGGCCCTCGTCCCTGCTCAAGCGCTTTGCCACCGTGGATGAAGTTGCGGCAATGGTGACCTATGTGGCCAGCGAGCTTTCTTCGGCCACCAATGGCGCCGCACTGCGAGTCGACGGCGGCGTGGTAAGAGCAATTCTCTGAGGCAAGGAATCGATGGAGCTGATTCTCAAGACGCCGGATCAGCATGGGTCTTTATCGCGTTTGTCGGCTATCTTCGGGAGTCGTTGCGGTTTCGCCTGCATCTGTAAAAAAATATTCGCTGAAAGGGGCCCTCCATGGACCGAAGAGATTTCCTTAGGACAGCCACTGTTGCTGCCGCAGGATCAGTTGCGCCCGCGGGCGCACAAAACACTCAGCCCTCCCCCGCCACCCTGCGGCCTGAGTCCCCGAACATGATTTATCGCGAGCTTGGCCGCACGGGCGAGCGTGTTTCCGCGATCGGCATGGGCGGTTATCACCTCGGGAAACAGCAGGACCCCGATGAGAGTATTCGCCTGCTTCGCACCGCAATCGATCGCGGCATCACGTTCATGGATAACTGCTGGGACTACAACGATGGCATCAGCGAAGTCCGAATGGGCCAGGCGCTCCGCGATGGTTACAGGCAGAAGGTCTTCCTGATGACAAAGATCGATGGCAGGGATAAGAACACCGCAGCCAGACAAATCGAGCAATCGCTGGGACGCCTGCGGGCGGATGTGATTGATCTCCTGCAATTCCATGAGGTCATTCGCCTCGACGATCCGGATCTTATCTTCGCGCAGGGCGGGGCCATCGAGGCTGTTCAGGAAGCAAAACAAGCGGGCAAAATTCGCTACATCGGATTCACAGGTCACAAAGATCCCAGCGTACACCTGCGCATGTTTGAGACTGCCGACCAGCACGGGTTTCACTTCGACACTGTGCAGATGCCAATCAACGTGATGGATGCGCATTTCCGTTCGTTTCTGAATGAGGTTGCGCCAGTGGCGCAGGAGCACGGCACTGCCATACTTGCCATGAAGACCTTTGGAGATCACTTCATCCTCGAAAGCAAGACCGTGACTCCCATGGAGGCCTTGCACTTCGGACTGAATTCGCCGGCGTCGGTTGTCATCACCGGCATCGACTCTCCAGCAATCCTCGATCAGGCGTTTCACGCCGTCGAAAGCTTCAGGCCCATGGACACGCAGCAGGTGGCCGCGATTCTTGCGAAAACAAAGGAAGCCGCGATGACTGGGAAGTTTGAACTCTTCAAGACCAGCTCGCATTTCGACGGGACGATCCAGAATCCGTCCTGGCTCGGCCACACCAGCGACTGAGCGACGCCGCCTCGAATGCGTTTGAGGATGTTACATCGCAAAATATTGTCAGCCGGAAATTCGCAGATGCGTCTCACCCGGGCTGATCTCACCCCAGAAGTCGTCAGGTAGATTCACGACAATGGGTTCGGAAGTGCTGCGGACAACAACCCATTGGAAGGGCGCGTCGCTGGAGGGATTGATCTCCTGGTGCGGAAGCCACGCTGGAACGTAAAGGAAATCCCCTGCTCGCAGCGTCGCGTTGAACTCACCTCGCTCGCCCCACCGAACGTAAGAAGATCCGCTGAGGACATAGGCGATCGTGTGTTGCTTTCCATGGTGATGGATTGCTGTGCGGGCTTCTGGTTCGACCAGGAATAGGCCTCCCCACATAGGCGACTTGATGCCGGCTCCTGCATGGATCGCAGCGAAGCGCTGCGATCCCGGTGTTTGAGCAGTCGCAGAGTCTAACTGTCCTGGACGGACTACACGAATCGATTGATATTGCATGAAGTCTCCCTCGGTGTTGGCTTTGCTATGCGACTCCTTCCCTGGCGCCTTTCCAAAGGTCAATCGCTCCATCTTGCGCATAACGATCGATCTCCGCGAGCTCTGCATCCTTGAACGCGAGCTTTTTAATCGCGTCGAGCGAGTTATCGAGTTGCTCTACGTTTCGCGCTCCGATCAGCGCGGAGGTTATCCTCTTGTCGCGCAGCACCCAGGCGATCGCCATCTGGGCCAACGATTGTCCACGGCCTTGGGCAATCTCATTCAGAGCCCGTACCCGCTTAAGATTTTCGTCGCTCAAGAACTCCTTATTAAACCAAACCCCATCCTTCGCGCGCGAATTTTCGGGAACCCCGCTCAGATACTTGTTCGTCAGCAGCCCCTGACCCAGCGCAGAAAATGCAATGCAGCCCACACCGAGCTCCTCGAGCATGCCGAGGAGTTCTTTTTCCACCCATCGATTCAGCATCGAGTACGAAGGCTGATGGATCAGCAGCGGGACTCCTTGACTCTTCAAAAGTTGTGCAGCGTCGCGCGTCCTCTCGGGGCCATACGACGAAATGCCCACATACAATGCCTTGCCTTGCCGCACCGCCTGTACCAGCGCACCCATGGTTTCTTCCAGTGGAACATCTGTGGTCGGCCGGTGGGAGTAAAAAATGTCGACATAGTCGAGTCCCATGCGCGCCAGGCTCTCGTCCAGGGACGCAAGCATATATTTGCGCGAGCCGCCCTCGCCATAGGGTCCGGGCCACATATCCCACCCCGCCTTTGTCGAAATCAAAAGTTCATTTCGGTGGCTGCGAAAATCCTTCCGCAGAATCTCTCCGAAGTTCTCTTCGGCAGAGCCGTATGGCGGACCATAGTTATTCGCCAGATCGAAATGCGTCACGCCGCGATCGAAAGCGCGCCGAATCACCGCCCGGCCCGTCTCGAAGACGTTGACGCCACCGAAGTTTTGCCACAGCCCAAGCGAAATCGGGGGCAGAACGATCCCCGATCGTCCACTCCGCCTGAACTGAGCACCGTCGTACCGCTTTGCATCCGCTACATAAGTCATCTGCGTAATCCTTTCCTTTTTAGACTTCGCGCATTAACTGCTTCAGCTTGGTGCGCGCCCGCGAGACATTGGCCTTCACTGTTCCTTGAGACACTCCCAAAACGTCGGCCACTTCGCTCGTGCTCATACCCTCCATGCCGCGCAGCTGAATCGTCTTGCGCAACGTAGGCGAGAGCTCGGCTAAAAACGCGAGAAAGTGCTCATGCAATTCCGACCACATGCACTCGTTTTCAGGACTTGGCCTGGCGTCTGCCAATCTATCTGACAGAAAATAGTCCTGCTCTTCGTCCAATCGTTCATCCAGAGACACGTGAGGTTTGCGCGGCCTTCTGCGCAATTGCGTCAGAGCACTGTTGGTGACGATGGAAGTGACCCATGTAGCCATCTTCGCCGTCCCCTTGAACTGATCCAGGTGTTTGTAAGCAGAGAGCAGGGCATCCTGCACCGCATCTTCCGCGTCATGTGGGTCGCCCATGAAACGATGGGCCCTTCTATAAAACGTGGGAAGATATCGCGAGACTACGTCTTCAAATTCGCCTGTGTCCTGTCGGCAGATTTGGACGGGCGGCGTCTGTCCTTCTCCGATGTACGTCTGTCGCTCCTGCATGTCGTCTATTCCTCCTCTGGTAGTACCTGGAAGCAAATTGCCTGCCAATCGCCCGGACGTACCCTAGCTGTGTAGTTTCAGCCTTTTACTTCAACCGGGGGAGTGAGTGGGCCTCATGAAACTCACTTCATGCGTCGAGCATTCGACACGGCGTTCGCCATCTGACAGACGTCGGCAGCGATCGCTGGCGCTGCCTGATGGAAGTCAGATCCATTGCGGGCGCCGGCGCTCTTTCGTCCAGGTCCAGAAGCAGCGCGGCGCTCTAGTGTTCGACTTTGAAGCGATAAGTGAACCCCAGATAGGCATACGTCAGCGGAGCGCCATGCCCTTCGCTCGTCATCACCTCGCCGGGGAAGAAGTGACCAACGCCAATATTGGTGACGAACGACTTGTGAAAAATGAACTTCGCCGAGGCGTCGAACTCGCTGCCGATATCGTCGCTCTTGAATCCGCCGGTGGGCGCTGCAATTAAGCTCGCGCCGGCGCCAGAGTAGACTCCATCGTGGATCGTCGCCACGTGCAGCGACCCGCCCTGGAACAGCAGTAATAAGTCGCTGCGCGGCGTCAACTGCAAGTTCAAGCGACGCTGCTTGATGTTCTGGAAGCCGAACAAGTCGACCAGGCCGAACGCATTGTGGTTGCTCGGATACTGCTGATTGTAGGTGCCGATGCGATCCGGATCTGTGTGCGGATTACCCGTCGCGTAGTCATACTCCGCTTCGAGGTGCGACTGCCATGGCAGGTGCTTCGTCCCGTAGCCGCCGCGCACGATCGCTGCGCCTGCATGGATCGAATCGTTGCTGTAGCTGCCGCGCTGCAAGTCTCCGGTGCCCGACGAATCAAACCCTAATGGCAGCTTCGTCTCGTAATACGAGCCAAAGGTCACCTCGGTCTGCGTGCCAACCTCACCTTGCTGGCTGGTAACGCGAGGCATGGCAAGAAGCAGCACAAACGGCTCAATCGTGGTGTGCGGCACATATGTCGCCAGCTTCGCGTTCACGCCATGGAAGGTGAGTCCCGCACCGTGCGTGTCCAGGCTGGTGGGATGAACCGTGACCACTGACGTGCTGAAGAGATTCAACTGGTTGACATTCCCGACGCGCATAAAAAAGCCATCCCAGGTGCGGCTCGCGTTCGTCCAGTCGCTGATACCAACCACGCGCTCGTCGCCAATCCGCAGCTCCCGCCGTCCCACCATGAACTGCACCGGCTTGTAATGGAAATCAAGGTAACCCTGCCTCAGGTCGAAAGTGTCGCGCATGTTCGCCGCCGTATCCCGCAGGGGAAGCCCTAGCGCGTGCAGATCCATGAACTGTCCATAGAACGTCAACCAATGCGTCGGAACCACCCAGAGGCCGCCCCAAACACGGGTAAGCTCATACAGGCGATCCTTGCCGGAGACATAACCCAACGATGTCTGCTCCTCCGTGCGCCCACGCAGTTCCATGTCCACCATCATCCAGCGGGGCATATCACTGGTGTGAAAGGGCTGCAAGATACCTTCCTTCAGCGGATACAGCGCTTGCTGCGCCCACCCGGAAGAGGCAAACCAGGAAATCGCGACCAGAATCCAGACCCGCGCAAACGCTGACCAGAACCGAAAAGCCTTTGTAACATCGACAAATCTACGCAAAGCACAACTCCTTCCGGCGCCCCGGAGCCGCGAATTGCGCGCGGCTCCCGGGTTTCATCTGGGTCTAAGTTGATCCCGCTTTATTTCTCCGGAGTGACGACAACTTCCGTTTTGCTGATGTTCGCCAGGAAGTCCTCACCGGTGCCAAGGTGTTCGTTCACCAGGCGCGAAGGCGTGTGGGCGAGCCACTTACCCAGCGAAATATCCTGGTACTCGGCCGTCGGGAACACCTCCAGGAACACCAGGTCTGTATCGCCAATGTTCTCGATGTAGTGCGGCTGCGACTGCTCGATGTAGCCTACGTCTCCAGCGTGGAAGTCCATGGTGCGGGCCTCCGCGCCGGCAATAAAGACGGTCATGCGGGCTGTGCCCTTCACGTAGTACTGCCATTCATCCGCGTTCGGGTGCCAGTGCAGCTCCCGCAACCCGCCGGGCTTCACCGTTACGATCGCCGCCGCGATGTTCGTGGCCGGAAAGTTGTTGCGGTCGACGATCTTCACGCTGCCGCCCGCCGTCACCTTGGTGGGCTCCATCTTGTCGGTGAAGAAGGCGAACGATTCCGGAACCGGTCCACTGCCCGCGTACACCTGCTTCCTTTCCTCGTCCAACGGACGAGGCAGATCAGTCGCGAAGATGAACCTTTCTCGCGGCGGCACATTGTTAAAGGTCGACCCCGGAACGTTAAAGTTCTTCGCCAGCACTTCTTTCGGCGTGTGATGCAGCCAGTCGGTCACCAGGAACGTATCGAACTCGTTGAAGTTGCCGTCGTTGAACACCAGCAGGAACTGGCAGCCATTCTCGCCCAAACCTTGAATGGAGTGCGGTACGCCGCCCGGAAACAGCCAGAGATCACCTTCTTTCACGTCCTCAATGAATGCGCGGCCCTTCTGATCTACCGCCGTGATTCGCGCGCTCCCGTATGTCATAAAGGCCCACTCGGCGCTCAGGTGCCAGTGCAGTTCGCGGACGCCGCCGGAGATCAGGCGCATCTCCACGCCGGCCATCTTCTTCGACAGCGGGAAGTCGCGCACTGTCAC
>Ga0182024_10017270_pt1 | contig 13573 bp, 2 predicted proteins | sample P32metaG_FD_120480 | JGI IMG/M metagenome (GOLD analysis project Ga0182024, IMG submission 120480) | Permafrost microbial communities from Stordalen Mire, Sweden - P3-2 metaG (Illumina Assembly) | ecosystem: Environmental > Terrestrial > Soil > Wetlands > Permafrost | place: Sweden: Stordalen...
GCCCTGCCCCTGTTGATCGGACACCAGGGCTCGGTCCATCGCGCTTCCCAGGCTGCCCAGTACCAGACGCTGGACGGAAGCACTGCTCGCTCACACGGTGCCGTTCAGGCGGAAAGGAACGGGGTTATGAAGGCTTGGCTTTTTCGTGCGCTGCGCAATCAGCGGCGCCGGAGTGCTGCACGCGGCGGGGTTTTTGGCCCGGGCCGCATCCTCCCGGTCCGATCGCTGCGGCTGGAGACGCTCGAAGATCGCCAGATGTTGACGGCGACCGTCACCACGATTCAATCGTTCGAAAATCCGTCTGCTTACTACACGCCGACGGCTGGTTTCACGGCTGACGGCTCGGTCGTGTTTGGAACCACCTATCAGGGCGGAAGCGACAACGACGGCGTGCTGTTCGAAATGAACGCCGACGGCAGCAACTATCAGGTGTTGCACACGTTTACCGGCTCGGCGAATGACGGAGCGAATCCGGTCGGGACTTTGTTGCTCGTCGGCTCGACGTTGTACGGCACGACCGAATCGGGGAGCGAATATGGCGGCACGATCTTTTCGATCAACACCGATGGCTCGGACTTTCAAATCCTGCACGTGTTCGGCAACTCGTTCCCCGATGGCCAACAGCCCGAGGCGGGTCTGACACTTTCCGGCAACACGCTGTATGGAACGACCTTCAGCGGGGACCCCGGCGAGGGAACGGTCTATTCGATCAATACCGATGGCAGCGACTTCCAGGTGATTTACGCCTTCTCCGGGCCGGATAGCGATGGTTTCTGGCCCGCGGCTCCCGTGACCGTGGTCGGTTCGACGGTGTTTGGAACGACCAGCCTTGGCGGCGCCTACGACGACGGCACAATCTTCTCGGTCAACACCGACGGCAGCAATTTCAAGCAGTTGTATTCGTTTGACCTCCCCGGTGGAGGCAATACCGACGCCGGCGTCCGGTTGACGCTTGTCGGTTCGAAGTTGTACGGTACGACGACCACCAGCGCTGCGGGGCCCGGGACAATCTTCTCGATCGATACCGACGGCACGGACTACCAGACGGTGTTCAGTTTCAGCAATGGCTACACCGACGGATACAATCCGGTCGATGCTTTGACGCTCGTTGGATCGACCTTGTACGGAGCGACTCAGTACGGCGGGAGCGGACTTGGTGGTGGCGGCATCATCTTCTCGATCAATCCCGATGGAAGTAACTTCCAAGCATTATCTTCGTTTCCTCAGTCGAGCGGCGGCGGCCAATATCCGGATTCGCCTCTGACGCTCGACGGCTCGACCCTGTTGGGACTGACGTACGAGGGAGGGAGCGCCGGCGACGGGACAATCTATTCGGTGTCGGGCGCGACACCCAACTTTGCCGTGACCGCTTCCAACGGTTCGCCCCTTTACGAACTGGGCGAGCCGGCCGTGGCCGTCGACGCGGGCCTGGCAATCAGTTCGACCGACGCCGACCTGAACGGGGCCACCGCCGCGATTTCAGCCGGCACGCTCGCTGCGGGCGACGTGCTCAATTTCACCAATCAAAACGGCATCACGGGCAGCTATTCGGGCGGCGTGCTCACCTTGACGGGCAGCGCCACGCCGGCCCAGTACCAGGCGGCTTTGCAGTCGGTCACGTTCTCCACGACCAGTACCAGCACCACGGCGCGCTCGATTTCGATCGTTGCCCAAGAGAGTGGTGAAAGCAGCAATACGGCCGCCGAGGAAATGGTGATTGCCGTTCCGCAGGTCTATCCATCAGGCACGACCAACACCTTCCTGATCGGCGGTTCGCCGGTGCCGGTCGATTCGGGGGTTTTAGTCTCTTACAGCAAACCCGAGCTGACGGGATTCACCGCGACGATTTCGGCCGTCACGTACCAGCCGGGTGATACGCTCAATTTCACCAGTCAGAACGGCATCACCGGCAGCTATGCCGGCGGCGTGCTCACGCTCAGCGGCAGCGCAACGGCGGCTCAATACGAGCAGGCGCTCGATTCGGTCACGTTCTCCACCACCAGCGCGGTTACCGGCACGCGCTCGATTTCGCTGGTGGCGCTCGACGGATCGCTCCACAGCACCGCGGCGGCCGAGAGCGTGGAGGTGGCGCTGCCCACGCCCGTCTTGTCGGTGCCGTTCACGAACATTAGCGGCTACACCTCGAACTACAGCGTCGGCATCTCGCAGTTGATTGGAGCCAACTTCACGGCCGTCGGTTCAACGCTATTTGGAACCGCGGGATTGGGATATCAGGGCGGACCAGGGGTCATTTTCTCGATGAACCCCGACGGCAGCGATTTAACGATTTTGCATTCGTTCACCGGTACCGACGGCGATGGCGAGAATCCGATGTCGAGCATGACGCTTGTCGGCTCCACGTTGTTTGGAACGACCGAGCATGGGGGCGCCTACGGCGACGGGACGATTTTCTCGATCAATGTCGACGGAACGGGATACAAGGTTTTGTATTCGTTCGGCGCGTCGGGGACCGACGGCCAGGATCCGATCGCCGGTTTGACGCTCGCCGGTTCGACTCTGTTCGGAACGACCGTCAATGGCGGCAGCGCCAACGACGGCACCGTCTTCTCGATCAACACCGATGGCAGCGGATACCAGGTGGTCCATTCTTTCACGGATAATGACGACGGCAATAATCCTTACAACGGCGATTCTATCTCCGGTTTGACGCTCGTTGGTTCGACCTTGTATGGAACGGCGGCCAGCGGCGGCTACGGCGTGGGCAGCATCTTCTCGATCAATACCAACGGCGGCGACTACCAGGTTTTGCACGAGTTCGCTCAGGAGGGTATCGACGGGAACGATCCCGATGTCGGTTTGACACTCGACGGCTCGACCCTGTATGGAACGACCGAGGGGGGCGGCGCCGACGGCAGAGGGACGATCTTCTCGATCGATACCGACGGCAGCGACTACCAGACCGTGTATACGTTTAATGGCGTGTACTATCCTAACGGTTTGACGCTCGTCGGTTCGACTCTGTATGGAACGACTGAGCAGGGTGGCCCCGACGGCATCGGCACCGTCTTTTCGGTCGGTGTCGATGGGACGGGCTATCAGACGCTGTACTCGTTCAACTTCAATGACTACATCGGCGACGAATACCCCGAAACCGGTTTGACGCTGCTGGGCTCGACGCTCTATGGGTCGACAGGCACCGATTTCCTCAGCCAGGGTGGGATGTATTCGATTTCGGACGTGACCGACTACGCCGACGGCGGACCGGGGGCGGCGTTCGATGCGGGCCTGACGGTAACGCTGACGCCCGACTCAACCGATCTGACCGGTGCCACGGTCACGATCTCGCCCGGCACGCTCGGGCCGGGCGACCTGCTGAACTTCACCAACCAGAACGGCATCACCGGCAACTACTCGGGTGGCGTGCTGACCTTGAGCGGCGACGCCACGGCGGCACAGTATCAGGCCGCCTTGCAATCGGTCACGTTCTCCTCGACCGCCACCGGACTGGGCAGTCGGTCGATTTCGACCGTCACCTTCGACGCCGCCGGCACGCAGGCCAGCAATGCGGTGTCGGAGGAAGTGCTGCTCGGCGCGCCGGTGGTGAAGGCCTCGGGCGCGACCAACCTGTTCACGATCGGCGGGCCGGCCGTGGCAGTCGATTCGGGCGTGACGGTCAGTTCTCCGGACACCGACTTGACGGGGGCAACGGTCACGATTTCGTCCAACTCGCTCGAACCGTGCGACGTGCTCAATTTCACCAACCAGAACGGCATCAGCGGCGGCTACGCGGGTGGCGTGCTGACGCTGAGCGGTAGCGCTACGGTCGCTCAGTACCAGGCGGCTTTGCAGTCGGTCACTTTCTCCACCACCACCGCCGGCAGCCGATCGATTTCGATTGTTGCTGTCGACGGCTCGCTGAACAGCCAGCCGGCGGCGGAAAGTGTCGACGTCTCGGTTTTCGGGTATCCGGTGATCTCGACGGACCTTCATTCGTTCGACAGTGCGGACCTTGGCTCCCAAACGCCGACGTCGGGTCTGACGGTCGACGGCTCGTTGGTGTTTGGCACAACGTTCCAGGGGGGAAGCGATAACGACGGCGTCATCTACTCGATGAATGCCGACGGCAGCAACTATCAGATCGTGCACACATTCACCGGCTCGCAGACCGATGGAGCGAATCCGGTCGGGACACTGGTGCTTGTCGGCTCGACCTTGTACGGGACGACCGAAAGTGGCGGCGGCGGACCGGGCAACGGCGGCGGCACGATCTTTTCAATCAACACCGACGGCAGCGGGTTTACGGTGCTCCAGTCGTTCGGCGACGCGTACGTCGATTGGGCCCCCGAGGCGGGCCTGACGCTTTCGGGTACGACGCTTTATGGAACGACCTCGGGCGGCGGCCAGTGGTACAGCGGCACGGTTTTCTCGATCAATACCGATGGCAGTGACTTTCAGGTGATTCACTCGTTCACGCCCGCCGAATTCGGCGGTTTCCAGCCGGAGTCTCCGGTGACCGTGGTCGGTTCGACTCTGTACGGCACGACCAGCTATGGTGGTCCCGACGAGGAAGGGACGATCTACTCGGTGAATCTCGACGGCAGCGACTACCAGATGGTGTATTCGTTTACCGACTACGGCAGCGGTAGCGACGGCATCGGTTTAACGCTCGTCGGCTCGGCCTTATATGGAGCGATCACGGACGGCGGCAATCACTATGCCGGCTCGGTCTACTCGATCAACACCGACGGCACCGACTTCCAGACGTTGCACAGCTTCGGCGCTGGGAGCGACGGATCGAGCCCGGTTGCCGGCTTGACGCTGGTCGGATCGGCCTTGTATGGAACGACCGAGGACGGCGGCAGCGGCGGCGCGGGGACCATCTTCTCGATGAATCCCGACGGAAGTAACTATCAGACGTTGTACTCGTTCCCAACGACGGGCACCGGCGGCCAGAATCCCGTCTCCGCCGTGACGCTCGACGGCTCCGCCCTGCTTGGGGTGGCGCTGGCAGGCGGCAGCTTCGCCGATGGGACGGTCTATTCGGTGTCGGGCGCGACGCCCAGCTTTACGGTTACCGCGTCGAACACCGCGCCCATTTATTCGCCAGACGGGCCAGCCGTGGCCATCGACGGGGGCCTGACGGTCAGCTCGGCAGACGCCGACCTGACGGGAGCCACCGTTACGATTTCGGCCGGCACGCTCCAGCCGGGCGACGTGCTCAACTTCACCAATCAGAACGGCATCAGCGGCAGTTACGCCGGCGGCGTGCTCACCTTGAGCGGCAGCGCCACGCCGGCCCAGTATCAGGCGGCCCTCGAGTCGGTGACGTTCTCCACGACCAGCACCGCCACCACCACACGCTCGATTTCGATTGTCGCCCAGGACGGCGACGAGAGCAGCAATACGGCGGAAGAGGAAATGCTGATCGCCGCTCCGATGGTTCTTCCGTCGGGCACGACCAATACCTTCCTGATCAGCGGCGCGGCGGTGCCGGTCGATTCGGGGGTGGTGATCAGTTACACGCAGCCCAATCTGACAGGCCTCACCGTGACGATTTCGGCGGGCACTTACGAGCCGGGCGATACGCTCAATTTCACGAATCCGTATGGGATCACGAGCAGCTACGCCGACGGCGTGCTCACGCTGAGCGGCAGCGCCTCGATCGCCGAGTATCAGGCGGCCTTGCAGTCGGTCACGTTCTCCACCACCAGCACGGTCACCGGCACGCGCTGGATTTCGATCGTCGCCGCCGACGGATCGCTGGATAGCAATTCGGCGGCCGAGAGCGTCGGCGTGGCGTTCCCCGTGCCGGTATTGTCGGTGCCGGAACAGAACTTGACGAACGTCGCCACCGAGCAATTCGGCGGAGCGAATTTGACGGCCGTCGGCACCACGCTGTTCGGCACCACGAATGCGGGCGGCGGTGCGGGTGCGGAGATTTTCTCCATGAACGCCAACGGCAGTGGCGTAACGGTTTTGCACTTCTTCACCGGCATCGGCGACGATGGCACCGGCTTAGCGTCCGGTTTGACGCTTGTCGGTTCAACCTTGTGGGGAACGACCACGGCCGGCGGCCAGTACGGCGACGGCACGATTTTCTCGATCAATACCGACGGCAGCGGCTACCAGGTTTGGTATTCGTTCGGAGCTTCGGGGACCGACGGCCTGGATCCCGCGGCGGGTCTGACGCTCGACGGTTCGACCCTGTTCGGCACGACGTCCGGCGGCGGCACCGCCGATGAGGGGACGCTCTTCTCGATCAATACCGATGGCACCGGTTATCAGGTTCTCTATTCCTTTACGAACACCTATTACGACTCCGGCAATATTGTCTCCAGTCTGACGCTTTCCGGTTCGACCTTGTATGGAACAACATCGGCTGGCGGCGACGATGAAGAAGGGACGGTCTTTTCGATCCATACCGACGGCAGCGACTTTCAAGTCCTGCGCACGTTCGACTGGCCGGCGGATGGAGGGGGCGAACCCATGGGCGGTTTGACGCTCATCGGCTCGACGTTGTATGGAACGACCGAGCAGGGTGGCGACGTTGATTACGATGGGACGGTCTTCTCGATCAACACCGACGGCAGCGACTACCAGGTGCTGCACTCGTTCACGGGGCTCGACGGTGTGCGTCCGCAAGGCGGTCTCACGCTTGTCGGTTCGACCCTGTATGGAACGGCCAAGTATGGCGGCGAAGACGGCGGGGGTATCGTCTTTTCGATCGACACCGATGGCACGAACTTCCAGGTGGTGCATGCAATTAACTATGCGGACGGCGACGGCCAGCTCCCAGTGACAGGTTTGACGCTGATTGGCACAACTCTCTATGGATCGACGACAAGCGGCGGTGACTTCGGCCTGGGTACGATCTTTACCGTTTCGGACGTGACGAACTACGACGTCGGCGGACCGGGGGCGGCATTCGACGCGGGGATGACGATCTCGCTGAACCCCGACGGAACGGATCTCAACAGTGCGACGGTGACGATCTCGCCCGGCACGTTGCAGCCGGGCGACCTGCTCAATTTCACCAACCAGAACGGGATCACCGGCAGCTACGCCAGTGGCGTGCTCACGTTGAGCGGCAACGCCACGGCGGCGCAGTATCAGGCCGCCCTCGAATCGGTCACGTTCTCCACGACCGGCACCGGCCTGGCCAATCGCTCCATTTCCACCGTCACGTACGATGGCGGCGATACGGTCGCCAGCAATGCGGTGACGGAGGAAATACTCTTTGGCGCGCCGCTGGTGACTCCGTCAGGCGTCACTAACACGTTCGCGATCGGCGGGGCGGCCGTGGCGGTCGATTCGGCAGTGACGATCAGCTCCGCCGACACCGACCTGACGGGAGCAACGGTCACCATCTCGGCCGGCACGCTCGAGTCGGGCGACATGCTCAATTTCGTCAATCAGAACGGCATCAGCGGCAGCTACTCGGATGGAGTGCTCACTTTGACCGGCAGCGCTACGGTCGCCCAATACGAGGCGGCTTTGCAGTCGGTCACGTTCTCGACCAACTCGCTCGCCATCACGCGGAGTATCTCGATCATCGCCGTCGACGGATCGCTGATCAGCGATCCCGCGGCCGAAAGCGTCGACGTGACCGTCACCGCGCCGGTGGTTACCCCGTCGGGCGCCACCAGCACGTTCACGACCGGCGGCTCGCCCGTCGCAATCGACGCGGGGATTTTGGTAAGTTCCGTCGACGCCGACCTGACGGGGGCCACGGTCACCATCTCGGCCGGCACGCTCCAGCCGGGCGATAACCTGAGCTTCGATGGCCAGGACGGAATCACCTACTCCTACTCCAATGGCGTGCTCACGCTGAGCGGCATCGCCACGCCGGCTCAGTACCAGGCGGCCTTGCAATCGGTCACGTTCAGCAATTGGGGGAGCAGCAGCACAACGCCGCGGTCGATTTCGATCGTTGCCATCGACGGCTCGGTCGATAGCAATACGGCATCGGAGACGGTGGACATTCAGGCGCCGGTCACGATCGTCGGGGCCTATGTCGCGGGTTCCGCCTGGTCGGACACGCCGGGCAACGACGACTTCGACGGATATTTGGCGGCCCACGGCCTGGGCGACGCCGCGAATCCGGCGCTGGGCTATGCCTTGCAGACCGGAACCAGCCAACTCACCCCGCTGCCTTGGATCAACATCGATACGATCTCCGTTCAGTTCAGTGGGCCGGTCATCAACATCGGCCTGGGCTCGCTCGAGCTCTTGGGTGGAACCGGCACGGGGGCCGCGGCGGCTCCGGCGGTGACGGGCTTTACCTACGACGGGAACAATACCTATTCGTGGACCCTCTCCGGTCCGCTGGGCAACAACAACTGGCTGTTTTGCATCGCCACGACGGGCAGCCCGTTTGGCACGCCGGGCAGCACCCAGGTCACCGACCCCAACGGTGTCGGCATCAGCGGCGCTTTCACGACCGGCCTCAGTTCGTTCCCCTCGGGTAACGGACTGCCCGGTTCGATGTTCGATTTCTTCTTCAACGTCCTGCCGGGCAACGGCCTTCAGAATGGAGTCAACAACTCGATTGACACCGCTATCACGAGGTCGAAGAGCAACGAACACGTGACCTCTGCCGGGTACAGCCCCTACTTCGACTACAACGGCGCCGGGATCATCAATTCCGTTGACGCCGCGGTAACCGGCGCATTGGCGAACGACCGCCAAACGGCGATCACCCCGCCGGCCGTCCCAAGCTGGCCGATTTGGCCGTTCTGGCCGTTGGGGCCGGTAGGGTTCCCGGTAGAAACTACGTTTGGCCTGGTGAGCACGGGCATCACCGACGTGGCATTGGGGGCGCAAGAGACCGCCAGTTCGACTTCGCTCGCTACAGGCAGTTCGGCTTCGCTCACCGCGAGCAGTTCGGCTTCGCTCACCGCGGGCAGCCCGACGACGAGCGGTTCACCCACGGGAAGCGTCAGTAACTTTGTTTCGGCCAGCAGCGTCGTTTCGGCCAGCAACGTTGTTGCGGCGAGCGCGCCGGCCGCGACAACCGGCACGGCCGGGAGTGAGCCGGGGAGTACGACCCCGTCGACGCCGAGCCGCCGCGATCACGGTCGCCACCATTTCGGGGCGACCGACGAAGCGGTGTCGGACTTCGATCTCGCCGATCTCTACGTCTGATCGGCGACGCAGGATTGTTTTACGGCGCCGCTGAGCGGAAGCGAGCTTCGCACGCGGCAAAAATCGGATGAAGCGCTCCGCGCGGGTTACTTCGGCACGGGCAGCATGATGAGGGCGTTTTCCGCAATCAACGCCTCGCCTGCCTTGCCGTTGATCCGGTACTGCACTTTCAATTGCTTCGCGAGTCCCGGCGCCGGGTCGCCGCCAAAGGTGGCGTTAAAATTGGTCGACGGCAAGGGGATCAGAGGCAGATCGCCCGCGAATTGCTGAACGAGCGACGTCACATCCTTCTGTGACGCCCCGGCCCCGTATTCCGCTTTGACGATTTCGACTTTCATCGGCCCGAGGTCGATGGTGGCGAGTAGTGCCGGCATGTCGGCGGCGCCGATACCGAGCTTTCCGGCGATGGCCCCGGCGACCCGGGTGGCATCCTCTTTCAAGGCGGGAATCTGCATCGCTTTGGCGGCAACTTTGAACGTATCGATGTTGGGATAGCGCTCGAGGATCACCAGGACCAGTTTCTGATCCTCCGGGCGAGTCGCGGCATCGAGGGCGTGCTGGCACATTTCGGCCCGCGGTCCGGCCGGCATGATGAACTGGCGTGCAATGCGGATGTAGCCGCGGAGCGCGCGGCCGCGATATTTGTCGCCTGGCGCGGTTTTGGTCAGATCCAACAGGGCCGGCGCGGCGTCGATGGTCCGCCATTCGCCGAGCAGCTTGCTGGCGGTTTCCTGAAGATCGGCATCGCTCCCCTTCACGGCGGCGACCATTGCCTCCAGGGCCTTGGTGCCTCCCATGGCGCCGAGGTTTTCCAACAGGCTCGATCGCGTCTGCACCGGCAGTTGCGCCATCGCCGCCGTCAGTTGAGCCGCGCACTCCTCGCGTTCGGGCATGCGAATACAGGCCGCCCGCAGCGCCTTTTGCGCCACTTTGGCGTCATCGTCATTCTTGGGAGCGGCGACGGCCGAAATCAACACCGGAAGCTGGGCCAGACCGACCGTTTCGCCGAGTGCCGTCAGCGTGGCGCTGCGAATCGCCGGATCGTTTTGCTCGAGGGCTTTCACGAGAGCCGGCGTGGCGTCGATGCGCCGTTGCCCGACCAGCCCGATCAAAACCGCGAACATCTTGCCCTGGGCCTTGGGAAGTCGAGCGACGATTTCCGCGTTCACCTTTTCACCCGGCAGGCCGGTCAGGGCGACCAGGGCCGCCTCGGCGATTTCCGCGTCGGCATCGGTGGCGATCTCCAGCAGCGCGGGCAAACTGGCGGCGTCTCCCAAATTTCCGACGGCGTCGATGGCCGCGATGCGCACCGGCTTGGGGGCGCTCTTCATCGACTCGACGACGGCGGGAGGAAGGACCGGACTGTGGCTGTCGGCCAGGGCGACCAGCAGCAGAACCGCTCGCTCGGGCGTGGCACCACGCAGCTCGCCCGCCAAAGCCTCGGCCACCTCGCGCCCGGGCAACTCGCGGGCCGTCGTCAAGCCGACCTGGAACAATCCCTTGTCGGACGACCGAAGTTGCTCGACGAGCAGCGGAATGCCGTCGGTCTTGCGGGCAAGAATCGCACCGCGGGTAGCCTCGATGATTTTCTGCTTGGGCAGGTCGGCACGGCGGAGTTCGTCGTAGATCGCCACCGCCTCGCTCGCCTTACCGTCGGCCAACAGACGTTCGGCCGCGAGGATACAGCCCTCGGCAATGGCCGGACGGACTGCCGCGGGTGCGCCGGCCAACGATTGCCGCAGAGTTTGGGTCGCGGCGGCATTGCCGATGTGCCCCAGGGCCACGGCCGCGGCCGAGGCGACGTCGGCGTCCGGATCTTTCAATCGGCTGGTCAAGGGATCGACGGCGGCGGCATCTCGGCGGACGCCGATCGAATTGATCGTGCCGATGAGGAGTTCGCCTTTCACCGAATCGATCGCTTTGCGCAATGCCGCGTCGGCCTGCGGCCCGGGAATCGCTTCCAGCGCGATCCGTGCCCACGAGGAAAGCTCCGGGTCGGCCAACAACGGCTCCAACGCCGGGACGGCTTCGGCGGTGCCGTGGATGGCAAGTTGTTTACAAGCGATGGCTTTGTCCGCCTTCTCCGAGTTCGATCGCAGGACGATGATGAATTTCTTTTCCTGCGAGGCGGTATTGTCGTCGGCCGCCTGGGCGGTGGCGGCGGCGAGCGCAACGAGCGCCGCCAGCAATGCGAGGCAGGGTATAAAGCGTCGAGTCTTATCCATGATTTTGATCCTGATGGTTCGCTTGGAGGGGCGAGTGCTTCATTGGGGCAACTCGCCGCGGTCGATCTTGGCTGGAATGAACCGATTGGCAGTGACTTGGAACGAAGCTGTGACTTGGAACGAAGCCGTGACTTGGAACAAAGAGGTGGCAACCGCGACTTAGATCCGCCACGGTTCGCGCAGCGCTTCGCTGCGCAGGCGATTAGCCTGGTCGTCGCCGACAAACTCGTGCTTCTTGGGATCGAACGTCAGTTTGCGGTCGAGCGCCAAGGCGATGTTTGCCGCGTGACACGTGATATGCGTGAAGCAGGCCGCATCGGCGTTGGCGATCGGCTGGCTGCGCGTTTTTACGCAATCGAGGAAATTGCGCACGTGGAATGTCGCCGGATAGCCTTCGATGACGGCCACCTTTTGTCCGGCCAGCAATGCCGGCGAGCTGAGCTCGAGTTTGCCGCTATCGGCGGTTTCGACCCAGCCGGTTTCTCCCTCGAAACGAACCGGGCACGAGCCCAACGGAATCCAACCGGTCTCGCGGAGCACCAGTTCGACGCCGTTGGCATAGCGCGCGACCATGCGGCCATCTTTCGGCGGGTTGTACTCGACGGCGCTGGTATCATCGACGCCGGCGGCCAACTGGCAAAGGTCGACGCAGTGCGAACCCCATTCGAGAATGCCGCCGCCGACCAGTCCGCCCCCCTTTTCGAAGTTGAAACCGTCGAGCAGCTTGGCGTTGAACGGTCGCCAGGCGGCGGGGCCAAGGTACATGTTCCAGTCGACGACCTCTTTGTCGGGGGCGGGCTCCGCGGGGAGCCAACCGCTCATCAGCGCGTGCATGCCCATCGGATGGGCGTAGACGGTTTTGAGTTTGCCGAGCTTGCCGGTGCGAGCCAGTTCGCAGGCGAAGGCGAAGTTTGGCAGGCTGCGGCGCTGGGTGCCGGCTTGAAAGATGCGGCCGGTGCGGCGCATCACGTCGCCCAGGATCAAGCTTTGCGAGATATTTTTGGTGCAAGGCTTTTCGCAGTACATGTCCTTGCCGGCCTTGGCGGCGTTGATGGCGGCAGTGGCGTGCCAGTTGGGTCCGGTGGCGATCAGGACGGCATCGATATCCTGGCGGTCGAGCATTTCGCGAAAGTCGCGATAGCGATCGCAGTTTTGATTTCCATACTTTTGATCGACCATACCTTTGACGGCGTCGCGGCGGGCGGCTTTGATGTCGCTGACGGCCACGAATTGGACGTCCTTTTGTTCCAGGAAGCAGCCGAGGTCATAGGTCCCCCGGTTTCCGATGCCGATGCCGCCGATCACGATTCGCTCGCTGGGGGCGACCGCGCCGTCGAGGCCCAAGGCGGAACTGGGAATGATATCTGGAGCCATCACCGCGGCGGCGCCGGCCGCCAGCGTGGTTTTCAAAAACCGACGCCGGTGAAGACGTGTGACCTTCTTCGACATAACCGTTCTCCTGATCGAGTCTGTGCCTGGACCGTCGCGAGGAATGCCGCGGAGCCTGAAAGCAGGGACCGCGAAGCTGTGGGCGTAAACCAACAGCATACCCCGGGGGAATTCGCGTTGCCACAAGAGTGGGGCAGCGCGGGGGGTGGTTTCACGGCGCGGCGGCGGGACGGAGAGGGGTTTTGGCGGGAATTTCGGGGCCCGCGGGTCGGCCCGAATCCCTCGGCCCGAATCCCTCGGCCCTAATCCCTCGGCCCTAATCCCTCGGCCATGACAAAAGGCCTGGCGACGCTTGCGGGGCGTCTGCCAGGCCTTTGAGCAGGGGTTTGCGAGAAGTCGAGCGGTCCCCGAGTTCCCCATGGGCAACGCACGGATTCAACAACCGCCGGCGCGAAACTCCGCGGCGGCGGATGACCAAGCCGGCGGGCGCGTGCGGCGCCCCTCGGCCTCAGACTGGATTTACCAGTGGAATTCGGCGCCGAGGTTGACGGCCGTCAGCAACAGATTGCCACCATGGTTCAAACCCGTGCCGCTGGTGGCGGTGAAGGTGGTATCCATCTGGTTGGGGGCAAGGGCCAATCCGTCGACCCAGATCAGGGTGTAACCGGTACGAATGGCCCAATGTTCGGTGAGGCGATAGCTGGCGTTCAAAGCGACTTCGCTGAGAAAGGAGACGTTGGCCCCCTTTTCGAGCGTGTCGCGCAACGTGATCGGAAAGGCGGGGTCGTTGACGTTCTGGGATTGCTGCGTGGCGTTTTCCAAAACTCCGGCTTTCAGCGTCGTCTCCACCGCCA
>Ga0182024_10017271_pt1 | contig 13572 bp, 9 predicted proteins | sample P32metaG_FD_120480 | JGI IMG/M metagenome (GOLD analysis project Ga0182024, IMG submission 120480) | Permafrost microbial communities from Stordalen Mire, Sweden - P3-2 metaG (Illumina Assembly) | ecosystem: Environmental > Terrestrial > Soil > Wetlands > Permafrost | place: Sweden: Stordalen...
CTTCGGCGGCCCGCGCATCCTCACCGACAATTGGATTCTGGGCGGCACGCTCTTCTGGCACACCGGTTTCCCCTTCAGCGTCATTGACGGAGATGAAACCGGCTCCCTTGAACCAAATTATGGCGGCACGGTGCTGGCACGGGTGATGAACCCTTCGGTCATACGACACTGCGGAATCGATAAGGCGTCTCCCACCACCTCCTGCTTCGGCAGCACGGCTACCACCAACAGCCCTGACTTCGCGAATCCCACCGAATTTGGCGGCCAGTCAAGAAACCAGTTCACCGGTCCCGGCTACTTCAACACCGACTTTACGATGTTGAAGGGTTTCAAGGTCCCCAGATTGGAATCTGGCCTCTTTCAGGTCGGAGTTGAGGCATACAACGTCCTCAACCATCCGAACTTCCTGAATCCGGACTCCAACTACTCCGACGGCCCCGGGTTTGGTGTGATAACCGCGACCGCCAGCGCGCCCACGAGCGTTTTCGGTTCAGGTCTCGGCGGCAACGCTTCCGCCCGCATCCTGCAACTGAAAGCAAACTTCAGGTTCTAAACTCAACCGGCAAACATGGCCTGCACTGTGTACGCAGTGCAGGCCTTTCCTTTTGATCGAATACCTGCCCATCCACGTATTCGCTTCGCTTTCAATCCCGGCATTGCGCAGAAGCTCGCACTCAACATAGCCTGTGCGGACGGCCGTTAGCCCGTATTTCTCACGAACGCTGATTCGGCGGCGCGTTCGTTGTCCATCCACAGACACCCCGCGAGTGTTCTGGGCAGACCAGTAATCTGGTCCGTCAGTGGAACCGGATCGTCCATCTGCCCTTTTTTATGCAGGCTATCCTTCAGCGGATCGAATGAACAATGCCTGCCAGATCGAGAACATGATAGCCGAGCATCAGCGTCATCAGGATCAGGTAGCCGCGCAATACGGTGAGGGAAATACGCACTGCGGGTGTCATGGCGATATGGCCCAGGCCTTCGGCGGAACACTTCTGTTCCTGTACATCGTCGAGCGGGTGGATCACGTGGAAATATTCGGGAGCGTATGAATTTTGCGTGGTTGCCATGAATCACCTCGAGTTCTCAGCTAAAAAGATTCGGTAGTATGACCTGCGGCGCCAGTAGCAGCGAAAGGGAAAAAAGGACAACAATGATGCTCCAGTTGATGTAGTTGTTCCACGGCCGGTTCACCCAGCGCTCGCCGAGCAATGCGCGGTCATTCAGAAGTAGTTGCAAAAATATTATGGCCGAAGGCAGGATCAGCCCCGCGAAGACCTGCACGCTGATGATGACCAACTGCAGTGGCACACGCGGGATCAGCACGATGGCGGCCGCAGCGCCAACGCACGCAATGTAGGTCCCGTAGAAGCCCGGCGCCTCCCACAACTTCTTGTGGAGAGAGCGCTCCCATCCCTTGACCTCGCCATAGGCCCAGGCGCTAGCCAGGGAAATTGCAGTTGTGCCCAGGACGGCGGCGTTGACCATGAGTAAAAGAATGCCATTGCGGGCGAAATGGCCGAGCATCGGCATAATCGCTCCGGCAAACTGAGCCGGATCCTGAAACGTGATGCCGTGCTCATAGCCGTAGTTGCCGACAAGCATCATGGCGCCGGCAACAGCTACGGTGAACGTTGCGCCGATCAACGTATCGAGTCGCGCCCACTTAAGATCGGAAAAACGAAGCCGCTTCTCAGCCACGCAGCTTTGCTGGAAGAAGAGCTGCCAGGGAGCGATGGTCGTGCCCACAACGGCAATGACCAGAAAGACAAGGCTGCTGGTGATGCCGCCCGCCGGCATCGTGGGCATTACTGTGTTGTGGGCGACGACTGCCCGGTTCGGATGCACCACATAAGTCAGCGCAAACCAGGTCAGGTCCATCAGGCAAAGCGCGATGACGGTGCGCTCCCAACGCAGATAGCTGCCGGTTACGACCATCAGCGTGAGTCCGAGCGCCGAAACCGGCACCGAAATCCAAGGACTGACTCCCAGCGCACTGAGCGCGAGAGAAATCGCAGCAAACTCGGTGATCAGCGTGAGAAAGTTGACCAGGAGCAAATCGAAGAGCGAGAACCGTCCCCACCACTTGCCGAATCTCTCATAGATCATCGCCGCGTGGCCTTTGCCGGTCGCAATCCCCAGCCGGGCCACCATCTCCTGCACAAAGTAGCAGATGGGCAGCAGCACAATCAGAGTCCACAGAAGATGTAGACCGTACTGGCCGCCTGCCTGCATATAGGTGGAGACCGCTCCGGCGTCGTTGTCCGCCTCCATCACGATCAGGCCGGGGCCGAAGACCATGAGGAAAGTAAGCAGATGCTTCTGCCAGAAGCGGCGAACTTTCACGCTAGCGACAGGCACGCCCTCGACGGGCATCGTGTCCGATTCGAGTTGGGGTTCCGCTACGCGCACAAGTGCACCCTCCTGGCTTCATCCGTGGGGGATGCAGTGGAAGCAGCTGGCGCTGGCGTCGATCCCGTCCAGACACAAGCCAGCGGCCTTTGGGGGTCGCCCGTCGGCTCCCAGTTGCAGGTCAGAAAAACAGTCTTCTGGACCAAATGCAGTTTGTTCTTCATGGTTCCTCCTCGTGCAGTCCACGCGTGGTTGCACGAAGCGGACGCGAATGAACGCAGTCCGGCAGCGGCTTAACGCAATAGGCTGTTGGTTCGGGAGGGTGAGTCAGGCTTTCAACATCGGCGGCTCACACGCTCAATTCACGGGTCGTATATCGTGAAGAGCGGTATGGGAATCGTCGATAGCCAGGCTACAGCCGGTTTCCAGAGCGCTAATCACGACACAGGAAAGAACTCCAGTTACTCGGAGGTTCTTGTGCGGATTCAATACTCATGGTTCTCCTGCGAAGAGGGGAACTCCCCGCATTTCCTTTCTACCATACCCCCATACGGTATTGTCAAGGCGAGTTGGCGGCGATAAATGGGTGTGTGCCGAACTTCACATGGTTGTTTCGGAACCGTCACCTTCTGCCTCGAAAGCGCGGCAAGTATAGCGCGACGATTCCTTCTCAATGAGAAAGCCTTGCCGCACGTCTGCGTCATCAAGAAATCGCTTTAGCTGCACGGCGTCGCGATCGCGGCATTGCGTGGAATCCATGCGGATGAATGGGGATCAAGGAGCGTCCTCGAAACCGTCGTCGAATCGGGAGATGCTCTGGGATCGTTCACTCTGTTGAATCCTGATGCCAGCGGACGGCACGGAGACAAACGCTGCGCCGTACTTCGCCAGATGCCGGATTCTTACATTTCGAAAAAAACACTTGCCAACCTATACCCACTGAGAGTACATACTAACTAACCTTTACGAACGTTGCCACGCTCTCATTCAGCGTGGCATATTTCTGGAGCTGGAGTTGGCATGCGAGACCGGCGGCGGCCGGGAGTAGGACTCTCCGGTCGCATACCAGGGAAAGGCCAAGTAGCAATCACTCAGGAGGCAGTTCATGAAAAATACGATGCGATGGATTCTGCCCCTTCTTCTAATCTCGTTTGGAAGTGGGGCATGTTTGGCGCAGAACACCAGTTCCGGTGACATTCGCGGCACCGTGACAGATCCGACCGGGGCCGTCATTCCCGGCGCAACGGTTACGGTGAGAGATGTGGACAAGGAAACTACATCCGTTTACACAACAGACGGCGTAGGGCTCTACGATACAGGAGCGATCGTTGAGGACCACTATCTGCTTACGTTCACCAAGGAAGGTTTTAAGACCTTCGTGCGCGGTCCCATAAACCTGGAACTCGGAATTGTAACTGTCAATGCCATGCTGACCGTGGGCGCACAAACGCAGCAGGTCGTAGTGAACACCGATGTGCCGATGCTCACGACAGAATCCGGCGCGCAGGAAGGGGTCATGGAGGCAGATACGATCGTGAATTTGCCTCAGGTTGGCGGCCTCAATGGCGGCGGAGCCGACTGGGAGAACTTTATCATCCTGATGCCCGGCTCATCTGGCGCGCCTGAGAATGCGTCCAATAATCTCAGCTCGGGCATGGCTACTTCCATCAACGGCAATCTGCCCTTCGCTAGCATGCTTCAAGATGGCGCCACCACCACGCTCCCGATGAGCCAGAACTCCGACGTCACAGTCTTTGAGACCACGGCGGAAGTCAAGGTCAGCTCTTCGGCCTTTTCAGCCCAATACGGTGTCGGCGACGTCGTCTACAACCAGATCACCAAGAGTGGCGGCGACAAGTTTCATGGCGCAGGCTATGAGTATTTTCAGAACAATGCGCTGAATGCCGCGACGTATGCGTTCGGCACAGGGACGGTTCCAGTCCTTCACTTCAACAACTTCGGCGGCGCAGTCGGCGGCCCGATCATCAAGCACAAGGCGTTTTTCTTTTTCGATTACGACAGGACCATCGATCATGGGGGAGCATCCACTGGATTCAGCACCGAGCCGACCACTGCCATGATGGGCGGAGATTTCACCGGCAACCCCACCCTTTACGATCCAACCACGCAGGTGCTGCAGACGACGGGCACCTGCACCTACAACGACGCGTTATATCCCGGCGGGACACTCTCTCAAGCTGCCCCTTGCGTCCAGAGGAAGAGCTTTGCCGCGGAATACGGAAACGGCAACAAGATTCCCGCCGGCATGATCAGCCCGGTGGCCCAGGCGATTCAGAAGCTGTTCCCGGGGATCAATTTTGCCGGGACGCCGGTGCCGGGAAAAGGATACAACGAGAACAACTTCGCCTACAACGCGCCCAGCACCAACCCCTTTATCAAGTGGTTTGGGCGTATGGACTATGACACCAGTTCCAACAACCGGCTCACCATCGCCGAGACGGAAAGCGACAACCCAGGGCAAAACGTGAACGAGGGAATCTGCCCGTTCAATTGCTTCAGCGGGGATGTCAGCCGCGACAACGCCCAGATCTCCGATGTGTGGACCGCCAACTCGCACTTCGTCAACGAAGCGCGCATGGGCTATACAGACCAGTTGAACTTCTTTGTTCCGCAAACTCTCGGTCAGGGCTGGCCCGCCAAGCTTGGATTGCAGTTTGCCGAAGTCGATCTCTTCCCGACTATTAACATCAGTAACTTTGACGGCAACCTCCAACCCGGCACCAATGCCGTGTATAAGGAATATCTCTTCGACCCATCCGATGTGGTCACGCTGATCAAGGGCCGGCATGTTCTGCACTTCGGTGGCGAGTTCCTGATCAACCGGGCCGACTCCACGAACTGGGGAAACCTCAACGCAGCCAACGTGAGCTTTGGCGGCAACTACACCGCGCAAGGCGGCCTTCTGACAGGACCCTATGACGGCTTCTCCTACGCCGACTTCCTGCTGGGACAGTCGGATTCTTGGAGCGCTCAAAACGTGCCGGAGTACGGCGGAAGATGGAAGACGCCGCAATTCTTCGTTCAGGACGACTGGAAGATGAAGCCCAACCTGACCATCAACCTGGGTGTGCGGTATGAGATCATGACCGGCTGGTCCGGTGTCCGCGGCAATGAGGCCGTCTGGGATCCCGCAGTGACCAACTTCAACGTCTCCAGCCAAACCATCAACGGGATTGCCCCCGGCGCTCCTGTCCTTGGCGGCATGTGGTATGCCTTCAGCGGAGCGAACGGCCGGACCACTCTCCAGGCTCCCAAGTACAACATCGTTATGCCGCGCGCGGGGTTCAGTTGGCAAGTCTTGAACAATACCGTCCTTCGTGGCGGCATCGGCGTGTATTCGTCCACATGGAGCGAGGATACCTATGGCCAGGGACTGGGAGCCGCTTTCGGCAGCAACGGTGGCATCAACGACTCAAGCAACTCGGTCCAAGGGCTTTGCCAGGTTGTCAATCTCAACGCTACATTCACCACGCCCAATACCCAGGACCCAGGTTGCGGAGGGAGCGTGGGCCTTAACCCGCAGACCGTCGCTCAGGGATACATCACAGCTCCAACCACTCCGTGGGCACAGAATAACCAGAATCCGAACTACAATCAGTACCATACGCCCATTCCCACCAATTACCAGTTCTCGTTGAGCGTTGAGCGGGAGTTCCTGAGGGACTTTGTTTCCTCGGTTGCCTGGGTCGGCAACCACGGCGACCATCTGAACACCAGCGGGCTGGACATCAACCAGGTCCCTGAGAGCGCGCTCGGGCAGGGTGCAATCGCCACGCCGTATCCGCTATTCGGTCAGATCACCGGAAGCACCAACAACGCCCTCTCCAACTACAACTCATTGCAAGCCTCTATCACCAAGCGCATGACTTACGGGCTGCAGTTCAACGCCAACTACACATGGTCTCACTTCCTCGACGATATGGATTCGTCCGGGTGGGGGAGCCGTGAAGGCTACCAGAACTACCAGAATGCGTATGCCATTAACCAGAACTACAGCAACTCCAACTTCGACATTCGGAATATGCTCAAGGGAGAGGTGATCTACAAGTTGCCGTTTGGCAGAGGCATGCAATTCATGAAAGACAATCTGATCGAGGATGAAGTGGTCGGTGGCTGGCAGGTCGCAGCCACCTTTGTCGACCAGGGAGGAAACCCAATGGGAATTACCACTGGGAACAACAATAACTCTGGGAACCTGTCTGGGGGCTATACACAGGAAGCAAACCGCATCGGAGACTACAAGAAGGGATTCTTCAACATCGCTAACGCGATTACGCCCACCGGCAATTGGTATAACCCTGCTGCCTTTGCGATTCCTGCACCCAACACCTATGGCACTTTCCTCAGGAACACGGTCTATGGCCCCGGTCTGAACCTTTTGAACTTCTCCTTTGGCAAGACCTTCGATATCCTGCCGGAGAGAGGGGTTAAATTCGAGATCCGTGGCGACTCGCAAAATGTCCTCAACCACCCCAGCTTCGGGCAACCCGGCAATAACACCGTTGGCCCTGGGCAGGTTACGAACATCAACAGCACCACGGTCGGGGGCAGAACATGGCAGATTTACGGCCGCCTGTCGTTCTGACCTAAGAACCCATTCCAATATCAACCTGGAAAGGACGGCGAGAGATCGCCGTCCTTTTCGCTTCTGGCCTTCTCTACAAACTTCCTTTGGTATCATGTGATTGCTATGTCCGCCAAAGTCCTGCTGTTCACCCTGCTACTGCTGCCGGCCGGCTCCATTCCAACCGTGTGCCAAGAAACATCAAGCACCCAGGACCAGATCAAATACCATGCTGAGATGGCGCAGCAGTATCTGCGGGAACAGAAGCCGGATTTGGCAATACCGGAGCTGAAGAAACTTGTCGCTCTCGATCCCCGCAATGTGGAAGCTCTCGGAAATCCCGGAACCCTGCTCTTCTTCATTCAACGCGATTACAACGGCGCTGTCCCGCCGCTGCGGGCCGCGATCGAGTTACAACCGGACTTATGGAAACTTCAGGCATTGCTGGGGCTTGCCGAAGAGCACACGTCGGATTCCACCAATGCGCGCAAGGACCTGGAAGCATCTTTTCCTCAGTTGCAGGATAAGAAACTCCGGGTACAAGTAGGACTGGAACTCGTAGGACTTTATTCGGAGAGCGGCGACCTCGATGGTGCTGCGGGGATGATACTTCAGTTGCGCAAAGCGTATCCGGACAATCCGGAAGTGCTGTATGCCGCGTACCGCACTTTATCCGATCTTTCCGGAGAGTTAATGCTGTCACTGTCTTTGGCAGCGCCGGACTCAGCGCCGGACTCAGCGCCGGACTCAGCGCAGATGCACCAGTTATTGGCCCACGAAGAGCTCAAGGAAGGAAATACGAATGGCGCCGGCAAGTTTACGGATGTGGATCTGACTTCCGGTGTAGCAGCCAACGAAGACGGAGCCGAACATGCAAACATGGGCATTGCCCTAGGCGACTATCTTCACACCGGCCGCATGTCTCTTGCGCTCTCGCATCTCGACATCGAATAGGCCTCGCTCTATCGCAACGAGGGAGCCATGAACTTTACCGATGCGTCGGTTGCTTCGGAAATTGCCAGAGGTACGCAAGGTTACGTCGGCTGGGGAGATGCCTTTGTCGATTTCTCGAACGATGGCTGGGAAGATTTATTTCTCGTCAACGGACACGTGTATCCACAAGTTGACGGCGCTCATCTGGCAGCCAGGTATCTTGAGCCAAAGTTGCTCTTCATGAACCAGCGGGATGGGACTTTCAGGAACATCAGCTAGCAGGCAGGGACTGCGATCCAGGTTCCCCAGGTGAGCCGCGGCATGGCGGTGGAGGACTTGTTCAACGACGGCAAGCTCGAAGCGGTTGTCGAGAACCTGGCGGGAAAACCGATGATTCTCCGTCCCGAAGGCGGCCCGCCAAATTATTGGATCGGCTTTCAGTTGGAAGGCGTGAAGAGTAATCGCCTGGCCTTGAATGCCCGCGTGAGAGCGACCGCGCACGACTTGGTGCAACTCGGCAAGGTGATCAGCGGCGGCAGTTACCTTTCTCAGAGCGATCTGCGCATCCATTTTGGTCTCGGCGCGCACGAACGCGTAGACGAGGCAGAAATCTTGTGGCCAGGCGGCAGGGTGGAAGTCCTGACGAATCTAATTGCGGACCGCTTCTATACAGTTCGAGAAGGACAAGGAGTGGTATCGGCGCAGTCGCCAAATCCGCTGAAGACAAAATAATCCTGATTCACCCCGTTACTTCTCAGAAGTGGCGGATGGCATCGACGGGGCCTGTTGCCGGAGCGTTCGGCGGAGGGACGCCGTGCTCGCTGGAGCGCTCGACGTGGCTTTCAAGGGAGCGGCTCACGAGGTCGCGAGAGCCCAGACCAACTGCGAGCGACAGCGTGAGCACGATGCCGCCGAAGAGGATTCCAAAGGCCAGTTCAACCACAACTCCGCCAATCTCAAGGTGATCGAGAACCATCGCCGCGGTGAGAACGAGCACCAGCCACTTCACGCCCAGGGAGAGGAACCGTGCATATTGGAGCTGCGCATTCACCGCTCCAATGAGAACCGTGCGAGCCAGAAAGCGCGCGATCAGTGTGCCGGCAATCAGCAGGAATATGGCGCCGACGGCATGCGTAAGATAGGGCAGCAGCGAGATGGGAAGTGTTGCGGCGGTTGCATAGGAGGCGTCGAAGGCAGATACGCCGATGATCAGTCCGAGCAGCACGCAAGCCCAAAAGGAACCTCGGGCGATGAGCGCGCTGGGCGAAGTTGCCGGCGTCCATTCGGCGTTGCCGCGAGTGCGGGCAAGGTAATCGTCAAACTTGGTCCAGTCAAGTCCTCGGCGAAGTACCGCGGAAATGACCATCCCGATCAGCGTGAAGAATGCCAGCGCAACAAAAAAGGCAAGAATCCCCGGCAGAATGGCGATGAGCAGCGAGAGCACACGGTCAAGAGACTGATGAAGCGCCTGGGACATATGGTGCAGGATGGAAGTGTTGTCGGCATAGATAGGCCCAGCATTCTGGTTCGGGACAGTCTGGAGCATCGTGGCCAGGATGTTTCGCATCGGACTCACTCCTTGATTGAATTCTCTGCTGAGTTGCGGAAATCTTTTTCGGGTAAATGTTCGCTCCCCCGGTTGTTCATTTCGATTGAAGGGATGAGGCTCAGACCTCGATCATGCTGCCGGAAGTGAAAGTATCGACTCATGGATTGAACCGGTCTGGCCAGCGCCAGCGCGAGACCAGGTAGGGCTTGTCGGCCTCGAAAGCGGCGGCAACGGCCTCAATATGACGCTCCGGGTTGACGCCGGATGCGGCGATGTTGAAGTGGCTGGCGACCCATGCGAGATAAAGCGGGATGAGCGCGCCGAGGAGGTGTCCGCGGTTGATGGTGCGCAGCCGGTAAGCGAGCAAAAAGTCAAAAACGATACGGGCCCAGAGGCTATCGTGCATGCGGAACGCCGTGCCATCGGTCACGGAAAGCCGCTTCAGTCCGAGCAAAGTATTGGGCGGCAGCACCAGCGACCAGATCTCCTGAAGATTGGTGTAAGCCAGCTGAAATGCGTCGAGCATCGGTGCGATATCCGCGGATGCATCGACCGCCGGCATCGGCGGGGAAGGATCGCGCGGCGGAGGCAAGTAGCGGACGCGCTGCCAGAATGCTGCCTTGGCGTCGATATCGGCAAACAGAGACCCCGTGACCGAAGCCAGAATCGCATTGATATCGGATTCGGCCGGTTGAGGGGTTGCGCGTGGACCTACTTCAACTTCGCCGGCGTTCAGTCCGGCCGCCGCGGCTTCGTTGATTGGCCAAAGAATCGTTTCGTTCTGGTTGAGCTTGGTGAACCGTTGAGCCGCAGCGGCGAGGCGTTCGGCCATGCGCAGCGAGAGGCCGAGATCGATGGCTAGGGGAAATCTTGCACGAGAGGAAAAAAGCGCGCGCGTCAGTGGATACAGAATCGCTGAGTTGATCAGGCCGGCATGGGGCGACAAAGCGTAGCAAGGAACTGCGAGATCGGTGGACCCAGCCAGAACTGCATTCGCCAGATCGCCCAAGGCGGAGGCACGAAGCGACTCCGACCCCGGCCCTAACATGAGGATGGCGCGGGCCTCATTTTCTTCAGCCAGTTGATGAGCATTCACGAAGTCGGCGGCAGAGAGCGTCCATGAAGAGCTGGTTGGGGAAATGGAGATGATGCGGAGCTGCGGCCAGGAGTCCGCGGCCAGCGTGTTGGGAGTGGCGATCATCAAGCCACCCGCGGGAAACGACACAGTCAGATTGGCCAGGACAGATTCGAGTTGTTCCTGCGGCATGGCCGCGAGCAGCACCAGGAGGCCGGGATTGGGGCGTTCGGAGGGAGTGGGTAAATCCGAGATCTGATTCGCAGTCGCCATCGTCACGTTCTCGATAAATTGCAATTGAAGCGGCCGTTGCATCCAACCGCCGTCAGCCTGGTTCCGGAAAGCCTGGCATTCCTATAAAGCTAAGATGCCGGCCAGAGGGATGCGGAGCCAGGTTGGCCGATTGTTGAGTTCATACAGCAGTTCGTAAAGAGCCTTCTCCAGCAGGTAGGCGCCAAGCAAAGCCTGACATTGCTGAGTGGGAGGCAGCAGCACCGGATTGGCGGCAATGGTTTCATGGTAAGCGCGGAGGAACTGCGAAGAAGTTGAATTCTGCCAGAGGACGGCCCATGCGGTTACATTCTCAGACCGGCCGCGCGTCAGTTCAGGGTTGGCGGTAAGAAATTGATCGAGGCCGGAGTATGCTGCGTAAGAAAGCGATCGGATCATCCCCGCCACATCCTTCAGTGGCGATTGCTTTTCACGTCGCTCGGCCAGGGGACGGGCGGGTTCGCCTTCAAAATCGAGCAGAACGAAGTCGCCGGAGTCAGATCCCTGCCCTGCAAATGCAGTGCCGGTTCTGAGCGTTTGCCCCAGGTGGAAGTCACCGTGGATGCGAATTCGCTGTCCCCCGGCCGTTTGCACAGTGATTGCATTGGCGCGTGCAAACAGCTGGATGCGCCGCGAGAGCAGCAGAGCCGCATCGTCGGCGACCTGGTCTTTGAGTGTTGAAAGCTTTGTCTTCAAAGCCTCCAGAGTAGAAGTGATCTGCGCGTTGATTCGACGCCCATCGCGGTCCAGGTCATTGGACGTGAAGGGCTCGGCGGCGAATGCAGGGTCGCTTGTAGGAGTAGCCAGGGCAAGGTGCATTTCAGCAGTGCGCCGGCCCAGGAGCGCAGCGGCCTCAAGCGATGGGCTTGCATGCTGGACGGCCTCGCGGAGGGGTTTGCGGTCATTCAGGAAGCTGGGACCGGGTGCCTCGGGTGGAGCAGGAAGATCGGCAACAGACGCAAAGAAGCCCGCCAGCTGCTCAAGAAACCACTGCCAGCCATCGCCCTGATTGGCAACCAGTCCCTGCAGCATGGCCACGGTAGTCTTCTCCCCACTGGCCGAAGTGACTGCGATTTCGCCCAGGAAAGGCGGTATGCGCGGAAAGCGAGCCACTTCGGTCAAGAATCGGCCGATCTCGACATCGGGATTTTCGCCGTGCTGAAGCCGCCTGAAAAGCTTCAAAATCATCTGCTCGCCGTAAAGGATGGAGGTGTTGGATTGTTCCGCGGAGCCGACGCGCGAAGGCAATGGCCCAGGCGAGAGCGACTCGGCGAGGGCTTTGGCGGCACGTGCATCGAGCCAGCCTGCGCGCGCCCCGGCGTCGCCGCTCAAAGGCGACTCACGCGGTTGCAGTTGTTGGGTACTTGCGGAATGCGCGACAGGCTCTTCTGAGCGCGGTGGCGTGGCCGCTTCGCCAGGTTGAGCGCTGATGGGGACAGGCGCCACTAGGCCGCCCGGACCGGGCTGCGGCAACGGAGCACCTGCATTATCCTGGGGGGAACCCGCGGGTGCTAGGGGAATCGAAGCAACACCGTCAACGGGGACGGCGGGGACGAAATCGGCTTCGGCGGTGTGGATTGCAGACATCGCCAGAGTAGCGTTCCGCTCAATCAGTGTGAGCAGGCTCTGTCGGAAGTCTTCCCGCGTAACGGCATCGTGGAGCATCCCGGAACCGATGCTGGTTGTGAGAGCGCCCAGAATGCTCTCCGCATGACTGGCAGTCAGTTCCTCCGCAACTGCGGCGATACTGAAGGCGAGCGGAAGCTGATAGGTTTCGGCTGGGCCATCGGCATATTCAACCTCAACGAAGAACAAAGCCGGAGGAATGTTGCCGTCGTCGGTGAGGTAGAAGGTAGCCGGAATCATTACACTTGCCGCGGGGCCGGCAGGAAGCTCCACCCAGTCGATCACGCGCACGGATTGGATCTTGCGGCTCTTTGCTCCAAACCAGCGTTGCCGCGGAAGCCAGAAAGACAGATCGCCTTCCAGCAACGTTTTGCCCGGTCCAGCGGCCAGGCCGGGCCATCCGCTGGCGAAGAAATCGCGCGCGCCAGACTCGTTCATCGCGCCCTCTCCCAGGGCTGCGACTTGCGGCATTCGTAGCGGTTCCTGCTCCCTGCGGGGCGGCTGAAGTTCGAGCCAGAGAAAGGAATACGGAGCCAGGGTGAGCGCATAAGGGGTTTCGTTGATGGGAGGGAATGAAACGTAGCCCAGCATCTCGACGGGCTCGTGGCCCGCGTGTTCGGAGAGATCGAGCGAGACCGGTTGCGCGAACCGGCTCAGGTTGGCCACGCAAAGAACTGTCTCACGCGAGCCGTCGCCGCGATCGAGGTCGCGCAGATAGGCAAGGATCTTCCGGTTCTCCGGATTCAGGAATCGCAGCGACCCGCGGCCGAAGACCTGGAACAACTTGCGCAAGGCGATCATGTTGCGCGTCCAGTGCAGCAGGCTGGACTGATCGCTCAGTTGCGCCTCCACATTGATTACCTGGTAGCCGTAGATGGGGTCCATGACCACGGGAAAGTAGAGCCTGGCCGGGTCACAGCGGGAGAAGCCGGCATTGCGGTCGGAGTTCCACTGCATTGGCGTGCGCACGCCGTTGCGGTCGCCGAGATAGATGTTGTCCCCCATGCCGATCTCGTCGCCGTAATAGAGGATGGGCGTTCCGGGGAAGCTGAGCAGCAGCGAATTCAGCAGCTCAATGCGGCGGCGATTGTTGTCGACCAGGGGCGCAAGCCGGCGGCGGATGCCGACGTTGACCCGCATCCGCGGGTCGGCCGAGTAGGCGAAGTACATGTAGTCGCGCTC
>Ga0182024_10017272_pt1 | contig 13571 bp, 11 predicted proteins | sample P32metaG_FD_120480 | JGI IMG/M metagenome (GOLD analysis project Ga0182024, IMG submission 120480) | Permafrost microbial communities from Stordalen Mire, Sweden - P3-2 metaG (Illumina Assembly) | ecosystem: Environmental > Terrestrial > Soil > Wetlands > Permafrost | place: Sweden: Stordalen...
ACGAAATGCGCGCCGCGCTTCTCACCACCGCCGTTTTCGCAATCAGCGTGGCCGCGCTTCTGGGCGCACTTCCGCTGTGGCTGGACGAAATCCTCCAGCTACTGGAAACGCGCGATGCCTCTACCGCGGAGATGATCGCGCATCTGCCGCGCAATTCCGGCGCCGCTCCGCTCGGATACCTGGTCCAGCACGCCTCGCTGCGCGTCACCGGATACAGTGTGCGCCGCGCGCGCGTGCCTGCGGCCGTTTTCGGCATTCTCAGCGTGTTTGCCGTGGCCCTGCTCGCGCGCGAAATGAATTTGCGCCACGCCTGGCTCGCCGCGATTTTGTTCGCGGCCTTTCCGGAAACCCTCCGCTACGCGACCGAATCGCGAGTTTATTCGCAAGCCCTGTTCTTTTCGATCCTCGCGATGCTGTTCTATCTTTATCTTGTAAAAAAGCACTCGTGGACCCTGACCGCCGCCTTCGCATTGGCGATGTTCGCCGCCATCTACACGCAGCCCTACACCATCTTTGTGGGCCTCGCGCTGGTGCTCTGGTCCGCGCTCTGCCGTGACCGCCGAACCGCTCTTCGCGGCGCCCTGGCTTTGGCCGCCGTCTGCGCCGCTTTTCTTCCCTGGTATCTGTGGGCCAGAGCCGCGTGGGCGAGCGGCATCGTGCGCGAAGGCTTTCACTTCACGCTCTCCGCGAAAACCTCGCTGATGATCTTTCGCGAATTCGCGGGCGCAGGCTATTGGGGATCGGGACTCCTGCTGATTCTCTTCGCACTCGCAGCCGCCGCGCATGATGACCGCAGCCACCGCCGATGGTTGCTTGCGCTGTTGATCGCCGTTCCGATCGCCGGCGCGCTCCTGGCCGACGGCGCCGCGGGCTATTTCATCGCCGCGCGCCAGTTCCTGTGGATCCTGCCTGCCGCCGCACTCCTCGCCGCGATGGCGACCGAAACGGTGGCGTCGTTCCACCGGCCCTTCCCAGGCCGCACCATCGCGACCCTCCTCATCGCGCCCCTGCTCGCCATTTGCATTCGGCAAAGCGTCGTATTCTTTCGCGCGCCTCATGAGGACTGGCAAGCCGCCGCCGATGCGATCGCCTTACGCAGTCAGCAGGCCGCCTGCGTCGAAGCCGCGCCCGCCGATAGCATTCGCCTCTACGAATTCTTCCGGCCGGAGATCGGCCGCGCCGCCTGCAACCATGACAGTAATACGGATCGTCTCATCCTCGCGATCACGCCCGTAACGGCAATCGAGCAGCGCGACGCCGCCATCACGCGTCTGAAAGCGTCGGGTTATACGCAGGAAAGCGAATCAGTCGCCGGCCTCTCCACCATTCTCGTTTTTCGCCGGTAGCGATCGGGCGCGCGATTGCACGGACCGGGCGAGCGCCACCATCGCGACCGCCGCAATCGCGAGACACACCAGAGTTCCCGTCACCTCCACGTCCGGCAGCCATCGCGACCGGAAGAAGAACAGCAGCAGCAGACCCAGAAAAATCACCCGTAGCGCCATGCGCGAAGCGCCCGCGGAAAGCCGCAGCGTCAGCCACGCCGCGATCGCGGCCATCGCCAACGATCCGGAAAGCCCCAGCGCCGCCGCCTCGGAGAGCGATACAAAATCCGGAGCCAACAGCGCGCGCGAGTGCGTCGAGAAGATCGTGATGAACCCGGCCGCCAGAATCGCGATCGCCATCATCTCGCCGTAGAGCACCGTCACCGCGATCCGCGCCAGTGCTTCGGAGATCGACCCGGGCCGCTCGATCGCGAATGCCTGCGCAGCCGCTGGAGCAGAGAACAACACGCCCAGGCAAGAGTATGCGGCGATAGTCACCGGATCGAGGAATTGAAGCCCCAGCCACCATGGTAGGAAGACTCCGAATACTACTACCACGGCGATATGCACCAGAATCGTGCGGCCAGGTCCCCCTCCTGAAGCGAGGCGCCCTCGCAGGATCTTGCTTTCCTGTCCAAAATGATGAAAAATGTCGTTCGGCATGTGCGCGCAGGCAAACTCATGGTACCAACCCTGCTCAAGTAACAGAGGAAGAAAGGCCCTTAAATACTAGGTAGGGCAAAAATGTCTAGGGCCGCTGCGCTAATCTATCGGTAACGACGCGCCGATTAAGCTTGTAGATATGATGGACAGGCGAATAGAACCCCGGATGTTGTGCGCGGACCTGGTAGACGTCCAGTGGAAGGATCAGATTGGGCGCACGCGCCGCGGCGTGGCCAACCTAGAAGACATCTCGCTCTCCGGCGCCTGTTTGCAGGTCGACCGCCCGGTTCCGCTCGGCACCGCGTTCCGGATCAGCTACCCCAACGGCGAACTGATGGGCGTAGTGAAATACTGCGTGTTCCGCGAGATCGGCTATTTCCTCGGAATTGAGTTCGAGGCCGGCAGCCGCTGGTCGCAACGCCACTTCCGCCCGCAGCACATGCTCGACCCGCGAAGGCTGGTCACGCGCGCCACCAATCGGCTGAAGGCCGACGTTCCGCCCGCCGCTTAGTTCGGTCGGGACCCAGGCCAAGCGAGCTTGCTTCCGTCCTCCCGTCTGCCGTATATTGACCTCGCACAATGAGGCGGCCGACCAATCTGCTGATCGTGATGCCGGTGTATGAAGACTGGGCGTCCGCGATTGAAGTGTGCCGCCGCATCGATGCCGTGATGCCGCAGATGTCGGCCCGCGCCGGGATCATGCTGATCGACGACGGATCGCCTTCGACCCACCCCCCTGCGCTCGATGTGTTGGAGCTCGCCAGGATTCAGGACGTCCATATTCTCGCGCTCAATCGGAACCTGGGCCATCAGCGCGCGATCGCCGTCGCGCTGGCCTACGCGGCCGCGAATCTCGCCGCCGACGCGGTCGTCATCATGGACGCCGATGGTGAAGATCCGCCCGAGCAGATTCCGCAATTGCTGCTCGAAGCCGAAAGCCGCGACTTCTCCGCCGTCGTGTTCGCCGAGCGCGGCCGCCGCGTGGAAGGACCGCTGTTTCGATTTCTGTACTTCTTCTATCGCGCCCTGCATTATGCGCTCACCGGCCGCAAGATCCGCGTCGGCAATTTCAGCGTCCTGCCCTGGCCGTTGCTGAACGCGTTGATCCGCTATCCCGAGCTGTGGAACCACTATGCGGCCGCCGTGCTGCAATCGCGGCTGCCCCGCGCGATGATCCGCCTCGATCGCGGCAGACGCATCCAGGGCAAATCGAAAATGAGCTTCGTCGACCTGGTGATGCACGGGCTTTCCGCGCTGTTTGCGTATCACGATCTGGTGGCCACGCGGCTGCTTATCGGAAATTTCGTGGTCGTGCTGGCGTCCGTATGCCTGGTTGCGGCGCTGTTTCTGACGGGAAGCGCGGCGCCGTTCGAGCATTGGCTCAGGACCACGCTTGCGATCGCGATCGTGACCATGGTCGGACTATTCTCGACCACTTCGGTGCTCGCGATCTTTCTGGTCGTGATGAATCGCAGTAGTTATCAGTTCCTGCCGGCGCGGGATTATGTTCATTTCGTGCGGCAGTTGATCCAGGTCGCCAGGCGCTAACGCGAAAGACAGTCGGCGATTACAATAGAGAATCTGAAGTGATCGCTTCCCCGCCCATCGCGCAACCCGCGCGCACGATTAAGCTATGGCTGTGGCCGAATCTGCTTAGCCTCGACGCTCCCGCCGTCGCCGTGCTCTGGCAGGCCCTGTTCATGCGCTGCTTTCGCGTCCGGTTCGACGCCCTGGCCGCGATCCTTCTGCCGCTCACCGTGTGGCTGATTTATTCGGCGGACCGGCTCTTCGACGCGCGGGCGCATTCGCGCGCCCTGCCCCGTCACGAATTCCACGGGCGCCACTGGCGCGCGATCATCATCGCGTGGATTGCCGCATTCGCCGCCGCCGGATGGATGGCCGTGTGGCGATTGCCGGGCGATTTGTTCGAGCGCGGGCTCGGGCTTCTTATCGCCACCGCCGTCTACTTCGCGTTGGTGCATCTCGCGCCCCGGCTGCGATGGCCGAAAGAGTGCGCCGTCGCGATCCTGTTCGCCGCCGGTGTGTCGCTCGCCGCGTGGCGCGCGGTGCGATCGCCCGCCGATATCTTGACCATCGCGGTATTCTGCTGCCTGTGCTGGATCAACTGCGCGGCCATCGAGCAGTGGGAGCGCCCCTTGCTCTCCTGCGATCGCTTGACCGCGTGGCCGGTGCGCGCCGCCGCGATCGCCGTAGGCCTTACCGCGTTGCTCCTGCTGCACGACCGGCGCCCGATTCTGGGCGGCGCCGAAACCCTCAGCGCCTTCGCGTTCGCCGCGCTCGATGGCCTCAAAAATCGTTTGTCGGCGGACGCGCTGCGCGTGCTGGCCGATGTCGCGCTGCTGACTCCCGCTCTGTTCCTTCCGCTCGCCTTTCGATCGTGAACTGCGATCCCAAGGGAATTGCGATCCGCCGTGAATTGCGATCAGATAGCCCGCTGGTATCGCTGGCTCGAATACGCCGCATTCGGCCGCGCGCTCGAGCGGCGCCGTTTCGCGTTCTTGGGTCAGGTTGCCGATGCGCGGCGTGTGCTGGTCCTCGGCGACGGCGATGGCAGGTTTCTCGCCCAGCTCATCGAACGCAATCGCCGCGCGTCAGTCGACTACGTCGATTCCAGCCGGGAAATGCTGGAGCTTGCGCGAATGCGCGCCGGAACGGACCGTGTCGCGTATCTTCACGGAGACGCGCTGACGATACCGCTCCCTGCGGCCGGGTACGACCTGGTGGTCACGCACTTTTTTCTTGATTGCCTGAACGCGGACGACGCCAGGGCGCTGATCCCGCGCGTAGCCGCCTCGCTAAAACCCGATGCGCGCTGGCTGATTTCGGAGTTTCGCGAGCCAGCCTGGTGGGCGCATGCCATCGTCGCCGTGCTCTATGCCTTCTTCCGGATTGCCGCTGGATTGCGCGTGTGCCGGCTGATCGATCATCGTCCGCTCCTCGCCAATGCCGGATTCGCTTTGCTCCGGGAAGAGACCGCGCTCGCGGGACTGCTTGCCTCCGAATTGTGGGCACGGGCGACAATAGATCCAGAATGAAAGCCATTTGCAAGAGCCGCCGCGAGCCGGGCCTGTGGCTCGAAGACATCGACCCGCCCCACCCCGGCATTAATGACGTGCTGATCCGCGTTCGCCGCGCCGGCATCTGCGGCACCGACGTTCACATTTACAAGTGGGACGATTGGGCGCAGCGCACCATTCCGGTGCCGATGGCCATCGGCCACGAATTCGTCGGCGAGATCGTCGAGTGCGGCTCCAACGTCGCCGATTTCCACCCCGGCGATATCGTCAGTGGCGAAGGCCACGTGGTGTGCGGGCGATGCCGCAACTGCCTCGCCGGTCGCCGGCACTTATGCGCGCACACGCTGGGCGTGGGCGTCAACCGGCCCGGCGCCTTCGCCGAATTCATCTCGCTTCCGATGACCAATATCTGGCGGCACGCAGCGTCTTTAACCAATGTGCCCGATCTCGACATCGCCGCGATCTTCGATCCTTTCGGCAACGCCGTTCACACGGCCCTTTCGTTTCCCGTGCTCGGCGAAGACGTGCTGATCACCGGCGCGGGGCCCATCGGCCTGATGGCCGCGGCCGTCGTGCGTCACGCCGGAGCGCGATTCGTGGTCGTGACCGACCGCAATCCCTTTAGGCTCGCGCTCGCCCGCGATATGGGCGCGACTCTGGCACATAATGTGACCCATGACGGGGCCACCGGCAGCTTGAAGGATGTGCAACAGCAGCTCGGCATGACCGAAGGCTTCGACGTCGGGCTTGAGATGTCAGGCAGCGCCGACGCGTTCCGCGACATGCTCGGCAACATGAGCCACGGCGCGAAGATCGCGATGCTCGGCATCCCCGATCGCGAGATGTCGATCGACTGGCGCACGGTGGTTTTCAATATGCTCACGATTAAAGGAATTTACGGCCGCGAGATGTATGAAACCTGGTACAAGATGACGGTGATGCTGCAATCGGGACTCGACATTCGTCCCGTGATTACGCATCGTTTTCACTACACCGAATTCGAGCGAGGATTCGAGGCGATGATGAGCGGCGCCGCCGCGAAAGTTATTTTGAGCTTCGAGTGAACCGGCATAAACACTCGGCGTAGAATGATACAGAATGGCAAAACTCAAACCAGCCTTCAGCACCGACTTGGGATCCGTTTACAACGTCGACTGCATGAAGCTCCTCGCCGCGATCGGGACGGAGCGAATTGACACGGTGTTCTCCGACCCGCCGTTCAACCTCTCGAAAGATTACGGTAACGGCAAAGACAAGGATGATCTCGAAAGCGGCGAATACCTGAAGTGGTGCTACGGATGGATGGACGAATGCATCCGCGTACTCAAACCCGGCGGGTCTATCTTCGTCTACAATCTCCCGCAATGGGCATTTCACCTGGCGGCCCGTCTTGAAGAACGCGGAATGAAATTCCGCCACTGGGTCGCCGTCTCGATGAAGGGCACTTTTCCGCGGGGACGGAAGCTATACCCGGCGCACTACGCCCTCCTGTACTTCACCAAAGGCGATCCCGCAACGTTCAATCGAGTCCGACTGCCGGTCCCGGCTTGTCGCCACTGCGGAAAGGACGTGAAGGACTACGGCGGGCACCGGAAATTCCTCAATCCTCTCGGCCTCAATCTCACAGATTTCTGGGATGATACAGCACCGGCCCGTCATCGGAAGTTCAAGGCTCGATGGCACGTCAACGAGCTTAAGCCGATGATCCCTCGCCGTTGCATCGAGCTTTCAACAAATGAAGGTGAAATTGTGCTCGATCCGTTTGGAGGCGGAGGGTCAACATTTGAAGCGGCTCAGGTCTTAAAGCGCCAATGGATCGGCGCTGAAATTGTGGACTGCGACCTGATCCGCGAACGCTTCGGGCGGAACCTTCCCGGTGTCGAGCGAAGCAGATCGCCAGCGTCGCTTTCTGGTATATTTACCACTTCGCATTCATGCCCAGAATCGTCGAGCCCGTTTACTACGATGGTGCACGCGAGCGCGTCGAGCGGCTCGGCCTCGGCCCGCTAATCGAAGAAATCATCGACGTCGTCACAGACTTCCGGCTGTTAATCCACGAAGCAAGAGATTCAAATGGGGGCGCTGCCGTGCGCAAGCTGATCGACGCGCGTTTCGAGGCCCGGGGCGGCTGGACTAGGAGGGTTACCGGCGACATCGATTGGTTCAAGTGCCACCAAGTCAACGGAACGAAGGTGTGCGTGGGCGTAGAGGTCCAGGTCTCTGCCAGGTCCGATTTGTTAGTGGTAGACATGATCCACCTCAACGCCGCGTTCCGTGACGGACGCCTGGACGTGGGCGTGGTGATCGTTCCAAGTGACAAGCTCAGTCATTTCCTCACCGATCGCGGCCCCTGCATGTCCGACGCGAAGAAGCACGCAAAGGCCGCGCGCTTGGAAGACTCACCGTTGATCCTCTTTGCTATCGAACACGACGGGGTCGGCGACAGATTGGCGAAGCAACGGAAGAGATCGTCAAAAGCAGATTCCTCAGGGCCAGAGCGTTAGCGCTACCGGCCGAATCTACACTAGACTGCTATGATGACCATAGGCACCCACTTCCGCGCTCACTTGGGCGCGGGCTGAAGCGTGCCGGTAAAGGAGCAGGGCAAATCGATGGGACCCGTCGGCATGCAGGAAATGGTCGTCATCTTCATCGTAGCCCTGGTTCTGTTCGGGCCCAAGAAGCTTCCAGAACTGGGGCGGACGATCGGGAAAGCGATCACCGAATTCCGCCGCGCTTCGAGCGATCTTAAAGCTTCGTTCGAGCGCGAAATGCAAAATCTGGAGCGGGAAACGGAAGCGGAGAAGCTGCGGGAGCTGGGCCAGTCCACGGCCAAGGAAATCCAAAGCCACACCGACTTCTCATATCCGTATTACGATTCGGGCGCCTACGGCTCGGAATCGTACGACAACGATACCGCCATCAGCCAACCAGCCACACTAAGCGCTTCAGAAGTTCCGGGCGCCGAATCACAGCAAACTGCGGAGGCCGCCACGCCCATTGAGACGCATGAAGAGGCGGAAGCGGTGCCGGCAATCGAGGGCACGGTGCCTCGATCCGAAACGCCCCAGCATAGCTGAGGGTATTTTCCAACGCAGTTGACTCTGGCGCATTTGATTCAAAGCAGACGCTAGCACTATGGCCGACGATATCAGGGGCGGAGATTCGTCTCCGCGCGAGCAGGACCGGCGAAGCTTAGTTCCCGCGCTGAGGGGCGGCGGAGGTCGTGGTGCGCCTCCTCCGCCTCCGCCCGAGGATGACGATGACGAAGGCATGCTGCGCATGTCCTTTCTCCAGCACCTGGAAGAGCTGCGTTCGCGGCTGATCAAGGCGATCGTCGGCGCGGGAGTTGCGTTCATCGCCTGCCTCAGCTTCGGGCCGTGGTTGTGGGACATCATTAAGGCTCCGGCGCATGACGCGCTCGTGAAAATCGGCCTCAACCCCCCTCAGTTGGTTTCCACGGAGCCGATGGAAAGCTTCAACATCATGTGGTTCAAGGTGCCCGCGGTCGCGTCCCTGTTCGTCGCGGCGCCTTGGATTCTCTACCAGGTGTGGGCGTTCATCGCGCCCGGCCTCTACAAACGAGAGCGGAAATGGGCCGTTCCGTTCGTGGCGTGCACGGCCGGCCTGTTCATTGCCGGCGGATTGTTCGCCTATTTTGTCGCGTTCCGCTTCGGTCTCACGTTCCTGTTGCAGTTGGCCGTGATCGGCGGCGTCACGCCGATGATCACCATCACTTCCTACTTCGATCTGTTCATGAACGTAATGCTCGGAGTGGCGCTGGTATTCGAGCTGCCGGTCGTGATCTTCTTCCTGATCCTGCTACGCATCATCACGCCCGCCTGGCTGATGGCGAATTCGCGCTACGCGATTCTCGGGATCGTGATCCTGGCGGCGATCGTCACGCCGACGCCCGACGCCGTGAACATGATGCTGTTCGCGGTCCCGATGGTCGCGCTGTATTTCGCCGGCGTGTTCGCCGGATACCTGCTGGTGCTCAGACGCGAAGGCCGCAAGTTCCCGTGGGCGAAATTCCTGATGTGGGCCGTACCGGCGCTGCTGATTCTCGGCGCATGCCTGTATATCGCCATGTGGCATTACCACTTGCACTGGTTCCGGCACTGGCCGTTCCTTAAGAAATAGCTGTGGGGCCGGTACGATTGCCGGCCCCGATCGCTCACTCCTGCCGCAGCGCGTCCGACGGATGAATCCCCAGCGCGCGCCGCGCCGGAATCGCGCACGCGACCAGCGAAATCGACACCAGCAAAACCACGACGGGTAAATATACCTGCGCGTCCGTCGACGCGGATAAGAATCGCGCGAGAATTCGCAGCGCAAAGATCGATAGCACCATCCCCGCTGCGCCGCTCACGCCGACCAGCGCCATCGTCCGGCTGAGCAACAGGCCCAGCACGTTCCCCGATCGCGCGCCCAGCGCCACGCGAATCCCGATCTCCCGCGTCCTCCGCACCACCGAATACGCCAGCAGCCCGTACAATCCCAGCGCGCACAGCAACGCCGCGAGCCCTCCCATCATGGTCAACGCCCCGGTGGTCATCCGCAGCGGAGCCATCGGAAAATTGAGCACGGCGCTCAACGGCTGCGCCTCGAAAATCGGAATATCGGGATTCAGCTCCGTGACGATCCTTCGCGCATCCGCAAGCACATCCGCCTCCCGCCTTTTGGTTCGAATCACCACCGTTGCCGCGCTGTTGTAACTCTGCTCGAGCGGCAGCCAGAAAGCCGGCGTCGGGTCTTCGCCGATGCTCTGGTATCGGCCGGCTTCCACCACGCCGACAATTTGCATCCAATCCCCGTCGTGCCCCGCGCCGATTCGTTTACCGATCGGGTCGCCGGGCGGGAGATAATTCCTGACCAGCGTCTCATTCACGATCACGACCTTGGGCGAGCCTTCGCGATCGCGCTCGTCAAAATCGCGGCCGGCGAGCAATCGCGTTCCCGCGGCTCGCATATAGCCCGGTCCGGATTGATACACCGTCGCGCCGGGAAGCGCCGTTTCAGCGGCGGCAGGCCGGCCCTCCGCGCGAAAGCTCCAGCTCGATTGATCGATCGAAAACGGCACCGAATTCGCGAGCCCGGCCGCTTCGATGCCCGGAATGGTTCGAACGCGCTCGATCAAACGCCGGTCGAAATCGATGCCCTGCTTAGGCGTGTACTGGCTCATCGCGAGATCGACGCGCAGCATCACCGCGTGATCCGGGTCGAATCCGAACCGCATCGCGAGCGTGTTTTGAAGCGCACGGATGGTGGAAACCGAGGCCGCCAGCAGCACCATGCACACCGTGACCTGAATGCCCAGATAAATGTCGCGCAAGTGCCAGCCGCGAACTCCGGTTGCGGATTCATTTTTTAACGCCGGAGCGACATCCACGCTCGCTGCCCGGAGCGACGGCGCGAGTCCCGAAAGCAACGCCGTGAGGAGCGCCGCGCCGGCTCCGAAGACCACCACGCGCCAGTCGGTTGTGAATTTTGCAAGCGGAATATCGGGCGCCGGAATCCACGCTTGAATGGCCGCGCTCGCCCACGTCGCGGCCACCAGCCCGCCGATTCCGCCCGCCAATCCTACCAGCAGCGATTCGAGCAGCATCATTCGCGCCACTGCTCCGCGGCTCGCCCCGATGGCCATGCGGATCGCCATTTCCTTGCGGCGATCCGCGGCCTGTGCGAGAATCAGCCCCGCCAGATTCGTGCACGCGACCACCAGCGTCAGCGCGCCCACGATCAACAACGCGGCCGTCATACCGATGGTCGCATTGCGCAGAAAATTGCCCAGCAGGCCCACCGGCGCGAGATGAATCGCATAGTTTTCGTTGCCGATCGGATTCTCGCGCCGCATTTGCGCCGCAAGCACCTCGAGCGACGCCTCCGCCTGCGCGTTGGTAACCCCTGGCTTCAATCGCGCGACCGACCACGCGTTGCTGGTCCCTCTCGACATGCGCCAGTCGCGCCCCTCGATGATGCGGATCACGGAAAACGGCACCCAGATTTCGGAGGCGTAGAATCGTTCCGTGCCGATGAACCCCCGCGGCGCGACGCCCACGATCGTGAATCGCTCGCCGTTGATTTTCACCGACCGCCCGACCACTTGCGGATCTCCCGCGAAGCGCCGTTGCCAACCCGCGTAGCTGATCACCGCGACCGGCGTCGGCGATGCGCCGTCGTCCTCGGCAGTGAGGAACCGCCCGCGCGCCGGCGCGATGCCCAGCAGATCGAAATAATTTCCCGTGACCAGATAGCCCCAGATGCGATCGCTCTGGCTGGTCAGGCTCAGCGCCATCGGCATCGCGCGCATCACGGCAATCGATGAAAAAACCTGGTTGCGATCGCGAATGTCCAAATAATTCGGGAACGATGTGTTCTGATTCATGCCGGCTTTGTTGAATGCCAGCGTAGCGAGGCGGTTGGGCTCCGCCACGGGCAGGGGCCGCAGCAGCAACCCATTGATAAAAGTGAAGATCGCGGCGTTCACGCCGATCCCGAGACTCAGCGTGAGGATCGCGATCGCGAGAAATCCGGGCCGCGCGCGAAGACGGCGGAACGCGTAGATGAGATTCTTCCAGATGGTCATACTTCTGTGCAATACGTTCATCGCGCACGAAAAGTGCGCACGATTTGCGGGCTATTTTATGGAAAAGAGGCTGTTCTGACTGGTCGGCGACATTTCGGCGGAAGACCCCTAAGGGCGGTTCGGCACGTCTTTCGACTTGTTGACGTGATCGACATTGAAGTAGACCTGAGTCTTCTGTTTCGTGATCGGCTCGACGATCTCGTACAACTCGTAATTGTGCCCGTTTTCGGGGAAACTGCTCCACCCAACTGACGGGCCGAAATACGGCAGTTGCATTGAAGCCAGTACAGAGTAGATTTCGCGATGGCTGATGACCTCCATCGCAGTCTCCTTGCTGTCTCCCTTTCTGTTGCGAATGGAACCGAGCAGCCCCACCACGATGTCGCGGTGGAAACGCATCGATTTCAAATCGTCGAGCTCATTGAAAATCGCTGTCAAGTCTGCGTGGATTTCTACGTCCGCATATCCGCGGCCCAATATTTTTTCGCAGATTTGACGGGCTGCGGCCCAGTCCTTGCGCTTGGCGGCTTCAGCCTCGGCGGCCAAGTCGGTAACATTGCCGCGCACCTCGCACTCTTTCGCGGATGAGCACGCAAACCGCAGCGCCTGGAAATCAACCGACAGATCGCCGTTGCGCAGTTTCGCGGCCAATTTGCCGTAGATGCTGTCGGGATCTCCCGGTTTCACCGGCGTCTGGCAAAACAGAAGCCTTGGCAGCAGCAACAGCAAACATGGAATGGCTCGCTTCATCGCTCGCGGATCGCGAACAGCGTGTTTTGTCCGCGCAGGTAAATTTCGCCCTCGAGGATCGCCGGCGTCCCGATAAACATCTGATTTTGGAGGGTGTTCGTCGTCAGTACTTCGTATTTTTCACCCATTTTGACGACGATCACGTCGCCTTCTTCAGACGCAAGATACAGCTTACCGTTCGCCGCGACCGGCGACGACTTGAAGTTGTACGGTTTCGGCAATCGCTGCTGCTGATAGAACGCCTGACCGGTTTTCGCGTCGAAACACGAGAGCATTCCGCTGTCGGTGAGGACGTACAGCTTCCCATCGGCGAGCACCGGCGACGGCGTGTAGGAAATTCCGCGCTGGTTCTGCCACACGATCGCATCCGTTCCGGTCAGGTCGCCTTCGCGGCCGAGCTTGATCGCCATCAGGTTCGGATTGCGATAGCCGCTCATCACCCACACCATCGATCCGTCCGAGACCGGCGCGGGAATGGTGTTCTGCCCGAGGCCGGCGACCTCCCAGATCGGCTTGCCGGTTTCGAAATCGTACGCGTGAACCTTCCTGGTCGCCGAAACAATAATCTGCTTCTTGCCCTGATAGGAAATCACCACCGGTCCCGACCAGTTGGTGTTGCCGTCGTTCCGCGGCGCGCGCCACAACTCCTTGCCGGTCGATTTGTCGAGCGCGACCAGGAACGAATCGTTTTCGTTATCGAACAGCAGCAGCAGCGTGTTGCCTTCAAGCGTGGGCCACGATCCTTCGCCGAATCCGTTGAACATGCGCAACTGGATGCCGAAATCCTTCTCCCAGATCTTGTTGCCGTCGAGATCGTAGCAGTACACGCCGCGCGATCCGAAAAACGCGATGACGTGTTTGCCGTCGGTCACCGGCGAGTTCGAGGCGAAGCTGCCGTACTGCGGATGATAGCCTTCGTGCGGCGTCGCGACCTTCGCCACGCGCTCCCATAAGAGCTTGCCCGTCTTGCGATCGAGGCACATCAGCAACAATTTCTGCTCGGGCTGCGCTCCGCCCGATCTGCCGAATCCGCCGCGGCGGGCGTTTTCGGGAGCCGCGGTCGTTGCCGCGGCCAGCCCGCCAGTAGGAACCGCCGTCGTTACGAAAATTTTGTCGCCCCACACCACCGGCGAGGAATGGCCCCGTCCCGGGATCTCGGCTTTCCATTGAATATGTTCGGTGTCGCTCCAGGTTAACGGTGCGTCG
>Ga0182024_10017273_pt1 | contig 13570 bp, 17 predicted proteins | sample P32metaG_FD_120480 | JGI IMG/M metagenome (GOLD analysis project Ga0182024, IMG submission 120480) | Permafrost microbial communities from Stordalen Mire, Sweden - P3-2 metaG (Illumina Assembly) | ecosystem: Environmental > Terrestrial > Soil > Wetlands > Permafrost | place: Sweden: Stordalen...
ACGTCCGAGCTGAACATGCTTCGTTGCCTCCGCATGCATCGGATATGCTTACCACCTGCCCAGGCAATTGGTGGTGTGGGGACTTACACCCCACTAGATTCACAGCCTTGTCGGCTGCTCCAGCGTAATAGAGATTTCTCAATAGTTGGGTTGTGGCTACTTTGAATCCGTCGGTCTCGATTCTTTCTTACCGGTAATCAAAAGCCAGAGTATGAAGGCCCACCAAATCACAAGCAGAAGATCGCGGACAACGGCTGTTTTCGTTATCGGCCTTACAAACAGAAACACTGGGGTCAAGAATAAAAGCAGAATCCCCCAGAAAATCTTCACGCTTGCACTCTGCTGATTCACGCTAACCGCCCTCCGATGTCCGAAGATTAGTGAAATGGGGATTTTTCAACAGCTAGCAGTGGGAACTGCCGATGACGACCGAGTTCGCCCCCTGCTGCTCTATGAAATGAGCCAACGCCAGCACTAGTTGCTCAACAGTTTTTGCGCTGTACAGGGCCGACGCGCCGTCAGGGTCCAGCCACAGCGAGAAATCAAGTTCCCCACAGAGCGTCTCCAATCGTTCCTCCAAATCCTCTTGTGCTAGGAACGAGGGCGGGCCAGTCATTTGATCGCCTCGTTCCAACCTCGGCATTCGTGTGACGGCGCTCAACTCCCGCAACGTATCAAAGACTAGGGCCGCCGCCCGTCGCTCTGATTCACTTGTAAACTGAGCTACGAAATCAGCAGAAGACTGTTCGCCACGTTCGGTGAGAATTCGTTTATTCCGTCTCCCAGCGATGGCACTGAGGCATCCGGTGAAAAGAGCGAAAGCTAGGATGGCGACTGTGAAGGCCATCGCAGCACTGTAAAGATCATGTGAGATTTGTTGTCGAGTGCCGAACCCGAGCCACAGGCCAAAAGGGATCACAATGCCGAAAAACAAAACGACGCTCAACGGAAATATGTACTGCCTGTCGAGTCGCATGAGCGTGCCTCGCCGCTGTTCTGCCACCATTCTACCTGCGCATTGTTAGTTGGCGAAACCAGGCCATTACACTCATCTTCATTCGCGCAGGAATCTGCTCAGTGTCGGCGTTTGCGTTCGATCCGCCTTGCAACTAACCACTCGGGCTTGAACAAAGCGAAGCCGACGACGATCAGACCTAAGACAATTGCGAGAGGCGCGAACACGAGTTCTCCGAACCAGTTGGTGCCGAAAAGATCACCGCCGTGAAGTAGTGGGCCTACTCCGAAGCCGATAATCGCAAGCCCGGCAACGACTGCGACAATGCGGTACAAGAAACCGTGCGGATCAGTGTTTAACATCGCGATCTCGATCCCGCCATTATCTGGGCTAACAGCGATTCAGCACAACTGTTGTAACCAGGCCATAGCACTCAGAACCCGGTCAGTGAGCGTTATAGAGATGTTACGCCAACTGATTCCGGTTAGTTCTGGCAGCATTGTTGGGTTGACCTCTCACATCTCGCTTTCGGCTGTTCCAGCCTCGTCGATGGAATCAGGCATCCGCCTCACTAACCCTGGCTGATCTTCTCTTTTGAGAAACTTCCGTAATCTAGTGCATTGACATCCGTAAGGTTCATACTGGGGCTAGCTCGATCCAACCTGTACCGAACCGCGTACACGACCTGAATTAGTCATGAAATTGTATGGCGACCCTGCGAAGCGGGGTGATGTGGAATGGTGCGACGGGACAAAACGACATCTACCTGGAGTAGTACATGCGTGAACCGAAGAAGACTGTGATTGCTACCCTGGCAGTAATGCTTGGGTTGCTGTCCCTAGCTGCATGCGCGCCGCAAATGACCAATGCGCCTGTTGCCGGCACACCCAGCCCCAGCACACCCAGCCCCAGCACACCCAGCCCACCTAACGTGGTTAGCCAGATTCCCTCGACAATCAGTTGTCCGTCAGGGCACGGCTACTGGGATGTCTTGAGTGTAATGATGATGGACCCAAGCTTGGCTTCCGGCTACCACATGGAAGGTATCACCAATGGCCTGCCGTCGGCGTACATCTATACCGTGTGGGACCAAAGCAACACCAAGGTGTATTACGTGAAGAATCCGAAGGGTAACCCTTGGGACATCAACCTCTACGACCAGAACTACATCTACCAATGGGTCACGGAGTTGGACGATTTGAACGGTGTCAACCACTGGAATGATCCAACCAGTTGCAGGAAATTCAACAATGGAAGTCAGAGCAGCACGGCCGACCTCTCTATGCGCTGGGCTGCCCGGTGCGCCGCTCCGGGAGGAGACAACAGTTCGTTCTGGAATCCGCCGCCTCCCGCCCAGTCTAGCAACACGAACTACTACACCTACGTCGACCAGATATTACAACCATCTCCCCAGAATCTTGACTATTCCCAGCTGGAGGTGGAACCCACAGGCACCATGACCATTACCGACCACCGCGCAACTCCAGCACAGTCGTTTTCTGTTACAACTCTGCCCCTGCAATACACTTACAGCTGTAGTGTTTCGCAAAACGTCAACTCTTGTAAGTTCCGTGAGGTCTTTGATTACGGTCTGGATACAGACGTTAATCCGGTGGATAACGTCAAGCACAGCTACGGATGGGTCAGTTGGCGCTACTACACCAACTCGACGGGGGGAAACCCAGATGTTGCTGCAAACTGGGTACTGGCGAATTCATCAACCTCCGACCAATTAATGTCCGGACAGGTCACCCCCAACTTCCAGTGTTTCTAGCCACCAAAGAACCTTTTTGAGGCTCCTGTCGTGATCGCCAACCAGGCAGGCAACAGCAACTACGCGGCCCGCACGGCAAGTGAGGGAGACCGTAACCGCGCGGTTATAGGACATCAGGCATAGGCCAAAAGATACAGTGGAGACCCCTGAGTGTCGAGAACAGGCGTTTACACTCAAAACCCGTTTCATCCCCTGCGGGTCGGCAACGCCGGTGATGACTCAACTGACAAGAACAGGCGTTACACTCATTCAGACTGATGCATTGGTCGTTAGGTTATGTGGATCCGCCTCATAGCTCCTTCTGCCATTCCACGAATCCCGAATCCGCAGTCACCCGGTATCCGTGCCGCTCATACCATTCGATCAGCTTACGTGTTTCTCTGTCGCGTTCCTCGCCGGGCGGATAGCCCAGCGCCTTCGGGGTAAGCCGCGCCCTCGGGAAACCAGTCTCCCGGGCCAGTTTCTCCGCGGCGAGAAGTACACGAGTACTTATTCCGTGTCGTCGAAGTTCGGGCACAACGAAAACTTCATAGATAACCAACAGGTTGAGGTCTGGCCGAGGATCGACAGACAAGAATGCGACCTCATTGCCTTGCTCATACAAGACGAAGTGCTTCGTGCAACTACCTCTCGAGCTGCGTTCTGCTCGGTCACGAATCGCGCCGTTGATTACCCCGCGCCAATCCACTACCTCGACGATGGAGCCCTCTATCTGGGCGGCGCGGTTCGTTGAAGACTTTTCCAAGTGCTGATACTACCGCCATCTGCCTATACTGCATAGCTGTTGAAAACAGGCGATTTCACGTTTTGACCGCTGGTCATTGAGCGTTATGGCGATTTATCGACAGCTATCGCTGGCGTTGCCGAATTTCAGAAAGAGTTGGGCGGTCGACTTCGAAGAGAAAATACGCGATTCGCCAAACTCGGCGACGTCACTTAAGTGGTCTCAGGGCGGGACACGTTGATTTCCGGCCAGTGTTGCAGTAGAGTACGTCGATCTTGGGTCCCCATTCGATTGCCGTCGAAAGGAAAATCATGATTTCTCGCCTCCGCTCTTCCGTGCTGCTTCGCACCCTCACAATATTGCTTTGTACAGCCGGGGCCGGCATCGCTGCTCAGGATACGGACAATCCCATCGTGAATCCGGCTGCCGGTGCCAAGTTTGGTCCAATACCGAACGCGCCTGAATGCTTCACCATCGCGGTGGAGAAAGGTGATCCCAGCAAGGGACCATCCGTCATCCTTGCCCGCTTTGCTCCCCATTGCGTCGCGCCTTACCACTGGCACACTCCCAGCGAAACCGCTATGGTCGCAAGCGGCACGCTGGAAACCCAGATGAAAGGCGACAAAGGCATCGTTGCGCGGAGTGGTGATTTCGTTTATCTACCGTCGCATCATGTGCACCGGGCTACCTGCATTGGAACCTCCCCGTGTTTGGTCTTCCTGTCATCCGATGCAGCGTTTGACATTCACTGGGTGGATGCGGAGGGCAAGGAGATTCCATTCGAACAGGCCGTGAAGCCGACAAAAGCCACCGCCAAACCAACTAAGTAACCTGCGAGTGACGGGCTGTTCGGAGTGACTGTCGTTACCAGGCCTTAGCACAACTTTGCCCCATCTGTTCGCCCTAAGCGCTGGGCCTGCCGCTGCGGCGAGGGGGTTTTGAGCGTAATGGGGATTTTACGACTATTGAGAACCGACCACCCTCTGGCACTCACGCTCTCAGGGGTGCCTGCTATTTCGTTTCAGTGGAACCATCCGAACGAACTTGTGGACTCGATAGGCCTAAATGCAGACCCGCGCGGTTCTCCCTATTGCGACGGTTCTGTTGAACTCCAGTGCACGTATGAAAAATGAGTTGAACATTTGATGAATCCCACGCATTGCGGTTGATTTTGGAGGAATAATGGCCACTGAACCTTCCGAAAACCAAGAAACGGTCACAATCAGAGGGCACGTTCCACCTGACAAATTGCATGAACTCATAAACGCTCACTTCATACCCAAATCAGGTGCGAAGACTCACCACCCTGTGAACCGACATCGGTGCGGCTGGTGCGCGGAAGAATTTTTGGGCATGAAATTTAAGACTTGCTACATGGCTCTCCATAGTGACGGCTCGACAACAATTAGTTGCACGTACAAATGAAGACTGGTTCGGATGATGAGTTCCTCCCACGTGCTCTTGCAGGACGTGCAAGTGATTTCACCGAAGATTTTCGCCGGATTGAACGTAAGCAGAGTATTTGGCACGGAGCTATTTTAGGTAGTGCCTCGCATCATCTGCACGATGTTCAGCAACGGATTCGTTTGTCGCGCACGACGTCACTGCCGGTGCGGGTGCTGGCGAGTCATTCCTATAGCAATAACCCCACCGTTTCGCTTGTTACGGCGTATGGCCTCGATTGCCTAAGACTCAAACTGTTGATAACAGGCCGTTACACTCAAATTTCGACTTCTTTCGATTCAGTTCACATCTGAAGCGTTCGAAACTGGTCGGAAGATGAGCGTAATGGAGATGTTTCGCCAACTGAGCAGTCACGGCAACCGCCGTCAAGCACCCATGCACGATAAGACTTATCGCCCCGAATCCGGGGTGTAATTGTAGTTAGGCGACCAGGCAGGAATGGTTGGGTAACGCTTTGGTTCATGGCGCCAGGGTTGAGCGGACGGTAGCCACTTCGTGGCGCGTGCTGCAAGAGAGACGAACATCGCTCCGCGCACTATCACAGGGTCAAAGAGCGCGGTTGATCTGTCCGCCCTATCCGCTTTGAGCGTTCTTCACCCGAGCTCGGCAGGCCGACCTTCCGCGACGATGTCAATGACGACCACGCCAGCCTTCTCTCCGGTCTGGACGTAACGATAGGCATCGGCAATCGCGGCAAGAGGATATCTCCGATCGATGACAGGAACGAATTGGCCCGCTTCGATCTTGTCTTTCAAATCGTTCACAAACGCCTCTCCGCTTCCCCGCCTCGCCAGGGGAACGACGACCCGCCCGCTTCCCGTGACCTTCGACCAAAGCAGGAACAACAGATTCTGTGACCAGGGGCCGAGATCCGTCGTCGAAAAGACGCCCCCGGGTTTGAGCAATCGCCGCCATCGGCGAATGCCCAGTTTTCCTACTGCGTCCATCACGAAGTCGAAGTGGCGGCCAAGCTGGTCGAATGCGTCGGTGGCATAGTCGACCGCCAGGTCGGCTCCGAGGGATCGGGCCAGGTCGAGGTGGCGGCCCGCCACGACCGCGGTAACCTCGGCGCCGCGATATTTAGCGAGTTGAAGCGCTGCTGTGCCGATTGCGCCGGATGCGCCGTAGATCAGGATCTTGTGGCCGGGTTTGAGGCCGAAATGCTCGATAGCCGGATTCGCGTAAAAGGCGCCTTCGCAGACGACAGCCTGATCGAAGCGCAGATTCGACGGCATGTGCGCGATCGGCCCGGTTTCGGGCATGCAGAAATATTCCGCCTGGGCGCCGTCATTCCTGGACGGGCACATTCCGAAAACGCGGTCTCCGAGCTTGAACATGCTGGCCGCCGCGCCAACGGCTTCGACTGTTCCGGCGAAGTCCATGCCGAGGATGGTTCGTCGCGATCGCCAAGCGCCGTTCAACAGCCGAATGAGGGTTGGGAAAAGGAGTTCGCCGCAATCGGTCCTGTTGACCGTCGCGGCATGGACCCGGACCAGCACCTCGTCCGGTCCGGGCACCGGCGCGGGGACGTCGCGTACCTCGATCACGCCGGGCGACCCATAACGCGCGATTGTGGCTGCCTTCATCGGCCCTCCGATATGTCCGCACCGGAAGGGACATTCTCTCATTCTTGTTGTTTAACAGGTGTTAGCACCAACCGCTCCCTGACCTGCCGAAACTTGTCAATGAGTGAAATCGGGATTTTGCGACAGTCACGAAACGGGCGGCTATTCCGCAACAACTCAGAGTAGACTCACTTGAAGGAATTATATGGAACTCCGCAGGATCCTTCGCAGAGTGCCGCGACAATTCGGAGGTATTCCCCAGTCCGTCACCCTCCGGCGACAACTTTTAATCCTACTCATTGCGGTGCTGATTGTTTGCATATTGCCTGACCGTGCAGTCTGCGATTCTTTAGAGATATTCCAGATGCACCAGGGCGAGCCGCGGCCTGCGGAAAATGATGCCGCCTCAATGATTGAGGCGCGTTTTAAGACGGAGACCGACAAGTACGACAAGGCATTCGACGATTTCCAAAAGAGCATGGCTCTCGATCAGCCGTTCCGTTATGATTTGTCGGCCTTGGACGAGTTCCTCCAATCGCAAATGACGTCTGCCAGTGATCCCGCCGCTCGACAGACGGCGGCCGTCTTCTTGGGGGAGCTGGCCGGTTACGGGGTTCCCCTCTCGTCCTCTCTGTACAAACAAATCTGGCACGTCGTTCCCCCTGACTCTGAGCTGTGGAGCAAGGAAGACGAAGCCATCCAGTATGAATCCGAAGGTCTCGATCCCGAAGACGCAAGGACCTTCCTCCAAGAAATCGTTAGCCATAATCCGAACCGCCGCGTTCAGGCGCGTGCACTAACGGCTCTTGTAAAACTGGCGTCGCGCCAACACGATCCAGACGCCTATCAGCTTGCTTACTCTAAATTGGAGCAATACAAGGATCTGAAGGAAACGAAGGTCGATATCTTGCTTCTGAATCCACTGGGCAAGATCGTGCCGGGTAAGGCAGCGCCCATCTTTCATCTGCCCGCGATAGGCGACAGCGGTGAGATCACGAACCAGAACTTATCGGGAAAGTGGTACCTGCTGGATTTTTGGGCCACCTGGTGCGGCCCTTGTCTGGGAGAACGAGCTGCTTTACAGGAAGCCTATAACAAATTCAAGAGCAAGAGCTTTACCATAGTTAGCATCTCGCTCGATGAAACTCCGGACAAGGTCGTCAGCTTCCGAAAGACTCGCTGGAGCATGCCGTGGCGACATGCATTTTTGCCCCAGGGCACTGCCAGCCAAACCGCAAAAGACTACGAGGTTGACAGGATCGGTTTGCCGCGACTAGTTCTCGTGGCTCCGGACGGCAAGGTTACAGCCGTACAGCCTGACCTCAGTCCGGAACTTCTCGACCACACTTTAGGTTACTACGTGAGACCTCCGTCTGGGCGGTAACGGGCTCGAAGATTCTAGCGCCGCCGATGTTGCTGCCCTCGGGGCCGCGAGAGTGCTCTCCCTCAGCGGAGTGACGGGAGACCCACAAAATACAACTGGCTATTGGACGGCTGCCTGCAATGAGGCTACACAGGTGGCCCAGGCTCTGGCAAATCAAAACGCCGTAGGGAATGCGACTGCGACTACTGTGAATGTGAATTTCGTGTACAACGGGACAGCCGTGGCAAATTGCGCCTTTGCTGGATTGAATGCCTTCGGAGCTAATCCGCAAGTGCAGGTGCAAGTAATCCGAGCGGGTCTTCCCACGTTTTTTTCTCGCATTTGGTCGCGGAATACGAATAGCGTCAGTGCGACGGCGACTGCCGAGGCATTTAATTCGTCTGGTTCCGGGGCGTTTGCACCGAACGGAATCATCCCGGTGAATCCGCGCTGTGTCAAACCGTGGATTATTCCAAATAAGGACCCCGGAAATCGAGGGAATACTTTCGTCAACCTCGGTGACGGCTCAATCACGAACCCAGGCATTCAGGTTAACGGCGCGGGAACCGGCATCATCGGAGAGACCTTAACCCTGACCAGCGCGTGCGGAGGTGGTGGTGGCAGGCGTGGCAGAGGCTGCACCCTGCTAAGCAACCCGCCACCCACAGGCTCCTACATTCCTGCCGCAGTGGTAGCTCCCGTCAGCGCAATACACACGAGTTGTGCCAATGGCTCCACTTTCCAGGAAGCTATTGGAGGATGTGACCAAAATACTCAGTACGCATGCGGGGTCTCGGGTGGGGCTAGCGCAGATTTGACGACCAACCCCGCACGCGATACCCGCATTGCGGCGGAATGTCTTATCAACAACGCTGGACCCGATTCACTTGATACAAGCAGCTTTCCGTACCTAATCCAGGCAGGTTCAGCGAATCCGGTCATCACCAGCGGAGTCGTCACGTCGAGCACGAGCATCGCCACCGTGCCCATCTATGACAGTACGCTGCCTTTGCAGTCTACCAATAACCCCACGATCACGATTGTGGGGTTCCTGCAGGTTTTCATCAATCAGGTTAACTTCAACGGAAGCCTCAACGTGACTGTGCTCAATGTCGCAGGGTGCAGCAACACAGCGACAAACCCTCCAATTCCAGCGTCGGGAACCTCCCCCGTGCCGATCCGGTTAATCACACAGCAATAGTTGCACGATGTACTTGGTATGCGCCTTCTGAGAAGGAAGTCTATGCAGAACTCGCAAGGATGCTGGGGGAGAAATGAATAAATTTCAGAAGACCGCACTAAGAGCAGTGCTCAAAGCAAAACCCTACCTGAAGAAATTAGCGAAGCGGTTACTTTCTCTAGGTGGGGATTGTACTCAATTATGGTTCGATAGTCCCTGTGAAAGCTTTGCTGCCGACCTGATGTTTCTAGGACGACCTAGCAATGGACGTGGAGCACAACTCAGAAAGATGGCCGTGAATGGGTGCCACGTAAATTCTGAGGAGTTAGCCAAGCGTTACCCACACATCTTCCACGGAGACCACATTCGTGGTGTTGGGACTCACACAAGAATCACATCATTGAGACTACAGAACTAAGAACTAATTGCCTAACTAATCCCTTCGGCGTAACCTCATCGGTCTAGTGATCATGGTTAGGCCACGTGGGTAGTTGTAAAGATCAGGACGGCCAGTAAAGTAAAGTTCCGCCGTGCGCCACCCGCTGAATTCCTCCCCCGCAGCAGGGCACGCGACAGGAGGATTCCAAGCATGAAACAGCTGTGTAGAATACTGCCCATACTCGTCGTTGCGTTGCTGGTTCTGGGTATCGGTTCAGGCATCGCAATGGCACAAGATGTTTACAAACTAAACTATTTTTCCAACAACACCTATTTTTCCAACAACTCCAGCAACTATGTGGGTGAACCCCCGGATGGAACGGTGAGAATCGATAATCCCGGTCTCACCTACGGCAACCTCTGCGCGATGATTTACGTGTTCGATGCCGACCAACAGCTGAGCGAGTGCTGCGGCTGCGTTGAAACTCACAATGGACTTCGCACGCTTTCGGTACAGCACGACCTGACCAGCAACCCGCTGACCGGGCGAGTCTCTACCAATGGCGTGATCAAAATCGTCTCGGCTGCCGTGAACAACTCACCCTGCGATCCCACCTCGAATGTAACGCCCAAAGCGAACTTGCGGGCATGGGGCACTCACATTCAGAACCCGGTTGGGGCAGCGTTTCCAATTACTGAGACTGAATTTTCGGATTCGACGCTGGGTGCAACCGAGCTTGCGAACCTGCAGGCTCAGTGTGCATTCGTCAACATTCTTGGTAGTGGACAGGGCATCTGCAGTTGCGGAACGGGGGATTAGTTGCGCTGAGTGTGGGACATGCCTGAGGGCATTTCACTGCTGGTAGCTGGATTGGTTAGGCAAAAACAAAAAATGGCCCACGACTTGGGATTCCCTGCGAAGGGTTTCTCAGGCCGTGGGCCATTTTTGTGTTTCTATCGGTGCCCTGGGTGCCAGCAGCCTAACGCGTCGTACGCGCAGCCAAACACCGGGCGTGAGCAGGGCTAAAAAGCAGAGCTAGTGTCAATATTTTCGTGCTTTACTCCTTGGCCTCAGTGATCACCTGAAAAGCGGCCATACATGATCAGTTCAAAACCGGCCATACTTTGGAAGCCGTCCACGACATAGGTTGTTCTATCCTGCCGCCTGCTGCGGAGGCAAGCCCGTTTTTGTGCGCCAACTGCGTGGGCCGCATTTCAGCACGTGGCCATGATGCAGCAAGCGATCGAGCATGGCGGTAACCGCTGCGCTATCGCCCAGCAGTTTTCCCCAGTCATCGACAGGTCGGTTCGAAGTAATGATTGTGCTAGCACGCTCATAGCGTCGCATGATGATCTCCAGGAGTTCCTCGGCGGCGGTGAGGGATAACTTCCGCATGCCCAAGTCATCGATGATCAGCAAAGGTACAGTGACCAGAGACTCGATGTGCTGTTTGCGCGTACCGTCGATCGAGGCTTCGGCGAGTTCCTCGAGCAAGGTATGGGTCTCGCGGTAGAGCACACGATAGCCTTGTTGGATGGCGGCCTGGCCGATGGCCTGTGCCAGATGGCTTTTGCCGCCGCCGGGTGGACCGACAAAAAGAGAGTCTTCGTGACGGGCGATGAAGGCAGCGGTCGCCAGATCGAAAACTAGACTGCGATTCATCTTGGGATTGAAGGTGAAGTCGAAGTTGTCGAGGGTTTTTTGCGGATCGCGAAACTGAGCTTGCTTGCGCCGACGTTCCAGCAAACGGTCGCCACGACGGGTGAGTTCGTCCGAGACCAGGCAGGAGATCAGGTCGATGGGTGCCATGGATTCGACCTGAGCCTGGTGCAGACGCATCTCGAGCACGGCCGCGATTCCACCCAGCCGCAGTTGTCGTAAAGCACGATTCAACTCGATGAGATTCATTCACTTTGCTCCTTGGTTTTGGTATGGATCAGATCACGGTAATGCACCAGTTCGCGGATCAAGGGATCGACCTGGCGCAAACTGAGCGGGGCTTGCGGACAACGCTCAAGGTAGCGACGCACGAAACGATATTCGTGCACGCCCATCTCGAGGGCTGCAGCGCAACCTTCATCGACGGCAGCGGTGCCGTACTTTTTGGCGAGCGTGAGAACGCCCAGGATGCGGCGCACGCCCACTTCGCCTTGCTGGCTATAGATAAGGTTGCAAAGTGTACCGACATGGGTGCCTACTCGGCCGGCGCGGCCGAGCAACTGCACCACGCGGAACGGAGTTTGCTGGAGGTGGTCCTCGGGCTGAATGCGGTACCAGCCCCGTTTCTGACGTATATGTTCTCGCAGGAGTAACCCGTTCTTGGGGTCGAGGATACGAACGTAGAGCTCATCCCATTGGACTTTGACCCCACGTCCGATCCAGCCTGGCGGTAGACCGTAGTAGGCGGCTTCGACTTCGACACAGCCATCCAGATGCACCACCCGTTCGCCGTACTGGTAATAGCGGAACGGTTCTACCGGCAGCGGGAGCAGGGTTGGTTTTTCTTCTGCGAACATGGCGGCCACTTGCCGTTTCGTGGTGCCGTGAATGCGCGTATCCGCCCAGTTCGTTTCCCAGCGATCCAGATAGGCTTGCCCTTCCTCCAAGCTCTCGAAGCGTTTTCCCTTGAGCGGCGTGTTTTTGGCGTGTCCGACGCTGCGCTCGACTTTTCCTTTTCGATCTGGATCCTGGATCCGGCAGGGGAGGGCGACCGCACCGTAATGAGCGAGCACGTCGCGATAGAGGGGATTGAGTGTGGCGTCGTAGACGTCGGGAACGAGTACGCCTTCGCGGAGATTGTCCAACACCAGGATGCGCGGAACACCGCCTAATCGACGAAATGCCTTCTCGTGGAGCTCGGCCCAGATGCGCGTGCTGGAGCGGAAAACCAGCAGCCGTACCGCTTTGCGGCTATAGCCCAGCGTGAGCACAAACAAACGGGTGCGTCGATACTTACCGCTTTGCGGTTCGCGCACCATCGGTCCGCTGCCGTAATCGACTTGGCCTTCTTCTCCCGGAGCGGTGAGAATCACCGCCCGCGCTTGTGGTACTTGGGCTCCGCGCAATTTGTACGCGAAGCGTCGAACGCTTTGGTAGCCACCTTGGAATCCGTAGTCGGAGACCAGATCCTGCCAGATTGCCATGGCATTGCGATCTCGACTCAGACCCAGCTCGATGATTTCCCGGTAGGGTTTACAGGTGCTCGCCGAACCCACGGCTTTCGAGTTTTCTGGCTCCTTGCCGCTCAACCCCGCGCCAAAGTCGGTGATCACCGCTATGGCCGGTTTTGAAGCTGCGGTTGCTTTTCCCTTCGCGGGAAGGTTTTCGGGGTTGGGGTTGAGGTTGAAGTTGGGGTGACCGCCGGACTCCGGAATGGCCGGTTTTGCTGCCTCCGAGCCGGTGATCACTTGTATGGCCGGTTTTGCCTTATCTTCGCGTTTCCACCTTCCCGGCGGCCATATTTCCACACCTGCGCCTCGCAGATAGGCGCTGATGGTCTCTCGACGTACTCGCGTGGCCTGCTGGATCTTTCGCAGAGACCATCCCAGTCGTCCCAACGCTATGATTTGCTGTTTCTTCTCGTCCTTCAAGACATTCGCCATATTGCGAGAGGCTACTTACCCCCCGCTGCTGTCAATGTCCTGGACGTTTCTTCTGAAAGTATGGCCGCTTTTCAGGTGTTCATGTATGGCCGCTTTTGGGTGTTCACTGAGGCTTGGTTTGGGGCTTCGAATTGGCTTGTAAGTCTCCTAGACCATCCGATACCCTGAAAAGGCCCGTTTGCCTGCCGCCAGAGCGACGATCTACCCCTTAGTGGTACTCTGAGGTGGGTACATTACCGGGCTGCGTAGAATGAAGCCTAGGTACCTACAAAGTAGACTGCCCGATAAGACTGACCGCTCCAAAAGGCGACCTGCGCTACCAGTAAGGTATGTATCTTTGTCCTACTGTCCATTTCAATAGCGCATGATGGTTACGCCGTGCAAGATTTTGTTCTTCTTGAGTCATCCAAAAGCAATTCCCAGGTTCATAGTTGGTCATGTCTAGCCCGCATTATTCATATATTTGAAGACAACAAAAGCCTCCTCTGTTACAAACATGTTATCTAGACAGTGTTTGCGCAACAAAAGAGGCTTCTGAATGTCTGAAGATAGCACAACAGAGTG
>Ga0182024_10017274_pt1 | contig 13570 bp, 18 predicted proteins | sample P32metaG_FD_120480 | JGI IMG/M metagenome (GOLD analysis project Ga0182024, IMG submission 120480) | Permafrost microbial communities from Stordalen Mire, Sweden - P3-2 metaG (Illumina Assembly) | ecosystem: Environmental > Terrestrial > Soil > Wetlands > Permafrost | place: Sweden: Stordalen...
ACCCCGCGCCGCGGCCTCGAGCTGGTCCGCGACGTAGCGCCAAGTGTGGAGCGCGCGGCGCTCTTTGGGCACGTGGCGCAGCAACTCGCGCACGTCGGCGAGCGTCGTGAGTGTCATCACGTCGGGGATGACGAGCGGCTGCGGCAGCGGGCGCGACCAATTCGGGCGAGGCATAGGATTGATGCCCCTCTTTTGTTCAAAGCGAGCCGGGGGAAGGTGCCGACCTTCCGCACCGGCTCTAGCCCGAACCTCACAGGGGCGACCTATGTGGGCCCTCGGGCTGCCGCAACCTTAGCACGAAAAAGGCCTCGGCATTGCTACCGAGGCCCGAGTTCATTGCATGGCGACGCGATACCTGGTGGACCGCGCAGCCGGAGCCGTAAGAGGCAGCGGTACGCCGTTTGTACGTCACCGGCGTGCTCCCTTAGGGTCCGCCGACTCAATGCTGGATGTGCGCTTAGGTTCCCAGGGGAGCGCGACTTTCCGACGCGACTGATCCCCTTTTGATTTTTCGACTGGCCCCTTTTGCATCAGCACCCTTCCCGCTAGTACTTTTTCGACTTGCCAAAGATTCGAAACACTGGCGCAACCGCGCGGCGGCGATGCGCGCGCTTATAAAGCAGATCACCGACGCCGAAGCTAAGCGACTCATGACAACCGCTTCGCCCGCGGCACACCGAACCATCCCGACGGCGCTTTCGACGTGTTCACCGGGAAGTAGGGCGTACAGCGCTCAGCGATCGCCGCGCCGCTCCTTTATTTGCCGAGCGAGCTCTTTGCGCCCATCAATTAGCTCAAGCAGGCAACTCGCGCACACATAATAATTTGAAAACCTTCCAATCTTTTCTTTGAGCCCGCGATCACGCGCGGAGTCATACAGGACATTAAAATCGGAGTCGGGCAATCCCGTTTTTTTCGCCTTCGGCCACATCATGACCATTTCGCAGATTTCGCTGATGGCGCACTGACGCGATTCAAATGAAACCTGTGGCTCCGGTGCGATGAGCTGCGTCCATTCCGCATACTCTCTTACGGCCGACGAAAACGCGTCATATAAATCTTGCGGGATAGGGTCAGAAGTCTGCTCGATCATTGACCTCTCCGGGGCCGCTTTTTTCCGAGGCGTTGCATTCCTCCCACAGTCCTCCCTGGCCCGATTTTCGAGGAGGAATTACAGTCGCCGAATCATGATAAACTGTTGATTTTATTGGCGACCCCGGCAGGATTCGAACCTGCGACCTTCAGCTTAGAAGGCTGACGCAAAGCCTGTGCATAAGGGAGCAGGCAAGAGCTAGAGCAACAGTTTGCCCTTGTAAACCCCCGAAATCGCTCATACACCAACAGCGTTTGGGAAGCACGACAGAGCAGGGAAGGGCACTCGCAATCTTCCCATGATCTTCCCAACGTCGGGCAAAAGGGGTTTCGGGCCATGAAATTGACAGCAGCAACCGTGCGCAGCGCGGGCATTTCGCTAGGCAAGAGTGAGGCGATTTTCTTCGACGACGACATACCGGGCTTCGGGCTGCGCGTTCGCGAAGGCGGATCACGCTCATTCGTCTTTCAGTACAAGCTCGGCACCAAGCAACGCCGCATGGCGCTTGGCACCGCGACCGCTGTCACCATCAGCGACGCGCGCAAGACCGCCGAAAAGCTCTATGCCCGCGTGAAGCTCGCGCAAGACCCGGCCAGCGATAAGGCCGAGGGCCGGCTGCGGGCGGCAGAGACGTTCATCGTCGCCGCCAATCAGTTTCTTGACACGCTCCGCGCTCGCTACCGGCCGCGACCCTTCAAGGAGATTGAGCGGCACCTGTTAAAGCACGCCCGCGCGCTGCACGAGCTGCAGCTTGCGAAGATCGACCGCCGCGATATTGCAACCGTACTCGTTGCCGTCACCAATGCAGCGGGTGCCGTGACCGCGAACCGCGTCCGCACGTCGCTATCGACGTTCTATGCTTGGGCGCTCAAGCGCGGCCTTGCCGAAAGCAATCCCGTCATCGGCACGGAGAAAAATGAGGAACAATCCCGCGAGCGCGTCCTCACGCCATCCGAGTTGCGACTTGTGTGCAGCGCGGCCGGCGACGATCAATACGGCAGCATAGTGAAATTGCTGACGCTCACCGGCCAGCGCGAGAAAGAAATCGGCGACCTTCTTAGAAGCGAGATCCACGAAGCTGCGATCTTGTTGCCCAAGGAGCGCACGAAGAACAAGCGCCCGCATGTGGTGCCGCTATCGTCCGCAGCGCTCGCCATCATCGAAGCCCAGGAGCAACGCGGGGATCGCGACCTGATATTCGGCCGCGGGGAGGGCGGGTTTTCCGGCTGGTCGAAATCAAAAGAACGATTGGACGGGCGGATCAAGGCGGCTAACGGCGGCAAGGCAATCGCGCATTGGACGCTGCATGACCTGCGCCGCAGCTTCGCGACCTATGCCGGCGGCGGATTGCCGGCCCACCAACTCGGCAAACTGTCAAAGGCCGATCAGGAAATGGCGCGCGGGCTTGAGATACAGCCACACGTCATCGAGGCGATTCTAAACCACGTGAGCGGGCACAAGGCAGGCGTTGCGGCGATCTATCAACGCGGCACCTACGAGCGCGAAAAGCGAATTGCGCTTGACCTGTGGGCAGGTCACCTAACGGCAATCGTTGAGGGCCGCGCCAGCAACGTGACGCCACTGCGGCGCGAGGCTTGAGGCCCGCGTCATGCTTTCACGCTCATCATTCAAGATCGAGCTAGAGACATTCCGCGCTGGGCTGTATCGGCCGCGTACACCGGGCGGCCTTGGAAACCGCAACAGCGCCGACCTCGAGTTGCTTGGCCGCTGGATTAACGACCAGCGCGCCGAAGAAATCTGGCGAGCCGTGACGGAGCGAACGCCCGATGCCGAAGCCGCGATACTTATCAGGGCTGTATTGGCGGCGCGCCGGAGTGCCGCGGGAACGATTGCGCGAACGACCTCGTTCAAGGCGCAATGGAAACTTGATTTTGCCAAGGTGAAAAAGCGACTTGCGAAATTGGAGGAGTCGACGGGGCCGCTCGCCACCGCAGCCATACTTGACGACGCGGCTTGGCGCATTCGCGGTCTGCATGCCTTACATTTCGGGCATACTGTTCATGCCAGATTCGAGTTGAGCAGGAAGGACCAGGGGGGCTCGCGCCGTCGTAAACTCTTCATGCAAATCATGGGCGAGTTTTTCAACAAACACTGTGGCTCACCGCTCGATGACCATACCGCCACACTAGCGGAGATCGCGCTGGCCGATCATGAATTGCAACGGGATCATGCCCGAAATGCGCGCCGGCCAACTACGACGAGAACTCGCGCGAAGAAACCGCGACGGTACATTCGAAGGCCAAAACCCGGTTCGAATGTGCCATAGAGGAATCGCGAGCATGGGCGAGCATGAGCGAACACAAAGGAGTGTTTGCCATGTCACCAACTGTACGCGAAAAAATTGCCGAATATGATTCCCTGCCGGACGACGCCTTAGTGTCGGACGCGGTTGCGGCTATCATCCTTTCAATTTCAGTGTGGACGCTGCGCCGCGAGAATCCGGTGCCGGCGCGTCAAATTTCGGAACGAAAGCGCGGCCGCCGTGTCGGCGATCTTCGCGCCAAGGTCCGCGGCATCGAGCCTGCCAACAAGCCGAAGAAGGCCGCGTAAAAAACCGAAACTGCGCCAACGGGGGCGCAGCTCGGCAGGCGATCGAATGCAGCAGTCTCGACAACCGCTCATTTAGTCCGCCAGCCCAGCCAGTACAACGCACCCCGCCGCGCGGTCCCGACAGGAGATCGCGACATGACCATCGAAGCCGCTTTTTTGGGAACACTAGGCCGGGACGCGGAAAGCAAAACTTCTTCGCGCGGTAAGCCGTACCTGCGGACGAGCGCGCGTGTCGGCGACGGCGAGCACGCGCAATGGGTCAACATCACGGCGTTTGACGTGAAAGCAATCGCGGATGCCGACAAATTTGTGAAAGGCACGCGCGTCTATTTCGAAGGGCGGCTGACGCTCGATAGGTGGACGACGCAGGACGGCGCCGAGCGTCATGGCCTTTCGCTCATATCATGGCACTGCCGCCTAGCGCAGATCGGCCGCAACAAGCCGCAGCAAAAACCCCGCGACCAGGCGGACGGTTCAAATGGAATCTCGACGGCTTCCCAGGAGGACCAGCCGGCGGCGGAATCCGCTGGCGAACTTAACGACGTAATTCCTTTTTGAGGCGGGGCCATGACAAACACACGCAGGCGGCTCCTCGATCGACGCGGGCTTGAACTGGTTAACTTCGAGCACAGTGGCTTTCGCTACACCGCGACCATCGGACGCTTTCCAGATGGCGGGCTGGCTGAAATCTTCTTGAACGTCGACAAGTCCGGGACCGCGATTGAAACCATTGCCCGCGACGCCGCGATCGTCGCTTCGATCGCGTTGCAGTACGGCACGCCGGCCGACGTGATCCGCCACGCCATCACGCGCAACGGCGACGGCTCCGCATCCGGGCCGCTCGGGACCTTGCTCGACATGCTCGCGGTAGGAGACGCGCCGTGAGCGACGCGATCACAGCGTTCGAGGCCAATCCGTTCTTGTCCGAGCCGGAGCTGCCCGCCGCCGTCGCCGATAGCATCGCGAGTTGGCGCCGGACCTTCGCGAGGGCCCGCCCAGAAAACGTGCGCGGCATCCTGCACAATGCAGCAAGCGACTTGTTGCGCACGCGCAAGGTCGGCAAAACCGTTTGGCCGGAAGCCGACGCGCTCGTTGCCCAGGAAATCGCCGACGCGCTCGCCGACATGGCGCAAACGGCCGGGATCGACGACGACGACGCGCAACTGATCTTCGCCCAGGCGCAGCGCGACGAGGCAGCCGAGCAGGTGAACGGTCATGATGCCGCTCCCGACGAGCCGCCGCCGGCCAGCAGCCCGGACGAATATGGCGTCCCTGCCGTCGTCGCCGAGAAGCCCCCGCCCGAGCCGGCTACGTTCACAACGCCCTCGCTTTGGCCACAGGAAGCCCCGCCGCCTGTCGATTGGGTTGTGACCGGGAGGATCCCGCGCGGCGACGTGACGACGCTGCACGGTGACGGCGGCGCCGGCAAAACCGACGTTGCATTACAGCTCGCGGCCAACTGCGCTCGCGGTGCTGCGCTAGCGCTCCGCTCGCATCGAAACGCTGCACTTCAGATCAACTTTACCCCCGCCAGACCATCACTCGCAGTGCCGCACGTCAGCAAATATCTGCAATGGCGCCGTGCTTTGTGGTCATGAAAGCCGTCGCGGTACGTACTTTGAGCGCACGAAAGCTTGCAGGAACCTCAGCATGCCCAACAACCCGCCTTTAGTCTCTGCCGGCCCGCGTGAACCGACAAAGCAGCGGCCGCGGCCTATTCCGAGCGCTGTACGCCAGGCGATCGGCTTCATGGTGCGCGGCCGTGAGGATGACGAGAACTGCCAGCCGCTCGATCTCGTCGAGGCCGCGCGGGCAGCTGGCATCAAGCCCGATGTATTTCGCCGGTGGCTCGATCGCGGCAACGTCCGTGGTCATTTACTCGCCGAGCGCCGCGCCTTTCGAATGATCGTCTGCGCCGGCAACGAGGCTTCGCTGCGCCGGATTCGCGACGGCTCACCACCGCCGCCGAGACCGCCGATGCGAATTTCGCTACGAGCCGGCAACAGCTTGAGGCTCGCCAAGTGGACCCCCGCGCCGCACTCGCGAAGCGGGAGCGCACGGTCGCTGAGTTTCGCAAGGGCGCTGAGAACGCCGAGGACGCATACCAAAGCGAGCTTGAGGACATTCTCAGCGAAGAAGCAAAATGGTCCGGGCTCGGGTTGCCATCGGAAGTGCCCGACTGGAATAAAGAGGAAAATCCCCATGAACCCCATTGAGGTTGTCGAGCTGCGCCAGTGGGTCGCTATCCTCACCGATGCCGATCTTTACGCCACCCATGTTGGCGAGTTGAAAGCAAGGATCGCAGCTGCCACGGACGGCCAAGCGGCGACTGTTGCCGAGGGCGAGGCATTTGATACCGCAACGAGCGCGGCCATGGCTACGCTCGGCACCGAGGTCGACATGTGGGCTCAGCGGCAGGTGGACGCGATCGCTAAGAAGCGCGCGCTCGAACCGCGCCGCGCCCGCATCAGGGAGCTTTATGCGGCATGGCGCTTCATCGGTGAGAACGATGAGCTTGTCAGTCGCGGCCTCAAGGCGCCGCGGTGGGAGCCTTTGACCAAGGCCGAACGAGCCTTTCGGAAACCGGAGCCAAAACCGGAGCCGCCCGCACCCGAGCCGCCGCGGCCCGAGCACTGGGGCGGCCCGCGCGAACCGGCCATCTACAACGAGCCCCCGCAGCTCTCTAGAACTGAACGCTCCAAACGCCGTCGTGCCTCGCGCGGCGACCTCCAGCTTGCGGGAAAGCCATGACCACTAACGCGCCGCCACCCGAAGTCGCTGCAGCCGCTGCGGTGGTTGACGCGTGGCTCCGAAAAAGTCCGCCTGTCGTCGCTGATACCAAGCCGACGCCGCAAGGCGGTAGAGTCAGCGACGAGCAGTACGCCAGGATGACGCCTGCGCAGAAGCTCGATTACGCCCGACAGTTCGATCAGCGCCAGTTCCAGAAAAATTAATAACGGCAGGGCGGCATGAAAAAACTTCAGCAACCCATCATTTTTCCGGCATCCAACCGACCGAGCCTCGGCGCGCCCATGCGCACGCCGTCGATCGAGACTGGCGTTGTGCCGGGCCCGGCCCTGTCGCCAGCAGTGAGCAAAGAATTGAGCAAATACCCAGACCAAGCCGGCCGAATCCGCGCCGTAGCTTCGCGGAAATAGGTCGATGTCATCCGAGGCGCGCCACATGGTTTGAGAAAGCGTAATCATGGCTGACGTTTTAGAATGTATAAACAAGCTTGCGATTGGCGGTCAGATCAGCCGTGCAATTGCTGATGAAGCAAAAGAGTTCTTTCGCCGAAGCCGCGCCGAATACTCAAAGGAAACCGGCCCCGCCAGCGCCGATGCCGCAGCCGCGCTCGAAACCGCCAAGAAGATGCGGGACAAGGCGATTGAAAACCAGATTGGAATAGCCGCCGATGTCAAGCGCTGGCAGACCATTGAGAGGCGTATTGTCGATGACCCGCGCGGCCGCAATGCCGCATTGGCTGGCGTTATCAGTAAAGACACGCTGATCGGCGACAATCGGCTTAATGCGCTGCGCCGTGCAGAGCCCGATCATCCAATCTTCTCCGATGGCAACGCTGATTATCTCGCGTCAACCGTTCGCGACAGGCTTTTTGGCATGCTCGGGACCGAATTGAACAAGTTCAAGTCCGGCTGGTTCAAAGGCCAGGAACTGGCGGGCCGTACCCGCAATTTCATCCGCGAGCGCTTTGGGGTGAACACCGGGGATGGTGCAGCAAAAGCCGTATCCGATGGCTTTGAGAAGATGGCCGAGTACGGCATGGATCGCTACAAGGCGGCCGGTGGCGTTTTGAAAGAGCTTGAAGATTGGCGGTTGATGCAGCACTGGACGCCGGATCGCGTCGCGCGGGTGTCGGAAGCCGAATACGTCAAGGACCACATGGCTGAGATTGCCAATGGCGGCCTCAAGCTGTTCGACAAGGAAACCAATCGCTACGCCACGGCCGACAAATACGAGGCCATGCTGAAAAAGGCCTATTCGGACATCAAGACCGAAGGCGGCAGCGATGCGCCGTTCTCCAAGGATGGTCGCACGTTCGAGTTCCAACCGGGCGAGCAGGGCGCAAAATCGTGGCTCAAGCTGCAGGGCAAGTACGGCGTCGGCAACGAAATCATGGCGGCGGTGAGTAATCATATCGAGCATATGTCGCGCTCGATTGCCCTGCATGAAACCTTCGGTGCACATCCCGATGCGGTATTTGCTGCCGCGATGCGTCTGGTCAAGGATGATCCGAGCACACCAGTCAAGGGCACCGGGTTTCTAACGAACCTCAACACCCTGCAGAAAAGCTACGATGTCATTGCCGGGCGTGGGCATCCCGTCGCCAATCAAACCTTCGCGCGCATCATGTCGGGTGCCAGGGATCTTGTCGGCATGGCGTCCCTGCGCAATCTGCCCATCACCATCATCCCGGGCGATTCCGCCATGACAATGATGGCGTCGAATTTCCTTGGCATGTCGGGCTTCAAGGTGCTGTCGCAGGTATTCGACGGGACAGTCACGCGCGAGGTCGCGCAGCATCTACAGGTTTCCTCGCACGGCTACATGGACTTCATCAACAACTATGTCCGCAAATACGAGGACCAGATTAATGTCTCCGGTCTGGTCCGCAAAGTCTCGCGCGGTGTTGTGAAGGCGACCGGCGCGGATATGTGGACCACCAATGGCCGCTTGGGCTGGCAAGTCTCGATGCTCAACCAGATCGAGGGCAAGCGCGACCTGTCATTTGATAAGCTCGACCCCGCCTTCCGCGATCATTTCCTGGGCTATTATGGGTTTACATCCGCCGATTGGGACAAGATACGCGCGCCCGATCCGTTCGTGGCATCCAATGGCGCGCGCTATCTGGACACCACGAAGATCGAAGCCCCGTTGGCCGACCGCCTCATGATGGCAATCAAGGAACAGGGCTCGTATGCGTTCCATCAGCCGGATGCCAGGACGCAGGCCATCATGGGCGGGGGAGCAGTCAGGGGCACCCTGTCCGGCGAGGCCTGGCTGTCCATGGGCCAATACAAGCAATTCGTCATGGAGCGCATGACCACGCACCTGATGCGCGTCCTGATCGACGGGCCGATCGAGAACCGTGTGGCGCGCGGGTTGGCCTTTACGCTTCTGAGCATGGCTGCGGGTGCCGTCTCGCTACAAGCAGCCGCCGTGGTGGCCGGCAAAGACCCGCTCGACATGACCAATCCCAAGTTCTGGGTCGAGGCATTCGCCCGTGGAGGGGCGGGCGGCATCTATGGCGATATCCTGTCCGCAGGCCTGCATGGCGACCGCGGCGGATTGAATATGGCAGCGCAGATGGCCGGGCCCATCCCGGGCTTCATTGGCGATACTGCGGAACTGGCTGCCTCCCCGATGCGCCAGCTCCTTGACAATACCGGTCGACAGACCTTTGCCCAGCAGGCGTTCGGCATCGGCAAGCGATGGACGCCACAAACTTGGTTTACAAAACTCGCGGTGGACCGCCTTCTGTGGGATAAATTGCAGATACTTGTTGATCCGCATTATCGACAATCGTTTAGTCGAGCGCAGAAAAATGCCCAAAAGCAAGGGAGCGGATATTGGTTCGGGCCGGGGGAGGGTGCGCCAAGCCGGGCGCCGAACCTCGGGACGGCCATCGGGCAATGAATGGCCATAGCCTAACCTTTCCACTATTCGGTTATCCGGCCTTGCAACCGGCGCGCGACTGAGCGACGATAAGCGCCCCGACCGAGTGCGACAACACCCGGTCGGGACTTGCCACCGACAGCCCATTGGCGGGACTGACGATGACCGATTCCCGAAATACCACGAATCTGCGCGGCTTCCCGCCTTGGCGTGTCACAACACACAGGGAGCTGAAGCTATGACCACAAACCAAAGCCGCCGCACGCTGTTGGGCATGGCGGTGCAATCATGACCAACCCATGGCAGATGTCTATGACGTGGCGCAGTACATTCTAGAAAAGCTCGGCCCAATGACGGCCTGGAAGCTTCAAAAGCTGGTCTACTATTCTCAGGCTTGGTCGCTTGTTTGGGACGAGCGTCCCCTCTTTCCCGAGCGAATCGAGGCGTGGGCGAATGGTCCGGTTGCTCCGGCTCTCTATAATCGGCATCGGGGCCAATTCATCGTTCGCAAGATCGACATCGTCATGTCGAAACAAATCGATAGGGACGGCGAGGAAACGATTGATGCCGTGCTGAACTATTACGGCGACAAGCAGTCGCAGTGGCTAAGCGACCTAACGCATGCGGAGGCCCCTTGGAGGGATGCCCGGGGCGATCTCCCTTCAGGCGCCCCCTGCAATAACGAGATTACCCATGAAGCAATGGCGGCCTACTACGAGGCGCTGCCAGACGCCGCTTAGCTTCGCCGCAACAAGTCCGGTAGCTTGGCGATGTTGACGGCGATCCGGCGAGCCTCGTCCCTACTGAGCAGCTTCGCGGCTGAGCGCCGGCCGGGTTCCTCCTCGAAATAGACATAGACCAACTGCTGCCCTTCCGCGTCGCGGACGATGAAGCAGACGGCATCCTCCTCGACCGTCCACGGTGGCCGGAAGCGGCGCTGTGTCACGCTGGCAGGCACTGCACACGCTCCAAGCTAAGGACTAGGCGCAACGCCACCGAAACCTCCACCGTGTCACCGTCGCCGCGCGCCGCGGCTTCGAGCTCGTCCGCGACGTGGCGCCAGGTATCGAGCGTGCGACGTTCCTTGGGGACGTGGCGCAGCAATTCCCGCACGTCGGCGAGCGTGGCGAGCGTCATTACGCCGGGGATTTCCAGCGGACGCGGCAGCGGACGCGACCAGTCGGAGCGGGGCATGGGATCGGGGCCTCTCAATCCTGGCAACGCTTGCTAATACAGGCGCCCCTTCCAGAGCACGGATATTGTTTCGAACGACGCCACGTAACGCGCTTTAACATCCGCGATAGCTGCCTCCGTTTCCTTTTGGCGGATACCCCACTCGCTGATGTTGAGATAGACCACGAGCCAGCACGGCGCACCGTAGCGCTTATTGCTTTTCGCGCTGACGGTTTCGTCGAGATATTTCGGGATGGACTCGCCGCGCGCGACCCAATCCTGGACCGGGTCCATCGTCGGGCCTTTGACCTCGCGGTACTCCTTACCCAGCTTGCGGCCGCCATGTGTGCTGGTCACTTCGATGTTGTGCGTTTTCCCCGCAATCTGCACAAAACCATCCGGCCATTGCGCCGAAGGCTCTGCGAGGCGCACGTCATCCGCGCCCTGGCGCTGCGCGAAACGTGCGAGCACAAAGGCATCGTGCAAGAATTTTAGCTGCGGCCGGTTGAACCAATCCCTCGGTACGCAGCGCGCGCAGACCGCATCCACGGCAGCCTTGAACGCGTCGGGGGTTTGCCATTGGCCGAGGCTCACCCGCGCGGCCTCTATCCCCAAGGCAGAGAGCGGCGGCCCGGACGGTTCGTCAAATTCATTGATGTCAAGCTCGACCGGGTCGGCTTCGATCGCCTTATCAATCCAGTCATCGATAGGATCACGCGACATGCTAGGGTGCTTCCGACAAGCCTGCTAAATGTCTATGCCCTGTTTCGAGATCTAGCTCGGGACGCCTAATCGCGCCGCAATGTCGTTCGGGTGAGCGTTTCTAGCCTCGCAAGCAAAGCATCGCCACCAGGCCCTATCAGATCATTGCCCTTTTCGTAACTGTGGCTTCGCCCACGTTGAAAGTCGATGTACTGCTCGACCTGAGCCCCATGGAGCGTGTCGAATGCTTGTTTGAAAGCCATAGAGAATGCAGACGGAAGAAACACGCTATTTGTTGTGAGAAGCAACCGCCCTTCATAGATCGATGCACCAGCGATGTTGATGATTCTCAGCCGGTTTATTTTTGAGAAGGTTCGTACCTTCTCGTTTGCCTCTAAAACTTGCTTGCGTTGCGGGGTCGAGAAGTCTGTGCTTTCTAGGAAGGTTTCTAAATCACCCGTCGAAAGTCTGTCCAAGTCGGGGATTGTTAGATAATCTATTACCGCCTGTCGGGTTTTCATGTGGGCGGCGACGAATGCTTGCCAAATTTTTGAGGCGGCATCGAACTCAAGTTCATTGGCGCGCCGGCCGCGGTCTTGCAAATGACCTAAGTCTGCTCGAAGAGCTTCTATCTTTTCGTCGTGCTCGTGCCTTAGGGCTTCGACCTTGCGGGCGAGATGATGATTCAAAAGACGCTCGCCGACAGAGGTTGATTTAGTCACGATGAAAGCGAGGATGACGACCGCAGAGCTTGCGAGCATCTGGGCAATCCAAGAAACTGCCGCGAGCATTGGTCTGGGCTTCCTCTTTTTCCGAGCCGTTGCAATCTTCCCACACGGTTCCCATCTGGAATTTCTGGGAAGATTCGTTGCGATTGAAACCACATAAGTGTTTGAAATACTTGGCGACCCCGGCAGGATTCGAACCTGCGACCTTCAGCTTAGAAGGCTGTTGCTCTATCCCCTGAGCTACGGGGCCAATTCCTTATTCAATCGGCGTTTCGTGTGTGTCGCGAAGAATTCAAGGTGCCCTTTGGGTGCGCACAACCGTCGTTACCGAAAGCCAGGCGACGCAACGCGCGACGCACTAGATTAGGCGCAGCCGCGCCATCCGCCAAGATCGCCCGGCCACCTCGGCCTCCTTATTACGCGGCGCGCCGCTTCGCAGGGCTTACTCGATATCCGCTAACGGGAGCGGACATCAGGTGCCGGCTTTGATTTCAGGGGCCATCAGCGCCACAGACGCCTCCGTTGTCAGCAGGAGGAACGTAAACGTCTCCTCAAGATAAAGCCGGATCGTCTTCTCATCGTGGCTCAGGTAGCCGATCGACATATCCTCGCCGATATAGAGGCCGAAATCGCCACCGCGGGTCGTGAGCACAAAGGCGCCGGAAATCGCCGGAGCCCAGATGATGTGTCCGTCGACGAGACGCTTGACGTGCTCCATGACCGGGTAGCCCTCGTCGCTGGTCTCGCTCAGGCCGGTGTAAGCGTCCGCACTCAGCACCACCGAATAGGGACCATTGACGCCGACGAGCCGCAATTGAGTGAGCGCCTGGGCGATGGCGTCCGGGTAGGCGCGGATGTCGGCCGGCAGCGTCATCACCGGATTGCTGGTTCCCTCGCGGATGCCGCCGATGCCGACGGCGGCATAGCCTTCGAAGATCGCCCGGTCTTCCGCAAAGGCCAAAAGCCGTGCCGCATCTTTCGCCGGCTGCCAATCCGAATCGGTGGCGCCGCGCTCCACGTCGTCGATCTGTTGGCGATCGAGGTCGAAAGGAACGCGCAGTTCGACCAACGCTTTGACCTCGCGCTGTCGCGCCAGGATGCCGTCTCCCGGCGCCGCGACATTGCGCAAATGGCCGGTGCCGATGGCGGGGGTGGCAACGCCGCTTGGACCCTGCACGTCGACGACGCGCCTGGCGGCGAGGTAGCGTTTGAGGGTGCGCGACGTTTCCTCCTCGATGTCAGCCCAGGCAGCGTCGGATATCGGGGCAAGCTCGCGGTGAAGGTTGTTCATGAGCCGTGGTCTCCTTTGAGCGAACCGATACCGAGCGAACCGTCGCGCTGCGGTGCTGGCGCCGGCGCCGGGGCGGCGGGCGTGTCCGCAAGCCCGGCTGGCGGAGCGTCGTCGCCGACATTTTCCAAAAAAGTCGCGGACGGCACGAAGAACAGAATGCCGGTCTTGGCCAAGCTGAAATCGAGCAAACGGTCGTAATTGCCGGGAGGACGACCGACGAACATATTTTGCAACATCTGCTCGACCGTTCGTGGCGAACGCGCGTAGCCGATGAAATAGGTACCGAACTCCTTCTCACCAACGCGGCCGAATGGCATGTTGTCGCGGATAATCTTGATTTCCTTGCCATCCACCACGACCTTGGCGAGCGCGTTA
>Ga0182024_10017275_pt1 | contig 13569 bp, 11 predicted proteins | sample P32metaG_FD_120480 | JGI IMG/M metagenome (GOLD analysis project Ga0182024, IMG submission 120480) | Permafrost microbial communities from Stordalen Mire, Sweden - P3-2 metaG (Illumina Assembly) | ecosystem: Environmental > Terrestrial > Soil > Wetlands > Permafrost | place: Sweden: Stordalen...
CGGTCGGTACATCAGTTCCTGGAATTGGGTGAGGTTCGTCACCGAGAAATCGGACAGGGGGGCGAAGGGGAAGATCCAGGTCGGTTTTGCGGCCGCGCCTTCTGCCCAGTAGACCGTGCCGCCCTTCGTGATCGCGCTCGCAGGCGGCTTCGTGGTCGCCGTTGTGGTATTCGAGGTGGAACTGCTGCTCCCGCAGGCAGCTAGCACGACGGCTGCTGCCGTCAACCCCGCTCCGACTCTCCAGGCTGCTTTCAGCCCTCGTTTACTTTGCATGTGGCTCAGTTCCCTCCTGATCTCAACATCGCTGTTGGCACCGGTAACGCTCAGTCCCCCGTCTGCGGGAAACCACAGCACCGCGCACTGTAGCGCATCTGTAACGTTTCGCCCAGTTCCCGCTCTCCGTTGTCGCGTCCACCCTGCTGAGAGCTCTGGAGGCTCCCGTCGGTCTCGGGCCGGAACCGGCCGGCCGTCACACGCTCGCAACTTCGGTGGCGACTCGGCGCGCGCCCTCTCCGGGATCGGGATCGCCCTCGCCGTCCGTGTGGTGACGAGCCGGGAGTCGTCATGGCGTGCCTCCCGGCAGTGCGGGCGGAGGCTCGTGCGCCGCTCCGACAAGGTCCCCGACCGATTCGGTCCCGTCGCTGTCGAGAATCCGGCAGAGCTCCGCCAGAACACGCTGCGGAGCACGCGGATCCGCAAGCGTGGCGGTGCCGACCTGCACTGCGCACGCCCCGGCAAGCAGCATCCGCACGGCCCCGGCGCCATCGGCGATCCCACCCACTCCGACGATCGGGGCGCCGGGGTACGCCGCCGCGCAGTCGAAGACCGCTCGCAACGCAACAGAGTGGAGCGCCGGACCGGAGAGGCCACCACCGCCCGCTCCCAGCGTCACTCGGCGCCTGCGTTCGTCGATGGCCAGGCCGAGCAAGGTGTTCACGAGCGTCAACGCCTCGGCTCCGGCTTCGAGGGCGGCTCCCGCCACATCGAGCAGATCCGACGTGTTCGGCGACAACTTGGCCCACAGCGGCCGGCCACACACCTTCGACGCCGCGATCGCCGCCGCCGTCGCTGACGGGGAGTGGGCGAACATTCGGCTCCGATCCTCGAGGTTCGGGCAGCTCACGTTCACTTCGACGGCAACGACGCCGTCCGGGCAGCGATCGAGAGCTCGAGCCAGCCGCTCGGCGGCTTCGGCATACTCCTCGATGCGCCGTCCCCAGATGCTGACGACGACACGGGCACCGCTGCGGGAGAGCGCCGGCAGATCCTCCTTCGCCCACGCGTCGATCCCCGGTCCCTGCAGGCCGACTCCGTTCAGCATGCCGCCGGGTACGGCGCAGACACGAGGAGCCGGATTGCCGGACCACGGACCGGCCGAGAGCGACTTCACGACGACGGCCCCGAGAATCGACAGGTCGAAGAAGTCACCCAGTTCGGCACCGTGGCCGCTCGTGCCCGCTGCGGTCATCACCGGGTTGGGCAGCACGACCGAGCCAACGCGAGCGCGCAGATCGGTCATCGGTCGGCCCTGGTACCCGCCTGTTGTGACCCGTCATACCCACTGTGATGCTCCTGGAGGGAACGCACCTGCAGGGCATGGCGGCTCCAGTCGGCGATCCCGGCGGCCGCCGCACGCGCCGCCGCGATGGTCGTCACACACGGGACGTCGCTCGCCGAGGCGGCGCGGCGGATGTAGGCGCCGTCCGCGCGCGGGCCCCGGCCGCGCGGTGTGTTGACGACGAGCTGGATCTCACCGCGCTCGATCAGGCCGACGACGTCGGCGCCACGGGCGCCCTCCGCGACCTCGAGCGGGCCGAGAACAAGGGGGGCATCCGAATCCCCGGGACCGTCGCTGACCTTGGCGACGATCGTGCTCACGTCGATGCCGTGAGCACTCAGATGAGAGGCGGTGCCCGACGTGGCAGCCACAGAGAAACCCAAAGCGACGAACGACGCCGCCACCCCCACGCCCGCCCCCTTGTCGCGGTCGGCCAGGGACAGGAACACGACTCCCTTCGTGGGCAGCCGGTTCCCCGCTGCGATCTGGCTCTTCGCGAACGCCAGCCCGAACGTACGGTCGATGCCCATCACCTCGCCCGTCGATCGCATCTCCGGCCCGAGCAGCGAGTCGACGTCAGGGAACCGGTCGAATGGCAGCACGGCTTCCTTCACGCTCACGTGCTCGCTCACTCGCGAGGCGCCGGGTCGACCGAGCAGCTCTCCTTCGGCGCGGAGCTCCGCCAGCGTCGTTCCCACGAGCGTGCGGGCGGCGATCTTCGCGAGCGGCACGCCCGTCGCCTTCGCGACGAACGGGACGGTCCTCGATGCCCGCGGGTTGGCTTCGATGACGAAGACCTGGCGGTCCTTCACGGCGTACTGCACGTTGATCGGCCCGACGACGCCGAGACGATCTGCGATGCGCCTCGTGTAGTCCTCGATCACGGCGAGGACGCGTTCGCCGAGCGTCGGCGGTGGGATCACGCAGGCGGAGTCACCCGAGTGCACGCCCGCCTCCTCGACGTGCTCCATGACGGCCCCGATGAACACCTCCCCGGCCGAGTCGCGAACGGCGTCGGTGTCGACCTCGATGGCATCCTCGAGGAAGCGGTCGATAAGGATCGGGCGCTCAGAGGCGAGCGCTCCCTCGGAACCGAGCGAGAGGCTGCCGAAGGCTGAGCTCAGCCCGGCGTCGTCATAGACGATCTCCATCGCCCGGCCGCCCAGGACATAGCTCGGCCGGAGAAGCACCGGATACCCGACCCGGTCGACGATCGCCGACGCCTCCGAAAGGCTGCGAGCGGTCCCGCCGGGCGGTTGTGGGATGTCCAGCTCCTCGCAGAGCGCCGACCAACGCTCCCGGTCCTCGGCGGCGTCGATGGCAGCCGGGCTCGTGCCGAGTATGGCCCCGGCGGGCAACCGCCCTGCGAGCCTGAGCGGTGTCTGGCCCCCGAGGGCGACGATCACGCCGACGACGCCACCCGCGCCGGCGGTCTCTTCGGCCGCCATGACGTCGAGTACCGCTTCTTCGGTGAGCGGTTCGAAATAGAGGCGATCCGACGTGTCGTAGTCCGTCGAGACGGTCTCCGGGTTGCAGTTGATCATGACCGTCTCGAATCCCGCGGATCGCAAGGCCATCGAGGCGTGGACGCAGCAGTAGTCGAACTCGATCCCTTGGCCGATCCGGTTGGGGCCCGACCCGAGGATCACGACCCGAGGTCTCGAAGCCGGCCGCACTTCGTCCTCATCCTCGTAGGTGGCGTAGTAGTAGGGCGTCTCGGCAGCGAACTCCGCCCCGCAGGTGTCCACGGTCTTGAACGTGGGTGACACACCGGCATGGAGGCGGGCAGCTCGCGCCTCGCTCTCGCCGGCGCCGAAGACGTGGGCAATCTGGGCATCGGAGAAACCTCGTCGCTTCGCACGGCGCCACTCGGCGCGCGTGAGCGCCGCCAGGCCGGCAGGGCCCGCACCCTCGGCCGACGACTCGAGACGGCGGCGCTCGTCGACGATGGCAGCGAGACGGTCCAAGAACCAGGGGTCGATCCCCGTCGCGGTCGCCAGCTCCTCGACGCTCACGCCGCGTCGGAGGGCGGACTCCAGCTGGAACGGCCGATCCGGCGTCGGCAGGGTGGCGCGCTCGACCAGGTCGGCGGTCGAGGTCGCGTCGAAGCGCGCCTCACCTGCATCACAATTGAGACCCGACCTCCCGAGCTCGAGTCCACGAATCGCCTTTTGGAAGGACTCCTCGAACGTACGGCCGATCGCCATGACCTCGCCGACCGACTGCATACGGGTGCCGAGGCGCTCGGGCGCGCCGGGGAGCTTCTCGAATGCCCACCGCGGGATCTTGGTCACGACGTAGTCGATCGTCGGCTCGAAGCTCGCCGGCGTGGCCCGCGTGATGTCGTTGGCAATCTCGTCGAGGGTGTACCCGACGGCGAGCCGGGCAGCGATCTTTGCGATCGGGAATCCCGTCGCCTTCGAGGCCAGCGCCGACGATCGCGACACGCGTGGGTTCATCTCGATCACGAGCATCTCGCCGGTCCCTGGATTGACGGCGAACTGGATGTTCGAACCACCCGTCTCGACGCCGACCCGCCGGATGCAGGCGAAGGCTGCGTCACGCATGGTTTGGTATTCGACGTCGGAGAGGGTCTGGGCCGGCGCCACCGTGATCGAGTCCCCGGTGTGCACACCCATCGGGTCGAAGTTCTCGATCGAGCACACGACGACGCAGTTGTCGACGCGGTCTCGCATGACCTCGAGCTCGAACTCCTTCCAGCCGGCAATCGATCGTTCGATCAATATCTGGGCGACGGGACTGGCGGCGAGCCCGGTTCGGGCCAGCGAGGCGAGCTCGTCACTGTCGCTGGCGATCCCGGTGCCTTTGCCGCCGAGGATGAACGAAGGCCGCACGATGACGGGGTAACCGATGTCGGTGGCCACGGCGAGTGCGAGCTCGAGCCCGGCGCTCAGGTCGGAGCGCTCGATGCCGTCCAGGCCCGTCCGCCGTGGGGCCGTCACGAAACCCGACGCCGGCACACCGAGGCCGATCTCGGTCATCGCCTCCTTGAAGCGCTCGCGATTCTCCGCAGTGAGGATCGCTTCGGCGTTCGCACCGATGAGCTCGACGCCGTAGGCGTCGAGAACCCCGCGCTCGGTGAGCTCCATCGCGAGGTTGAGGGCAGTCTGGCCCCCCATCGTCGGCAACAGGGCGTCGGGCCGCTCCCGTTCGATGATCGCCGCGAGCACCTCGGCATCGAGAGGCTCGATGTAGGTCCGATCGGCCAGATCGGGGTCCGTCATGATCGTCGCCGGGTTGGAGTTGGCCAGAACGACCCGGTAGCCCTCGGCCGACAGCACACGACACGCCTGGGTTCCGGAATAGTCGAATTCGCAGGCCTGCCCGATGACGATCGGTCCGGAACCCACCACGAGGATGGAGGAGATGTCCTCCCGCCTGCCCATCAGCGGCTCGTCTCCATGAGGTCGCGGAACTCTTCGAACAGGTAGCGAGCGTCGTGCGGTCCCGGACCCGCCTCCGGGTGGTATTGCACGCTGAACGCTCGGAGCTCTGGCAGCCTGAGCCCTTCGACGACGCCGTCGTTCAAGCTGACGTGCGTGAGCTCGGCGCCCTGCACACTCCCCTCGGAGACGGCATAGCCGTGGTTCTGGCTCGTGATCTCGACGGTTCCCGTGGCGACGCGCCGCACCGGGTGGTTACCGCCGTGATGCCCGAATCGCAGCTTGAACGTCTTGCCCCCGAGTGCGCAAGCCAGCAACTGATGCCCGAGACAGATGCCGAACACGGGCACCGCCGCGACGAGCTTGCCCACCTCTGTCACGAGGTGGCCGAGAGCCGCGGGGTCGCCGGGCCCGTTCGAGAGGAAGACTCCGTCAGGCTCGAGGGCAAGGACCTCACCGGCGGGTGTCGTAGCGGGAACGATCTCGACGCAGGCGACTCGGGCGAGGTTCCGGAGGATCGTCGTCTTGATCCCGAAGTCGTAGGCGACGACGCTGAGCGCGCTCGCGGGCGAATCGACCGTGTATCGCATGGGCGTCGAGACCTCGGAGACGAGGTCGACCCCTTCGGTTCCGGGCTCATGGCGCGCCGCCTCGAGGAGGACCTCCTCGGGCGCCGTCCCGAGGGCGCACGGCATGGCACCCGCTTCCCGGATGTGGCGGGTGAGGCGCCGTGTGTCGACTCCGGTGATCCCGGCGACGTCGTGACGCACGAGGAAGCCTTCGAGGCTCTCTGCCGACCGCCAGTTGCTCGGCCGGTCGGTGATGTCCCGCACGACAACTCCCCGGCAGAATGGTCGCCGGCTCTGCTCGTCCTCGGGCGACATGCCGTAGTTGCCGATGTGCGGGTAGGTGAAGGCGATGACCTGGCCTGCGTACGACGGATCGGTGAGCACTTCCTGGTATCCCGAGAGACACGTGTTGAACACGATCTCGCCGGTGGCGATCGACTTCGGCTCCTGGCCGTCGGGACCCTTGGCGAGCGCACCGATCGCCTCGCCCTCGAAGACTGTGCCGTCGGCGAGCACGAGCATGGCGAGTTGCCTCATCGTTGCGGTGTCTGGTCGACGACGACCGCTTCGCCCTCGTGGATCGTGTGGCGGACGCGGCCTGTGAGCTTCATGCCCCCAAAAGGCGTGTTCCGGCTGCGCGAAACCATCCGGCCGGGATCGACGATCCACGTTTCGTTTGGATCGAAGACCACGAGGTTGGCTGGCGCGCCCGCCTCGACAGGACCGCCGTGACGCCCACCGGAAGCCCGGTCGAGCTTGGCGATCCGAGCGGGGCGCCACGAAACCACGGCGAACAGCTCCGCCGGCGTGCAGGGTCCCCCGGGCCACCCATCGTGCCAGGTCGCGTCGGTGCCGGTGTGTGCGGAGGTGCCGGTGTCCCCGGAGGCGCCGATGTGTGCGGAGGTGATGGTGTGCCCGGAGGTGATCGTGTGGAGAAGGGCGAGGGAGGTTTCTAGGCCGGTCATCCCGAAGGGAGCCAGGTCGAACGGCTCCTCCTTTCGCTCAGCCTGGTGGGGGGCATGGTCGGTCGCCACTGCGTCGATGACGCCATCGCTCAGGCCATGACGGAGCGCCCGCACGTCAGCCTCGGTACGCAGCGGCGGGTTCACCTTGAACGCGGTGTCGTAACCCGCGACGGCGGCGTCGGTGAACAGAAGGTGGTGGGGGGCAACCTCGGCGGTGACGGGCAGGCCGGCGGACTTGGCGCGGGCGATGAGCTCGACCGAGCCCGCCGTGGAGATGTGGAGGAAATGCATCGGTGCGCCCGTCTCTCGAACGAGGGAGAGGTCGCGGGCGAGCATGGCTTCCTCTGCCACCGCCGGCTGGCCGGTGATGCCGAGGCGGCTCGACCAGGCGCCCTCGTGCATGTGCCCGCCCGCCGCCAGGGCCTCGTCCTCGCAGTGCTGGGCAAGCACGATCCCGAGGTCGCTCGAGTACTCGAGGGCGCGACGCATGAGGCGCGCATCCTGTACGCCCCGGCCGTCGTCGGTGAAGATGTGCACACCGAGGGCGGCGATCTCGGCCATCGCAACGAGCGTCGTGCCCCGGCGCCCCACGGTGATGGCGGCGGCAACGGCAATCTCCGCCATGGCGGAGCGGCCGAGAGCCAGCACATCTCGGACGGCAGAGGCGTTGTCGAGGGCCGGCTCGGTATTGGGCATTGCGACGACCGCCGTGTAGCCGCCCGTCGCGGCCGCACGTGCCCCGGTCTCAACCGTCTCGGCGACCTCGCCGCCGGGCTCCCGCAGGTGGGTATGGAGATCGACGAGGCCCGGCGCCACGATGCAGCCGCCCGCGTCGAGCACGCGGACACTCGATCCGACGCCGTTCAACTCTTCACCGACGGCGACGACCTCCCGCCCGCGCACGAGCACGTCGGCGCGCCGCTCGCCCTGGCCGTCGACCAGCGTGCCCCCACGCAGGAGCAGCTCATGCATCGGTTTGCTCCACCGTCAGGGGTCCACCGGCGCCGAGGAGGTGGAAGAGGACGGCCATGCGGATGAGAACGCCGTTTCGCACCTGCCTCGTGATGAGCGAGTTCGGCAGGTCGGCGGCTTCGGGGGCGATCTCGACCCCTCGGTTCATCGGACCGGGATGCATGACGAGCGCCCGGTCGCCGAGCCGAGATGCCCGCTCCCGAGTCAGGGCGAAGCGCCGGTGATACTCGTCGAGCGACGGCAACAGCCCTGCTTCCGACCGCTCCTTCTGGATGCGGAGCAGGTACACGACGTCCAGGGTGTCGAGGACGCCGTCGAGATCGGCTGTCGCCTTTGCCGGCCAGCCCTCGAGCGATGGCGGGAGCAGCGTCCTCGGCCCGACGAGGACGACCTCAGCCCCGAGCGCTGTCATGGCGAGCACGTTCGAGCGAGCGACCCGGCTGTGCCGGACGTCACCGACGATCCCGACCCTGAGGCCACGCAGATCTTCGCGGCCCGCCTCCCGGTCCGGAGCGCGCTCGCGCAACGCCTCGCGGATCGTGTAGCAGTCGAGCAGCGCCTGCGTCGGGTGCTCGTGCTGACCGTCCCCGCCGTTGATCACGCTCGCCTTCGTCCAGGCACGGACCTGGGCCGGCACGCCGGAGGACTTGTGCCGGACGACCATCGCATCGACGTCCATGGCGTCGATCGTCTCGATCGTGTCGCGGATCGACTCGCCCTTCTCCAGGGAGGAGGTGGAGGCTGAGAAGGACATGACGTCGGCAGAGAGGCGTTTCGCGGCCGTCTCGAACGAGAGCCGAGTTCGTGTCGAGGCCTCGAAGAACAGTGTCGCCACGGTCTTGCCCCGCAGCGCCGGCACCCGTGCGATCGGGCGCTCGGCCACCTCCTTGAAGGCGTCCGCAAGGTGGAACACGCCGAGCATCGCCTCACGGTCGAGGTCGCCCACCGAGACGAGATGACGGGCACCGCTGGCGGCGCTCACCGCCCGGTCCGATCGGGCACGAGCTCACCCAGGTCGACGCCGTCCAGCGTCACGTCCACGACCTCGTCCCGGCGCGTCGGGAGGTTCTTGCCCACGTAGTCGGGCCGGATGGGTAGCTCGCGGTGACCTCGATCGACCATGACGGCGAGCTGCACAGCCCGGGCCCGGCCGTAGTCGGCGAGGGCGTCCAGCGCCGCCCGCACTGTCCGACCCGTGAACAGGACGTCGTCGACGAGCACCACCGTCTTGGCGGTGAGGTCGACCGGGATGCTCGTCACTTCCTCGGGAAGCACCTGCCGCAGCCCGATGTCGTCCCGGTAGAAGGCCACGTCGAGGGACCCGAGCGGCACCCCCACGCCCTCGATTTCCTTCAGGACGCGAACCAGCCTCTCGGCGAGCGGGACGCCGCCGGTCTGGAGGCCTACGACGACGACGTCGGAGAGGCCATGGTTGCGCTCGATCACCTCATGGGCGATGCGCTTCAGCGCTCTCGACACCTCGTCGATGTCCATCACTCGGGAGCGGGCAACAAAAACGCGCCCACCTGGGCGCGCTAACCGTCGTTCTCGTTCGGCCACTCGGACTCCTTCTCGTCCGTTTGGGCCTCACAGGACCCGCTTCACGTCCGAGCGCACATCCTAGCCGGGCGACAGGCGCCCGGCGCTACCGCAACTTGAGGTCGGACGACCCGAAGCGAACGCCGATGGGCTCGAGCACGACCTGCCGGGGTCCTTCTTCGACAACGCCGGCCACGAGCGCCTCGTAGCCGGCGGAGGTGCACGCTGCCACGGCATCTCGCCCGGTGCCCGCCGCCACGAACAGAGCGAAACCCGCCCCCATGTTGAAGGTCCCGTACGCCTCCCGCTGATCGAGCCGCGCCCGCTCGACGATGAAGGCCAGCACCTCGGGCACCTCGGGCAGCACGTCGATCCGGTACGAGAGCTCCCGCTCCGCTCTCATCAGCTTCCGCCACCCGTGTCCTGTCACGTGACTCGCATAGTGAACCGGCACACTGGCGGCGATCAACGCCTCGACGAGTGCCGGGTAGAGCACGCTGGCATCGAGGACCGCCTCGCCGAATGCCCGCCCGCTCGGCAAGCGCTCGGCCCACCCCGAAACACTCCCGGGGGTCGATGCCGCGACCGCCCGCGCGAGCGAGGCACCGTTGGCGTGCAGCCCGCTCGAGGCCACGGCGACGATCTCGTCTTCTGGCTCGAGAGCGGCTCCGAGCCAGGGGCGGCTGCCGTCGGGGACACGTCCGACGGCACAGCCGGCGATATCGATCTGGTGGGGATCGACGACGCCCGACAGCGTCGGCGACTCGCCCCCGACCCAGGCGGCCCCGACGGCTCCGCACGCCCGCGCCCACCCCCCCACGAGCGAGCGGTGACGCGTTCCCGAGTACCACTCGGCTGATCCGGTGGCGAAGTAGGCGTTGAGCGTGATCGGGAGGGCGCCGACGCAGCACAGGTCGTTCACGATGGCAGCCACGGCGTCGATCCCGACGGCGTCCCAGCGGTCGACTCCGAGGACATCCTCCACCTCGCGGGCGATCGTCGACTTCGTCCCCAGGCATTCGAGCACGACGGCAAGAGTGAGCCCGCCAAGCTCCACGAGCGTCGCAGGCTCGCCGATCGAGGAGGAAACGACCGACGCGCCCCTGGCCGACGGCTCCGAGAGCGTGCTCGAGGCCACGTCGATGGCGAGGCGCTTGGCAGCGTCGAGAGTGTCGTAGTCGACGCCTGCCAGCTCGTAGGAACCGCTCACGGGTCGTTTCCGGCCGGCCGGCCCGACCCGCCCAGACGATCTGCCACGCCCGGCCGATCTGCCCCGCTCGGCCGATCCGAGCCCCGCTGCCGATCCGGCCCCCGCGGTTGACCTCCCACCGGGCGCACCGCGTCGGCGATCGCCGCCAGCACGCCGTTCACAAAGCGACCGGAGTCCTCCGTCGAGTACTCCTTCGCCAATTCGACAGCCTCGTCGATCACGACCGCCACAGGGACATCGAGCCCTGCGAGGAGCTCGTAGGTACCGATCCTGAGGATGCACCGGTCGACGGCCGGCATCCGGTCGATGGCCCAACCGGACGAGTGATCCGACACGAGTCGGTCGACCTCACCGAGATACTCCGTCAGGCCGACGACGAGCTGGACCGTGAAGTCGGCGGGAGCCACCGCCAGCTCCTCGAGGAGATCGGCAGGGAGGAGCCCCTTGGACTCCGCCTCGTAGGCGAGCTCGAGTGCCCGCTCCCGTGAACGGCGACGATCCCCGGTGCCGCTTGGCCTCCGGGAGACGTGGTTGGACCGCCGATTCGACTTCCCGGGCTCATGCCCGCGTGATGTACTCACCGCTCCGGGTGTCCACCTTGATGCGGTCACCCTGGTTCACGAAGAGCGGAACGTGGAGGACGCGGCCTGTCTCGAGCGTGGCGGGCTTGCGAGCGCCCGAGACACGGTCGCCCTGGAGACCCGGTTCCGTCTCGGTCACCGTCAGTTCGACGGCGGCAGGGAGGTCGACGTCGACGATCTCGCCGTCGTACATCTCGAGAACAGCTGAGTCGCCTTCCTTCAGGTACGACGCTGCGTCCCCAAGCGAGGAAGACTCGACGTGCATCTGGTCGTAGGTGGAATTGTCCATGAAGACGTACTGGTCGCCGTCGCGGTAGAGGTACTGCATCTCCCGCTTGTCGATGAGCGCCTGCTCGACCTTCTCATCCCCACGAAACGTCTTCTCGACCACCGCTTTCGTCCTGAGGTTGCGCAGCTTCGTACGGACGAACGACCCGCCCTTTCCAGGCTTCACATGCTGGAACTCGACGACGGAGAACAAACCGTCGGGCAGGTCGAGCGCCATGCCGTTACGGAGGTCATTGGTGGAAAGGGCCATCAGAGAATCGTGTCCTTGGTCGACTTGGTGAGCGCGCGGGCGCCGGTCGCCGTGATGACGAGGGTGTCCTCGATGCGAACACCTCCGACGCCGGGGAGATAGGCGCCAGGCTCGACGGTCACGACCGCTCCTTCTACCAGGATATCAGTGCCCCCCTGAGCAATCGCCGGGGCCTCGTGGATCTGCAACCCCACTCCGTGACCTGTGCCGTGAACGAACAAGTCCCCGAAACCTGCCTTCGTGAGCGACTCACGACAGGCGGCGTCGACGTCTCCGCCGGTCGCACCGGGCCGCAGTGTGCGGACTCCGGCACGCTGCGCGATGAGCACTGCATCGAGCATGTCGAGAAGCTCGGGAGAGCCCACCGTGTCGACGCAGACAGTCCGGGTCATGTCGGATCGGTAGCCGTCGACCTCGGCGCCGAAGTCGACGACGACGAGCTCGCCAGGCGCGATCCGCCGATCGGACACGGTGGCGTGCGGGCGGGCGCCGTTCGGTCCGCTCGCCACGATCGTCTCGAACGAGACTCCGTCGGCTCCGCGGCGGCGCATCTCGAAGTCGAGCTCCACCGCGAACTCCAGCTCCGTCAAGCCCTGCTTCAGTTGCTCCTTCACTTGGGCGAGGGCGACGTCGGCGATGTCTGCTGCCGCCTCGATCCGCGCCAGCTCGCCCTCGTCCTTCACGATTCGCAGTGCTTCGACGACGCCTCTCGTGGGGACGAGCGAGGCACCGGACGCCATGCACGAAAGGCTCGAGGCCAGGCGCTCCTTGCCCGACCAGGTGACGTCGTCAGCCTCGAGGCCGAGGCGCCCGAGACCACGGGTCGCCAGGTCGAGCGCTTCGAGCTGTTGGGAAGGCCGGCCGATCTCGATCGCGGCCTCGACGCCGGCAGCGCTCAGCTCGTCGGCCGACTGATCCCGGTACCGCCCGTCCGAGAGCAGCAGCGCCCGGTCCGTTGCGACGAGCAGCATCCCTGACGACCCCGAGAAACCCGTCAGGTATCTCACATTCACGAGGTTCGTGACCACGAGCGCCTCGCAACCGGCCTCGGCGAGCCGGGCGCGAAGACGTGGGAGCCGACCAGCGACGTCCATGGACGGCAACGAAGAACGATCGCGACCGTTCGGCATCACGGGCACTCTAGAGGCGGCGAGTCACTGATCGATGAGCCTGGCCGCTGCCTCGGCGGCGAGCTCGTAACCGAGCCCTCCGAAGCCCTGAATCACACCGCTCGCAAGCGGCCCGATGACCGAACGCCTCCGCCATGGCTCCCGAGCATCCGGGTTCGACATGTGCAACTCGACGATCACGCCCCCGAAGGTCGCGAGGGCGTCGTGCAAGGCCCATCCGTAGTGCGAGAGCGCCCCGCCATTGACGACGATGCCGGCTACGCGGTGGCGAGCTGCGTGCACGGCGGCAACGAGCTCTGCTTCGGAGTCGCTCTGGAGGTGCTCGACGTCGAATCCGAGGCGGCCCGCGGCGGCTCGGGCTCGCTCGACGAGATCGGAGAGCGTGGCTGTGCCATAGATCTCCGGCTCACGCTGCCCGAACAGCTGCAGGTTCGGGCCGGAGAGGAGCAGCAGGACGCGTCGGTCGCTCATGGGTGGCCTGTCATTCACACATGCCCTCCAACACCGCGAGGACCCGCTCGCGAGCAATCCCGTTGACGGCCTCGACGCCCCGCGGCCCGTCGAGCACGAACGTCAGCTCGCCGTGCGCCTTCTTGTCCCGAGCCATGAACTGGACGAGCCGCTCGGGGTCGGCGCCGGTCGGCAACGAACCAGGCAGGTCGTAATCGGCGACGAGCTGCTCATGACGCCGAACCCGGTGCTCGTCGATGCGGCCGAGGTCCCGCGCGAGGCGGGCGGCGAAGACGAGCCCGATGGCGACCGCCTCGCCGTGGCGGAGGAGCCCCCGCCCGTTCGCCTCCGCGACATCACCTGAGTCACCGGCCAGACCCGTCGCCTCGAGGGCATGCGCGAGCGTGTGGCCGTAGTTGAGGGTCATGCGGATACCGCCTTCGGTCTCGTCGGCCGAGACGATCCGAGCCTTGCACTCGACGCAGCGCACCACCTGCTCGGCCAGCTCGAGGGCGTCGAGATCCTCCACGCCCAGGAAGGCGTACTTCGCGAGCTCGCCTCTGCCCGACCGCCACTGTTCGGGAGGGAGGGTGGCGAGCACATCGGTGTCGCAGATCACCCCGAGCGGCTGCCAGAACGAGCCGACGAGGTTC
>Ga0182024_10017276_pt1 | contig 13569 bp, 10 predicted proteins | sample P32metaG_FD_120480 | JGI IMG/M metagenome (GOLD analysis project Ga0182024, IMG submission 120480) | Permafrost microbial communities from Stordalen Mire, Sweden - P3-2 metaG (Illumina Assembly) | ecosystem: Environmental > Terrestrial > Soil > Wetlands > Permafrost | place: Sweden: Stordalen...
GACTGCGGATCGCAATCCACGAGGAGCACGCGCTTACCTCGCTCGGCGAGCGCGGCGCCGAGGTTGATGACGGTCGTGGTTTTGCCCACGCCGCCCTTGCCGGAAACGCATGCAATGGATACGGTCACCTGAAACCTGCACGATAGTGTGCACCGCCACTCAATGGCCATCGCGGTTCGGGTCCGTCAGAAGATCCGAAGCGGCGATGGCGCTCTGTGACCCGGACGTCACGCGGGGTCCGAGCCGATCGCGCAGAACGCGTCAATACTTGCAAACGATGATGAATGCACAGAGTGCAGGGCATCACGGAGAGGTGGAACGTTTCCAGTTGCGGCGGGGGGAGATGTATCGAATCTCATACACCGTGAGAACCCCGCAGCAGCGGCGGGTCACCCGAAGCCTCGCGATCTACGCGGGGTCGTCGAAACGGCGGCTGTGGGACGGCCGGGAAGCAATCTGCTTTGAGTTCCAGCGACCCCACGGACGGCCGCTGTCGCTGCTCCGCGGCCAGATCGTCGAGGCTCGCCCGGCAACATTGAATGACCGCGGTCAACTGGTGCTCGTCGAGGACCCAGGTCCGCGGCGGGGACTGCCTCGCAGCCTGTCCGCACGCAGTGCATGGTCGCCACCGCCCTGGTCAGCTGGCTAGGCCGGTCTCTTCACTCCCGGTCACGCTGCGCGAGAGGCGCTCGTTCAGGCCTCGGCGCTCGAAGCGATAGCCGATCCCTGGCACGGCGTGGATGTACGTCGGCCGTGGACCCGTGGGCTCGATCTTGCGGCGGAGGCGGTACACGTGGGCGTCCACGCTGCGCAGGTCGAGGTCCGCGCCCTGTCCCCAGACTTTCTGGATCATCTCCGAGCGCGAGATCACCCGCCCTGGGGACGCTGAGAGCAGCGCCAGCAGGTCGAACTCCGTCGGCGTGAGGTTCACGGACTCGCCATCGCGCAGCACCTCGTGCCTGCCGATGTCGACGATTAGGCCGGGGAATTTGAGCCGTCCGGGGCGCACCTGCGACTGCGTGGTCCGCTGCCGGCGCAGCTTGGCGTTCACGCGTGCTGCCAGCTCTCGGATCTCAAAGGGCTTGGCGATGTAGTCGTCGGCGCCGATCTCCAGCGCCACGACCACGTCAACGGTGTCCGTGCTCGCCGACAGGATGATGATCGGTACCTCGACACCGGCACCGCGGAGGCGCCGGCAGACATCGAGGCCGGGCATGCCCGGCAGGCTCAGGTCGAGAAGGATCAGGTCGACGTCGCTCTGCTCCGCGAGGCGGAGCCCCTCGGTGCCGTCCTCGGCGAACTGCAGCCCGAATCCGTGTTGCTGGGCGACGGTGGCCAGGATGTCGCGCATCGCCGGGTCATCGTCGATGACGAGGACCGTGGCTTCGGCGGGCGCCCGCACCACACCGTGACCCAGTGGGGCGAGGATCGATTCCGTAAAAGTTGTCATCCGTTCCTCAAGTTGGGTCGAGCGCACCAAACGTGCCCATTGGCGCAACGTAGCACCGCTGCCGCGTCCGGTTTCCTGTGGTTACGGACGCGTTGCCCGTCTTCACGGGTCTGCAACCGGGCAAGGCAGGGGCAGGGCATCAGACGTGCACCGGGAGCGCGACCACAAACGTGTTGCCGCGTGCGCGCGAGTTGTCGATCCAGATCCTTCCACCCATGCGCTCGACGAGTTGACGCGCGAGATAGAGGCCGACACCGAAGCCGCCGCGCTGACGGAGGAGCGGTGATTCGACTTGATAGAACGATGCGAAGACGCGGTCGACATCGCTGTCCGGGATGCGCCGGCCGTTGTCTCTCACCTCGACATGCACCTTGTTCACGGCGCGATACGTGGTGACGCGCACTGGTTCGGAATCGGGCGAGAACTTCAAGGCATTGTCGATCAGGCACGCGATCACAAGCGCAAGCCGCTCGTGATCGGCGAGCACACGCTGTGCATCGGGCGCCACCGTGATCGCAAAGCGATCGTGGTCCGCCGATTCGACGAAGCGTGCAATGACCTCGCGGAACACGTTGTCGAGATCGACGGCAGCCGTCTTGAGGCGGATCTCGCCGGACTCGAGTTGAGCGATGCAGAGCAGGTTGTCGGTGAGTCGAGCGAGGTGCTCGGCTTCGAGGCGCAACTCGTGCAAGCCCTCGTCGCGGGCATCCTGGGGGAGGCGATCGCCGGCATCGTGCATGAGTGTCAGCCACGCCTTGATCTTGGTCAAAGGTGTCCGCAACTCGTGGGAGGCGAGCATCATGAATTCGCTCTTGATGCGGTCGACCTCGCGCAACTCTGCGAAGGCCGCGTGCTCGAGCTCGATCGATCTGCGCACCTGAGCGTCGCGCTCGCCCACCAGCTCGCGAGCGAGGAGGTTGCTGCTCAGCGCGACCACAAACAAGAGGAAGAGTCGCGATACCAGCGCATCCACCAGCGTGGTGTCGAGGTGATGGTTGGCGACGTTGAAGCCCACCACGAAGTACGCGGCACCGGCAACAGACGCGAAGCCCATGCTCGTCACCAGCCCAAAACGCAGGCTGCTGGCGATCACGACGATGAAGAAGGTGACGGCGAGATCCGAGTTGTATCCACCGGTGAGGTAGACGAGTCCGCTCGCAACCGCGAGGTCGAGCACGATGGTCGCCACCTGGAGACGCCTGCTCGGGATGCGATTGGCCAGCAGCATCACTGTTGCCGCGAGGTTGAAGACGCCCCAGGAACCGAGCACGAGATTGACCGCCGCAGTCGACTGGCCGGTGGCCAGACCGGGGAAGTTGTTGGCGACCGCCGCGAAGATCAGCACCATCCAGCGGCTCAGCTCGATGGTTCGCTCGATGCCGGCTCTGCGGTCTCGCGCGGGCAACGATGTCGACTCGCTGCGTGGCCTGCGGGTGGGCAGGCGCCCCGCCGGCCGGTCCGCCGCGTTGTTCATCGGACGCGCGGGAGCCGTCTGCGTGAGCTCCCGACTCACAGCTTCAGCCATGCCGGCCAAGCACGGGCGTACGGTCGCAGATCGCCTCGCTCACTCTCGTGAGCCTAGCGGCGTCGCGTGTTTGCCAGACGAAGGTCTCGTAACGATGCCGCACCACCCACTGTTACAGGCGAACGCATGCATGCCTCGGTCCTGGAAACTTCAGTTCACCGTGTCGCTCCCACCGAACGCCGCTCTGCATCCGGATCGTCCGGATGATCTTGCCGCCGGCGCTGCCGCCCTTCGGGACGGCCGCGTCGCCGATGCGGTCGCGGCCTACGATCGTGCGCTGGAGCGGCTTTCAGCAGATGGGCACCCCGAGCAGCGAGGCGCAGCGCTGCTGGCGCGCGGGCTTGCGTACCAGTTGCTCGGCGACACATCCAAGGCAACCGCGGACGTCCTTTCGGCGCTGAACGTCTGGGCGCTGGTCCGGCCGGGCTGGGCGTCAAGCGCCATGTCGGACCTCGCCGAAGCGCTCTCCGGCGCTGGCAACACGGCAGCGGACGCGTACTGGCAGGCGGCTTTGCGGCTTGCCGAACGCAGCGGTGACGTGGTCCTCCAGGCGGCGGTCGCAGGCGAGTGGGGGCGCCACGCCGCCCGCGCCGGCGACGCGGTGACCGCAGTCGCACTCCTCGAAAAGGCCGCGGAGCTCGGGAGGCGTGCGGGCGATGACTCGATTGTCGCCAAGGCGCTGGTCAACCTCGCGCGGGTCGAGCTCGACTCCGGGCGTGGAGGACACGCGATGCGCAACATCGGTGAAGCGCTCGCTCGCGACCAGCGCGGCGAGCTGCGCGCCGCCACTGCCGGGCTGCTCATCGACGTCGCCGCGGGCGCGTTCCATGCCGGCGACACCGCGCACGCCGAGCTGTGCCTCGAGCAGGCGCTGTCGCTGAGTGGCTCCGACCGGCAGATACGCGAGCGCACCCTCGCTGCGCTGGGCGGGCTCGCGCGGGCACGCAACGATTTCGCGACCGCCGCTCGATACGGTGAGGAACTCCTTGATAGTGCGCGTCGCGCCGGCGACCTGACCGTCGCCGCCGAGGCGCTCCACGACCTCGGCAGGCTCGGGCTGGTCACCGGCGTGCTCGAGGATGCTGCGCGGCGGCTCACCGAGAGTGTCGTGATCGCTCGAAGCCTGAGCCTCGATTCGCTCGCCGCGTCCGGGTCGCGAGCGCTCGCCGAGGTGGCGATCCGGCGCGGCGCTCTGCTGCGCGCACTCGGGTATGCGGAGCAGGCCGTCATCCTCTCGATGGCGCAGGACGACCTCGAAGCCTGCGCCGCAACGCTCCTGCTGGTGAGCGCGGAAGCGGGGAGGGTCGGTCTCGAGGACGTGGCTCGACCGGCCAGTGAAGGCGCGGCCGAGATCTATCGACTGCTCGAGCGTGACGACCTCGTTCGTGTGCTCTCGGGCGAGACCGCAGTCACTGCTGAAGGCGCCGAGGCGCGTACCGAGCGGCTCGAAGCCGCGCTCGAGGCGGCGCGGTCGGTCGTCAATCCAACTGCGATGAACGACCGCCTCTGATCGATCACTCCCGACTGCGGATCAGCAGTCGGGAACCCCGGGCGGCGGGATCATCAGTCCGCTCAGCGGCGGTGCGGTGCCGCTCGGCGGCGAGGACATCACCAGGCTCTTGCTCGCCGGGTCATAGCAGTTGACCGCCCATCCGAGCACGTGCAAAGCCGCCGCTTCGCGCGCATTCGACGGGACGATCGCGTGGTGGATGTCCTCGGTGCCGAGCACGCGGATCCAGTTGGGATCGAGCTGGTCGATATCGTCGTAGAGCTGCAGCGCGTTGCTGCCGAACACCGCAGGCTCGTCGTACAGGAACACGATGCGGCCCGAGGGAAAGCGATACGCGAGGTATCCGCCCCAGGAGTCGATGGTGTAGATGCGCTGCCCCGGGAACTCGGTGCCGGCGTATGTCGCTGCAGCCTCGGGGTACGTGCTCGCCTGGTATGAGGCGGCCGCCGACGCGCTTAGACGCGGCATCAGGGCAACCACCATCGCGGCGGTCAGCGCGACCAACCCCGCGCTCGTCAGCAGCGGGGGGAGGTGGCGTCGCGCCGTCCGGTCGGTTGGTTGCACACGAGGGGCGACATGCCGCGCCCACGCTCGGGATCCGTGGATCGCCAGCTGGGGCGTCATGAACACCGCGAAGAGTCCGAGGTTCTCCTGCGCGAAGAGCGTTGCAATCAGCAGTCCGAACCCGGTGATCGCGCTGAACCGATCGGGTCCGCCCGAGATGGTCCAGAGCACGATGACCAGGATCACCTCAGCCTCGAAGAGGCGGGCCCACCACTGGTGGAAGTCCGGCGATCCGAACCCGGCGAGACCCTGAGCGACACCCGGGTTGAACACGCCGGAGAGCACCGATGCGTAGATGCCCGGCCCCACCGGGTTGGCAAGGACGGCGACAGCGCTGATGCCGAGCGCAAGCCCGAGCTGCCGGCGGCGGGGAGCCGTGGCGCTCGGGATGAGCAGCAGCGCCGCCAGCAGGATGATCAGGCCGGCAGCAAAACCGGCGTCCATGTTTGCCCAGAGCAGGAAGAGCACCGGCAGTCCCCAGATGGCCGAGGTGCGTCCGTCGCGCCATCGCGCCAGCACGAAGAGGACGATGGCGACGCCGAGCACGGAGATCACCGCGCTGGTCACGCCGGCAACGCTGTTGAGGACGATTCCAGTGATCACCATCGCAATCGCGAGCCAGGGGCCGCTCACCCGCACCGACCTCGGGATCGACAACGCCGCAAGCACCACGGCCGCGACCGCGGCGAGGCCCATCACCAGCGATGCGAGTCCGGCGCCACCGGCACCCACGAGCCCGGCGAGGGTCACCTCATAGAGCCACTGCTGACCGACCCACGCGTGGGCTGCAGGCAGGAAGCTGAAGGGCTCGTGCGCCGGGATGCCGCTGGTCGTTATCAGACGCCCGAGGGCGAGATGCCACCACACGTCGCTGTCGTTGAAGGGCTGCACGGTGAGCACGAGCACGACGATCGCGGCAGCGGCGATCCATGCGATCCGGCTCGCGGACGCCCGGCGATCCGATTCGACCCCGGCGATCACCAGCAGATCGGGGCGTTTCACTGGTTCTGCGCTCCGGCGTTCGGCGTCGCCTTCGCCTGGCGGGCGCAGACGCTTCCCGGCGCCCAGTGGGGGACGGGTGGCAGCTGCAGCGTCGAGAGCTTGTCGGTGGGGACGAACGCGACGCTCAGACCGTCCTGGTACACCTTGGTCCAGTCGGCTGCGTGGTCCATCACGTCGGCGAGCGGCGTGTTGACGTCGTAGAGGACGATGTCGGTGCCGAATCGCCGGATGATCGAGTCCCAGCTCGGTGTGACCGTCTCGACAGCGGCGTAGGTCTCCAGCATCTGATCGCCCATGAGTGCTGCGTCGCCGAAGATGAACACCTTGTCGCCGTGCGAGGACAGCGTGTATGCAAGGTAGCCGCCCTCGCCGTACTGGTTGAAGATGTTCAGCGGTTCGGGCGCCTGAGCCAGCCATTGAGCCGCGCAGACGGGGAATTCCTCGGCGTACGCAAGGGAGTACGGCTGCAGTGCCATCTTCGGCACCAGCCAGGCGACGTAGACGCCTGCAAGCCCGGCCATGAGCATGCCGCAGGCGGTGAGGCGGAAGAGCAGTGGTGGCTGCACGCGCGTCCGGGCAGGCGCTGTGGCAGGCGCGTGTCGCAAACGGCGGAACGCGATGCGCAGACGTGGGCTCGCCATCGCGAGCTGGTCGATGAACACCGGCGTCGCCGCTGCGACGAAGAGCTCGATATGACGCGCGGACTGCAGCGACAGCGCGATCACAACCAGCACGAGCGCAACATCCCGCGCACGGATGCGCCGGTTGAAGATGATCAGCATCGCCATGCTGAGCATCATCGCGCCGTAGACGAACACCTCCCAGTCGTGGAAGCTCGGTGAGAACCATTCCTCGATGAGCGACTGCTGCGCAGCAGACGCCTGCGTGCCCGCGGCGTAGAACAGGATGGTCGGCCCGTTGAGGTTGATCATGCTCACCGCGGTGCAAGCAATCAGCAGGTACAGCAACGGGAGGAGGCGAGAACGTGGTGCTCCACCAGGCATGCGCAGACGATCGCCGACGAGCTCCGCCACCAGGATCACCAGGATGAAACCGAGTCCGACGACGAACTCGCCATGCAGGTTGCTCCACAACACGAACAACGGCACGAGCAACCACATCGCCTTGCCGCCGCGGACCAAGTAGCGCTCGACGAGGAAGAGCGTCAATGCTGAGAAAGCGAAGGTGATCATCTGCACGCGCGGTCCCCAGATTGGGAATCCCGCGACCACTGCGATAAGCATGCCGAGACCGAGGACCCCGCGTCCGGGATTGCGCAGTCGCGCCTTCTGCATGACGGCGAGCAGGCCAAGCCAGGTGACCGCAGAGAGGACCAGGACGATGAGCCCCAGGCCACCGATGCTGAACTCGACGGCGAAGACCACCTCGTTGAGCCATTCGTGCATCGTCCAGTGATGATTCGCGACTGTGTACGTGAACGGATCGTTGCCGAGCAGGCCGCCGTGCTGAAGGATCAGCTGACCGGCGCGCAGATGCCACCAGAAGTCGGGATCCTGAATGGTGCGTGTGACCGGGAGAGCGATGATCACCAGCACCGCGGCGATGAAGAGGCCGCTCGGCGAGGTCCAGGAATCGAGGCGCGCGCGGAAACGGCTCTGCTGCTCGTGTACCGCCTCAGCCGCCACGCTTGTCACGACACCGCCCGCCACGTCTTCGTCAGCCCTGCGATGCTCCCGAGATCACGCGGGCTGCGGTTGCATTGCCCGGTTGTTCGAGCCCCACCGACGACCACAGCATCTTCAGCAGAAGTGCGAACTCGAACGGCTTGCCCATGTATGTGATCCCGCCAAGGTCCATTACAGCTTGAATGTCTTCGTCAAAACAGCGTGCGGTGAGCAGGATGATCGGGCAGTTGGCAGTCTTTGCCTGTGCCCGGAGCTCACGACAGACCGACAGCCCGCTCAACCGCGGCATCATCACGTCGCAGACCACCGCATCCGGAAGCCAGCCCTTGATCACGATCTCGAGCGCTTCCATGCCGTCCTCGGCGCAGCGCACATCGAAACCGTCGCTGGCGAGCCGCAACTCGAGGAGGCGGCGCAGCGAGTCGTCGTCTTCTGCGATGAGAATGCGAGGTGGGTCGCTGTGCGTCATATGCCTGTACATTTCCTGGATTGGGTGATCGGCTGCGATCTGGTTATACGCTGGGCGCAACTTGCGGCCCGTCGTGCAACAGGCCTGTCACAGCCATTTGTGAACTACAGGCAGGGTGCGACTCTGCGGTGACATGATGACGATGGTGAGCGACGTCGAAGCTGCCCCCACCATGAATCCATCGGCGCTGTCCGGTGTGCGATTCCTGGTGACCAAGCGCATCGAAGACCTCGATGCGACAGCTGCGGCTCTGGATGACGAGCTTGCCTCGGTAGCGGCGCGCCTCCTGGAGCTGCGAACCGCGCAGCACGAGGCCGAGGGCCGGTGGGGGGCCCTGTTGAGCGTGCTGCCGGCCGGCGACGTCGACGAGATCGACAGTGCGTTTCGGACGCTCGCCAAAATCCGTGCGGATCTCGCCGCCACCGAGGAACGTCAGGTCGAGCTCGGCACGCGGCTGACCGGCATCCGCGCCGAGCAGGAGGTGCTGCGCGCCGTCTACCGCAGCCTCGACGATCTGCTCGCCGCCAACGCAGGACCCACCAACGGCACCGCCCGACTGCGCGATGCGTCCCGGCAGACGTTTCAGATCATCGAGGAAGAGCGGATGCGCATCGCCCGGGACATGCACGACGGGCCGGCGCAGTCGATGGCGAACCTGGTGCTCCAAGCCGAGATCATCGAGCGGCTGATCGCGCGCGATCCCAAGATGGTGGTGAGCGAGCTCGCCGACTTCAAGAACGGGGTCCGCAGCGTCCTGGATGACACCCGCCGCCTTATCTTCGATCTCCGGCCCATGACCCTCGACGACCTGGGCCTGGTGCCCACGCTGCGGAAGTTCGTGGCCGAATTTGGTGAGCGCAACACGGTCAACGCGCACCTGCGGGTCGTCGGCGAGGAGATCCGCATGGGCGGTGGTCTCGAGCAGACGCTCTTCAGGATCGTTCAGGAGGCGCTCAACAACGCGCGCAAGCACGCCAAGGCGTCCAACGTCGAGGTGGTGATCACCTTCATGGCGAAGCAGGTGAGCGCGGTCATCCGCGATGACGGCGTGGGCATGGACGTCGAAGCGACCGAGGCCAGCGTCGACCGGACCCGCCACTTCGGACTGCTCACCATGCGCGAGCGCGCCGACGGCGACAAGGGCACGCTCGAGATCCGGTCGCAGCTCGGCAAGGGAACGGAGGTCCGGGCGACATTCGATCTCTGAGAGTGCCGATCCGAGTTGAGCCAAGCCTCGATCGGTACGTCCCCCCGACAATGTAAGGGATGCGGCATCGCGTACTGGCATGCGACTTCGACGGGACACTCGCCATCGAGGGGGTGTGCTCCGACGAGACAATCGAGGCCCTGGAGCGCGTCGCCGGCGCCGGCATGCGCCTCGTCCTGGTCACAGGACGTACCTGGGAGGAGCTGGTGGACGTGTTCGACCCGGGCACCCTGTTCGAACAGATCGTGGTCGAGAACGGCGCAGTCGTCATCGACACGGCCAGCCGCCACGAGCAGCTCCTCGCACCCCGGGTCCCACCCGGGCTCGTCGCCGAGCTCCAGCGCACCGGGGTGACGCCGTTGATTGTGGGCCGGGTGCTGTGCTCGACCGCCTGGAGCCAGGAACCGAAGCTCTCGGCCGCCATTGCCAAGCTCGGCGTGGACCGTCAGGTCGTCCGCAACCGGGATTCTGCGATGGTGCTGCCCCCCGGGATCACCAAGCGGACGGGGATCGAGGCGGCGCTGCGCGCTCTCGGCGAGAGCCCGGCGGCGACCGTCGCAGTCGGTGACGGCGAGAACGACGTCGCGCTCTTCGCGGTGGCCGGCGTGTCGGTGGCCGTCGCCAACGCCGTCGACGTCCTCAAGGCGCGTGCCGATGTGGTGCTCACCGAAGCTAACGGCAAGGGGATCCAGGCACTGGCGGCGGCACTGGTTGCCGGCGATCTCGGAGCCTTGACCGCGCTCAGCCCGCTCGTCGGTTAGGAGGCTGGGGGCTCAGACCGGCGCAAGGGTCTCAGACTGGCAAGAGCCTCAGACCGGCAAGAACCTCAGACCGGAAGGATCGGCTTGCGGATCAGCGAGGTATCGCCCCGCAGCCACGCCTCGATGGCGACGTCGTTCTGACGGCGTCCGACCGCGGCCCGGCGATCCGGTTGAAGGTCGAGCGGGGGCACTGCGATGGTCGTCCCATCGGTGGGCATCACTGCGATCAGCGCCGCAACCATCTCGGGGTCGAATTGCCGGCCGCTCTCGCGCTGCAGCTCCTCGAGGATCCAGTCGAACGATCGGGCCGGCTGGTATGGCCGCCCGGTGCGCATGACGTCGAAGGCGTCGACGACCGACACGATGCGCGCGCCAAGTGGTATCTGATCGCCGCGCAGTGAGTCGGGGTACCCGCCGCCGTTGAAGTGCTCGTGGTGATGACGAACGATGAGCCGGACGTCTTCCCAGGTGTCGATGTCGGCGAGGATCGCGGCGCCCACCTCGGGGTGGGTCCGGACGATCGCCCGTTCCTCGGGCGTCAGCGCCTCCGGTTTGCGCAGCAGGGCCTCGGGGACGGCCACTTTGCCGATGTCGTGGAGGCAGGCCCCGAAGCGGATGACGCTGCGTGCGCCGTCGTTGATTCCGAGATGCCGCGCGATCGCGTCGGACATTCCCACCAGGCGGGTCGAGTGCTCCTGGGTCTCGTAATCCTTCGATTCCAGCGCGTTGGCGAGCACCATCGTGAAACGCTCGAGCATGGGTGCGAGGAACCGCAGGCGGAGGGCCTCGTCGGCGAGCTCGCGGCGCTCGAGCGCACGCTCGAGCACGGTGAGCAGGTGCATCGACTTGAACGGCTTGGGGATGAACGCGACCGCACCGGCCTGCATCGCCTGCATCGCCAGGTCCAGGTCACGAAATGCGGTGACCACGATGCACGAGATCATCGGGTCCACACGCTGCGCGTGCGAGATGAGCTCGACGCCGTTGGCGTGCGGCATCGCGTAGTCGGTGATCACCGCCTCGAAGCAGCCCGGTGAGTCGATGGTGCTGATCGCCTCCGCACCATTGGAGGCGCTGGTCACCTCATGGCCGGCGAACTCCAGGGTCTCCTCGATGAAACGGCGCGTCAGGCCGTCATCTTCGGCGACGAGTACCCGAGCCAACTGTTGATGACCTCCGTGTCGCGCTCCTTGGGAGCGCGTCGATCGATCGCGACGAACGAGACGGTCATCGTCCCTGATCGCGTCAATTCGGAGGTCCTCGTCACACGTCTGTGCGAGACCGCTACAACTGGGGTCTCGCCTCTGGGGCTGTGCCGAACGGCAGCCTCAGCGTGCTCCGCCAGTGCGCGCGCACAGCGCGCTGCACCTGGAGGTCGGTCCACCAGATGGGCACCTCGGCGCTCTGGTCGTGGTCGACGCGGAGGTGCTTGCAGAGCAGGCGGCGCTTCACCGGCATGCCGAAGTCCTTCTTGCCGGTCATCACGACCTTGTAGACGAGATAGACGACTACCCAGCAGACGAGCGCGCCGGTCGCGGCGAGGTAGACGTCACCGGGGATCGATCCAGATTTCGTGGCGTGCGCAGCAGCTGCGAGGAGAAGGAGCATCGGACAAAGCCTAGCCCGCGATTGCGACGCATCAGTTCACGATCCGGTAACAGCCGTGAAGCCGTCACCGGATCGTGAGTGCTGCTGCGTTGCGAAACCCGCTTACGCGACGGGGTCTGGTTGCGGCTCCGGTTCGAGTGCGAGCGCCACGTCGGCGTCGACACCCATGTCGAGTCCGACGTAGTCCGGGTCACCACCACCGGCGGCCGCTGCCTCTTCCTCGTAGAGGCGAAGCGCCTCGTCACGAAGCTTCTGGTAGTAGTCGAGGCCCGTCCCGGCGGGGATGAGCTTGCCGATGATGACGTTTTCCTTGAGGCCGCGCAGCCTGTCGATCTTGCCGGAGATGGCCGCTTCTGTGAGGACGCGGGTGGTCTCCTGGAACGACGCCGCCGACAGCCACGATGCCGTGTTGAGCGCCGCCTTGATGAGACCGAGCAGCACCGTCTGCGCGATGGCGGGCTCGCCGCCCTCGCTCAGCGCCTTTGCGTTGGCCTCTTCCCACTCGAGCTGCGAGACGATCTCGCCGGGCAGCAGGTCGGTGTCGCCGGCGTTGTCGATGCGAACCTTCCGCATCATCTGCCGCACGATCACCTCGATGTGCTTGTCGTTGATGTCGACGCCCTGGGTCCGGTACACGCGCTGCACCTCGCGGACCAGGTAGTTCTGCACATCGTCACGGCCGCGAACGAGGAGCAGCTCCTGCGGGCTGATCGAACCTTCGCTGATCTTGTCGCCGGCACTCACGTGATCGCCGTCGCGGACCTTGATCTGTGCCGACACCGGGATGGGGTACTCACGCGAGTCGTCGTCGGTGCTGCGCACCAGGATGCTCTTGGCATCGACCTTGACGGATCCCGCATAGCGGGCCCGGATCGAGACCTCGTTGCCGTGCTCGTCGACGCCGCGGATGAGCTCGGTGCCCTCCGCGACGTGGCTGCCATCCTCGACGGCAACCGCGTGCTTCGACGGAATGGGATAGGTCGTGTCGAAGATGTCGCGCGAGGTCACCTTGACCTTCTGCGACCGGTTCTCACCGCGGATGACCTCGACGACGCCGTCGATCTCGCTGATCAGCGCCTTGCCTTTCGGCACCCGAGCCTCGAAGAGCTCCTCGACGCGGGGGAGACCCTGCGTGATGTCCGAGCCGCCGGTCGCGACACCTCCGGTGTGGAAGGTCCGCATGGTGAGCTGGGTCCCAGGCTCGCCGATCGACTGCGCTGCGATCACGCCGACCGCCTCGCCGATCTCGACCAGCCGGCCGGTGGCAAGGTTGCGCCCGTAGCACATCCTGCAGACACCCTCGCGGGCCTTGCAGGTCATGATGCTGCGCACCTTCACCCTGCCGACGGAATCCTTCGCGGCCATGATCCGGCGAGCGGTCTCGTCGTCGATGTCCTCGCCGGCACGCTTCACCGTCTCGTCGCCGATGGTGATGTCCTGGGCCGCGATCCGTCCCTGGAAACGATCGATTGCGCGCTCCTTGAGCTCGTCGTCGGTGAGCTCGATCCAGATGCCCGCTGTGGTCTCGCAATCCTCGATGCGAACGATGACGTCCTGCGCGACGTCCACGAGACGGCGGGTGAGGTACCCGGAGTCAGCGGTGCGCAGCGCGGTGTCCGCGAGTCCCTTGCGGGCTCCGTGGGTGGAGATGAAGTACTCGAGAACGGTGAGGCCTTCGGAGAAGTTGGCCTTGATCGGCAGGTCGATGATCCGTCCTGTCGGGTCGGCCATCAATCCGCGCATTCCGGCGAGCTGCCGGATCTGCTGCTTGCTGCCTCGCGCTCCGGACTGCGACATCATCAGCACCGAGTGGAACCGGTCGAACGA
>Ga0182024_10017277_pt1 | contig 13568 bp, 12 predicted proteins | sample P32metaG_FD_120480 | JGI IMG/M metagenome (GOLD analysis project Ga0182024, IMG submission 120480) | Permafrost microbial communities from Stordalen Mire, Sweden - P3-2 metaG (Illumina Assembly) | ecosystem: Environmental > Terrestrial > Soil > Wetlands > Permafrost | place: Sweden: Stordalen...
CGGAGCTCAGCTGGCCTTCTCTGATCAGCGGCAGCGCCAGGGCCGCGAGCACGACGGTGCGACCGATCCAGTGCACGCGCCCGCCGCGGGCCATCACGCCGCTGCCGATTGCCGCCAGCCACAGCAGGCTCAGCGCCGTCACCCGCTGGTCCTGCAGGCCGATGATCAGGATCGCGGCCGCCCCGGCGAGTGACTCCTCGATCCTCAGCCAGCGCATTCGAGGGGCGTACAGATGCACCAGTGCCGTCAGGGTGATCGTGATAAAGCCCGCGACTCCAAGGGCGGGGTGGGCCAGCAAGCTTGGCTGGACGAGGATCAATGTGACACCCCCCAAACCCACCGTCGCGCGGGTGATGGCCGCGGTTCGACGCGCACGCAGGATGTGATCGTCGCTCTCGATAGCGACCGCACCTTCGAGCAGGGCCATGGCGAGGATTTCGGCTTCTTCTTACATTGACTTTATGGAGAGGTAAATGATTGGACTGTTGATAGAGGGATTTGGATATAGGGAATTTTAAAATCCCGATGAAAGGAATTACTGGCGCTGAGACCGCCCGCCCAGGACCTCGGAAGACCCCTCGCCCAGGACCTCAGAAGACCGCCTACCCGGCCTCAAAAGAGCCCCCCGCTGGAGCCTCAGAAGACCGTCCGCTCACGCCTCAGGCCTGCTGCAACGCTGCGCGGCTCTCGGCCAGCCGGTCCGCTTCGGCGGCGTGTGTGGCGAAGGCGTCGATCAGGCGCGGCCACAGTACGCGCGGCAGGTCGTGGCCCATGCCCTCGATCATCATCAGCTTCGCACCGGGGATCGCGCGCGCCGTCGCCCGTCCGCCCGAGGGCGATACGAGCGAATCGGCCGTGCCGTGGATCACGAGCGTTGGCGCGGTGATGCGCCGCAGCTCCGCGGTGCGGTCGCCGGAGGCGATGATCGCGGCGAGCTGGCGTCCAACCCCCGTGCGGTCGAGCTCGCGGTCATAGGAGAGCGCGGCGATCTGGCGCACGCCGTCGATGTCCTGGGGCATGCCGCGAGAGCCGACTTTGATGAACAGGCGCGACGCGTACTCGATGAACGCCTCGCGCTCACGTGGAGCTTTGCGCAGGAAGGTTGGGTAGCTGCTCAGCGCCGGTCGCCCGACCCAGCGTCCGCCCGTGCTGGACAGCATCGACACCAGCGAGCGCACCTGCGCGGGGTGTCTTGCCGCGAGCGTCTGCGCGATCATCCCACCCTGCGAGGCCCCGACCACGTGCGCCGAAGCGATCTCGAGCTGGCTCAGCAGTCCCGCTGCGTCCTGCGCCATGTCCGCCAGCGTGTAGCGGGCGGGGACCCCGGAGTAACGCAGGAGCTGGATGAGCGACGGTGGCGGGCCCTGCAGATGGGTCGAGCGCCCGATGTCGCGGTTGTCGAAGCGCACCACATACAGTCCCCTGGCGGCGAGCGCTTGGCAGAAGTCCTCCTGCCAGGCGACCATCTGGGCGCCCAAGCCCATGATCAGCAGCACCGCCGGGTCTTGCGGGTCGCCAAACGTCTCGTAGCAGAGGTTGATCCCACCGCCCACGTCGCAGAACTGCTCGGACACGATCCCTCGACTGTAGCGCTCGTAATGGCCCGCTAACGCCGATCGCAACGGCCTTCCTTCGTCCCGCGAGGGTCCTTACCGCGCCCTTACCGCGCCGTAACGAGTTAACAGGCCCGCATCGCTAGGATCGGTTTGGTGGCGCAGCCAGAGATCAGCAAGCTGTCGATCGACACGATTCGTGGCCTGTCGATGGATGCGGTGCAGAAGGCCAACGCTGGCCATCCGGGCACGGCGATGGCGCTCGCGCCGCTCGCCTACGTCCTGTTCGAGCGCTTCCTGCGCGCCAACCCAGCCGACACCGACTGGCCGGACCGCGACCGCTTCGTGCTGAGCTCTGGCCACGCATGCGTGCTCCAGTATTCGCTGCTGCACCTGACCGGCTACGACCTCGCCCTCGCCGACCTCGAGCAGTTCCGCCAGTGGGGCTCGCGGACACCTGGGCACCCCGAGCGCGGCCACACGCCCGGGATCGAGGTCACGACCGGACCGCTCGGACAGGGCTTCGCCAACGCCGTCGGCATGGCGATCGCCGAGCGCTTCCTCGCTGACCGCTTCAACCGCCCGGGCGCGACGGTCGTCGACCATCACGTCTACGCGATCTGCTCGGACGGCGACATGATGGAGGGGATCAGTCAGGAAGCGGCGTCGATCGCCGGCAATTTCGCGCTCGGCAAGCTGGTCGTCTGCTACGACGACAACCACATCACGATCGACGGCACCACGTCGATCTCCTTCGACGGCGAGAACCATGGCGACCGCCTTGCCGCCGACGGCTGGCACGTCCAGCGCGTCGAGGACTCCGAGGACGTCGACGCGCTACAGGCCGCGATCACCGCTGCCCGCGATGAAACCGAGCGCCCCTCGTTCATCTCCATCCGCTCGCACATCGCGTTCCCCGCGCCGCACGCGGTCGACACCGCCAAGTCGCACGGCTCGGCGCTCGGCGAAGACGAGGTGCGGGCTACCAAGGAAGTGATGGGCTTCGACCCCGACCGCAAGTTCTGGGTCGATGACAGCGTCTACGGGCACATGTCCTTGAAGGACAAGGGGGCTGCCTCACAGCAGGAGTGGCAGCAGCGCTTCGAGTCGTGGCGGGCGGCGTTCCCCGAGCTGGCGAAGGACTGGGACCTCGCGTGGAGCGGGAAGCTGCGTGAGGGCTGGCGCGAGGCGCTGCCCAGCTTCGAGGCCGGAGAAGCGGTCGCGACGCGCTCGGCCGGGCAGCAGACGATGGCGGCGTTCGCGGAGTTCGGGCCGACGATGATCGGTGGCGCCGCCGACCTGGTCGAGTCGACCAAGACCGTGTTCGAGGGCGCCGGCCAGTTCTCGCACGTCCACGCCGGGCGAAACATCCCGTTCGGGATTCGCGAGCATGCGATGGGCGCGATCGTCAACGGCGCGGCGGCGCACGGCGGAATCGTCAAGCCCTACGGCTCGACGTTCCTGGTCTTCTCCGACTACATGCGCGGCTCGGTGCGCCTGTCGGCGTTGATGGGGCTGCCGGTGCTGTGGGTGTGGACGCACGACTCGATTGGCGTCGGCGAGGACGGTCCGACGCATCAGCCGATCGAGCACTACGCGTCGCTGCGCGCGATCCCGCACCTGTGGGTGATCCGCCCCGGCGATCCGAACGAGACCACCGAGGCGTGGCGCGTCGCGCTCGAACGCGACGACGGCCCGGTGGCCCTGCTGCTCTCCCGCCAGAACGTCGAGGTGCTCGATCGCTCGGACCTCGGGGCCGCCAAGGAGCTGGAGCGTGGCGGGTATGTGCTGTGGGATTCGACCGACTCGCCGACTCCCGCGCCCGCGCCGCCGGACGCTCTCGCGCCCGCGCCCGCGCTGCCGGACACGCTCACGACGCCAGACACTCTCGCCCCGCCAGACACTCCCGCCCCGCCGGACGCGCCCGAGCTGATCCTGATCTCGACCGGCGCCGAGGTGCCGCCGACGCTCACAGCCGGCAGGACGCTCGCCGAGCAGGGCACGCGCGTGCGCGTCGTCTCGATGCCGTGCATCGAGCTCTTCGAGGCCCAGACTCAGGAGTACCGCGACAGCGTGCTCCCCCCGGCGACGACGGCCCGGTTGGCCGTGGAGCCAGGGGCGAGCATGAGCTGGTGGAAGTGGGTGGGCACCGCGGGCGATGTGCTCGGAATCGACCGTTTCGGCGCTTCCGCACCGGGTAGCAAGGTGTTGGAAGAGTTGGGATTTACCGCCGAGGGCATTTTCGAGCGCGCGCGAGCGTTGCTTGAGGGATGAGTTAGGGATGACCGAATGTCCGAGGGAGGATTGAAATGTCCATAGATGTCCAACCAGAGGCCAAATCAGAGGCCAAATCCGACGTTCAATCACCGCTCCAGAGCCTCTCTGCTTTGGGGCAGAGCGTGTGGATCGATTTCCTCTCACGCGAGTCGATTCGCGAGGGTCACCTCAAGCGCCTGATCGACGAGGACTCGGTGGTCGGCGCGACGTCGAATCCGACGATCTTCCAGAAGGCGATGACCGCTGGAAACGCATATGACGAGCAGCTGCGCAAAGAGAGCGGACGGGGCAGCACCGTACGAGAGACCTTCTGGGCGCTGGCCGAGCGTGACATCAAAGACGCCTGCGACCTGTTCAGGGAGGTGTGGGACGGTGGAAGGGATGCCCGCCCGACCCGCGACGGGTACGTCTCGCTCGAGGTCGACCCCGGTCTGGCGTACGACACGCTCGCGACCTACCGCGAAGCGATCCGCCTGCACAAGGCTGTGGACCGCCCCAACCTGATGGTGAAGATCCCCGCGACCAAGCCGGGACTGGCCGCGATCGAGGACGTCGTGGCGCAGGGGCACTCGATCAACGTGACGCTGATCTTCTCGCTGCGCCGCTACGCGGAGGTGGCCGAGTCATACGTGCGCGGAATCGAGCGTCTGGTGGCCGCGGGCGGCGACCCGCGCAAGGTCGCCTCGGTGGCGAGCTTCTTCATCTCGCGGATCGACACCGAGGCCGACCGCCGACTCGACGAGATCGGCGGTCACGACGACCTGAAGGGCAAGCTCGCGGTGGCCAACGCAAAGCTCGCCTACCAGCACTACGAGGCGGTGTTCGCCGGTCCCCGCTGGGAGTACCTCGCTGGGAAGGGCGCCACGCCGCAGCGGGTGTTGTGGGCGAGCACCTCGACGAAGAACCCGGCTTACCGGGACACGATGTACGTGGAGGAGCTGATCGGGCCGGACACCGTGAACACGATGCCCGAGCAGACGATCAGGGACTTTCAGGACCACGGCAAGCCCGCGCCCCGCCTGGAGCAGGGAGTCGAGCAGGCCCGCGGCCTGTTGGCTGAGCTCGCCGCGGCCGGTGTCGATTACGATGACCTGACGGACACGCTCGAGCGCGAGGGGGTCGAGAAATTCTCGGCGTCGTTCGACGAGTTGCTCGCGGCGCTCGCCGCCAAGCAGACCGCACTCGTCTCCTAACGATCAGACGGCGCTCAAATCAGGCGCCGCCCCGCCCCTGACGATCACTCCCTGACACTCAGGCGCTCGTCTCTTCTCAGGAGTAGGGAATCGGGACCAGGACCGAGATCCGCAGCGGCCCCGAGGGGAACGAGCGGGCGTGCACCGTGAAGACGCGGAAGGTATGCCCGCGGTACCGGTAGGAGCCGCTTGCCGGAACGTTGCCCGGGTTGGGACCGAGGCTGTTCTTCACCAGCGTGGGATGGCTGGAGTTCGCGTTCATATACATCAGCACGTGCAGGCCGGCCAGCCGCCTGGTTAGTCGCAGGTAGCCTTCGTCGTCTTGAATCGAGAGCACGAGGCTGCCGATCTGCTTGCCGTGCAGGCGCAGCGCGGCGGTCACGGGCGCGAGCACGTAGGGCCCGCCTACGTCTGAGAGCAGGTGTCCACCGGCGCTGACGCGCAGGCGCACGATGTGTTGGTGCAGCAGAGTGTCGATCGCCAGTCGCGTGGCGTTTGCGTCGCGGTTGGCCACGGCGCTGAGCAGCGCCGCGTTCTGCTGGACGCGATGGACCTGTAGCAGCGCTCGGGAGCCGCCCTCGCCCGCGTAGATGAGGTGCGCGATGCGGCTTAACGTGTTGACGAGCGTGTCTTCATCGGTGCGTCCGCACAGGCCGGCGGTCGATCTGACTGGGCGCAGGAGGTAGACGCGCACCGCGCTGCCGGAGGGGTAGGCCGTGGCTCCGAACGAGCTGTACTGATAGGCGATCCCCTGCTTCGTGAACGTGCCGGCCGGCGGCAGTTCTCCGGCGGGCAGCACGAACGAGCCAGCGATCGGGTGGCTGCCTTCGCGTAGCGAGACATCGCCCTCGGCGACGCCTCGCATCTCCTCGATGAAGCCGCTGTCTGTCCAGACGCTCGTGACGAAGCTCGCGATTGGGACGCCCTTGACGCCGAGGATCGACCCGTGCAGCGGCGCGAGCGCGTGTGCGGCGCCTACGTCGATCAGGGTCTGCTTGCCGCGGAGCACCGTTAGGTTCGTCAGGTGCCCCGTCGCGAGCAGCGCCGCCGCCGCTGAGCGCGCCCCCTGTGAATCGCCGCGTTCGACCGCTTCGCGCAGGGGCATCGAGTGCTCGATCAGGCGCAGCGCCACTTCCGTGCGTTCGCTTGCGACGCCCTCGTTGTAGACGCGCGTCGCGACATCGCCGAGCACGCTGAGCACGGTTGTGGCGCAGGTGCCTGAGGTGGAGCCTGGCGCAGCAGGATCCACCTCGACGCTGGCGTGCGCGGCAGAGCCGCCGACGCTCGATCCGCAGCCGGCGGTGAGCATCGCGAGCAGGGTGAGGACGATCGCCGCGCGCTTGGCGGCGGAGGTGCTGGTGACGGGCGAGAGCATCGATCGACATCCTAAGTGCTGGTCACCGACGGCCGCTGAGGTTGCAGGCCATACTCATGGTGTGCCAACAGCGTTGATCACCGGCGCCTCGACGGGCATCGGCCGTGCGACGGCGCTGCGGCTGGCGGCATCCGGCTGGACGGTCCTGGCTGGGGTGCGCAGAGTGCAGGACGGCGACGCGCTCGTGGCCGCGGGCGGCGAGCGGGTCGTTCCGATCATCCTGGACGTGACCGACGCCGCGCAGATCGCCGCGGCGGTCGAGCGCGTGGACGGGCTGGTGGACGGGCGCGTTGACGAGCACGGGAGCCTCGACGCGCTCGTCAACAACGCCGGGATCGGTTTCGGTGGCCCGCTGGAGTTGCTGCCGATCGACGATCTGCGCGCTCAATTCGAGGTCAACGTCTGCGGGCCCGTGGCCCTCACCCAGGCGCTGCTGCCCGCGCTGCGCCGCGCGCGTGGGCGGATCGTGTTCATCTCCTCCGTCGGCGGGCGCGTGCCGATGGCCTTCACCGCGCCCTACGCTGCTTCCAAGCACGCGATCGAGGCGATCGGCGACACCTTGCGCGTGGAACTGCGCAGCTCGAACGTGCAGGTGGCGTTGGTCGAGCCGGGATCGGTCACCACACCGATCTGGGACAAGGGCCGCGCGCAGGGTGAGCACTTGAGCGTCCCCGTCGAGCTGACCGAGCAGTACGGGCATGTTTTGGCGGCGATGAGCAAGGCTCTCGATGACACCGAGCGTCGTGGCATCCCGCCCGAGCAGGTGGCGCAGACGATCGAGCGGGCGCTCACCGCGCGGCGCATGAAGGCCCGCTACCTGATCGGTCGCGACGCGAAGGCGATGTTGCTCGCCAAGCGAATGCTGCCCGACCACGTCTTTGACCGCGTGGCCCGTCGCGCGCTGGGGGTCTGACGATCGACCCCGCGCGGGCGTAGGGCTCAAGGGCAAGGGCACGAGCGCCGAGAGGATCAGTGCGAGCTTCGCCATGAGTCTCGCAATCGCGGGCGGCCGATCCTCGCGCGGGATCCGGCTGCCGAGCCTCGGAGGCTGTCCCAACCGACACATAGATGCGGCGGACGTGGATACGGTGTATGGCGGAAACGATCGATGACCAATTCCTTGATACCTCCTACTACAACACCCACAACACCTACGACGACACCTCCTCCCCTCGACGCCCAGGTGCCGAGCCCGCCTTCTGAACGCGGGGCTTGGCTGCTGGCGCTGGCGCTCGGCGCGCTCGGCGTGGGGGTGCTCGTCGCCGTGTTGACGGGTGCTATCGGTGCCACCACACGCGCTGCACCCGCGGGCGCGCCACCGGCGGTCCTGGTGTCGGCCACGACCCCGGTCCCGGGGGCGGTCTCCTCTGCGAGTGTGCTCCCCGGCGCCGCGGGTCCTCAGGGCTCCTCGGCTGGGTCCCATACGACCCGCTCGAGCGTGACGCGCGGCTCGAGACGTGGGCTGCGCTCACACGCTGCCCCGATCGTTGCCCAGCCGTCGAGCGCGCAGCAGAGCCTTTATGCGACGCGTTTGGTCGATGAGACCGAAACAGAAATACCGACGCGCTGGATGGAAGGCTTTTATCCGATCTACGCCACAGCGCAGAGCACGTTTGGCATCAACTGGCTCTTGATCGCCTCGATCCACAAGCAGGAGTCCGCGTTCTCGACTGCTCCCACCACCTACCACGGGCTGAATTTCGCCGGCTGTTGCGGCGGGCCGATGCAGTTCAACGTGACAAATGGGGGCGGGCGGGGCACCGGATCCACCTGGGACCTCGTGAGCGACTCTTACCTCTACGGCAAGCGCCCGGCGACCTACGACCACATGACGGCGACGCACCCTTCGATCTACGACGACTTCGACTCGATCATGGCCGCCGCCCATCTGCTCTCGGCGGACGGCGCGGAATATGAGCTGAACGGCGCGGCGTGGGACGCGGCGTATGACTACTACGGGCACGACGCCACCGGCGTGAGCTACGCCGACGAGGTGCTGGCACGCGCGATCAGCTGGTCACAGCATGGGTTCTGCATCAACTGCGGCGTTGAACCGGCAATGATCGAAGCGGTGCATGCCGCCTACGGTGCGCCGGTGCTCGAACTTCTCACCACGGCCACGGCCGCTCGCGCCAAGCCCCGCCGGCACTGAGGTCGCCTACCGGCTGGGACTCCCGGCGGCCCCGCGGCGCTGCGCTGGCCGCGGCACTTGCCCCGCCTCCGAGAACCTGCTTCTACGAGGCCTGGGTGATCAACTCGCCCGCGACCCGGTCTGTGGCGCCGGCGGTTCCTCCGAGCAGACGCCGGGAGAGCTGAGCGCGGCGGAAGTACAGCGGCGCGTCGTGCTCCCAGGTGGCGCCGATTCCGCCGTGCACGGAGATCATCGTGCGTGCGGCCTGGTCGAGTGCCCGGCCGGCCACCGAGCGCGCGGCGCTTGCGGCGAGCGGGAACTCCCCCGGCGCGCCGTGGCGCGACCAGCCGGCGTAGTAGAGCAGCGAGCGGCCGTTCTCCAGCTGGCGTAGCACCTCCGTGAGGGAGTGCTTGACCGCCTGGTAGGAGCCGATCGCACGGCCGAACGTATGGCGCTCCTTGGCGTAGGCCACGGATACGTCCAGCGCTGTCTCGACGCTGCCGAGCGACTCGGCCGCGATCAATGACTGGGCGAGGTACCAGGCGCCGGCTAGCGACTCGGTCGATGCGTCGAGCACGGTGGCTGGCGCGTCCTCGAGCGTAATGTGTCCGAGCGAGCGGGTGGCGTCATAACCCTGAACTGCCTCGATCGAGACCCCGGAAGCGGAGGCCTCGATTGCCACGCCGGTGGGCTGGCCGTCGAGCAACGCCACGCCGACCAGCAGATCGGCGCCGGGAGCATCCGGTACGAACGACAGCGCTCCGCTGACGCGAGCCTGGGCATCGTCCCCATCGTTGCTGGCGCTGAGCGCAGGCGGGCGCCGCAGGCCGTGGGCCGGGTCGAGCGTCCACTCATTTGCGAGATCGTCGGGCGGGCTGGTAGGCAGGTAGGCGGCACGTCGCTCGCCGGTGGCAAGCTCCTCGAGTTGATCTTTCGCCGCGCCTGGCGAGTCGTTGAGGATCGCCGTCGCGGGTAGGTGGCCGAGCAGTGCTACGCCGGCCAGCACGCGGCCGCACTCGCCGAGTACGAGCATCGCGTCGAAGGCGTCCAGGCCGGCGCCGCCGGCGGACTCGTCGATCAACAGACCGGGCCAGCCCGCTTCCTTGGCAGTCGGCCACAGGTCAGGCAGGGGTGCGTTGCCGTCGAGCGCCTCGCGTGCGGCTTCGATTGTCTTGAAGCGAGAGAGCGCGCCGCGCGCGGCCTCGCGCAGGAACACCTGCTCGTCAGAGAGTGCGAGGTTCATGCCGCCGCTCCTTCCTTGGAGCGCAGCTCCGAGAATGGGATGCCCTTGTCCAGGCGCGGCTCGGGCGGCAGCCCAAGGACGCGCTCGCCGATCGTGTTACGCAGGATCTCTTCGGTCCCACCGGCCGACTTCAGGCCGGGGAGGAACGAGATCATGTAGGCCCACTCGCTGTCCTCTGCGAGCGCGTCGGGTCCGACCACGTCGGTGATCAGATCGCCGGCCTTGATCGCGCCGTTGACGATCGTGACCTTCGCCAAGCCAGCCTCGGGGCCTGGGATCTGGCCTTTCTGAAGCGCCGTGAGTGTTCGGTAGCCGGTGAAGCGCACGGCCAGTAGCTCACTGACGATCTCGCCGAGCTGGTGACGTATCTCGGGGTCGCGACGGGCGTCCTCGTCATCGGCTATCGCCTTGGCAAAGCGAGTCGCGTTGTAGCCGAGACCCTCGCCGCCGAGACCGATCGTGACGCGCTCGAACATCAGCGTGGTCAGCGCCGTGCCCCAACCGTTGCCCACGCCGCCGACGACCGCGTCGGAGTCGAGCGCGACGTCGTCGAAGAACACCTCGTTGAACTCGGCCTCGCCGGAGATCTGGCGCAGGCCGCGGACGGTCACACCGGCGCTGTCCATCGGCACGATGAACATCGTCATGCCCTTGTGCTTGGGCACGTCTGAGTCGGTGCGCGCGAGCAGCAGCCCGTAGGAGGCGAACTGGGCGTTGGTCGTCCACACCTTCTGACCGCTCAAGCGCCAGCTGCCATCGTCCTGCAGGCGCGCGCGGGCCTGGACGGCCGCCAGGTCGGATCCGGCGGCGGGCTCGGAGAACAGCTGGCACCAGACCTCATCGCCATGCAGCATCGGCCCGAGGTAACGCGCCTTCTGCTCGTCGGCGCCGTGGGCGATCAGCGTCGGGCCGAGCATGCCCACGCCGATCGCGTCGAGGATGCCGGGTACTTGCGCCTGGGCGATCTCCTGATTACAGATCAGCTGCTCGATCGGGCCAAGACCCTGACCGCCGTACTCCTGTGGCCAAGTCACGCCGGCGAGGCCGGCCTCGGCGAGCTTGCCCTGCCAGGCGCGCCTTGCCGCGATGATCTCCGCCTCGTCTTTGAGCGCGTTGGGACCGGAGAGGACCGGCGCTTGGGACTTGTGCTCTGAAAGCCAGGCCTGCACCTTGGTGCGGTAGGCGGCCTGCTCTGGCGTGTCGTCGAGATCCACGGCTGCATTCTCCTTTGGCTGACTGACCAGTCAATCGCTTTGCGCAACGGTACTCCCTCGCGCTCGGATGCGTCGTGTGCGGCGAGCTGGCCTCGCCGGATCCAGTATCGAATCCCGTGGTTCCTCAGACGCCGCCGGGGATCGGCGGCTGCGGGACGGGCGCTTGGTGGTAGACGCCTTCGAACCCGCGGTTCAGCAGGTAGCTCGCCTGCGTGCCGGGATCGGCGGAGTGCAGCAGCACCACGCCGAGGCGCACCCCGTGGCGCTCGGCGGTCGCCACCAGGCAGCGCCCGGCAGCTTCCGTGTAGCCGGTCTTCAGGCCCGTTAGTCCCGGGTATTCGTAGATCAGCAGCGGGTTGTTGTTGTACAGGTACAGCTTGCCGCCCTTGATCGGGAACGGCAGCGCCGCCGTGTAGGTGCGCACGACGCTCGCGATGCGTGGCTGTTCGAGGTCGGCGTGTGCGAGCAGAGCGAGGTCGGCGGCACAGGAGAAGTTGTATTCGTCGTAATAGCCAGAGGGGGAGGAGTAGTGGGTGCAACCCATTCCCAGCTTTGCTGCCTCGGCGTTCATCCGCGTCACAAAGTGGTTGACGCTGCCGGCGACGTGTTGCGCGAGCGCCACGGCGGCATCGTTCCCGGAGGGCAGGAGCAGGCCGTAGAGGAGCGTCTCCAGGCGCACGTGCTTGCCCAGTGGCAGCAAGCCGACCTTCGACCCGGGCATGTCGACCGCTTCCTTGGTGATCAGCACGGGCGCGTCCGACGGCGAGGAGGAGACCGTGAGCAGCGCGGTCATCATCTTTGTCAAGCTCGCGATCCGCAGGCGCGTGTAGGGGTTGCGCTGCCACAGGACCTGGCCGGTGTCCAGGTTGAACAGGATGCCCGCGTGTGGCTGTTCGTGGAAGGGGGGGTGTATGCGGTCCTGTTCGAGATCGCCGATTCCCTTCAGTGCGAGCGCGGGCTTGCCGAGGGGCAGGCCGATCGGCGAGCGCGCCGGGCGGGCGATCGTCGCTGTGGCGGCGTCTCCCCTCAGGTGGCGATGCGCTCTCGCCGAGGTCGATCCGCGCGTGGCACCCGCTCCCGCCAGGGCCATCACGACGACGGCTGCCACAATCGCCAAAGCGAGCGCGCCGGCGAAGATCGCGCGCCGCCGACGCCGCCGCCGCAAGGATGCCTCGCGCCGGCGACGCCGGTGGCTCGGGGTCATGAACGGTGAGGTGCTCATCGCTGAGGAGTCTTACTGGCGAGGAGGATTGAACAACGCACCGAGGATCCCCACGAGCAGCAGCACGAGGATGAAGGCCGACAGCAGGCTCGCGATCGTGACCCCCTGTTCGAGCGCGGCGCTGACGGTCAGAAAGGCGAAACCGACGATGAAGATCAACGCCGCGAGGAGCACGAGGGTGCGCGTCATAGCCGCGATCGGATCTTGCTCGGGAGGAGGATCGATGCAGACTATCCGCGACTCGCTGGCCCCACGCCAGCGAGTGGACCGGTGCCCGGGCGAGCCTGCGGGACGTGCTGGTCGGCGTGGTAGCTGGAACGAACCAGTGGGCCTGCCGCGACGTGCTCAAAACCGAGCTCGTAGGCGGCGTGCTCGAGCGCCAAAAACTCGTCCGGGTGCCAGTAGCGCACGACCGGGAGATGGCGCTCGGAGGGCCGCAGGTATTGGCCCACGGTCAGCACCTGGACGCCGTGCTCGCGCAGCGTCCCAAAGGTCTCGACGAGCTCCTCGTGAGTCTCGCTCAGCCCGACCATCAGCCCCGACTTGGTCGTGACCTCGCCCTCGCCCATCTCGCTGGCCAGGCGCAGGACGCGACAGGAGCGCTGGAACTCGGAGCCGCGCCGCGCGATCGGGTACAGGCGCGGGACGACCTCGACGTTGTGGTTGAAGACGTGGGGTCGCTCGGCGATGACCTTCGCGAGCGGCATCTCCTGACCTTGGAAGTCTGGGGTGAGCACCTCGATCTGGCACTCGGGCGCCTGGCGGCGGACCTGTCGGATCACCCCGACAAACGCCGAGGCGCCCTTGTCGGGCAGGTCATCGCGGTCGACCGAGGTGATCACCGCGTGGCGTAGTCCCATGCGCGCGATCGAGCGCGCCACCCGCGCGGGCTCCAGGGGGTCGTTCCAGGTCGGCTTGCCGGTCTGCACGTTGCAGAAGCCGCAGCGGCGGGTGCAGGTATCGCCGAGGATCATGAACGTCGCGGTGCCCCGCTCCCAGCACTCGCCGACATTCGGGCAGGCCGCCTCCTGGCAGACGGTGTGCAGGTTCTCCGAGCGGATCAGCTCGGTCAGCTCGCGGTAGCGCGCGCCTCCGGGCGGAGGGACTTTGAACCAGGGGGGCTTGCGCTCGCGCAGCGGACGCACCTCGGGGCCGAGCACCTCGAGCACATCCATCCCGCCGGGGTTCGCCCGCGAGCGTGTGACGTGCTCCCGCTCGGCTCCCTCGGCCCGCTGCTCCCGCTCGGCGGTCGCGGGCGCGCTCATACGGCCACCGCTACGCGTCGTGAGTGTGGGCGTGCGATCGGCGCATCGATTCCCAGGCGCCGCGGTGAGACGATCCGCTGGCGACGGCCGTGGAC
>Ga0182024_10017278_pt1 | contig 13568 bp, 9 predicted proteins | sample P32metaG_FD_120480 | JGI IMG/M metagenome (GOLD analysis project Ga0182024, IMG submission 120480) | Permafrost microbial communities from Stordalen Mire, Sweden - P3-2 metaG (Illumina Assembly) | ecosystem: Environmental > Terrestrial > Soil > Wetlands > Permafrost | place: Sweden: Stordalen...
CGCCCTGCAACTCCTCCGCGAGGCCGGCCAGCCCGAAATCGGTGATCAACACCTGCCCCTGCGCGTCGATCATGATGTTGCCCGGTTTCAGATCGCGATGCAGCACGCCCTGCGCGTGCGCGGCCGCCAGCCCGGCGCACAGCTTGCGCGAAAACTCGGTGGCCTTGTCCGCGGGCAAGCGTCCGATGCGCCGCAGCAGCACGCCCAGGTCTTCGCCGTCGATATACGCCATCGACAAATACGGCTGGCCCTGCAATTCGCCAATATCGTGGACACGGCACACATTGGGATGCGTCACTTGCCGCGCGATGCGGACTTCGTCGTAGAATCGAGCCAGCAAACTCGGATTGCTCGCAGCCGTTTCAGGAACGAACTTCAGCGCGACGGTCTGGCCCAGAATCAGGTCGTCCGCGCGGAATACCTCACCCATTCCGCCTTTGCCCAGGCGAGCCACCACCCGATAGCGGCTCGCGATCAGAGTGCCCGGTGGAAATCGCGTGTCGCCCGCTCCCGCGCCGGAAGTCCGAAAGCGGGAACCCGACGTCGGTGTGTTGGGCAGGTCGGACATTGCGACCGTCGCGACATCGTCGGGATTTGACGGCCTTGAACTGGACTGCGATCCGGGTGAATGTGTCCCGGACGGTGTCACATTCGCTCCGCAGGTGAGGCAGAAGCGGCTGTTCGCGGGAAGCTCGGTCGAGCATGACGTGCAGCGCATCATCTAAAAAAAACGCTTCCTTACAAGGTACCGCGTTCCCGTGGCGCGAGCCGCCAGGCTTCCAGCCCCATGCGTCAGCTTGGGGCTAGCGCGCTGACGTTCTGGCCCGCGCCACACGCTCTCTGCTAAAATGAAATTTCCCCATGCGATTCGGCGTCGTCGTGTTCCCGGGTAGCAATCGCGACCACGACGCTTGGCATGCCCTCTCCAACGTCTTCGGGCAATCCGCGGAATTCATCTGGCACGATTCAACGTCGGTGGGCCACGCCGACGCGCTGGTCCTCCCCGGCGGATTCGCTTACGGCGACTATCTCCGCTGCGGCGCGATCGCGAAATTCTCACCCGTGATGGGCGCGATCAAGAAGTTCGCCGCCGACGGCGGATTGGTGCTGGGCATCTGCAACGGGTTCCAGATTTTGGTCGAAAGCGGTCTGCTGCCGGGAGCGCTTCTGCGCAATCGCGGCTTGAAATTTGTCTGCCGTGAAGTCACGCTCCGGGTCGAAACGACGAACACGCCGTTCACCTGCGACGCGGTTCCAGGCCAGTTGCTGAGAGTCCCCGTTGCGCACGGCGAAGGCTGTTATTTTGCCGATGAGCGCACGCTCGACATGCTGGAAAAAGACGGCCGCGTAGTTGTCCGATATGTCGACAACTCCAACGGCAACGGCGCCTATAACCCCAACGGCTCGGTTCGCGACATCGCCGGAATCTGTAATGAGCGCCGCAACGTGATGGGATTAATGCCGCATCCCGAGGACGCAGTGGAGTCCCTCCTCGGTTCTTCAGATGGCCGCGTGCTGTTCGAGAGCATGGTGCATTCATTGGTAGGGGTTGCAGGTGAGTGACACCGCATGAGCGCACTGACTGAGTCAGAGCTTGACAAAGTCCGATCGATCCTCGAGCGCGAACCCACGGAAACCGAACTCGGCATTTTCGACGTCATGTGGAGCGAGCATTGCTCCTACAAAAGCTCGCGGCTGCACCTGAAAAAACTTCCGACCAAGGGCCCGCGCGTGCTGGTGGGACCCGGCGAAAACGCCGGCATCATCGACATCGGAACATCGGAATCGGGCGACGCTCAAGATAAGTGGGCCATCGCCTTCAAGATCGAATCGCACAATCACCCCAGTTTTATTGAGCCGTTTCAAGGCGCGGCCACCGGCGTCGGCGGAATTCTGCGCGACATTTTCACCATGGGCGCGCGCCCCATCGCCGTGATGGATGCGCTGCGTTTCGGTCCGCTTGACGACCCGGAAAATGGCGATCGCAACCGCCGCATCGTCGAAGGCGTGGTCGGCGGCATCGCGCATTACGGCAACTGTTTCGGGGTCCCCACCGTCGGCGGCGAAACTGTTTTCGAAAGCTGCTACAACGGCAATCCCCTGGTGAACGTCTTTGCCCTGGGTGTTTTTCGTCACGATGAGATTTTTTTCGGGCGCGCATCGGGCATCGGGAATCCGGTGATTTATGTCGGCGCGAAGACCGGCCGCGACGGCATTCACGGCGCGTCCATGGCGTCCGCCGTGTTCACTGAAGAATCCAAACAGAAGCGCCCTAACGTGCAGGTGGGCGATCCGTTCATGGAAAAGCTGCTGCTCGAAGCCTGCCTGGAAGCCATGAAAACCGGCGCGATCGTGGGCATTCAGGATATGGGAGCGGCTGGGCTCACTTGTTCGACGTGCGAGATGGGCAGCCGCGCGGGTACCGGTATCGAGATCGATCTTGCATTGGTGCCGCAGCGCGAAACCGGCATGACGCCGTATGACATCATGCTTTCCGAATCGCAGGAGCGGATGCTGATCGTCGCCGAAAAGGGCCGCGAGGAAGAAGTGTTCGCCGTGTTCCGCAAGTGGGGACTGGACGCGGTCACCATCGGCCAGGTCACCGGCGACGGCATGCTGCGCGTGAAAAATCGCGGAGTGGTTGCCGCGGAAATTCCGAATCGCGAGCTCGCGGATGAAGCGCCACTGTATGATCGGCCGCATAACGCCCTGCCGTATCGCTCGGCTCCGATGGATGCGCCTGCTTTTTCCAGCAAGGACTTGACGGCGGACTTGCTGAAGCTGATCGCCTCCGATGATCTTTCGTCGAAGCGCTGGATCTGGCAACAATACGATTACCTGGTCCGCGCGAATACGCTCGCAGGACCGGGCGCCGACGCGGCGATCGTGCGCATTAAAGAGACCGGCGCCAGTATCGCGATGTCGCTCGACGGAAACGGCCGCTACTGCGCGCTTTCGCCCCGCGAAGGCGCGCGACTGATTGTCGCCGAATGCTGCCGCAATCTTTCGACAGTGGGAGCGGTTCCGGTCGCAGCCACCAACAATCTGAATTTCGGCAATCCCGAACGGCCGGAGATCATGGCGCAGTTGGTGGAAGCGATTGAAGGAATCGCCGAAGCGTGCACGTTTTTCGAAACGCCTATCACCGGCGGCAACGTGAGCCTTTACAACGAAACGCTGGGCGAAGCCATCTGGCCCTCGCCGGTGATGGGGATTGTGGGGCTGATGAAGACTGCCCCTCCGGTCACGATTCCGTTCAAGACCGAAGGCCGCACGGTGATGTTGGTGGGCGGCTTGGGCTCTTGTGACGCAACGGGCGCCAGTGTTCGGTTTGGCGGCACGCAATACGCCAAAGTCGTGCTGAACGCGATGTGGGGATTGCCGCCCGCGCTCGATCTGGATTACGAAAAGCGCGTGCAATCGGCGATTCGCGAGATCGTCAACGCCGGCCTCCCCGAATCGGCCCATGATTTGAGCGACGGTGGCATGGCGGTGGCGCTGGCAGAATGTTGCACTGCGGGGATCGGGGCTTCGATAGAACTTGCAACGGATTCACGCCCTGAAATCGCGCTGTTTCACGAAGGCCCGTCGCGCATCATGATTTCCACTAGCGCCGCCGAAGCTGTCGAAAAAATAGCGGTCTCACACGGGGTCGAATGCGTGCGCATCGGCGTTACAATGAAAGAGAGATTACGAATTAGCAACGGTGCGGTGAATTACGTCGACTGTTCCGTTCAGCAATTGCAGCAAGCCTACCAGAACGCATTCGAGAACCGGTTCACGAAACAAACATGCTAGATAGTTGGCACGAAGAATGTGGCGTCGTCGCGATTTACGGCCATCCCGAGGCCTCCAATCTCGCTTATCTGGGACTTTACGCGCTTCAGCATCGCGGCCAGGAAAGCGCCGGCATTACCTCCAGCGACGGCCGTAACATCCATTTCCACAAGAGCATGGGGCATGTCGCCGATATCTTCACGCCGGAGGTTTTGGGACATTTGCCCGGCGAACTCGCCATCGGCCACACGCGTTATTCGACGGCCGGCGATACCGTTTTGCTGAATGCGCAGCCGTTTTCAGTGGCTTGCAACAAAGGTCAGATCGCGGTCGCGCATAACGGCAACATCACCAATGCGGGCGAGTTGCGGGGCGAACTGGAACGCGACGGGTCGATTTTTCAGGCGTCCAGCGACACCGAAGTCATTCTGCACCTGGTTGCAAGGTCAAGGGAACGCACGCTTTCTGGCGCGCTGCGGGAAGCCATGTTGCAACTGGAGGGAGCGTTTTCGCTGGTGTTTCTTGCCGCGGATCGCATTATCGTGGCGCGCGATCCGCATGGATTCCGCCCGCTCGCTCTGGGGCAGATGGAGCTCTCCGGTGGTCGTATTTCGTATGTGTTCGCGTCGGAAACCTGCGCTTTTGACCTGATTAACGCGGCTTACGTCGGCGACGTGGAACCCGGCGAAATGGTGATCGTGGGGCCGGAAGGCATGACGCGGGAGCGTTACGCGCCCGTCAGCGATCACGCGCATTGCGTTTTTGAACACGTGTATTTCTCGCGGCCGGATTCGATCGTGTTCGGGCGGCCGGTGCAGCAATCCCGCGAAATGCTCGGCCGGCTGCTGGCGCGCGAGTGTCCGGTGGATGCCGACGTGGTGGTGCCGGTGCCGGATTCGGGCGTGGCCGCCGCCATCGGCTATGCGTCCGAGGCGGGCATCCCTTTTCGCCACGGGCTGATCCGGAATCATTACGTGGGGCGCACCTTCATCGAGCCTTCGCAAGCCATTCGCGATTTCGGCGTGAAGTTGAAGCACAACCCGGTCCGGCATCTGCTGGAGGGCAAGCGCGTGGTTCTGGTGGACGATTCGATTGTGCGCGGAACTGTTTCGAGAAAAATCGTGCGGATGGTGCGCGGCGCGGGCGCGCGCGAAGTGCATATGCGCATTTCCGGGCCGCCGACCGTGTCGCCGTGTTTTTATGGCGTGGATACGCCGAGCGTAGCGGAGCTGATCGCGGCCAATAACACTGTCGAAGAAATCCGCCGCTTTGTTGAAGCCGATTCCCTGGGATATCTGTCGCTGGGGGCGCTGCGCGAGGCCGTCGGCGACCACGGGCACAATTACTGCTACGCCTGCTACACCGGCAACTACCCGACCGAGCTGATCAATATCGATGAATTGATGGCGGCCAAGGATCGGAGAGGATAAGTAGTGGGGCAGCCAATTTTGGCTGCAGCCCCTTTCGGGCGGCCTTTGGCGGGACGAACGGCACGCCGGCTGAAAGCCGGCGGCAGCCAAAATTGGCTGCCCCACAAGACTTATAATGCCTATTGACCACCGCTTCCACCGCGGGCTCTCCCGCTTTTCGCGATAACCGGTTCTTTCAGGGGATCTGCGCCGCGATCGTTGTACTTCTCGCCGTCGCCGCCTACCATCCCGACAAGGTTTTCGACTGGGCGCTCGAAAATGGATGCGTCGCCATCACGCTGATCTGTATCTTCGGAGCCTACCGCCGTATGGCGTTCTCCGATCTCTCCTATCTGCTGATGTTCGTATATCTGTGCATTCACGAAATGGGCGCCCACTATAAGTATTCCGACGTCCCCATCGGCGAATGGCTCAAGCCGATTCTGCACACCACGCGCAACCATTACGATCGGATCTCGCACTTCAGTTTTGGATTGCTGCTGGCCTATCCGATGCGCGAGATTGCCATGCGCAAGCTGCGTGTCACCGGAAACTGGCTGTACTATCTGCCTGTCGAATGCGTGCTCGCCTTCAGCGCCGTTTACGAAATCCTCGAAGCCTTCATGGCGAATATCCTTACGCCGGAACGGGGCGAGGAATTCGTCGGCATGCAAGGCGACATGTGGGATTCGCAGGAGGACATGTTCGTCGCGTTCCTGGGATCGGTGGTGGGGGTGCTGATGATCCGGGCATTGGTGAAGCGCCGCGATGCGCGCAAAGCCGATCTTGACCGCGCCGTGGTTGCGGCCGGTTCGCGATAAGAGTCGCCTTGTAACCGCTCCCTTGGTGCGCTCTCGCGCGTTGCCTCCGGAATCCGGAGGCAAATGGTCGCGGCGCATTTTTGTAACCGCTCCCTTTGGTCGCGGCTCTGATCGCGGGTCGTCATCTTTGTAACCGCTCCCTTTGGTCGCGGCTCGTAACGTAAAATGGTTCATGCCCGCGACGTTGTCCTCCTCCGCGCTCGCCGTCCCTCACTCGCGCATTCGGGAGCTTGCCGAAATTGCGATGGGGATGGAGGGAGTGTACAAGCTCTACTTCGGCGAATCGAACGCGCCGACGCCAGACTACATCAAGCGCGCCGCGCAAAAAGCCATGGCGGACGGCTACACGTATTACACCGAAAACGCCGGCCTGCCTACTCTGCGGCGAGCGCTGGCGCGCTACTATTCGGAGCTGCACGGCGTCGAACTGGATCCCACCTCTGAAATCGCCATCACCGCCTCCGGCGTGCAGGCGTTGAACGTCGCGATCCGCTGCATGCTCGATCCCGGCGATGAGGGGATCGTGCTGACGCCTTCCTGGCCCAACGGCGCGGCCATCATGCAGATGTCGAATGCGACTCCGCGCGAAGTTCCGTATGTGCTTTCCGGCGGCAGGTATTCCATCGATTTCGATGCGCTGGAGCGCGCGGTGACACCGCGCACGCGCATGCTGCTGTACACGTCGCCATCGAATCCGCTGGGTTGGGTGGCGAGCGAGGACGATCAGGAAAAGCTGCTCGAGTTCACGCGCCGCCACAATCTCTGGCTCATGGCGGACGAGGTGTATGAGCGGCTTTACTATCCCGCGCTGACCAATCCGGCTGCGGCTGAAAAGGGGAAGCCCGGCTCGAAAACAATGAGCTCTAAGACAATAAGCCCAGCGCCGTCGATTTTGCAGAAGTGCACCCGCGACGACGCCGTGGTGGCGATTCAATCTCTATCGAAATCGCATTGCATGACTGGATGGCGGATCGGCTGGCTGGTGGGCCGCAAGGACCTGGTGGAACGCGCCTCGCAGCTCAACGAGTTCATCGTTTCCTGCGCGTCCGGATTCGGTCAGCGCGCCGGCGAAACTGCGCTGCTGTGGGGCGAGGATATTCTTCGCCAGATGGTGTGCCGGCTGCGCGAGAATCGCGACTACTGCATGAGCGTGCTGAGCAAGGTGGGCCGTGTGACGGTGCCCCTGCCCGACGGCGCGTTCTATCTTTTCGTGAAGGTGGAAGGCGTGACCGATTCCTTCGCGTTCTGCAGGCAATTGCTGATGGAGACCAAAGTGGGCCTCGCTCCGGGCGTCGCGTTCGGCGCGGGCGGGGAGGGGAACGTGCGAATTTGCTACGCATCGGATCGCCCCATTCTCGAAGAGGCCATGGCGCGAGTGAAGCTGTTCCTCGAATCGCGGCGGTAATTCCGGCGCCCAGCCCTGCTTTGGCCGATTGGCGCGCAACTGTTAGACTCTAGTCTGAATAGATTGGAGGCGGCGATGCGAGTGGTGTCCCTGTTAGCTGTCGCGCTGCTGACGTTATTTGAACAGCGGATTCCTGCCTTTGCGCAACAATCTCCCGATGGCTCTGCGTTGTTGAAGCACAGCGCCGAAGCCCTCAAGAGTTATCGAACCTACCAGTACACGCAGGCGACCTCCACTGGAGAAGCGACGGGTATGGACCTGACCATGAAGGTCCAAGGCACGAACGCCGGAAAAATGCGAGTGGAAATGACCATTGGATCGATGGGCGGCGCCACGATCATCTCCGATGGCGAGAACACCTGGACCTACATGGCGATGCTTAAACGCTATATGAAAATGGCTGACGGCGACGACGCCACGGCCATATTCGGCGCGGGTTTTGGCAACGCGAAGATGCCCGGCGCGGCAGAGTCCAACGCGAACGCGAAGGTGCTTCGCTCCGAGGTTCTAGAGGTCGACGGACAGCCCCACGATTGCTGGGTAGTCGAATCGCGCGAGGACGAGATGACCACCGCGCATTGGATCGATAAGACGCTCGGGCTCGGACTTAAATCCGTGGCATCCGGTAAGACGTCCGTTCCCCTCTCTGAGAATCGGGTCGAGATCCACGCCACGACTACCTTCCATTCGATCAGGTTCGATGAGCCGCTGGCCGACTCGCTATTCGTCTTCACCCCGCCGCCGGATGCAAAAGAAGTGGACGAACTGTTTCCCGGAATGAAAGCAATGCTGGCGAAGCCGGCTGATTCCCCAACCCCCGCGAAATCGTCCGTTGTGCCGCCGCCCACCGCGACAGACCCGCAAGCCTACGTGCCTAATCTGAATCCAATTAAACAGCAGGAGCCGGTTTACCCAGACGCCGCGCGCCAGAAAAACGTTCACGGCATGGTCCAGATCCTGATCACGATCGATCCCACCGGTAACGTGTTAAGAACAGAACCTCTCACCGGCGCGGACGTGCTGCGGCAACCGGCCGCGGATGCCGTTCAGCAGTGGAAATTCCGGCCGGTGATACGTGACGGCCATCCGGTCTACGCATATACCGAAGCCACTGTATTTTTCATGGACCGCGACCATCCAGCGAAGCAGGCCGACCTTCAACCCGACGTAGCCGGGGAGATGGCGGCAGCGGCTCGAATGGCGTCACTCTCCGAGCGTATGCCGCGATCGCCGCGGCAGATCCTTGCCGATCTCGAGCACGATCTCGATCGCTCCGACGATGATGGCCCGGCCGGAATGTCGCGCGCGTTCGCGCTTCCGCAGCTTGCCAAGGCCGCGCTCAATGCGGATGCGTTCGATAAAGCGGCATCCTACGCGACCGAGTTGCTGCAGCTACGCGACAACCACGATCGCGGACAAGCCGTCCATGACGGCAACATGGTGCTGGGCGTGGTCAGCCTTCGGCAAGGCAATGTGGTGCAGGCCAAGCACTACCTTCTCGAATCCGCGAAGACTACCGGATCGCCCGTGCTCAATTCGTTCGGACCGAATATGCGTCTTGCAAAGGAGTTGCTTGAAAAGGGTGAGCGCGATGCCGTCCTCGAGTATTTCGACGCATGCCGGGCGTTTTGGAAACTGGGCGCCGGCCAGCTTGACGCGTGGAGCGCAGCGGTGCGCGAAGGCCGCACTCTGTCCTTCGGCGCGAACTTGGTGTATTGAGCGAGCCGATAGCCGCGGGGTCACTACGCGTCCGACATGTTCGCCGGTCCAGAGCAGACGCCTTCCCAAGACCGCCCCATCCTCGAAGAGGCCATGGCTGCCGCGTGAAGCTGTTCCTCGAATCGCGGCGGTAAATCCGGCGCCTTTAGGCGCGAACGTGGCGAACCGGGCGCGCCGACGGCCTCATCGTGAGCAAAACACCGCGAAGAAACAGCCAGAGGCCGACCAATGCCGAGGCGAGCAGGGCTCCCAATCCCCATGTAAAGGCATTGCCGCCCGAGAGAGGGCTGACTGCGGCGTCATCAGTGGAAACCGGCGCGCTGTTGTATCCGTAAGTCTCCTCCGAACTGGTGAGATTGTCGGCGGTCGAGTTGAGCGATCCGCTCTGAATCTCAAGTGTATTCGAGCCGAAGGACTCGTCGCCTTCGCCCGCCGTCGCGATGGCAGTGGACACCTGTACGCTTGACGGATCGGCCGTCCAGAGATTCTGGAGGTTGAGCTGGATGTAGCGGTTCAATTCGATTTCGTGATCGATAGTTCCCAAAAATCCGAGAGCGAGTTCGTCGCCGACGCCGTTCTCGTCATTCGGATCATTCTTCTCATACCGATCATTCTTCTTATACAAGTCGAGGGGCGTTGAGGCGGCGTCATCGAAGCCGAATGAGGTCATGGTAACGCCGCGCTCGGCGAAAAGTTGTGCGGCTCCGAGAGAGACATCGGGACCTGCCGCGTTGCCGACAACAGGTGCACTCCAGGCGGCCGGCACGATTGCCGCCAATAGCAGAACTATTTTTCTCATGCTGCGCTCCCCTAGCGCCTTTCGATTATGCGCGTCGGAACGCCCGCAAACCACGGTACGGAACGTGTATGTAGTTTTAGGAAATCCGCTGGTACAAATTCGCGCGTCAGTCCAGTACCGGCCGGGATGGTACGGATCCCACACGCGAATCTTGAACCTGCCCTGCCGCAGGAGTTTCCGCATCACGAAACGCGCCAGGTGCGATGCACGTCGACAACCTTGGGAAGTTGCACAATAGGAACATGCGGGATGTTGTCCTATCCTTGCTGGCATTTGCGAACCTGCCGCTGGCTTTCGCTTGCAGTTGCACCGGCCCACGGCCCGCGTGTTCGGAATACTTCAAGGCGCCGCTGATCTTCTACGGCCGGGTGGTCGCGAAGAATCACATCCCCAGCCCGCCCGTGCGGCCCGGCCAGATGTCTTCCGGACGATTCGAGATCCGCTTTTCCATCACGGAATCTTTTCGCGGAGACGCGGGAGCTGAAGTAATCGTGGCGACCAGCGACCAGAGCAGCATGTGCGGCATCGACTTCGCCGAAGGCGCCAGCTACGTCGTCTATGCGATCGAAAATCCCGAATGGCACGTGTGGACCACGGGCATTTGCATGCGCACGCACCGCGTCGCGGAACCCGTTAGTGTTAGTGACGAGGACCTGCAGTGGTTTCACTCACTTGTCACTGCTCCGAATATGGGGACCATTTATGGGAAGGTTCGCGATTTCCAAGGGCGCAATCCGGACTCCACGGGACGAGTCGGCGTTCTGCCGGGGACGCAAATTACTGCAAGCGGTCCCGATTCGCGGACGGCCACTACAAGCGGCGCCGGCGAATTTCGTTTCGAGGGTCTCGCGCCGGGCAGTTACACGGTAGCAGCAATTCCGCCCGGAGGTTATGCGGCGATCAAGCCCGCAAGCGTCTCGATCGAGCCGAAGGGGTGCGCCGAAATCGCCTTCGAAACTCGTGTGGATGGCCACATTCGTGGGCATTTGTATTTCAACGACGGCCGGCCCGCCGCGGGCATTTTCATGATCGCTCACAATGTGGAACTGCGATTCGGTGAGGGCATTTACTCAACGACGTCGGACGACGGCGGTTTCGACTTCGGCCCGCTGACGCCCGGAACCTACTCGTTCGGCGTAAATGCTGAAGGCCTGTCGGCGAAGGGTTATTCGCAAAAGGCTGTGTTTCCGGAAAACATCCATATCGGGCCGTCCGAAACTACCTCGGATTTGCAGTTCGTCCTGCCGCCGGATCGGCCTGAGCCGTCCGTTCCTGTTGAGGTCATCGTGCTCGACCGCCAAAGCCGGCCACTCCCTAACGCGACAGTATTCGCCGACGACGCGACGTGGCCAGACTTTCACACAGGCGACCATCGCACGGACAGCGCGGGCAGGGTGACCATTCTGCTTCGCAAGGGTTCCTACTACGATATCTGGGCGGTTCTGAGCTTGCCCGGTTCTCAGCAATGCGCTGTGCCGGTCGCCGTCCCTGCCGACCGCGTGGGCGGTCCGATCCTGTTGAAGATCAGCCACGATATCGGAAACTGCGGGCAGTTCAAGAGATCCCACGCGTCCCAATAGACTCCTGAATCCAGATGGATCAGACCATTTCTGTGAATCAATGTGGGGCGGACGCCCTCGTCCGCAGCCCGGCCCCCTGGCCGGGCTTGGTGAGCGGCTCGTAGCGCGACCAGGGGTCGCGCGCGGGTCAGGGGACCCGCCGGCGGTCCCCCTGGACCGCGGCCGGGTTTACCCGCAACGGGCACTCGTTCGGCCCCGCTCGGCCCGCTCACCGGCGTCTTTCGCCCACTGATCAGATTTCTCTCGATTCGCTCGTGAAAGTGATATATGTTTGACGCGTGAGGAAGTCCGCAAGCGTCACGCTAACTCTGGTCGCCGCCCTGGCGATGTCCGCGCGAGGGCAACAACCCCCCGCGCCGGCACCGGCCAAGCAGACCAGGCAGAACTGCGGGCCCTCGGCGACCACCGCGGGAAATTCCGGAAATCCTCAAAAACCCAGGAACTGCGGAACCGCGCACGGAGGGTTCGGTAGCCACGGGGTTTCAGCTCACGTTGGCGGGTGATGCGGCGGATCGCGTCGCCTCCCCGTCCCGACTGGCAGAAAAAAGTGGAGGTGGCCGGGCTGACGTGGCACACCGCGGAGCATCAGCCTTACTGGAACGAGTCGGCATTCTACGAATTCACGGCAGCCGAAGTCGATCTCCTCGCCTCCGCGACGAATCAGCTTGAAGAAATGACGCGCAAAGCGGCGCAGCACGTCATCGACAACCGGCTGTATTCGAAGCTGGGGATTTCCGCGCTCGCCGTCCCGCTGATCGAGCGCTCCTGGGAAGCCGAGCCGCCATCACTCTACGGCCGCTTCGATCTGATGTACGACGGTTGCCATCCGCCGAAGCTGCTCGAGTACAACGCCGACACGCCCACGTCTTTGCTGGAGGCCGCCGTGGTGCAGTGGTTCTGGCTCGAAGAAACTCACCCCTCCTGCGACCAGTTCAATTCCATCCACGAACGCTTGATCGCTCTGTGGAAGGAACTGACTCCCCACATCCCCAACCGCCGCGTCGACTTTTGTTCCATGGACAACGCCGAAGATTGGACCACCGCCACATATCTGGAGGATACCGCTCAACAGGCGGGGCTCGCGTCGTCCCTCTTTGCGATGGACGACATCGGATGGGATGGCGCGCGGTTCGTGGGCCCGGACGATCAACCGCTGACCACCGTCTTCAAGCTGTATCCGTGGGAGTGGATGGTTGACGAAGAGTTTGCGAAGCATCTCGCCATTTCGGACACGGTCTGGCTGGAGCCGCCGTGGAAAATGCTGCTGTCCAACAAAGGAATTTTGCCGGTGCTGTGGGAGTTGTATCCAAACCATCCGTACCTGCTCGCGGCGAGCTTCGAACGACCAGTTGCCGGCGATTGGGTGAGAAAGCCTTTGCTCGGGCGCGAGGGTGCAAATGTCACGCTGCACCAGGCCGGGCGGGAGATCGAAACCGGCGGTGATTACGGCAAGGAAGGGTTTGTTTACCAGGATTTGGCGCCCCTGAAGAGTTTCTGCGGGATGTATCCGGTGATCGGAAGCTGGGTTATCGGCCATGAACCGGACGACTCGGCGGCCGGTATCGGAATTCGCGAATCGGATACGCCTATCACCACCAACCTGAGCAGGGTCGTGCCGCATTTGTGCGGTCTCTGACCCGGGTAAAGTGCCGCCGGGAGAACACCGGTCCCTTGCGGTACATCCGCGGCAAATCCGCGGTAACTTCGCGGTTTTCTTCGATTCGCGTGAATTCGCGGAAATGGTCGCGTTTTATAACCGCTCCCTTGGCGCAAGCGCGGCTTGGTCGCGGCTCGTAAGCCGGGTGGGGCTGGAAGTGCGCGCGGCATTGTTAATGCGTCGCAATGGTGATGTTGCCCGCGCCGCTTTTGCCCGCGACTGAAACCGTCACCGGCACCTGGCTTCCCGCCGCGACCCCGCTCGGCATCATCACGTTCACCTGATAAAGGCCGACGTATCCCGGCGTCAATCCCGCGAACAGCACCGTCGCCGGAATTCCGCCGATGGTCACCGTCACCGGCGCAGCCGCGTATTCGTACGGGCTCGATGGCGTTCCGTTC
>Ga0182024_10017279_pt1 | contig 13568 bp, 11 predicted proteins | sample P32metaG_FD_120480 | JGI IMG/M metagenome (GOLD analysis project Ga0182024, IMG submission 120480) | Permafrost microbial communities from Stordalen Mire, Sweden - P3-2 metaG (Illumina Assembly) | ecosystem: Environmental > Terrestrial > Soil > Wetlands > Permafrost | place: Sweden: Stordalen...
GCAGCGCCTGCGCCTCGGGAATCGGCCGGACCTTGAGGGTGGCCTGGACGATGACGCCGAGCGTACCGAGGGCGCCGACGTGCAGCTTGCACAGGTCGTAGCCGGCCACGTTCTTGACGACGCGGCCGCCCGCCTTGACCTCCTGGCCTTCGTCGTTGACCGTGCTGATGCCGAGGACGTAATCGCGCAGCGTGCCGAAGCCGTAGCGGCGCGGGCCGCTGACGTTGGCAGCCAGGGCGCCGCCGAGCGTGGCCCGGTCGGCGCGCGGCACGTCCACCGGCAGCCGCTGGTTCTCGGCGGCCAAGACGTGCCGCAGCTCGCCGACCGTGACGCCGGCCCGCACGGTGATGGTCATGTCGCGGGCGGGGTAGTCGATGACCTGATTGAGGGAACGCACATCGACGGCCCAACCGGGCCGCGCCGGCGGCAGGCCGAGGTCGAGCATCGTGCCGCCGCCGACGGGGTAAAGGGCTTGCCGCTCGGCCGAAGCGCGCCGCACGAGGGCGCCCAACTCCGCGACCGACTGCGGGCGCACGACTGTCAGGGGGCCGAAGTCGTCGATACGGCAGACGTTATCATCCACGATGGCTGCTCGAGCGCCGCGGGAGGGTACGGTGTGTCGTAGGTCAAGTTAGGCGGGCGGAGTTGGGATGGCCACCCGGCTGCCCGCGGCGCGGCGGTCAGGGCGTTGCGAGCAGGTCGTTCCAATCGGCGGCGTCTAACGCCCGGTCGAACATCCGATCCAGCCGCGCCAAGTCATCCATGCCGTTCAGGGCGGCGAGCACCGCGGCATCAGGGGCGCCGAAGCGGCGCGTCCCCAGGCGGCGCACGTTGTTCCTCAAGTTTTCTTTCTTCCCCTTTTCCATCCCTTTTTCTATCACATACTGGTACGTCGATGATTCTTCCATCCCCTGTACTCCTTGGAACAGTTCCACCGCACGTTCGCGCGGGTAGCGCAAGCCCGCTAATAAGAAGGCGGACGTTTCGAGCGTCGCGGCCTCGGTGGGCGATGTTTCCTTCTTCAGCCGTTCACGCATCCGGCCGACCACGTCCTCCAATCGATCCGCCGCATCGTCGGTGATCGGCGCCAGGGGCAGCAATCCCAACCCACCCGCCAGCAGCGCCTCCGCCGACAGCTGCCATACCCGAATCACCCGATACCGCCAGCGCCGCTCCCAGTCGCCGGCCGGGTCCAAGTGCTCCAAGAGGCCGGTAAAGCGCGGCGAATCCGCCTCGCGCCGCAGCAGGACGATCGCGCTGCGAACCGGCGCGCCGTGACGCCTCCTCAACACCACATTATACAGATGCGCCCGGTCGATGAGTTCCATGTCCGGGCCGGCCTGCAACTCCAGGTGCATCAGCCACGGCGGTTTTTCCTCCACCCGGAGTACCTTGTCGGCCCCCGCCGTCACCGTGGAAACGTCGGCGTCGATGACGCGCACCGGCCCGATCGTCGGCCAGCCGACCCCGGCCAACCACGCGGCCGGATAGGCTTCCACCAGATGCTTGAGGACGGCATCGTAGGTCTTCGCCATGCGTCGCGCCTCCGCGGAAAGGGTGATTCTATCCCGGCCCCGCCCCCGCCATCCAAGCCAACCACGGCTGCGCCACGTAAGTCCCCCACAGCGCCAGCCCGAAGACCAGCCGCGCCGCCGTTTGCAGCGACACCCAGTACAGGGCGGTGCTCATCATTTTGGCGGCGTTCTCCAGGGCCGTGCGCACCTCCGTGGCCACCATCTGCCGCGGGTTGACGTAGCCGAGGGTAAAAATGCGCACGACCGGGGCCGTCCACGGCTTGAGCCAGTATTCGGCCTGGTCGAAGTATTTCTCCAACAGGCCGCGGTTGAAGGGAGACAGGTGGGTGTAGACGTAGCCGTCCAGGCCGATCATGAAGACGGCGGCGGGCGCCACGACCAGCAGACCGGGCCACAGCTGCAACAGCCGGCCGATGGTGAGCGTGGCCTGCGGCCAGACGAATTCGCTGGTGAGCGTGTGGGCCATCAGCAGGCCGCCGGACAGCACCAGGGGCAGGATGGTCTGCCAGGTAATGAGGATGTTGCGGTGTTGTTTGACCAGCTGGAAGAGGCGCGGCCAACGGCCCGGCACGCTCCAGATCAGGCCGAGGGCGTGAAGGTAGTCGCGGATGCGTAAGGCCGTGCCGATGAGAAAGACCAGCGTCAGATAAACGAGGAAAAGCGGGATCAGGTTCAGGTCGAGCAGCCAGGACATGGGGGCAATCCGGGGTGGCAAGGTCGGCCGCGCCGCCGCCGACACGATACCGCCGGCCGGCCGAATCTGTCCAGAGCGCTCGGGCGGCGGGGTGCGCCTCTCGAATTAGGCGAGCGGCGCACCCCTCGCCGGACATTTCCCGCCCATTTTCTCTTGCCCCGGCCTCCCATTCGATTTAACCTTTATCTCTGACGTGATACACAGGATTCGCGCCCCTACCGCCGAAAGAAGGCAGGCCGTAATGTCCAGCCCCGAAGAAGAATTCCGGTCGCTGATGACGCGCGTCCGAACCGGCTGTCCCGACGCCGCGCGCGAACTGTTCGACCGCTACGGCGAGCACATCCGCCGCATCGTCCGCCGCAAACTGCACCAGGGTCTGCGGTCGCAGTACGACTCGATCGACTTCACGCAGGACGTGTGGGCCTCCTTCTTCGCCGTCCCCTGGGAGAAGGGCGCCTTCGACACGCCCGAAGCGCTCGTCGCCTTCCTCTCCGAAATGGCGTACAAAAAGGTGGCGGCGGCGTTCCGCCGGGGCTTCCAAACCAAGAAGTACAACCTGAACGGCAAGCAGTCCCTCGACGACGGCGGGCCGGACGGCGAGTCGGCCCTCGAACCGCCGCTCCGCGGGCCGACGCCCAGCCAGGTCGCCATCGCCAACGAACGGTGGGAGCGAATGAACGACGGCCAGCCCGACCGCTTCCGCCTGATGCTGGAACTGCTCCGTGAAGGGCACGACTACAAGGAAGTGGCGGAGCGAACCGGACTGCACCCCAAGGCCATCCAACGGTGGTTGTACAAGATGGCCCAAGGGGAAAACTTCCGATGAACGCCACGCTCCAGGCGCTCGCCCTCCGGCGGGAGGCGGCGGCGATCCTGGCGGAGTGGGACCTCGGCGGCGAGCCGGACGCCCAGGCGGCCCTGGCGCGCCGGCCCGAACTCCGCGCGGACAGGTCCGTCGCCCTGGATCTGGCGTATGAAGAATACTGCCGTCGCCGTGAGAAAGGCGAACGGCCCGACCCGGACGCCTTTTGCGACCGCTTCTCCAGCCACCGCCAGTCGTTGCGCGTTCTAATCACCGGCCACCAGTACATAGACGACCACGTTTCTCTGCTGAAGGAAGCGCCGCCGGTGCGTTGGCCCCAACCGGGCGAACAACTCGGCGACTTCACCCTGTTGCGGCAGTTGGGGCGCGGCGCCTTCGCCCGCGTCTATCTGGCGTTGGAAGCGTCCACCGGCGGTCGGCCGGTGGTCGTCAAACTGTCGCCGGAAGGCGACGCCGAGGCCCGGACGCAGGGCCGCCTCTCCCACCCGAACATCGTCCCGGTTTTGTCGGCCCGCTTCGAGGAGGGCGCCGGTCTGACGGCCGTTTGCATGCCGTTCCTCGGCGCCGCCACCCTGATCGACGTGCTCGAACAGGCCTATCCCACGGCCGACGCCCCGCCGCCGCGCCGGGCGGACGTCGTCGGCCGGGCGATCCGGGCCGCGGCCCAGCCCGGCGACCCGCCGCCCCTCGTCCCGACGCGCGATGGGCCGCCGGACGAATCCTACCCGGAAGCGGTCGTCCGTCTGGCCGTCCAAATCGCCGACGCCCTGGCCTTTCTCCACAAGGAAGGGGTTTGTCACCGCGACCTGAAACCTTCCAACGTGCTGCTTTGTCCGGACGGCCAAGCCCTGCTGCTCGACTTCAACCTCTCCGCAGACGCCCGTAGCGCGCCCCGGCAACTGGGCGGTACGTTTCCGTACGCGGCGCCGGAGCAGTTGCAAGCGCTGATCCATCCCGCCGAGCATGGCGGGCTGGACCAACGCGCGGACCTTTTCTCCCTCGGTGCCATCCTCTATGAGCTGCTCACCGGCAAGCCTCCGTATGGGCCGCCGCCGGCCGTACACCCGGTCAAGGCGGCGGCGGCGGTGATGCTGGAACGGCAGCGGACGAAGTGCGTCCCGTTGCGGATCCTGAACCCGGAAGTGGACCGCGGGCTGGCCGGGTTGATCGAGGGATGCCTGGCCTTCGACCCGTCCTCGCGGCCCGCGTCGGCGGCCATCGTGGCGGCCGCGTTCCGCCGTTACCTGGGGTTTCCGGCGAAGTTGCGCCGCTTCGCCGCCCGGAAGCCGTGGGCCGTGGCCGCGATGGGGGGATTGCTGCTGCTGGCGGCGGGCGGGGCCGCCTGGGACCTGGCGAGCCAGGGACCCGCCCACGTTCAGGACTACGTTCAGGGCCGCGACGCCTTCACCGCCGGCGACTACGATCACGCCGCGGAGTGGTTCCAGAAGGCGTTGCAGGATTGCCCCGGAGATGCAAAACCTCGGAAGTATTACCTGGCCCACGCGGCCGCCCTGCTGCGCCAGGACGAAGAGGACGCCGACCCCAACAAGGTGAAGGTCGCCGATCAGGACCTGGGTGAAGCCGACCGCCAGCAGTCCGACGGGACGACGATGGCCCTTATCGGCTATTGCAGCAGCCGGCTAAAACAACATGAAGCGGCGATCGGATGGTACGACGACGCCGCTGCGGCCGGATTCGCGTCGGCCGGCCTGTACAATGACCGCGGCCTGGATCGAATGCTGCTCAACCAGCCCGAAGAAGCACGGGCGGATTTTGACGCGGCGCTCCAGTTCGATCCCAACCTGCAAGCGGCGCTCTACAATCGCGCCCTGTTGGCCTTCCGGCAGCGGCCGAGAATCAACCCGCCTCCTCCCTCTGATGCTGTTCTGGACGATATGCAACGGGCGGCGGAGCTTGGACCAGGCTCGCAGGAGTTGTATCTTATTGCCGCCAAGGTGTTCGGTACCGCGGCACAGCAACAGGGCCCATCCGACCCCAAGGGTCGGGCATCACAAGCCCTGCTTTACCTTCATAAATCCCTCGATTGCGGACTAGACCCTGAGTCGATCAGAAAAGACGCCACTTTCATAGCTGTCCTGAAGCCGTTCCCGGAATTTGCGACGCTGCTGGCCACCCCGCGGCAGCCCTCTGGACGAATGGCCACTCCCCGACTCGTCAATCCGGCCCCGTCCCTCCCGGATTAAGAGCGTTCGGAAGAAATGCGGACAATCGGGCGAGCCCGCAGCGCCAAGCAAGGGCGAGCCGGAGACCCGCCCTTGCTTGGCGCTGCGGGCTCGCGGGACTCCTTACGCAGCTTTCTCATCCCCTTCGTAAAAAAGAAGTTGCGCTCATCAACCGCCTTCAATTCCCCTCCCGCGGCGACCTCGCTTCGGCGTCGTCGAAAAATATTTTTGAAAAAAAGTCGGAATTCTTGTCCAGTTGAGTGCCACTTGCGCAATTAAGTAATCATCGCTTCCGTCCCGCACCCACCCGACTTCGACCGCGGACCTCCCTCCCCTCCGTCGGCCGACGATTCCCCGATCGCATCGGGCGGATGGCGCGGGACGGTTTTTCCCCTCCGTGGCCCCAATGAGGTGAGCAACGCATGTTTGGATTGTCCTCCCGTTCACGCCGGAAAGCCCCCCCGGCCAAACAAGGTTCGTTCCGCCCGATGCTGGAACAACTGGAAGAGCGGAACTGCCCGTCCACCATCAGCCTGAGCGCCTGTGTGATTTCATCCAACCAAAAGCTGGTGGAGGTGATGGGGCAGGTGACCAACACCCCGTCCCCCAACGGCTTGACCGTGCAATTCAGTGGGGAGGTCAGTGGAACGGCGATTACCGCCGGCGCCGGCTACTTCTACACGGTCCTGCCAGCGGCGGGGCTGGGGACGGTGTCCGCGGCCACGACGGACGGCCAGTCCAACGTCGCCGAGACCCTGATAACGGACGCGTATCCTCCGCAGATCGATCAGTTCAGCTACATGGAGTACCCCAATGGCATGTACGTGTTTGAGGGGCACGTCAACGGGGGCTACCAGGGCGAGGTCGTGAACCTCGGCGGGATCCAGGACCTTCAGGGAAAGACCGCCACGGTCGATTCCAACGGCAACTTCTGCGTCGCGGTTCGGCTGAACGGACAGATGAGCGACAACGGCGACGCCACGGCGCAGACCAGCGACGTGTGGGCCACGAACTCCAACGTGGCTGCGGACTGGGTATCGCAAACGTGAGCGGCCACGGCAGCGGCGGCGACAAGGTTCCAAACCCTGTCTCTCCTTCCCGACGAGGGCGAGACTTCATCCCCTGAACGAGAAATCCACCATGACCTCTTCCGATAACGTCCTGCAAACGCTCGCCAACCGGATGGGCCGCGCCGGCGCGCCGACGCACCGCGACCGCGAGCGCGAGACGCTGGAAGCCAGCCTCCTTCCCCTGGTGCGGCGCGCCCTGCGCACCGGCGCCGGCCAGCCGCAGCTGGTCCAGTGGGTTCGGACGACCCTGCCGCAGGTGATGGACGGCCAGGATCGCACGCGCCCCGTGGACCCGGATCAGGCGGCGCCGCCCCTCGCCCGCCTGCTGTGCGCGACGCTGCTGCGTCAGCGGCCCGATCGACCCGCCTTCGCGGCGGAAACCGTGGTCAGTGTGTAAGAACCTGTTCCGAAAGCCCTCGCCCCTGTTTTCAGGGGCGAGGGGAATCGCAGAGGGACAATCCGATGGAAAGCAGCGCCGCTCCCAGGGAAGGAACTCCGACCCCGCGCGTCGTGGAAGTCGCCTTTCGCGCCCTGGCCGACCGGCTGGACGAGTGTGTCTTCCTGACCGACCGGCAGGGCCGCTACGTCGCCGTCAACGGCGATTTCGCCCGTTGGGTCGGCCGGCCGGAGTCCGAAATCCTCGGCCGCACGGCCTTCGACCTGTGGCCCACCTCGGTCGCGGAGGGCGACGCCGCGGACGACCGGCGGGCGCAGGACGGCGAAAACGTCGAGCGGGACGAACAGCGGCCGCGCGGCGCCGAAACGCGCCAGGCGCGGACCCGGCGCATCCCGGTGCGCGACGAGACCGGCGCCGTTCATGGCGTCCTAGGGAGCATCCGGGACGCGACCCCGGACAGGGCCGCGGACGAGGCCCGGAGCGAAGGCGCTCGGATGGAACTGGTGGGTCGGCTGGCCAGCGGCGTCGCCCATGACTTCAACAACCTCATGACGGTCGTCCTCGGACACCTGGCGCTGTTGCGGGACTACGTCGCGGCCGAGGGGCCGCATCAGGAACTGATGGGCGGGGCCGAGAAGGCGGCGGCCCATGCGGCGGACCTGAGCCGTCAGCTGCTGGCCTTCTTGCGGATGGAACCGGCCGTGCCGGAGCCGGTCGATTTGAACGCCGTCGTCGGCCAGGTCATGGGCCTGCTGCGACGCACCTTCGACCCTCGCATTCAAATCGACGTCCGCCTGCAACCCGGCCTGCCGCGGACGCCGGCCGTCCGGACGCAGCTGGGGCAACTGCTCCTGAATCTTTGCCTCAACGCCCGCGACGCCATGCCGCGCGGCGGCCGCCTCCTCGTCGAGACCAGCGTGACGGGGATGCCCGTGGAGGAGGTCCGGCTGCGGCCGCAGCGACGAACCGGCGCGTTCGTGCGGCTGCGGGTGGCCGACACCGGCGAGGGGATCGCCCCGGTGGTGCAGGCGCGCATGTTCGAGCCGGCCTTCACCACCAAGGGCCAGGGCCAGGGCACCGGCCTCGGCCTCGCCATCGTCCGGAGCGTCGTGGAGCAGCACCACGGCTGGATCGAATGCGTCAGCGGCGTCGGCCAGGGCGCCTGCTTCGACGTGTACCTGCCCTTGGAGGGCAGGGGACAGGCGGTCGGGAACAGTCGAAACGCCGGGTGACGGCCCGCGCGGAAATAGGATTTGCAAGACCGTTCTATTCTTCCCTCGTTCCCAAACTCCCTCGTTCCCTCGTTTCCCTCGTTCCCTCGTTTCCCTCGTTTCCCTCGTCCCTCGTTCCCAAACTCCTGTTTGGGAACGCACTTCCTCGAAACTCCGTTTCGCCCCCCGCGCACCGGCCGGACGCGAAACGGGAGTTTCGCGAACTCGCGTTCCCAAACAGGAGTTTGGGAACGAGGGGGACTCCTCACTCCTCACTGTTCTTGGCCGGGCGCCCTGGCTATCGGGCCGGTCGACGCCTAAACTGACGCGCATCACCCTCCGCGCCCGCCCGACGGCGGGCCTGCCGTCCCTTTAGGAGTCCCACCCGATGAATCGACGTCAACTGTTGCAAAACGCCGGCCTCGCCGCGCTGGCCCTGGGCGCCTCGCGCCTGCCGTTCGCCTGGTCCGCCCCCGCCGACGGGTCCAAAAAACGCATCCTCATGTACACGCGCTCGCAGGCCTTCCAACATTCCGTCGTGGCCCGGCCCAAGGGCGGCGGACTTTCCCTTGCCGAACAGGTCGTCACCGACCTCGGCGCCAAGCACGGCTTCGACGTGGTGTGCGAGAAGGACGGCGGCGTCTTCTCGTCCAAGGATTTCCCCACGTTCGACGGCTTCGTCTTCGAGACCACGGGCGACCTCACGGCGGAAAAGGGGACGGACAATACGCCGCCGATGACGGCCGACGGCAAGAAGGCCTTGCTCGACGCCGTGGCCTCCGGCAAGGGCTTCGTCGGCTGCCACTGCGCCAGCGACACCTTCCACTCGCCCGGCCCGCGCGACCAGACGCAGCCGCGCGACAAGCTCGATCCCTACATCGCCATGCTCGGCGGCGAATTCATCACCCACGGCAACCAGCAGAAGGCGCCGTTGATCGTCGCCGACCCCAACTGGCCCGGCCTCAAGGACGCCAAGGACATCGAGATCATGGAAGAGTGGTACGCGCTGAAGAACTTCGCGCCGGACCTGCACGTGATCCTGGTGATGGACACCAAGGACATGATGGGCGACATGTATCAGCGGCCGCCGTACCCGGAGACGTGGGCGCGGAAGCACGAAAAGGGCCGCGTGTTCTTCACGTCGCTGGGCCACCGCGAGGACGTATGGCAGAGCGACTTCTTCCAGAACCTGCTCGTCGGCGGCCTGTCGTGGGCGCTGGGCAACGTCGAAGCCGACGTCGCGCCGAACATCGACAAGGTGACGCCAAAGGCCAATGAGCTGGCCATGAAGAAGTGAGCGGCGCGGCACAAGCTAAGACGCACTACCTTTTTGGCGAGCGGGGGGCGTAAGCCCCCTGATTCTTCATGCGGCCGCTGAACACATGAAGAATCAGGGGGCTTACGCCCCCCGCTCGCCGGGTTTTCGACAGCACAAAACGGCATCTTAGCCGCGACCCGGAGGGGAGCGGCTAAAGGATCGATCCGATGGCCGCGTTCCTCGAAGTCGTCGATCTGCGCAAGAATTACGGGCCGGTCCACGCCCTGAACAGCGTCGGCTTTTCCGTGCGCGAGGGCGAACTGTTCGGCCTGCTCGGCCCCAACGGCGCCGGCAAGACGACGCTGTTATCGATCCTGTCCGGCTTGCTGGGGCCGACGGCCGGCGAAGTGCGGCTGGAGGGCCGCCGCGTCGGTTCCGGCGACCGGGGGCTGCGGCGGCTGATCGGCGTGGCCCCGCAGGAGCTGGCGCTCTATGGCGACTTGACGGCCCGCGAAAATCTGCATTTCTTCGGCGAATTGTACGGCCTGGGGGGGGCGGCGTTGCGGGGGCGCGTCGATAAGGTGTTGGCGGCGGTGGCCCTGACGGACAGGGCGGACGCGCGCGTCCACACCTTTTCCGGCGGCATGAAACGGCGGCTCAACCTCGGGGCGGCGCTGGTCCACGAACCGCGGTTGTTGCTGCTGGACGAGCCGACGGTGGGCGTCGATCCGCAGTCGCGCAACCACATCTTCGAGGAGGTGCGGCGGCTCAACGCGGCCGGCGTGACGATCCTGTACACCAGCCATTACATGGAGGAAGTGCAGGCGCTCTGCCCGCGCGTGGGCGTCATCGACCACGGCCGACTCGTCGCCTGCGGCGAAGTGGCGGACCTGTTGCGGCGGCTGGACGGCCTGATCCGCATCCACGTGCCGCGGCTGACGCCCGAGTTGCGCGAGCGCCTCGCCGGCGTCCCGGATTGTACCTTGGGCGAACGGCCGCCGTCCGAGGAGGAAGGCGCCACGCTGGAACTCAACTGCCGCGACGTGAAGTCGACGCTGGTGCGCGTGGTGACGATCCTCAATGAACTCAAGGTAGAGCTTATTAGTCTCGAAACCGAGGAGCCGAACCTGGAGCGCGTCTTCCTGCACCTGACGGGACGCGACTTGCGAGACTGAGAATCCGTGTCCTATAGGACCTATAGGACCTATGGGACGGATTCTCCGACGCATCGCGCCTTTCACGCGCCACGATGAAGGGAATTGCAATGGTCGTCTGGGCGCTGGCGAAAAAAGAGCTGCGGCTGCTGCTGCGCGACCGGATGGCGGTGGTCGTGCTCCTCGGGATGCCGTTGGTGTTCATCCTGCTCTGGGGTCTGATGCTCGGCGAGAACTTCGGCCAGAAGAACGCCGACGAAAAGCTGCGCGTCTTCCTGGTGGACCTCGATCAAGGCGAAGGCCTCAGCCCCGGCGTGCCGTGGTCGAAGGAGGTCTACAAAGACTTAAATGAAACGGCCGGCATCCGCGTCGAATACCTGCCCGGCCTCGACGAGGCGGAGCGGCAGATTCGCAAGCACAAGGTCGCGGCCGTGCTCGTCTTCCGGCCCGATTTCAGCGACCGCATCAACAAGTGTTCCTTCCTCGCCGACGGCATCAACCCCTTCCACCGCGACGGCGTCTACCTCGACCGAATCGACGCCGAACTGCTCAAGGACCCCAAACAGCCCGGCGCCGCGGCCATCATCGATCAGGTCGCGCAGGTGTCGCTGCTGCGCGTCGTCCTGCCGTGGATGATCGGCAAGGCCTTCGAGCGCCTCAGCGAACCGGAGTTCATCGAACTCCTGGGAAAACGCATGGAGCTGCCCGGCCCGCTCGGCCCGGTCACGCTGGGCAGGTTGCTGGACGGCTACGCCCTGGGCGACCCCAAACGGGCGGCCGATCTGCGACAAAAAGTAGGAAAGGGAGTGCAAGATGCTTTGAAAGAGCAGTTCAAGAAGTACGACCTGACCGGCAAGACTTGGGCGACGCTGACCCGCTCCACGGACGAGGCGCCGGGCGAGGCGGCCCCCGCGGCGACGGAAGGGCCGCACTGGTCCGATTTCGGCGCCCAGCGCTACCAGCAACTGGTGCCGTCGTTCACGGTCATGTTCCCGTTCTTCCTGGCGATGGTGGTCGGCTGGGTGTTCGTGACGGAGCGGCGGCAGGGCACGCTCAAACGGCTCCGTTTCGCGCCGGTGTCGCGCGCCCAGATCCTCGCGGGCAAACTGTTGCCGTGCTTCGTCCTGTCGATGGGCCTGGCGGCATTCCTGCTGCTGGCGGGGCGGCTGATCTTTCAGATGAGCTGGGGGCCGGCGTCGTGGCCGCTATGGGAGCAGGTCGGCTGGCTGCTGCCCGTCGTCACGGCCACGTCGTTCGCGTCAATGGGGTTGGCGCTGCTGGTGGCGGCGGTGTCGCGCAGCGAGATCCAGGTGGCGCTGTTCGGCGCCCTGCCGGTGCTGGTCATGGCCCTGGTCAGCGGTTGCATCCTGCCGCGCGAGATGATGACGGGAAGCGCTCAGGCGCTGAGCTGGTTCACGCCGCACGGCTGGGCCTTGGCCGCCTACCGCGAGCTGCTCGGCGACGACCCGCAATACGTCCCCGATTTGTGGGTGGTGGCGCAATCGTGCGGCGTGCTGACGGCCTTCGGGGCCGGCTTCCTGGGGTTGGCGTGGTGGCTGCTGCGGCTGGATTAGCGGACGCGCCTGCTCTGTAAGAAAGGTGGCGAGCGGCGCGGCGTAAGCCCGCCGGTGCAGCACAGCGCCGCGGGACGGATGCCAAACCGGCGGGCTTACGCCGCGCCGCTCGCCAGGGTTTCGACAAAGCAGGAGCCGCCAATGAAAAAGGCCGCCCTCCTGGGGAGGAGGGCGGCCGATAAACGGGGGTCGGGGGTGGGTGCGGGGGAAATGGGTCTGGCGGGAGGGTGGGGACGGCCGAACCGGGGGAGGGCCCGGCCGTCCCTTGAACGCCTTCGCAAGCCGCCGTCCGATCGCGCCGGGGGGACGACGCGACGAAACGATTCGGCTTACGGTCCCGAGAAAACCGCCGCCCGCCGGGGGAAGCGAGCGATCAGTCCTGCCTCTTTCAGGCGTCCCGAAGACGCTTTCTCCTAAAGCACGCCCGATGCCAATTCCGGCCGTCGAGCCGTCGTTTCCGCCGGGCAGCGAAAGCAAGTCCCGACGGCAGAAGAAGTTGAAAAATCCGGGCCGCGTGGATCGCCGCTTCCGGCACGCCGTGCGGCCGCGGGAAAAGCGTTGCAATCGTTGCAATTGTTACATTCCGATTGTAAAACGCGCCACAACGGCGCCCCCGCGGGAGCAGCACTCATGGCGACCGACCAACTCGTTCACGACCTTTACGCGGAGATCGTCAAGGTCCCGCTCATCGACGCCCATTCGCACATCGACCCGCGCCGGCCGACGGCCCGCTCGCTCGACGACCTCCTCGGCTATCACTACTACACCGAGCTTGCCCATTCCGCCGGCATGGACAAGGCGCTGCTCGCCGACGCCTCGCCGCGCGAACGGACGCGCTCCCTGCTCGCCCACCTGGACCGAATCGACAACACCGTGCAGTACGGCTGGTTCCTGGAGATTTGCCGCACGTTCCTCGGCTTCCGGGGCGACCGGCCCGGCGCCGCCGACGCCGACGCGCTCTGGGACGCCGCCGAGCGCGTCTTCGCCCAGCCGGATTGGGAGGAACAGGTGCTGCGCCGCTCCAACCTGGAAACGGTGTTCCTCACCAACGACTTTGACGACCCGCTAACGGGCTTTGACACGACCCGCTACGTGCCCTGCCTGCGCACCGACGACCTCGTATTCCACCTCGACGCGCCTGCGGTGCGTCAGCGGCTGGCGCGGGCGACGGGGGAGGAAGCGGGCGATCCGGCGGGCCTGCGTCGGGCCGTGCGGACGCTGTTTGAACATTTCACCCGACACGGCGCGCGGGCCTGCGCCGTGTCGCTGCCGCCCGACTTCGCCCCGGCCGCCGACGGTTCAGCCCAGTCCGCCCGCGTCTTCTGGATGCTGGCCGAGCACTGCCGCGAGTTCGGCCTGCCGTTCGACCTGATGATCGGCGTCAACCGCCGCGTCTACCGCAACGGCGTCTACCAGGGCCAAGACTTGTTCGACCAGCGCACTTCGCTGATCCAGTACGCGGAGCTGTTCAACGCCTTCCCGGAGGTGACGTTCTGCGTCTCGGTGCTGTCCAGCGCCCAGAACCAGGAACTCGCCAGCTACGCCTGGATTTTCCCGAACGTCGTGACCAGCGGCCACTGGTGGTATTCCAACGTGCCGGCCTACATCGAGCAGGACGCCCGCGCCCGGCTCCAGGCCGTACCGAAGACGAAGCAGATCGGCTATTATA